>LNFM01000448.1_pt1 | contig 101709 bp, 107 predicted proteins | sample 596031 | NCBI WGS metagenome assembly LNFM01 (sample SAMN04254537, study PRJNA301005) | activated carbon metagenome | isolation source: dual media filters at the Ann Arbor, Michigan drinking water treatment plant | place: USA: Ann Arbor
TCGACGGTGAGACGGAAAAACGCATCACGTTCGACAACCATCAATATTTCAAACCCCATTGGTCGCCAGCGTTTGACTAGAAAAATTCCGAGCCTCGAAGAGTTTTCGGCGATTGAAATTCTCGAGGCCAAGGCTTGGCCCGCAGTGTCGCGCTACTTGGAAATCATCGAACGCGCGGACCTTGCTGGTTCGAAAATCTCCGCCGGTTCATTAGAACGAAAAATTATCGAACTAAAAATTCAACGTCACCGGGCGTGGCTTGAGTGTGCCCTTTCACTGTTTCACGAAAGAGCGACGGACGCTGAAATCTGTCTTCATTGGAGTCAGGCCGCCGATCGTCACGTCAAAATAGCTTTCGAACTTTCGGGGCTCGCTAAGTCAAGTATCAGCGTCTTTGCCCTCGGAAAACTTGGTGCCGAAGAGCTCAATCTATCCAGCGACATCGATCTCATGTTGATCGGAGCTGATGGAATCGAAGCTCCCCGGCGCGAAGCTCAAGAATTTATTCGGATACTTAATCAAGCCGACGAATGGGGCTTCTGTCACCGCGTCGATCTGGCACTTCGGCCCGGGGGAAACTCGGCCGCGCTGATTCCAACGGTTTCACAGTTTGAAAACCACTACGGGTATCACGGCGAAACCTGGGAGCGCTTAGCTTTTGTCAGGTTCCGTCATATCATCGGCGGGAATTCAGAACTCCGGGACCAGGTCACCGGCTTTGCGCGCGGCTTTTCTTACAGGCGTCACTTGGACTACTCAATCATCGATGAACTGCGTTTTCTCATTCACAGAATCCGCAATGAAAACGCTTCGACATCGCCCAATGAATTTCACTTGAAACTTCACCCGGGTGGCATTCGAGACATCGAACTTTTTGTTCATGCCCTACAGACCATTCACGGTGGTCGTCGAAAGAACCTTCAGACACACAGCACCTCCGAAGCGCTGAATCGGCTCGTGGAAGCCCAAGTCTTACCGTTAGCCGATGCCACAGAACTTGATACGACGTACTGGTACTACCGGAATCTGGAAAATAGGCTTCAGTGCGAAAACGATGAACAGACTTACAAAATCACGAACCCCCTCTATATTGCTGAAATAGTTCGGACTGCAAAGCGTGTGATCCAAATCTCGGAAGCGACGTTTCCCCAAGTGGTTTCTGCTGAGGTTCCAACGCCTGAAGATCTCGCCGCACGCGGCTTTGATGAAACGATTGCACGCGAGTCTCTTCAGGAAATTTTTGAGACTCGCATCTTGTCCAAAAAGTCCGAGCGCGACGAAAGAGAAAAAAATCTTTTCCTTTCGGGATTCTTGAACTCACTCGTCGCAAGCGGCGGCGACCTCAATTTGGGCCTCGGACTTTTGGTGGATTTCATAAAAATGACTCGCGCGAAAGCGACGCTGTTTTCCATGCTCAATCGTGAACCCGTGCTGGTGCATCAACTGGCGACACTTTTCGGTGTTTCACCCTGGGCGGGACAAATACTTTGTTCGCGGCCTGAACTTCTTGATGCATTCATCCTTCGCCAAGAAGCCACCGACATTCTTTCCCTTGAAACCGAGCAGGCTCTCGATGCGCTGTCGGAGCGTCGGATGATGGGTGAGATCATTTCAACGCTCCATTTTCTTGAATCCAAAGACCTTGAGGCCTGCATCCAAAATCTAACTCAGTTAGCAGATTCCATCGCGTCAGACCTCATGTTGATGACCGCAAAAGAAATAAATTGCGAACCCATCGGTATTGTCGCCCTTGGAAAATGGGGCGGCCGTGAGCTTGGCTTGCGTTCTGATCTCGACTTCGTTTTTATTACGACCACACCGCCGACAACCGATCAGCAGCGCCTCGCGCGGCGTTTTCTAAATCGAATGACCGAGTCGCATCGAGGCGGCTCCATTTACTCGGTCGACTTGCGCCTGCGCCCCAGCGGTCACGCGGGGCCGATTCTAATTCACTCTGAACAACTGATTGAGCACCTTAAAACTTCAGCCGCTGCGTGGGAGCGACAAAGTTGGCTCAGGGCCCGCTCGCTCGTCACACTTCCACATCCACTGACGGATGACGTACGAACGACAATTCTCGATCGCGGACTAAGTTCCGATGAAAGTGCAGAGCTTGCCGACATTGCGAAAAAACTTTTTAAGCCCATTCCTTTGGACCTCTCCAAAGGACAGATTGATCTCAAGTTGGTCCAAGGCGGTTTGGCGCCGATCGAGTTCGCTGCACAGATTGAGGTCCTTCGTTCTGGACCAACGACGAGTCCCTCCCACCGGAATCTTCTTGAGACGTCCACACGCGGCATGTTTCACTTTCTAGAGGGGTTTGAAGCTGCGGCGAGCCCACGAAGGAAATTGTTGGAGCAATTGCAAGCGACCCACATTTGGTTGCGGCGCTCGGAACAATGGATTCGTGTGACCGGCGATGTTTCGGGCTCCAATTTGAGTCTTGGTTCGAAGGATTTTCAGAGATTCGCGAAAACCTCTGGCGAGGCTCCGGATAAATTTCCCGAAATCCTTCGCGCGAAGCTCATAGAGTCTTCGGAAAATTTGAAGACTCTCTTAGGTCGCTGAAGCGGAGGCATCTTGTCGCTACAACTCAAAATTTTCGCTGCGATGTTGTTGGTCACGGGATCTGAAAAGATTTTTGCTCAGTCGCCGCCTCCACCCGCAAGCCCCACTGCCCCGTTCGCCGTGCAGATGCCGAACGCACAGTCGCAGCCCGCGCAAGGAGCAACACCCGGCCCCACTCCCCAAGGAAATTCATTTGTGCCGATGGCGCTTCCACCGTCGTCGGGCGGAATGATGACAAATCCTTCGGTCCCTGCCGGACTTCCCAACACGTACAACCAGCCAGGCTCTCTTCCCATCAATTCCGAACCAACGCGTTCAGAAATCATTCCCTACAGTGCAGAGCCCGAGCTGAAATCCGTGCTCGTCGTAAAAACTTCGGAAGGCGAATTTAAAATCAGTCTAAGGTCCGACATCGCTCCAAAAAACGTCGCGAATTTTGTCGACCTCGCGTTGGGACAAAAAGAATTTATCGATGTTCGCACTGGCAAAAAAGTGAAGCGACCGTTTTACACCGGCCTCAACTGTCATCGTGTTTTGAAGGGTGTATTGATTCAGTGTGGTTGCCCTTTCGGCAATGGAACGGGCGGACCAGGGTTCGCGGTTCCTGACGAGAGAACGACAGCCATGCGATTTGATCGGCCCGGCGTCGTCGCCATGGCCCTCGGCCGAAAACGAAGTGACAAGGGCCTGACCTACGAAGAGAACTCGGCGGGAAGCCAATTTTTTATCAGCCTCGCTCCGCTTCCTGACTACAACGATCAGTTCACGGTGATCGGCCAAGTCACATCGGGCATGGACACACTTCGAAAAATCGCATCAACACCCACGGGTCCGACCGATCGGCCGCTCAAACGGGTGATCATATTTTCTGTCGATCCCGACATTCCAACAGTTCCGGCCCAACCAATGGTGGATCCGATGCTTCAATTGGCACCGTCTTCGACCTCACCTTCGACGACGCCGGCGACGCCCCCAAATCCGACCGATTTCGTGGATCCGTTCGCTATCCCACCGCCGCCAACAAGCCCATAAGAGTCCCCAAAGTGACCTTTAACGGCACTTTGGGCCCTGCGATCCTCAGCTAAGTCACCGAAACACTTGGTATTTACGGGGACCCAGGGCCCGCCCGCCGCTGCATCTATCTTGCACCATTCAACGGGCATGAATCCTACTTCAGATCTCATTGCGTCGATGCGACTCCATTTAAACACCAGTAAAACGGGCGTCGTTTCATTCGCGGTCGCAATTACTTTTATAGGATCATTGTCAGCCCAGATCTTTGGAACTCAGGCTTATGCAGCCGGTGAAACGGAAATCAAAGTGGACGCTTCTGCGGGAAAACCCGTCGACGTTTTTGAGTTCCGCGATCCTGAAACAAAAGAGCTCATTCGATTTCAGTATCAGCCAACGCCGATTTCAGAACTTCGAAAGATCAAGCCGTCTCAGATGCGAAAAATTCAGACTCAAGGAATTCCTCCCAAAGGCACCGCGATGGGCGCCGTGAAAAACATCGCGATGGATTTCCCCGCTGAATACGCGGCCTTTACATTGGCAATGGCCTTCAGTACGCAAATTCACGCTTCAAACACACCGACCTACGCGCGGGACTTCGTTGAACAAAACGCAAGTGCCGCGGGCATCGCAAGCTTCGCGGGTTTTATTGGAGCTAGCCGCGCCTCGCACGCCGTGCTTCAAGCCTATGGCCTTGCCTATGATCCGCGTCGTGCGGGTCTCGACTACCGCGTTCAGACGCCGTTCCGTCCCGGACAAGTCGTTCCTGTCGGCGTCATTAATGCTGATGGCACGCGAGGTTTCCGAAGCTTCGAAATCCCAGGCCGAAACGCTTGGGAAGATTCACGCGTCATCGCACAGCCGCAACCGCCAACTCGATTCCAACGCAACTTTGCTCCTCTGCTTGGTCCTATCGGCCTCTCGGCCGGTATGGTCGTCAGCAGTGCCATGCATGAACTCATGGCCGATCCGAATTTGCGAATTTGTGCAAAAGGAACGTATTCCCCCGGAAAGACCTCTGAGAAAGATAAAGCAGACGCTCAAGCGAAAGTCGACGCCGCGTGCGATCAGTTCTGGGAGGACTTTGCTCTCACCAAAAAAGCCGCGGACTACACTCCAGACGTTCTAGCGATGGCCTCCGCTTCATTGATCGACGCCTATTTCTTCAAAAAGGGAATCATCGGCGGAACCAAATGGGCCACAAAAAAATCGTTCGGTAAGGCCATTCAAAAATCCGGCGTTGTCTTGGGTCAAAGCGTCGTCACCGGCGGCCTTGAAGCCCGCGCTGTTCGCGCTGGTTCTGAAAAATACATTCCTTGGGTTCTTCGGGGACTGCGCGTAGGCAACTACATCGGCTCGATTGGCACCGGTCCCGTCGGCAAATTCGCGATGACCGTTGGCAACATTTTCGTCTTCATGGAAATCGTCCACCCCATCACTCCGCTGATCAAAAAGCCGTTCGAGCGAAGCCGCCAAGGTAACGACATTACTAAGCGCATCGGCGACGTTCTTTACGAGATTGATCGCGCGGAAAAAAACAAATGGTCGTGGTCGCCTCGGCCCGATGCGGATTTCTGTAATCTTTCGACGATGTACGAAACCGACGCGCAGGGCTCGCCAACACCCTACTCGACATGTTTTGTCCCCGAGCAACCGTCGCCCGATTTTCTGTTAAAGAAAATGGCCGAGCGCCAAGCGAAATGGCGCGAGTTCGTACTTCAAGATGCTTATCTGTCGCACACCAGCTGGCAAAACTATGTCGCAAAATTTGCGACGATGTACGCCAACGCGTCCGCTTTTTACGAGCAGATCGTTTCGCACATCAACTATCAGCGCTTCGATCCGCGCGCCAAAAAAGATGTCAGCTACCTTTTCCAAGCGGATCCATTTGCTGGTCTTTACACTGATCCAGAATCTCGAGATTCCGCGACCGGGCAAGCTGCCGTGGCGCAAGCTCGTGCGTGGCTTGAAACTTATCTTGAAGGCCAAAGGCTCAAAGCCAGAACATCTGGCTTTCAAACTCGTTCGACCGAGCGCGACTCTCTTCCAAAAATTTTGGCTGGTCTTCAGGCCGTTGATCCGAAAGTCAGTTTGAAATCCCTGGGCGCGCCAGAGTCTCGAGTCCTCGATGTAAGTCGAATGACTGCGGCCCAGAAAGCCGAATTTGAAACTCGCGTGCGTCAGCGTCTTCTTTCCGAAGGCATCACTGAGCTTCGCCGAGTTTTGAAGCATGACTCGGTCTATACCGATGCAAATGTCGCCTTCCGCTCGCCAATGTACGAGCGAATGGCGCAAACAAATCCTTTCATGGCGCTTCGCCTGCGACTCGGCGATCCCCGCCCAATGGGTATCGGTCACAGCTTCATCGCAGCCGCCAACGATGACGGCTCGGTCATCGGCCAAGACTCAAAGACGAATCACCCAAGCGGTATCGGTCGCGCCAGTGCGAACTCAATGACCGAGTACCTCATGCTTTCGATGGTTTGTGGTCCCGAGATCGATCCTCGCTTCTCGCCCGGCCAAAAAGTTAAGATCTACCGCGAGCGATCGCTTTCAACGTTTGAGCGAATCCTCGATATGTTTGGTCTTGGCGGAAAAACGGCCAGCGCAAATGATGAGAACGTGCTCGTCGCCGTGAAAGATCACATTGAAGAATCAACCGGCGGTGACAAGAGCGGTTTAATTCCTAAGTTTAAAGAAGGCGCCATCGTCACCGAGTGGGCCGGCTATCAGGCCGAGTTCCGTCCGCCACGTCTCGTTGAGGGAATCTCTCCAGAAATCTGCCGGAACTTCGCCGACAATTCAAATCGCGACGGGTCCATGTTTGATCCGTTCGAAGCTAAATGGACCATTGGTGGCGTTCAGTACGACGGCATTATCGACATCGTTACGAAAAAAGCGCGCGCTGCGGTCGTAGGCTCGGAACTTCCACCCGAGAAAGTCGACGAAAACTGGAAGTCGCCCTTTGAAATCTGGTGGTCAGAAAAAGTCGATAAGCACGTGATCGACACCGTCGCACAGTTCCGCGCCGACTACCGACTGATTCTCAAGGAAAAGTACATTCCGGCTCTCACGAAGACCGGAGTCGACGGAGCCAAAACATACAACGGCCGATCGTTTAAATTGGGAGCCTTTGAAGCTCTTTATGACGAAGCCACCCTTTACATGTTGATTCTTGGAAAGACCTCAAAGGTCACCGAGAGCGCGGCCACGCGCAAGGCCTTCGATACTCTTACGACATCGGTCCTTCTCGAGTTCAAAAACGTGGCTGGCATTATTGCCGACCTCGATTTTGTTGAACAAAAGGGCGTCATAGCTTCTGCCGCCTACGAGCTGAAACGTAAGGAACTTGAGGCGCGCCTCGGCGAACTCGAGACTTTCGTAAAGGCCCGTGAGGAAAAGACGAAGGCGACTCCGGATGCCGTGAAAATCAACCAGCAGGCGATGAAAAATATGACAGGTCTTTTGGGCGAAATGGACTCCTATTGGGGGGTCGTCCGCGGCATACAAGTTGAAGGCTTGTAGGCGATCAGAAAGACATGAAAAAATCGCTTATAACGAATTCACTGTTTCTGAGGAACGAACGAGAAAGATGGTTTGAAAGCTGAAGTTTAAGGCGTTTTGAGCGATACTCCAAACTTTGCGACGAACCCACGACCGATTTTGAGTTTGAATTTAAATTTGAAGTTTTAAAGTTTTAGAAAACGAATATTCGAGAAAATCTCGAGGAGGCCGAATGAAAAAGAACCTAATCCTTGCTGCCGCTGTAGCAATGGCTGCAAGCCAGTTTCAGATGATCGATGCCGCTCACGCCAACAAACCAGGTGGTCGCGAAGGAAAGCCTGAAGGCGTTCGCGCTCAGGAAGTTCGCGGCGCTAAAAGAGCTGCTGAAACAGCTGGCCGCGCCGGTGCTGACGCTGGTTCGACTCGTTCGGTTTTGGCCGATGTGAAGTCGGCTCGTCTTGATGCTCGCCTGACTCCAAACGAGATGTCTCGCTTAGGTGAAAACATGAAGAATGCCGAAGTTGCAACGGCCGTTAAAGAAGCTGTTGCTCAGTCTAAAAACGAAGCGACTCGCGAACTCGCGTTGGCTCGGATTGAGGGCCTTGCTCGCTTGGATATGAAGAACTTCAAAACAGGTGTTGCTGCTGATGCTCTTGCTTTGATGTCGGCTGACGCTCGTATCGAGCAGGCTTACACGAGCCTTTTGATCGACGCTGGTAAGATCGCTGAAAGCTGGACTCCAGAGCTTCGCGAGAACCTCACGTTCCTCCTTCAGAAAACAAACGAACTGAAGGCTAGCGGCCGTACGACAGTAGAGGCGATGAAAGAAGCCAACCAGATGCTTGAAAAACCAAAAGCTGAGGGCGGCCGTGCTGTTCGTCTGAATCTCGAAGACATCAGCAAGTTCTGCAAAAAAGCGTAAGAATAGTTTCGTCGCGGATTCCTAGCGGAATCACAGCAGAAACATCCATAGAACGGGCGAACCACAGGGTTCGCCCTTTTCTTTTAGAGCCTCTTGGGTAAAGTGAAGCGATGGAGCCTCTTCTAGATCTCGATCGCGACACATTTGTCGCGATCAACACAGGAATGACCAATACTGTTCTCGATGACGTCATGCCCGTGTGGACCGAACTTCATAAAGAGCCCGTCTTCTGGGCCGTCATCGCAATGTTCGTTCTGTTCCAAATTTTGAGACAACCACGTGATCTAAATTCGATGAAGTCCAAAGCGCGAGCTTGGCTTATCGGCGCGTTGATTCTTGGCGCTTCGATGGGACTCGCTGACCTCGTCGCTTACCGGGGTGTAAAAATCTGGGTTGAGCGACCTCGGCCCGAAGCGGCCGGAGTTCCCGTTGAACTCCGTACGCATTCTCATTCTGGATGGTCATTTCCGTCAAACCACGCGGCCAATAATTTTGCCCTCGCGCGAACAGTGCAGATTCTTGCACCGACGTGGACGATACCGGCTTACGCTTTCGCGGCAACGGTCGCTTTTTCCAGAGTCTACGTCGGGGTTCACTATCCGCTCGACGTTGTCTTCGGCGGACTTATCGGATTTCTATGTGCGAGCTTCGTCGCCTTCTTTGTTCGCAAGATTCAACAACGCATGGATAAGACTCACAAGTAAAACCCATGATCAAGCCTTAGAAGTGGCGAATATTTTTTTCGCGAGAAAATGAAAGATCCATCGTCGTTAGCCGCAATCGCCCACACAAGAAATTTGAAAGCGAGCGATAAAACTTCACAGCCACGGCCGGGTGTTTTTCAAAATAAGCACGGAGAGCTGAAAAATCGATTTTCACGATCTCTGACTTTTCTGCGGCAATGATTGTCGTTGATCGCGGTTCACCATCAAGAAATGACATTTCTCCGAAATGAGACCCCGTCCCCAGTTGCGCAATGTCGACACCGTCAGACTGACCCGAGCGACGAATTCGAACAGAACCGTATTTAATCAGAAACAGCGATACGGCGGCGTCGCCTTCAGCGAAAATCTCGTCTCCAATATTGAAGGTCTCAACCTGAGCAAGTTCGTTCAACTGGTCGACTTCCGCCGCGGTGAAGTCTTTGAACAGATAAACATTCTTTAATAGCTGAGCGCCCATCGAACCTCCAAAATTTTCAGTGACTCAAGCAGGATAAAGAAGACGGCACGTCGATGTCGAGCATAGAGTCTTAGGACGACCAGTGTTCGGAGGAGATAGTTATATGAAAGTACTTGTAACAGGTGCGACCGGATTTCTTGGCCATTGGATGACGCGAAGACTCCTCGACGAAGGTTTTGAAGTCCGGGCTCTTGTTCGTTCGAAACACAAACTCGATGACTTACAAGATTTGAAAGTCGAAGTCGCCGAAGGTGACGTTACCAATCTTCAAAGCTTGGTCGAAGCCTGTCGGGGTGTCGGTGGCGTGTTTCATCTTGCTGGTTTGATCGCTTACTCGAGAGCGCAGCGAGCCGCGATGGAAGAGGTCAATGTTCAAGGCACAAAAAATGTTATCTCGGCGATTAAGAAAACCGGCCAGGCTCGTCTCCTTCATCTGAGTTCAGTGACTGCGGTCGGTGCCGGATTTACGCCTCAAGAGATCCTCACGGAAAATTCAAAATACAATATTCACCATCTGAACCTCGGCTACTTCGAAACTAAACACGATGCTGAACTTGCTGTCTTCGAGGCCGTCCGAAAAGGACTTTTGGACGCCGTCGCTATCAATCCGTCGACGATTTATGGACCCGGCGATGCGAAAAAAGGAAGTCGTGGGGCTCAATTGAAAGTGGCCCGCGGTCAGTTTCCGTTCTATCCACCTGGCGGCGTCAATATTGTTCACGTCGAAGATGTCGTCGATTTGTGCGTGCGTGCGTTTCGCCATGGAACGTCTGGCGAACGTACCATCGCTTGCGGCGAGAATTTGACGATCAAAGATACTTTCGAGCGGATCGCTAATATCGCGGGCGTAAAACCTCCGACCTGGGCCCTGCCACGGGCCGCACTTTTCGGATTGGGAAAATTTGGAGACGCACTCGAGCTTATTGGAAAAAAGGGACCCATCAATACTGAGAATGCTTGGACAGCCGTTTTGTACCATTGGTTTAAACATGAAAAAGCCACTCGTGAATTTGGTTTTCAACCGCGGCCGGCGCAGGAAGCCCTTGAAGCAAGTCTTCGCTGGAGTCGCGACAACGGCTATCTCGCGAAGCGGTAGCAGACCTCAAAAAACATCTCGCCGTGATCGGCGCCTAAACTGGCTTATTGATAGCCGAGGGCGCCGACATCATCGAGCGTCGGAAAGCCAAAAGCAGAAGTGTCGCCACATACGGAATGATCTGCACAATTGAATTCGGTATTGCTAAATCGAAAATAGATTTTCCCTGAAGCATCGTCTGTACAGCGTCCGCCACTGCAAACAGCAAACACGCGAGACCTGTTTGAACGGGACGCCAACCGCCAAAGATAATCGCAGCCAACGCGATGAAGCCTCGGCCTCCGGCCATTTCGCGAATGTATCCGCTCCCCTGACAAAGACTTAAGTTCACGCCGCCAATTCCAACAACCAATCCGCAAAGAGTTGATGCCTGAATTCGCACCCAACCGGCACTCACGCCTTGAACCGTTAAAGCTTCAGGCCGATCACCCGCGGCCTTCAGGCGAAGACCCCATCGCGTCGACTGAAGTGCCCACCACAAAATTCCACCGACGAGAACTGCGGCTAAGAAAAAGGAAATGTCAGATGTAAAACGCGCATCGCGCTGAAGCTGTGGCGTGCCGCCCGTGACACCAAACCAAGCACGACACACCGTTGGTATTAACCCGGCGATCAGCATATTGAAGGCGATCCCGATAACGATATGGTCCGCGCGAGACTTCACCGAAGTCCATCCGAACACAGCACCACCCAATCCACCGGCGACAATTCCAGCCCCCAAACCGACCCAGGCGTTTTGAGTTAGAGCAACAGTCGCCGCAGCAACAAACGCCGACAATAGAAGTTGTCCCTCAAGAGCCACGTTCGCCAAACCTGACCGCTCAGAAATAAGACCACCGTAAGCCGCAAACAAAAGCGGAACACTGACGCGCATGACACTTTCGACGAAAGCGATAAGTAGTTCCATTACGTCGCCTCACGCTTTCGACGCTCAAGCCAAGTCCTTAAACCTGCTTCGATCACGGGACGTGCTGCGACGGCCATAACGATCAAAGCCTGGATCACTCCAGCCAGATCGCGTGAAATTTTATCGGTATCGATATCCAAATCCAGCGAACCTTTTTGTAGACCACCGAATAAGAGAGCGGCAACAATGACGCCCCACGGATTTCCACGCCCCAACAGTGCGACGGCAATTCCGATGAATCCCGCTCCCGCCGAAAATCCTTCACGCGCCTTGTGCATGTAACCAAGAACCACCGATGCGCCCGCAAGCCCGGCAAGGCCTCCTGAAATGGCTAAAGCCCGCATTGTTTCACGGTCGATGCTGAGGCCAGATCGTCGAGCAAATTCAGGTGCTCCTCCGGACCACCGTAAATTCATCCCAAGGCGAGTCCTTCGAATGACAAAGTCAGCGACAGCCGCAAACACCAACGCGAAAACAAAAGCGACATTTAGAGGACTTGTTCCGCCGATGAGACTCAACTGTGAAAGTTCGAACCCTGGCCCGATGGGCAGAGTTTCAGGATTCTGTGAGCTTGGATTTCTGAAGATATTCAAAATAAAAAGTCCGGCGATTCCGTAGCTCACAAAGTTCATCAAGATGGATCCCAAAACTTCATGGACCCCGCGACGAACCTTGAACCAAGCGACAATCCAGCCGGCCGAAGCTCCGGCGCCAAAACCTGCGAAGAGCGCCAGGGGCCACGCGACCGCAGCGGGAAGACCCGACGCCAAAATGCCAACCGCCGCCATTGCGACGCCACCCAAAGTCATTTGTCCTTCGGCACCGATATTAAAAAGTCCGGCCTTGAGCGCCCACGAAACCGCCAGGCCAGTAAAAATCAGGGGAGTCGCATAATAGAGCGAGTATCCAAGAGACGTCGCAGAGCCAACAGCGCCGCGAATCAGAACAGTGGCGACCAACGAAGGACTTTCTCCAAGAACAGCGGCGAGAAGAAGAGCCGCGGAAAATCCCAGAAGAACGGCGCCTAAGGTCACGAACCACGAAATGTTTTTCGTTACAAAATTCACAGCGACACTTCCGTCTGCTTTCGCGAAGATTGTTCGCTCGCGGTCATCGGTGAGGCGCTCGTCATCGCGGCCCCGATTGCAGTTCTATCAAAAGCACCCCGCGCTGTATCTGTCGCGCGGATGAATTCGCCCGTCTTGCGACCGGCACACAGAACGAAAATGCGGTCTGACAATGTCATCAGTTCATCCAGTTCACTCGAGATAACCAAGATGGCCGCACCGCCCTCTCGGGCCTCAAGCAAACGTTCATAGATCAGGCGGATCGAAAGAAAGTCGACCCCACGAGTGGGTTGATGTACGACGATCAACCTCGGCGTTCGCCCCAGAAGTTCACGAGCGAAAATTAATTTCTGCTGATTTCCTCCCGAAAGGCGATCCACAGATATTTCAAGCGATGGAAATCGAACATCGAAGGACTTGAGCCAATTGGAGACGGCGGTCGTCCAAACTTTCGATTGCAGCAGGCCATTTTTAAAAAAGCTTTTCGTCGAATCGACGCCAAGTCCCGTATTCAACTGAACGGACTCATTCATCCAGAGGCTCTGCGTGTGTCGATCTTCAGAGACAAGCGCTAAGCCCGCGTTCCTTAATCTTTCGATTCGCTTGGCCGCAGCATCGGACGATTGTGAACCCGGGATCACATCTCCGAGAACCGTGATCTCTCCAGAAAATGAAACAAGACCCAAACTGGCCGCGACGACTTCGGCCTGACCTGACCCATCAATTCCTGCGATGCCGACGATTTCACCCGACCGGACTTCGAATGAGAGATTGTTCAAGACGTGCGATGTTTTTTTGACGGATACGTTTTCAAACTTCAATCGGGCTTCGCCCGGGTTCCTTTTCGATAGGTCCGAAAGGGGCGGAAGATTTGTTCCCACCATCGCACGAACGACGTCTTCAACTTTGGTCTGATGAACTTCTCCGCTGGCAATACTGCGCCCGGCGCGCAACACGAACCAGGTGTCGCAATGTTCGAAAACCTCACCCAGCTTATGGGTAATCACAAAAACCGTTCGACCCTGTTTTTTAAGCTCTTTCAAAATCGAGAAGAGTCCCGAAATTTCCTGCGGCGCCAAAACAGCCGTCGGCTCATCAAGGACTAAAATGTCAGCCTTACGTGCGATCAGCTTTAGAATTTCAACTTTTTGTTTTTCCCCGACAGATAGGTCAGAGACCTGGCGATTCCAATCAAGACTCAAATCGGCAGAGGGAAGTTCCGCTTCAAGTAGTTGAATGGCACGTTCACGGTCTAAAACTCCAAACGCGGAACAAGCTTCAGCCCCCAGCATAATGTTGTCGATCACCGACAGTGATTCGACCAGCGTGAAGTGCTGTTGAACCATACCAAGTCCCGCGTCCATCGAGTCCGCGGGGGATCGCCAATGTCTTTCGGTACCTTTGACGCGAATTTTTCCTTCGGTCGGCCCATAAAGGCCGAACAAAAGTTTCATCAAAGTCGATTTGCCGGCGCCGTTTTCACCAAGAATGGCGTGAATTCTTCCGGCCGAAAAATTTCCGGTGACGTGGTCGACGGCACGGCACGAACCAAAGCTCTTGCCGATACCGATAAATTCAACGGCCTCCGTCGGTCCGGAAATCACTTTGTGCCGCTCGTTGGTTGCGTTTTGTAGAAATCAGGAACGACGATTTTTCCGGAAATAATCTGCTCGCGGACTTCATCAAGTTTTTTCATATGGGGCGCGACGAGCGCTTCATTGTTAGCGTCGACAGCCATATCCACGCCCTTGTCTTTCAGACCGAAAGAATTGGGCCCCGGTTTGAATCGTCCTTCAACTTCTGACCGAATCACTTCATAAACTGCGTTGTCCACGCGTTTCAGCATGCTCGTAAGAACGCGGCCTGGTTTAATTCCGTTTTGGTTTGAATCTACACCGATCGCGAAAACTTTCTTTTCTTCGACGGCATCGAAAACGCCCATTCCTGAAGCGCCCGCCGCGTGAAAAATGATATCTGCGCCTTGTCCGATCTGTGAAAGAGCAAGCTCCTTCCCCTTACTTGGGTTCGCCCACGCCGACGCCGTGATTCCGACAAAGTTGCTAAAAACTTTCGCTTTTGGGTTTGCCGCAATAACGCCTGCCTCGTAGGCCATAAGAAAACGCCGAATCATCGCGATTTCCATGCCGCCAACAAAGCCGACTTTTCCCGTTTTTGTTACAAGGCCGGCCAAGTAGCCAACAAGGTAACTACCCTCGTGCTCTTCAAACATGAAGCTCGTTACGTTGGGTCCTTCGACAACTCCATCAATGACGGCGAAGTGTGTTTTAGGAAATTGTGCCGCGACTTTCTTCATCGGATCTGTTTGAGCAAATCCAATTCCGATCACCAGCGGCATGCCGCGTTCTGCGAACGTCCTCATCGCGGGTTCAAAAGCGGCGTCATCGGGACTTTCGACATCTTTTATCACGACGCCAAATTCTTTAGCGGCACGTTCGGCCCCCGCGACAGCGGCCGAATTGAAGGACTTGTCGTCCTTTCCACCTTTGTCGAGAACGAGTCCGATCGTAATTCCAGGACCCGCCAGTTTTTCTGACGAACTCCCAGGAGTCCCCGCTTCTTTTTTTGTGCAGGAGACGAGGGTTACAACGACCATCAGAGCGACCAGAATCGGCGCGACCAAATTCGGCGCGAAGCCTAAGCAACGAGCCCGCAGCGAGTGAAACAAATTCTGGCGCACAAAACCTCCGGACGATCGATGGGACATCGACATGTTTTTAACTGGCGGTAAATGACGGTATTGCCAGATATGTACCCTGATTTCGGCCATTTTTTCACCTTCAATCGTTTCAAACCGGTGTTTCAAACGGGAAGTTAAGGGTACTGTTGTCGAGACGACAAAAAGACCGGTAACAACTATCAGGTCATCTGGCCGGTCATCGGGCCGGTCATCCAGATTTGGCTTTAATCAGGAAGGACTCACGTGCGCAAAGCGGCCCCCATGGGTTGGTTTTTAATGGTACTGATCTGCAGTGGTGCCTTCATCGCTGCAGCTGCCGCAGGCTTTTTCGTTTTCATTCCCGATGCGAAGGATCTGGCTGGATGCCTCAAAACGAAGATGTACGGTGTTTCACTATGTAAAGATGACCCATCTTACGTGCGTCTTTCTTCGATTTCACAGGTCGCGAGGAACGCCGTCATTGTTTCGGAAGATGCTGCTTTTTGGGATCACAAAGGGATTGATTGGATTGAGCTACGACGAAGTTTTGAAACCAACATCGAAAAAGGTCGCCTCGCCCGCGGCGGCTCGACGATCACTCAACAGCTAGCCAAAAATGTCTACCTAACTCCAGAGAAAACTCTCTTGAGAAAAGTCCGCGAAGCCGTGATCGCCTTGCGAATCGAGCGCCTTTACAAAAAGGAATTGATCCTTGAGAAATACCTCAACGTCGTCGAGTTCGACAAAAACGTCTACGGCATCAAAGCCGCCGCTCGGCACTACTTCGGCGTCGCTCCTTCAGAGCTCACGGCGGCCCAAGGGGCATGGCTGGCGTTTCTTTTGCCGAATCCAAAAAAGTACGCGGTCAGTTTTCACTCGAAGAAAATGACTCCTTTTGCTTACCGACAGATGTCCCAAATCATCGATCGCCTCGCGCGCTTTAAGCGCATCGACACTGAAACTCGTGCCCTGGCTTTACAGCAGGCACGAACTCTCTTCGGTCAAACGGCCGTAACCATTGATGAGAGCTACGACGAGTCCCTCGCCGAAGAGCTTAATGAAGCCCTTTCGGAAGAGGCTATCGATTCCCGGCGTCCACCGCCGGCCGATCGCCTGGAGAGCGAACTTGCAACGGAAACCGAAGTCGCTCCCATTGAGCAGATCGAACCTAGCGACACCTCTGCGACGGAAACAGAAAACTAACACGCCGCAAAGACTACCTTCTTGCCTTCAAAGTGCCTCATCGCTTAACCCCTCTCCTAACAGGGGGGATTTGATGAAATCACTTTTCGCGGCATTACTTTTCGTGAGTTTTTTGGGCACGACCTTGAACGCCGAAGCTCGCGGTCCGTATCTTCCTTCGGATTCAAATCTTGTTCTTCCGGGCGAACTTTTGGCCCGCGGCGGCCTCAGCGAGGATTGCGATCAATGGGGAAACGAACCCTGTAACGATCCGTACCACGAGCACGTTTTGATTCAGAAACCGGCGGTCTTTGAACTCGGCGTTGTCGGCTACTTGTGCGAACTCATCGACGACGGCGCTTACGGCGCACTTTCATGTCAGCAGGCTGACTACAACAGCACGTCGCGGATCTTTACGACCTGCTTTAAAGAAGGTTCAGCTCCGAATCTCACCACCGACTTCTATTTCGGAAACTGGGTTTGCCGGTAACTATTTCGTTCCGCGAGATCTTTCATCGCGTGTTTTAAGTTTGGGTGCTTCATTTTGTAACCGGCGCCCAACATTCGTTCGGGCACCACCCGACGGCTCTTCATCAGCAGTTCAGTCTCAGTTTTTTTGAAGAAGGCACCGATCTCAAGCATCCATTCGGTGGCATTGAGTCCAAAACGAACTCCCAGTGATTCACGAAGAGCGCGCATGAATTTGGCGTTCGGCTGCGGGTCAGGACTTGCAACGTTGACGACGCCGTCGAGCTCGGTGTGTGCAATTATCCAGTCGATCATTCCGACGAAGTCATCGAGATGAATCCAAGAAACGTACTGAGTTCCATCCCCTGCGCGGCCGCCCAAACCTTGTTTGGCAATGCTGCAAAACGCTTCGTAAACACCGCCGCGACCCTGGCCAAAAACCATCGCAGTTCTCAGCGCAATTTGGCGAACGCCATCACGCCGATGCCTGAAAAACTCTTGCTCCCATGCTTTCGCGATTTCCACAGAAAATCCTTTTCCAATCTGCCCCGACGCTTCGGTTTGTTCGCAGTCGATCGCATGACGATAGATTGTCGCGGTACTCGAGTTCATCCAAACTTTCGGAGGCTCGGTGCAGGCACGAACCGCTTCCCCGAGAACACGCGTACTTTGGACACGCGACTCCATCATTTCTTTTCGATTTGTCGGAGTGTAGCGGCAGTTCACGGTTCGACCCGCGAGGTTAATCAGAGCCACTGTATTTTCGAGTTCCCTTGTCCACGGACCCAACGACTTTCCATCCCAAAGCCCGATGCGCTCGCCTGGTAGCGCATCAAAGGTTTTGCGAGAGAGTGTCACGACTTCAAAACCGTCATTGAGAAAGTGCTGCGCCAGAGCTCGGCCGAGATAACCCGCGCCGCCAGCGAGGATGATCTTTTTCACAAGTAATCCCTTCGATCGCGCAGATACAGAAAAGTCGCCAGTGTCGGATACCAAGCGAAGACCGCCCCGATCAGTGCGGCAAACCCTCCAAAAATCATGTAGCCTACGAACCCAAGACCGACTGTTTTAAAACTGAGTGCCTCTGACTCAGACAGCATCATCGCAAAGACAACTCCGGCAGCAATTAGCAGCATCGTTAGGTAGGAGATCACGAAACTCCCCACGACGGCTTGTCGGTCCAGAGTCCACCGAATGAGCGGCTTTGGAACAAGAAATCCCAACAAGTATCCGGCCGCTGCGGCAAGGATGACGGCTCCGATGTGGCCAACGAGCCCCACACTCTGAAAATCCAAACTGACCGCATAAACCCCACTGGTAACAGCTGCGAGAATTCGAACACTTTGACTGGGAAGCGAGTACCTATCCATATGTTAGTCCTTTCAATGACTTAAGTCACATTTTTGAACGCATTTAAATTCTATCATCTTTTTTAAACACGTTCAAATTGTTTTACCGGCGTGCTATAAACGGTACATGGCGAAAAAATCCAAGTCTGAGGTGACGGCAGAAAGACTCTACACGATCTCAATGGAGCACTTCTTAAATAAGGGGTTTGATCAAACCACGATGCGGGACCTTGCGACAGCGGCCGAGCTTTCGCCCGGTGCATTTTATTATCATTTCCCGAATAAGGAAGCGGTCATCCAACAGTTTTATCAACGTTCTTTCGAGACGTTTGAAGCGGAATGCCGAGCGGTTTTTGCGTCGACGGAAAAATTCGAAGATCGCTTAACAGGAGTTTTAAAGGCTCGCCTTTCGACCTTCGAGGATTCGCGCGAACTTCTGATTGTACTCTCAAGAAGCGCCGTCGATCCGCGATCACCACTCTCCCCGTTCTCGGACGGGCAAAAGGAAATCCGCGAAGCGACAATTCAGATTTTTCGCGAAATGATCCAGACGAGTGATCTGAAATGTGAGAAACGCCTTCGACCCTACTTGCCCGAACTCTTCTGGATGTATCTTATGGGCATCATGTTGTTCTGGATTTTTGACGAATCTCAGAACCAGGAGAAGACGGACGCCCTGTTGCAACAACTCACCCGGCAAATCGTAAGGCTCGTTCGCTTCACGCGGATTCCTCTCAGCGGCACGGTGCTTACACCGCTGATCAAGACACTCGACTTCATTCGACCGCTAGAGCCTAAGAAAGAATCCACAATTTGACTCAAAAAAGAAGCGACCCGAAGTGGGGTCGCTTTTTTCGGACATCGAATTTTGGAGGTCCCTTTATCAATCCGCGGCTGCTGTTTTCTTACGTTTGTGCGGATCAAGTTCCCGAACGCGGATTCGAATCGACTGGGGAGTTATCTCGATAACTTCCTCGTCTGTGATCCACTCCATCGCCTCTTCAAGAGTCTTGAGCTTAACGGTCGTAAGCTTGACCGCTTCATCCGTACCCGAGGCGCGAACGTTCGTGAGTTTTTTCTCGCGGCAAACATTCACCGTGAGATCGTTCTCTTTGGCGTTTTCGCCGACAACCATGCCGTCGTAAACTTCGGTCCCTGGATGAATAAAGATCTTTCCGCGCTCTTCAAGATACCAGAGAGCGTAGGGAGTCGACTTGCCTTTGCGATCCGAAATCATCGCTCCGTTTTTACGGAATGAGATGTCGCCTTTATATTCGTCCCAGCCTGCGAAATTGGTGTTGAGCAAGCCTGTACCGCGAGTGTCTGTGAGAAACTCAGAGCGATAGCCGATCAGACCACGCGCTGGAATGTAGAACTCGATACGGACACGGCCCGAACCCTTGTTCACCATGTTCGTCATAACGCCACGGCGCATCCCCATCTTTTCAGAGACGATACCCGTGTAGGCTTCGGCCACGTCGACAACCGCGTTCTCCATCGGCTCCATTTTCTTACCGTTTTCGTTTTTGAAAATGACCGTGGGTTTACCGATTTTGCACTCGTAACCTTCGCGACGCATCTGCTCGACCAAAACGCCCAGCTGAAGTTCGCCGCGACCCAAGAGTTTGAAAGTCTCAGGACGATCTGTTTGCTCGAGACGAATCGCAACGTTGGTTTTGATTTCGCGCTCGAGACGCTCGAGAATTTTTCGAGACGTGACGTTTTTGCCTTCAAGACCTGCGAAAGGCGAATCGTTCACCGAAAGCATCATCGCAACCGTTGGCTCTTCGACGATGATTCGCGGAAGCGGTTTCGGATTCGTCGGCGACATAATGGTGTCGCCGATATCGATGTTTTCAAAACCTGCGACAATGGCGATATCGCCCGCGACGAGTTCTTTCACCGGGACCTGCTTCATACCATCATAAGCGTAGAGCGCCGAGATCTTGCCTTTTTTGTTACCTTCGGCCGTCGAAAGCAAAGCTTCGTCATTCACGCGAAGAACGCCGTTCAAAACGCGGCCGATGCCGAGACGACCGACGAACGCGTTCCATCCCAGGTTCGAACACATCACTTGAAGCGGTTCTTCCGACTTACCCTTTGGTGGATCAACCTTATTGATGATCATGTCGTAGAGAATTTCGAGATTATCTTTTTTGACTTTCGGATCGTCGGTCGCCCAACCCTCACGCGCGACCGCGTAAACGACTGGGAAATCGGCTTGTTTTTCAGTTGCATCAAGATCGATGAACAAGTCGAAGACTTCGTTCAAAACTTCTTCCACGCGCGAGTCAGGACGATCAATCTTGTTGATGCACAAGATGACGTTCTTGTTTTGCTCAAGCGCCTTCTTTAAAACGAAACGTGTTTGCGGAAGTGGACCTTCCGATGCGTCGACCAGAAGAACGCAGCCATCGACCATGTTGAGGATACGTTCAACTTCGCCGCCGAAGTCACTGTGCCCCGGTGTATCGACGATATTTATTTTGTGACCTTTGTAAATAAACGAAGCGTTCTTCGCCGCGATTGTAATACCGCGTTCGCGTTCGAGATCCATCGAGTCCATGACTCGCTCTTCAACGTGCTCGTTTGTACGGTACATACCGCTTTGACGAAGCAAGTGATCAACGAGTGTCGTTTTGCCGTGATCGACGTGCGCGATGATGGCGATGTTTCGAATTTTTTCTGCCGTGATTTGTTCCATGCGAGCTTTCCGTTTCGTTCTTAGTAACTCAAAAACCGTATTCAGTGTTCAGTATCTCAATCACTAGCCGTGCCCCCCCATGAGAAAGGACTCATGGCTGGTGTCCGACTGCACGATCGAAGCAATGCTGCGGAAGTAGTCAAAGACGGCCGCGAGCGTGGCCTCCAAAGACTCATGCTGAAAGATGGTCCTCCGAAATTGCGAGGCGCCAGGATACCCGGTCGAATACCACGAAGCAAATTTCTTAATCTGCAGCATGATAAATCGCTCGGGAGGATAGCTAGGGCCGCCGTCGACGGCTACAGCCTTAAAGGCCTGGTGCAATCGCTCAAAGAGGAGGCTGAAGTCTTTTTCTACCGCCGGAACCTGCCCTTGGGCCCAAAGCCCCATGGATTGCTTGAAGATCCATGGGTTTTTTAGGCATCCACGACCGATCATGACTCCATCGACTCCGGTTTCGTGAATCCGACGCACAGCTGTCTCTGCGGAAAGTATGTCGCCGTTCCCCAGAATGGGGAGTTTCGCCTTGGATTTTACCTCAGCGATAAAATCCCAGTCGGCCAAACCCGAATAACCTGCAGCTCGCGTGCGTCCGTGAATCGCTACCCATGAAAGACCCTGGTCATAAGCGATCTGGGCCACATCGGAGGCATTTCGAGATTCATGATCCCAACCTGTTCGAATCTTAACAGTGACCGGAATCGAAACCGCGCCTTTGACGGCGCGGAAGACTTTTTCAACCGCAACAAGGTCCTTCAAAATGGCCGAACCGGCACCTTTTTTCACCACTTTCGGAACTGGGCATCCAAAATTGAGATCGACGAAGTCCGCGCCGCGCTCCTCGGAAACTTTCGCTGCGCGCGCAAGAATTTCAGGCGTCTCGCCAAACAATTGAATTCCAATGGGCCGCTGAGCCTCGTCGTACTCCATCAGCTGCAAGGTTTTGCGGCTCGCGTATTCAATTCCATGCGCCGAGACGAGTTCCGTGATGACAGCACCACAACCGAGTTCCCGCATAACCGTACGAAAAGCACAGTCTGTGATTCCCGCCATCGGCGCGAGCACAAACGGATTTCGCTTCAGCTCTTCTGCGAGATTGATAAATGGACGTTTAACTTCGGTCATTGGCACGGCGAGTTGTAGCTCGAGAACGCCGCATTTCGCAAGGTCGCTCGGCGGTTTCACATAGGAAAACGACCCGTTTTAAGCTTGATCGTGCCAGTCCCTGCCGCGACGATAGCACCGTGGATCGATTTTCGCTTAAAACTCTTTCAGGCGCGCACGCGGATCAAGTGTCGAAATTACGAATCGACGCCTACGCTCGGCGCTATGGCAGCAAAGTCGATGTCTCACGTCTCGCGTGGAACGAAAGTGATGAAAGATATCTAAATATCGGACTCATCGGCCAAAGTGACGGTGAATTGGTATCTATCATTCGACTCGCATTTCTAAAAAAGCCCCTCGATTTTTATAAAGTCGTTCTGCTGGCACATGATGCTTCAAAATTCGAGCTTCCTCTCGTTGTTATCGGACGAGTCGCGACGGCAAGCGCCTTCGAAGGGAAAGGTCTTCACGGGATTCTTCGATGGGCGGGTCTCAAAATTTCAAAACAAGCCGGCGCGAAATCGGTTGTCGGCGCGATGGAAGAGGGCTCACTGCGACTCAAACAGATGACCGAAATTGGCTACGAACTTCTGACCTTCGACGAAAAATGGGGCGGATATTTAAAAAACGAGAAACCGATCGTCGTCGGAATTCTTTACGCTGATCACAGGCTTGACCGTGGTTGCGAAATTCTTGCGGAGAGGTTTCAGGAGCGAAAAATTTTGTTCGACGATCAAATTGACTATGCCGCCGCCGCCGAAAAACTTCGTTCCGCCAAATCTGCCGAAGCCTAGCTAAAAGCTACAGATTTCGCTCAGCTTCTGAATTCGCCAACGCCTTATTTGTCGCCGTGACCGCTTCAAGTAGTCGCACGTGGTACTCTCCAACATGCTTTGCAAATCTCTCGGAGACTCGGGCCGTCCACATCCCAATATTTGCCGAATCCGTCGCAATAACTGATATTTCTTCGCGAGAAAATCCGAGCGTGCGTAAGTGCGGATAAAACCAAATCGTCCTCAACAAGCCCGGCTTCTTAAAGACGCGCCAAGCTTGTGACATCGCGGCAGCAATGTCCGCCGCTTCAGTCGAATTCATATGTTCGTGCTCCCAGTAGTGGGGCTTGAACGACACTTTCGTAAACCCATGTTTCTCGGGATCGCGCGAATAGGCGGCATAGTCAAAAACGACGCGATCAAGGTTGGAGCTGTAGGGCATCAACCCCAAGGGGCCGAACGTCACAAGATCAAAAACGTCTTCTTTGATCAACCACTCCAAGGTTTCTTCAAGTGAAGTGCGAGTCTCGCCCGGAAGGCCGATGATGAATGAACCTTCCGACAAACATTGTCCACGGTACTTGTCGCGAAACTTTATTAAGAAATCTTTCACTTTATCGGGCGGAGTTCCCTTGCCCGCGCGGCGCGCGACGTCACCATCAAAAGATTCAATCCCCCAGTAAAGACCTCGGGCCCCTGAAGCGATCATTAAATCAAGCGTGTGCGGAAAGGCCACCGCAACATCCACCCGCGCGTACGCCGTCCACTCAATCTTAAATGGCAGCGACAAAAAGAGATTGCAGTAGGCTTCGACCTTTTTCGGATGGTCATTGAAACAATCATCACAAAAAGTGTACGCCGTCGTTCCAAAAAGTTCGTAATTGCGAATCAGTTCGCCGCGCAAAACGTCGAGCGGCTTTTTAATGCTCTGTTTTTTTTCATAGTGGCAGAACTTGCAGTTAAAAACACATCCACGAGCCAATTCCAGCGGCAGAGCTTCTTGATACCCGACCGAATCCTCGGCAGTGAAAATCATTTCGGGACAAGTTTTGTCGGTCAGGTCCCGCGCATTATCCACGACGCGCTGACCGTTAAGCTCACGAGTCGCCAACGGCACACCATGAGCGATGTGATTCATCACTTCAACCACAGCCCTGTCGCCCGCGCCCAAAACAACAAAATCGATATCGTCATAAAATTCGGGACGCCAAATAGCGAACTGACTTTTTACCCCACCCAAAACAATTTTGGCCGACGGAGCCTTGTCCTTCAAAAGCCGTCGAAGCTTCGCCGTCCAAGCCTTCAGAGCCGCACCATCCGGCAAAAAAAGCTCCCCAGAATAATACCGATCAAGTCCGGTGGACCGATGAGTGCGCGGTTCCAAAGTAGCGACAAAAGGGGCAAGAAAAGTCGAAGAAATCCCAATCATCTTAGTCTCAGGAGAAATCATCCGACCAAGATATTCAAAAAACACCTCGTCCGAAGAAAACCGAGTGAAGTAGTCAAGAACAGTAGCCCGATAACCCGCCCCACGGAGCGCAGTCACAATAGCATAAGGCCCCATATACCGAGGATTTCCCACCTCGCCATAAAGCACAGTGTCCGAAAGAATAATCGCATCAAGCCCCACATCCGAAGGCTATCACCCCCACACCCAAACTCATCAAAACAAAAAAGCGACTGACGAAGTCAGAAGCGGCCGATCGACGAAGTCGCAGGAGCGGCCTGACAAAGTCAGCAGCCCAACCAACCGATCGACGAAGTCGGAGGCCCACGGGAAAAAAAATGGTGGCCAGGCCGTGCGATGCGGGAAAACGCGCCAGTGGCGCGTTTTCGCGCGTCGCATGCGGAAGCGGTCGCGTACGACGAAGTCGGGAGCGATCCGCGCCCGCCTAGGACTTGAGGGCTCGATGCCCTCAAGTCCGCCCGTCCCTGGAACGAAAAGCGAAGACGAAGTCGCAAAACCTCGCGCAAAACCGAAAATTGAAACGAAGAAAAAATGGTGGCCAGGGACGGAATCGAACCGCCGACACATGGATTTTCAATCCATTGCTCTACCGACTGAGCTACCTGGCCGAACAAGCTGAAAACTGCTGTTCAAGAGGCGCTAGGGCTATCGCACCCGCGAAGGCCCTGTCAAATAACTAAACTTTGCCCAAGGCCTGCGCTAAATCGCCCATTAAATCATCAACATCTTCTATTCCGACGCTGAGACGTACAAGGCTATCATCGATTCCCAGTGTTTTTCGTACATCCGCAGGAACCGAGGCGTGAGTCATAATGGCCGGATGCTCAATGAGCGATTCAACACCACCCAAACTCTCTGCCAGGGCAAAAATCTTTACATTCTCCAAAAGCGCGCGCGCTCCTGAAAGACCGCCCTTCACGTAGAATGTGATCATTCCGCCAAAGCCCGACATTTGTTCTTTAGCCAATCCATGTTGTGCATGGGATGCGAGACCAGGATAGATGACTTTTTCGACCTTCGAGTGCTTCTCTAGGTAGCGAGCGACCGCGCCAGCTCCTTCTTCATGGGCTTTCATTCGCACAGCCAAAGTTTTCAAAGACCGCATCGCTAAAAATGAATCAAACGCGCCCTGAATTCCGCCCATCGAATTGGATAAGAACTGAATTTTTTCTGCCAGAGCGTCATCCGACGTGACCAAAGCCCCACCAACAATGTCGCTATGACCATTGATGTACTTCGTCGTCGAGTGAACGACGATCGTCGCACCCAGTTCCAGCGGTCGCTGAAAGTAGGGACTCATGAATGTGTTATCGACGACGGTCATGATTCCCTTGGCCGCAGCAAGTGCGCTGAGCTTTCGGATGTCGACCAACTTCAGCGTGGGATTCGTCGGAGTTTCAAGCCACAACATCTTCGTGTTCGGCTTAATCGCTTTCGAGAAGTTCTCTAGATTTGTCAGATCGACAAAACTGAAGTCGATGCCGTTGTGACGAATAACTTTGTCCATCAGGCGGAAAGAGCCACCGTACATATCGTCACCAGCAATCACGTGGTCGCCCGACTTCACCAAATGCAGAATCGTCGTCGAAGCGGCGCAACCCGAGGCGAACGCGAAACCATGTTTCCCACCTTCAAGATTCGCGAGGCAGGCTTCATACGCTTTTCGAGTGGGATTGTGTGTTCGGCTGTATTCATAACCGCTGTGCACGCCTGGTGAGCTCTGTACATACGTCGACGACAGGTAAACGGGGGTCATAATTGCGCCGGTCGTTGGATCCGGAGCCTGTCCCGCATGGATGGCTCGGGTTTCAAACTTGTAGTTTTTCGACGACCAATTTTTTTCTAAAGCCACGGCACTCTCCTTCAACTCACTTAAATTCTCTAAGATCTAATTCAGCTTTTTCTCTTTGAGCCATGCATCGTTGTAGGCCTTGCTCAAATACGAGCGCCCACCATCTGGAAGAACAACCAGAATCTTTGACGGCTTTGTCAGCGTTTTAGAATACTTCACGGCCGCCGCGAACGCAGATCCGCACGAGGGACCGATCAACAAACCCTCTTTCGCCGCGAGATCGCGACACGCTTGAAACGACTCTTTGTCGTCAACTTGAACAAAATCGTCCATGTATTGGAAATGAACATTGTCGGGAAGCATATCTTCGCCAATGCCTTCGACAAGGTAGGACGCCGGAGGTGTTCGCACCTCTTTGTGATAAAAGAGATCATAAAGAATACTGCCATGCGGATCTGCGCACACGTTCTTAATGGCCGGATTCTTTTCTTTCAAGTAACGCCCGACACCCGATAGCGTTCCGCCCGTTCCGATACCGGCAACAAATACGTCGATCTTGCCGTCCATCTGTTTCCAGATTTCTGGCCCTGTGACCTCGTAATGAACCCGCACATTGGCGGGATTATTATACTGATTCGCAAGGTATGCGCCCGGCGTTTCTTCGACGATCCGTCGAGCGACACTGTAATGTGAGTTCGGATCTTCGGGGGCAAGACCGGTCGGAGTCATTACGACTTTTGCGCCGTAAGCCCGTAAGACCGCGCGTTTTTCTTCGCTGATCTTCTCGGGCATAACAAAAACACATTTGTAGCCCTTCAATAGACCGACAAGTCCGAGCCCCACGCCAGTATTTCCAGAGGTCGCTTCGACGATGGTGCCGCCAGGCTTCAGCTGCCCTGACTTTTCGGCCTCTTCAATGATCGACAACGCAATGCGATCCTTGATGCTTCCACCGGGGTTGAAATACTCGATTTTACCAAAGAACTCGTGTGGGCTGTCGGGGACGCAGCGGCTAAGACGAACGATTGGTGTATTGCCGATCGCCGAAAGTATATTTTCGTGTATCATATTAAAACTCCCGTCGGATTTGAAAACGGGGTTCGGGTTCTCGTTCATCACGTCTAATTCAGACTATGACAACTCCGCCTCTGGGGGACGAACCGCCTTGGTGCGTTTTCCTTCACTGCCGACCGCGTCGTCATGACACTCTAGAAGTCGAAGCGCAAGGCGGAGTTGTTCTGTTGGATCAAGAACTACAGGGTGACCAAGAGCCGCGAGGCGCTTCGCCACATCCTTTGAGTCAGCGACCCCTGAAAGAAGCTCATCAATAATAGGTTCAAGTTGCGAAAGATCTGTTGATGCCATTCGAAAACGTTAGCTCACCTTCAAACTGGGACTCAAGGGTAACGCAAGGCATCTCGCCCCTCGGCGTAGGCCAAATCAAGGTCTCGCGCGGCGATGGCCGCACGACAGACCGCCGATGTCGACTCATCAATTTTAGGCACGCGAGCGGCCTTCGAAGCATTTCTTCGACAATCTCGATCGAGCTCTCGAATGCGAAATTCCGAAGTGTTAGATTTTTCGACGAGCGCATAACACGCTGTTGGGGCCAACCCCTCGCGGCGCTGTATTTCGCAAGCTCGCCTCTGAAGCCCCATTTGCTGCGTTTGTGAAACGGTCCGACGTAGACTTTCAAGGTCGGGAGACTCAAGAATTGATCCGACGGTAAGCGCCCTCGATTCCGCCGGTAGCAGGGTCACACCAAGTCCACAAATTAGAAATATCCAGTGAATCATTTCAGTGCCTCCAGAAAATTCGAAGTAATGGGTCCAAGCAAAAGTATGAGAAATGCTGGAAACATGAAAAGCAGTAGAGGGATAAGCATCTTTAGCGGAAGACTTTCTACGTGAGCCTTCATGTCCAACTCCAACTGTTGCTCGATCTCAACTCTCAGCTCCTGAAGTCTCACTAAAATAGAGTGGCCTTCCATGCCAAAGATCAAAGTGTTGAAAAAGGACTGCCGCAAAAGCGATGCCTCTGAATCCGAGTGATCCCAGACCGCGTCATCATGTCCATTTGCCTCAATTCGCCGAAGTAAGATGAGAATTTGCGCTTCAAGGTCTCTTTCTTCGGGCAAAATCTCTTGATGATACAAAGTTCGGCGCTCAATCCACGTCAGCAGCACATCTCGCACAGCCTGGCCGCGCTCCAATCCCTCTTCAACTTGCATCAAACATCGCAAAACGGGATTCAAACCGACCATTTCACGCGCCCTCCACTGCGCCAAATGACAAATAGTCCGACAATAAAAATGGGAAGTGAGATCTGAAAAGGTGTTTTCGTCGCCATCCACCCGAAGGCCGTCACCGAAAAAGTTGAAATCAAAACGTAAATCACGCTCAAAACAATCGATTGAGCGCGCACTTGCGCCATCGCTTGTACGGACCTACGTCGGAATGCGCGCTCGGTTCGAACTCGCGCGCGCCACCTTTCAAGTTCGATAAGTTGAGAACGTGTCATCTGATCAACTCTTCGAAGCTCGTTCGCAATTTCCGCGAGACGAATCGACTTCAACTCCATCGCGATCGCGTTTTTTTGTGGTGAAAAAGACACAGACCGCGCGATCTCGTGCCATCGCGGACGAAGACTCGGTCGAATTTCATTCACCACAAGTTCAAGTGCGACCGCGAGCGATCGACCCTCTTTCATTCTCATCATGAGACGCGAAAGAACTTCGTCGAGTGATTCGACCACACAGCGATCTCTTCGTTTTGCTAGGAGAATTGCGAAAAAAAGACCGCCTGCGATGGGTCCGTGAATTTGAAACCAAATCAGAAATAAACTTGATGTCGTGTCCGGTGGGCCCACGAAAAACGAAAGAAGCGTGATCAAAACACTGCCGGTGCCAATTTTTGTCATGTCGAGAGCGCTGACGACTCGCGATTGAACAAAAAGAGTCGCAAGATGCGCGACGGACACAAGTCCGACGATCGAACACACGAGAATCATCATCTCAAAGACACTTTGCACTCGATCCTCCGACGAAATTCATCGCAAGAATCGGACTTCGACTGAATATCGATCGAACTTTTCTCAAAAGATCGTATTCAAGTTTATTTTTTCTATTGACGATAAAAGTTGTGAGGTTATCCTTTTCGTAAGGAAGTCTTCAGATCACGAAGTGAGTCGCACCGAGTGGTCAGCAAACAAAGAGAACTCATCCAGAAGGAGCGAGACAATGGCAAAGAAGAAAGCAACTAAGAAGGCAGCGAAGAAAACTACAAAAAAAGCTGCGAAGAAGAAAACGACTAAAAAAGCGAAGAAGTAGTTCTAGCTTTTCAGAAGTCAAACTTCGGAAACCCTCGACTTCGAGGGTTTTTTTTTGCCCGATTCAAACTGGCCTCAGGTCGCGATGATGACGGCGAAGCGACTCGAGCGCTGAAAGCACAAGCGCAGTAAGCCCAATTCCCAAGGTGTTCATGAGTCCTATCTCGTTCACTATGAGTGGCGCGAAAATCATCACGGCACCACTTGCTAATAGGTCCGCTGAAAAGACCAATGACGCCGACGAGTCGCTGAGATGACGGCCGGCTCCCCGAACGATTCCAAGAAATACGACCGACGATGACGCAGTCGCAAAAAGAATGAGGGCTCCGAGAAGGAGCACTCGAGCCTCAACAGCTTGATCAAATATCCACGGACTGGCCTTGGTACACAAAATGCCAAAGCAGGACCAAACTGCGACGCCGAGACCAGGAATCAAATAGAATGAAGCGAACTTTGAAAGTCGAAATCGTTCGAAAAGCAAAACTCCGAGAATCTGTCCCGACAATGAGGCGCAAAGAACCACGGCCAACGCCACCGTCGGATCCCCGAAAAAGAGTGAGCCCTTGAAAAGCGCGAAGGATTTTACAAGCGCAAACGATAGGCCCATCAACACCGTTCGCCCGAAGAAGGAGGCAAGGGTCGCGGCACGCACCTTTGTTTTCACGTAAAAACTGATGACGACGGCCAAGAGTGCCGCCAGGAGCATTCCGAACATGAGCCGGGCGTTGGAGTTAAGGATCTCTGACGAGTGAAGGATTTCAACATTGTCGAAGACATACGGCGCATCGTCTGTTCGCGGTGAACCTCTAATCCGAAATCTATCAAAGCTTTCTTTACCGTCAGTGATAAATTGCTCCAGGCTCGAGGCGGCACGTCGACCGACACCCAGAGCCGGTAAAAAATCAAATTCAGCCCTCGGACCTGCCGCTTGGACCACTCCGGAAAGCTCCGCCGTTGAAAACGCGCCTTTTTTGAAAATTGAAACCCTGTCATCCCATCCAAGAACGAAGTCCGGGGTTCCCATGGGCCGGATCGTCAAAAAGGAATTGCGTAGATCAGCCTTCGGATCCGTTTTCAAAACGGAGGCGACCTGGTAGGTCGGTCCACCCAAAAAAACAAGTGTGCCCCCTGGCCGAATGAGGTCGAGGGCTCGGCGAACACCTTCAAAGGTGTAAGCGTAGGACGTTGTCTGAAGAAAAATTCCCGGGTGACCGAAGGCACTCGACCCGCTCCACGAATATATAATCTGGTCGTAGAGCTCACCCTGCGCTTGCTCGATAAAAACCCTGGCATCTTCAATTCTGAGCTCATCCCCATAGGTTTCAAAGAACGACTGCAAGCTGTAGCGACCATCGTTGCGAGCTTCCTCGACGATCCTCGGGTTCAGTTCGATGCCCGTTATTTTTTCAACACTAGGATGAGCTTGCCGGTAGGAAAAGATCTCGCCCCCGGCCCCTGCGAAAAGAATCAGGACGCGTTGGGGCTTCAGCGAGGCTGGAATCGCGATGAACAGCGGAATGCTTTGTTTGCGGAAGTTCGAAAGGCCAACGCTCGAGACGCCGTTGCCGATGGTCAGAATCTCGCGGTCGCCATCAATGGCTTGGAAGCGAATTTTTTGAACCTTCGTGTAAGAGGTCCAGCTGTGCTCGAGCAATTCAAGTTTGTCATCGATCGAAGCTTTTGGGCGAACGACTTGTCCACCAGGTTCAAAAAGTGTTGGTAGAGACGCTGTCGAGACGACAACTAAAAAAAGACAGGCCAGCTGGGTTCGGGTCGCTTCTTTTCGGTAAGTGAAACACGTCGCAGTTCCAGCGGCGGCGAGCATGAAGGTGGCCGCCTTTATCCAAGAACCTGCGTCTAAAATAAATATTGAAGCCAGAACACCAAGAACAGCGCCGATGAGCTCGAAAGTGTACATACGCAGTACAGCTTGCGGGAAAGAGGAAAAAACTCTTCCCAGAAAGTAGCTATACACGCCGCCGGGTAAGCCCACCGCAAGCGCGATTGTCAAAAAATCAACGGTGTCCAAAATAGTGCGTCTGGCACCAGAATATTCCGTACCCAGAAACTGATTCTCGCGCGCTACGGTTTGGTCCAAAAATAATGAAATCGCGCAAAGCGAGACCAGCAGGACTAAAAAATAAAACGGCACACACTTCTCGGGCTTAGCCGTTTTCAAATCATCTGTTTTGCTTTGGCCATCTTTTATGTTTTGGATCCGCGAGACGAGGAAGCCGATACCGCCGAACAAAAAAGTGGCCGCTAAGATAAATGTCGAATCTCGGGCCGTCGTTGAAACCGAGAGCGTCGGTGCCAGCAAAATAATCCAGGCGAACTGCGCAACGCTCACCAGAGATAGGACGACTTCAATGTCGCCGAACCTTTTCCACACCGACATCAGAAGAGCTTCGCTTTAATGCCTTCTTTTTGAAGGAAGTTGCGAATCGCGGGCTCGTCGAGCTGTTCGAGACGCCACAAGAGCCGATGCAAAAGATCGAGCGTCTTTTGCGCCTCCGGGCCGCGCAGCTTAGAAGTAAGTATGATCGCGTCGTCCGTCATTTGTGCGACGTTCGTCACGATGCGAGTGAATTCTTTGTTCTTCGAGGATTTCTCGAGCAAAACGAGGGTTTTGTTGAGGTTACTGACCAAGGAATTCATTTTTTCAATGGTATCGACGATAGAACCTTCGTTCTTTTCCACCATTTCCAAGATTTTTCCGGCCAAACCGTAACTTTGGGAGATCAATTGATCGACGCGCGGCGGATCTTCACCGCGAACGAACGAACCTGGCTCGAGTTTCGGTGCCGCGCTCGAGCCGGGGCTCACTTCGACAAACTTTTCGCCGATCACTCCCGCCAAATTTATGAAAAAGCGCGAATCTGTCCTTACAGTCTCCCAAGCGTCTCGAGCGATCGAAAGAACCACGGTCAATTTGACCTCTTCGCCTGATGCCGTCTTTTGTTCTGGAGTAAATTCGATCGACTGGACTTTTCCGACCTTAATACCCATCACACGAACCGGTGAACCCACTTCCACGCCGCCAGCGTAGTTGTATCCGACGCGCACTTCGTAGGTGGAAGCGAAGGGGTTGAGCGCCCCTAAGTACCAAACGAAGCCGATAAGAAACGCGACGGCGATGAGAAAGAGACCACCGACCTTAGTTTCCGGAGAAAGTTTTTTCGCTTCTGACATTGCACCCACCTGACCCTAATAAAAGTAGCTGAACAAATATGAGAGAATAAAGTCGATAATTATAATTGCAATCGAGGTCGAGACGACCGCATTGGTCGTGGCAAGGCCGACGCCCTCAGCGCCGGCGCGACTCCTCAAACCCCAGTAACAAGCAAAAAGCGGGATGACGGCTCCAAACGCCGCTCCCTTGATCATCGCAAAGCACAAATCTTGACCGGTCACAAAAGGCCGGCTCATCGACATGAATAGACCTGCTGTCGAACCGAGTTTCAGAATTGAAACGCCCATTGCGGCGATGAGGCAGACGCAATTGGCGATAAGACTCATCGTCGCCCCAGCGATAATGCCGGCGATCAAGCGCGGAGCCACCAGAAATCGAATCGGCTCAAGGCCTAGCATTCGCAAAGCGTCGATCTGTTCTGTAATTTTCATCGAAGCGACTTCCGCAGCCATCCCCGCACCGGCGCGAGACGTGACCAAAAGGGCCATAACGACAGCGCCAAGTTCTCGAAGAATCAACATCGCCGCGAAGCCCGGGACCATCGCATCGTTTTGAATCAACAATCTCATGTGGAACGAAGCTTCAAGAATCGTCACCATCGCAGCGGCACACACACAAAGAACGATGATCCAAAGTCCTTCGACGGCGATAAAATGAATCTGTCGAACGATATCTCTCAATCGAAACGGCGGTCGAACGGCGGCGAACCAACTTTGTGCCGCGAAGCTCGAAAAATCGAGCGTTTTGACAAGGAGACCGGTCGCTAGGTTCAAAGTGCGTCCGCCCATCATAGAGCCGCCCCTGACTTAAAAACCGATAGACTGACTTCGACAATCGCATCCGCAATCAAACTGGTGCACCAATCCGCGACAACAAGCGAGACCATCGTCGCGACCGCGGTTTGAACGACGGCTCGACCGACACCGCGGGCGCCGCCAGTGGCGGTGTAACCTTTGTACGTGCATATCGCCGCAAGAACGATGGCGAACGCAATACACTTAAAAAGCCCCGTCGCTATCGACGGCCAACCGACAATCGTTGGAATGTGCCTAAGGTATTCGTCAGGATTGATCCCTGAGAAAAAGATTCCCAGGGTCACACCGCCGGCAATCGACATCAAAAGACCGGCTGCCAACAGAGCGAAGCTTGATACGATAATTGCGATCATCCTCGGAAGAATAAGCTCTTGAAACGGGTTTGCTCCGAGACACCGAATCGCATCGATCTGCTCAGTGACCCGCATCGTGCCAAGTTCCGCGGCTGTGTACGCGCCGACTTTTCCGCTCAGCATGAAAGCGATAAGAAGCGGGCCCACCTGGCGAACTGTTGCACTTGTGGAAAGTCCACCAAGATATCCCAGCGCGCCGTACATTTCGACCTGCATCGTGAACTGAACGGTCATAATCGCGCCAACAAAAAAACCGGCCATCGCCGTTGTCGGAAGACTTTGTATCGTCACTCGCCAAATCTGATGAAAGACCTCGCGCCGCGAGACGCCCTTTCGTCGCAAAACATCCATCGCTTCGAGACAGAATAAAAAGCAGCGTCCGATATCCGCAATCACGCCGTCACCTCGCGCGCTTTTGCTTCCACAAGAAAATCGACGACCAGAGGATGCGTGGATCTTAGAATTTCAGCAACGCTTCCTTGCGCGACGATGAGGCCCTGATCGAGAACGACAATCCGGTCGGCTATTTCCAACGCGCAGTCCATGTCGTGGCTCACAACGATAGCAGTGGTCTTAAGTTTTCTTGAAAGTTCTTGAATGAGACGATTGATTTGTTTTGTCGTTACGGGATCGAGCCCCGTCGTCGGTTCGTCAAAGAGAAGAACTTCGGGTCCAACCGCCACGGTCCGCGCCAAACTTACGCGCTTTTGCATACCGTAGGAAATTTGGGTCGGGAGCTTTGTTTCAAGCGACTCGAGATCCTGTCCGCCAAGCCCCACCATTTCCAGACATTCGTGAGCCCGCGGTCGCGCTTGATCCAGAGACAACCGCTCGTGCTTCATGAGGCCGTACGCGACGTTTTCTAGGACCGTGAGAGAATCAAAAAGTGCTGGGTGCTGAAAAACCATTCCGCAGCGCCGGCGAATTGGCAGATAGTCTTCTTCAGAAATGTCGGTGACGTCGATGCCACCAATTCGAATTCGCCCAGCATCAGCGCGCAAAAGTCCGACAAGAGTTTTTAACAAAACGGACTTTCCCGTTCCGGACGTTCCCAGAATGAAAACGATCTCACCTGCAGAAATTTTAAGATCGATACCTTTAAGTACCGTGCGTTCTCCAAATTTCTTAACGAGGCCTTCAAATTCTATCAACTTTGACCCTTCAAAAACTTGGCGACGCGAGGATCCGAATGATTCCGTGTTTCTTCAGCCGTCCCCGTAACGACAAGTTCACCACGAAAAACAAAAGCAAGGCGATCAGCGACTTGAAATGCACGGGCCGTCTCGTTGGCGACTACGACCACCGTCGATCGATCGCGCTGTTGAAGTTCCTTAATGAGACGGATAATCTTGCGGCTCGTGATCGGGTCTAGGCCTGCGGTTGGATCATCGTAAAGAATCAGCTCTGGCGCTAAAGAGAGCGCCCGCGCTATGGCGAGTCGCTTTTGCATTCCCCCACTTATTTCAGAGGGATAACGTGCCGCAGCTTCACTCAATCCAACGGCCTCAAGCAGCGAATGACTCGTGGCGTCCGACTGCGCGCGGCCCCGGCCCAAAGTTTCAACTTGCGGGAAGCTGACATTCTCAAGGGCCGTCAGTGAATCGAACAAAGCACCGCGCTGAAAAAGCATTCCCGTGCGCCGGCCCTGTTCACGACGTTCTTCTGTCGTCGCATCGCTTCGCTTTTTGCCACCGATAATAACTTCGCCCGCCGTCGGCTCCATCAGTCCCGCTATAACTTTAAGCAAAAGCGATTTGCCCTCACCGCTGGGACCCATTATGGCGAGAATTTCACCACGACCCACTGCAAGGTGAATGTCTTTAAGATATCGAACGCCGTCGATCGACAGCGAAACGCCAGCGAGTTGGATGAAGGGCTCGTTAATAGTCGCGCTTAGTCGCTGCATGTTTCTTCGAATAACCTTTTGCCCCTAGGCTAGGGCTGATCTATTCACATTGAACACTCTCATATGAACACTATAATTGAAGTCTTTCCGCTCCAATCGAAATTGCCAGCAAGTGAGGTCTCTCGTGGCGACGTACGACAAAGTTAAGGTCCCAAGCACCGGTCAGAAAATCAAAATCGGCTCGGGTGGCAAAATTGAATGCCCCGACCAACCGATTATCACATTCATCGAAGGCGACGGCGTCGGCCCAGATATTTGGAAAGCCTCGGTCGTAGTTTTCGATGCGGCTGTTCAAAAAGCGTACGGTGGAAAACGCAAAATCAATTGGTGCGAAGTTTATGCGGGCCAAAAAGCAACTCAGCTTTACGACGGAAACTTCTTCCCCGAAGAAACTTTGACGGCGATTAAAGAATTTGTCGTTTCGATCAAAGGCCCACTTGAGACTCCGGTTGGAAAAGGAATTCGGTCGCTGAACGTTGCCCTTCGCAAAGAACTCGACCTCTATTCATGTGTTCGCCCCGTGAAGTGGTACGCCGGAGTTCCCGCACCGGTGAAAGAGCCCGGAAAAGTAGACATGACGATCTTCCGTGAAAATATCGAAGACGTTTACGCCGGTGTCGAATTCCAGGCCGAATCCGCGGAAGCGAACGAGTTCATCGCGCTGGCGGCAAAACACGGTAAAAAGATTCGTGAAAAAAGCGCGATTGGCGTGAAGCCCATGTCCGCGTTTGGTTCGAAGCGCCTCATCAAGAAGGCGATCGAGTACGCGATCGCGAACAAACTTCCCAGCGTTACCCTTGTTCATAAGGGCAACATCATGAAGTTCACGGAAGGTGCCTTCAAGGATTGGGGCTACGAGATCGCAAAAGCCGAATTCGGCGACTACATCATCACAGAAGACGACGTTTACAAGAACCATGGCGGAAAAGCGCCGGCGGGTAAGATCGTCGTTAAAGATCGCATCGCGGATAGCATGTTCCAACAAGCTTTACTGCGTCCGGAAGAATACTCGGTTCTGGCTCTTCCAAACTTAAACGGCGACTACATGTCCGACGCTCTTGCGGCGCAGGTCGGTGGACTTGGTATTGCTCCGGGTGGAAACATCGGCGACGGTTTCGCGGTCTTTGAAGCGACTCACGGAACAGCCCCAAAGTACACGGGCCAAGACAAAGTGAATCCAGGTTCGGTGATTTTGTCGGGCGCGATGATGCTTGAGTACATCGGCTGGAAAGAAGCGGCGGCCTTGATCGAAAAAGGAATTGCCGACGCCATCAACGCGAAACGTGTGACCTACGACTTCGAACGACAGATGCAGGGTGCAACACTTCTCAAGTGTTCAGAGTTCGGCCAAGAAATCGTCAAGCGCATGTAGTTTTTGAGGCGGCTTTAGGCCGCCTTTTATTTTTAAGTTTTTAATTTAATCTCGCCGCAAACGTGCGGCGAGCAGCGAAGCTGGGGTGGGCCCCAGCGTAGCGACACAAGGAGATTTTATGGCTACTCACGTACGTAAAAAGATTGCTGTCATCGGTGCAGGTTTCGTTGGATCAACATGCGCTCACTGGGCAGCAGCAAAAGAATTAGGCGATGTTATTCTTCTCGACGTGAACGACGGCGCCGCTAAAGGCAAAGCCCTCGATCTGTACGAGTCGTCGCCAGTCGAACTTTTTGATTCGCGCATCACGGGCACTAATAACTATGCGGACATCGCAGGTTCTGACGTTGTCATCATCACAGCAGGTCTTCCACGCAAACCCGGTATGAGCCGCGACGATCTTTTGGCGACCAACGCTAAGATCATGAAAGAAGTTTGCTTGGGCGTAAAACAACACGCACCTCAGTCGGTTGTTATCGTCGTTTCAAACCCACTCGACGCGATGGCTTTCGTTGCGAAAGACGTTCTCGGATTCCCAGCGAATCGCGTCCTCGGCATGGCCGGCGTTCTTGACGGCGCACGCATGAAGACCTTTATCGCTGAAGAACTTAAAGTGTCGGTAAAAGACATCAATGCCTTCGTTCTTGGAGGCCACGGCGACACGATGGTTCCAATGCCACGTCACTGCTCGGTCGGCGGCGTTCCACTTCTCGAGATCATGTCGAAAGAAAAAGTCGATGCGATCGTCACACGAACACGCAATGGTGGCGCTGAAATCGTTGGTCTGTTGAAGACTGGATCGGCATTCTACGCACCGGCGGCTTCAGCGGTCCAGATGGCGGAAGCAATTTTGAAAGATCAAAAGCGCATCCTTCCTTGCGCGGCTTATCTTGAAGGTCAGTACGGCGTGAAAGGTCTCTTCGTTGGTGTTCTTTGCAAACTTGGCGGAAGTGGTCTTGAGCAAGTCATCGAGCTGAAGCTGAACGAAGACGAAAAGAAGGGTCTCGACAACTCGATCAAAGCGGTCACGGAACTCGTTGAAGCTCTCAAAAAGTTGGAGTTCTAGGCCGCAGGCCGGAAAGAAAATCAGCAATGAATATTCATGAGTATCAGGCGAAGGAAATCCTTCGAAAATACGGAGTTGCGACCCTTAAAGGTGTGATGGTCGAATCGCCCGACAAAGCTGTCGAAGCGGCTAAATCACTTGGCGGAACGATCCACGTTGTGAAAGCGCAAATCCATGCTGGTGGTCGCGGCAAAGGCGGCGGTGTTAAAGTCGCGAAGTCTTTGGATGAAGTTCGCGACTTCACTTCTAAAATGCTCGGCATGACTCTCGTCACGCATCAGACGGGACCTCAGGGCAAAGAAGTTCAGAAAGTTTACATCGAGCAAGGCTGCAATATTAAAAAAGAGTACTACGCAGCCGTGCTCTTGGATCGTGTCACGGGCCGAGTTGTCGTGATGGCGTCCGCTGAGGGCGGCGTGAACATCGAAGAAGTGGCCGAGAAAACTCCTGAAAAGCTGATCAAAGTTCAAGTCGACCCCTGCGTCGGTCTTCAGCCGTTTCAAGCGCGCCAGTTGGCGTTCGCGATCGGAATGAAAGACAAAGTCGCTGGCAAAACTGCGAAATTCTTGATGTCGCTCTACAAGGCTTACATCGACAAAGATTGTTCGATTGCGGAAATTAACCCGCTGGTTGAAACGGCCGAAGGCGAAGTGATTTGCCTCGATGCTAAAATGAATTTCGATTCGAACGCGATGTTCAAGCACCCAGACATTATGGAACTTCGCGATCTGACCGAAGAAGATCCTGCCGAAGTCGAAGCATCTAAGTTTGATCTCGCCTTCATTAAGCTCGATGGCAATATCGGCTGTTTGGTGAACGGTGCAGGTCTTGCGATGTCGACGATGGACATCATCAGTCTTCACGGCGGAACCCCAGCCAACTTCCTCGACGTCGGCGGTGGCGCGAACAAAGAGAAAGTCACCAACGCTTTCAAACTGATTCTCAAAGATCCGAACGTGAAAGGGATCTTCGTTAATATTTTTGGCGGCATTATGAAGTGCGACATCATTGCTGAAGGCGTGATCGCAGCTTCGAAAGAATTGGGACTTAAAGTTCCCCTCGTCGTGCGTCTCGAAGGAACGAACGTGGAACTTGGAAAAAAGATGCTCAAAGAGAGCGGCCTCAATATTATTCCTGCGGATGATCTCACCGACGGAGCAAAGAAAATCGTAGCGGCCGTTGGACCATCAAAAGGCACTGCGCCTGCGGCGAAGGGACACTAAGCCATGGCTATTATGATCGATCGAAATACGAAAGTTATTTGCCAGGGCTTCACGGGCGCACAAGGTACGTTCCACTCGGAACAAGCCGTCGCTTACGGAACGAAAATGGTGGGCGGAGTCACACCGGGAAAAGGTGGAACAAAACACATCGGTCTTCCCGTTTACGACACCGTCGCTGAAGCTGTTGAGCGCACAGGTGCGACAGCCTCGGTGATCTACGTTCCTCCTCCGTTTGCCGCCGACGCCATTATGGAAGCCGTCGACGCAGAACTTGATCTCGTCGTCTGCATCACTGAAGGCATTCCGGTTCTCGATATGGTCGCGGTCCGTCGCTACATGCAGGGCCGCAAGACTCGCCTCGTAGGTCCAAACTGCCCGGGCGTTATTACTCCGGGTCAGTGCAAGATCGGCATTATGCCTGGGCACATTCACTTGCCAGGACGTATTGGCGTGCTTTCACGTTCGGGAACATTGACGTACGAAGCCGTCGGTCAGCTGACTCGGCTTGGAATCGGCCAATCGACGTGTGTCGGTATCGGCGGAGACCCTGTGAACGGCACGAACTTCATCGACGTTCTTGAGATGTACAACCGTGATAAAGACACGGATGCAGTGATCATGATTGGTGAAATCGGCGGCACGGCGGAAGTCGATGCTGCGGACTACATCAAGCGTGAATTCAAAAAGCCGGTCACGGCGTTCATCGCAGGTTCTACTGCACCGGTCGGTAAACGCATGGGCCACGCCGGTGCGATTATCACGGGCGGAAAAGAAACTGCGGAAGCGAAGTTCGATGCTTTGAAGTCGGCCGGCTGCTCGATTTCGAAGTCGCCTGCAGACCTTGGTACAACACTGAAAGCGTCACTCCGCTAGACGTGTTCGACCGGCCACACGCTGGGCAGGCTGCGGTGTCGATTTTAAAAGAGACCTAGGAGAAATCCTAGGTCTTTTTTTTTAGTTCGCGTATGGCATTTCGAACGCGATCGTCGTGCACGCATCGATCTCTAAGGTCATTCGATAGGCCGAGTATTCAACGCCCGCAGTCTTGAACTTAACGTCCCAAACTTCGGTGCCACCCTCGGCGTGATTCAAGTCGATGAGATCTGTCTCATGTGTGACGGCAGAGACCGGCTTCACGTTCAGATTGAAAAGAGCCGATGCGGCTTCAACGGCAGACATACGGCAAAGAGTCGCTTTCGGTTCACCCGCCTCAGCGTTTGAGGTTACAAGGCTTCCCAGAGAGAGAACAGAAACGGCGATCAAGTTCAAAACGATTTTCATAAAGTATGTCCTCTTATTCTTTTCAATATTTAGTTTTATTCAGCCTACCAAAGGAGACCACCCTCTAGGTCTCGTTCAGGCAGGACTCAATCGTTAGGGAGAAGACCAAGAAAGCCTCTAAATGTTTCACGTAGTTCTCGTACTGCCAGCTGTTGCTCTAGGGAGAATGTACAGTAATCCGTTTTCTCAAGTCGCAAGGATCTTTCTGGTGCAGTCTACGCCGGCATTAAATCCATTTAATGAACTTGGGGGGTTAATTATGAAATCGTCAGCGTCCGTTCTTTTAGTAGCGCTTTGTCTTTCTGCAACCGCATTTGCCACAGCACCAGCGTCCACTCCGCTTGAAAGTGACCGTGTCGAACTTGCGCCAGGCCTTTTCGGAATTCTACACACAGAAAACTTTGAATATGTTTGCGACGTTGAAGCCCAGGAAGACGGCCAAACTATCAAATTCAAAAGTTTCCTCGACGTCGATTTCCCAGAGGGAGCGGGATACCGTTTCGCGGCTGGATTCCCGGGCGGAGGGTCGATGGCCGGTGTTTTCGCTGTCGAAATCGAAGTGACCGGCGTTCAGATTGCTCGATGCCCAGGTCTTTGCCTTTCGCTCAAGGTAAAAGCTGATGATGCTGGAGGTCAGATGTCGATCGACTTTATGGAAAATCCAGTGACGAAAGTGATTAGTGTTTCGAGTGTGGAAAATGGCGTCGTCACTCCTGCCGGGACCTGCGCACGGAACGAAGTTCCGTAAACGGCCAGTATCTAAATTGGGGTGAGCGTTGAATAGTCCGCCACCCACGTTTTCTGATCATAGAGATGATCCGTCCGCGTGCGGTACGTGGTCCCGTCGGCATCGATGAAAAGCGTTTCGCCAAGGCCCCCTCGAAACAAATAGCGATTTCCCGGTAGCATGTAGAGGTCGGAGACGAAGGCTGTCCGGTTGTACAGAACGATGAAAACCGACATCTCCATCCAGATATGCGCGCGGGTTTCACTATCGAGGTGTTTTGGCAGCGTTTTCATATAAGACAAAGCGCGCCGCCCGTGCTCGCGAGAGTACATCTCGACGCCTTTGAAGATTTCCAATAACTGAATGTCTGAAAGAACTGGCGTCGCTCTTTTTGGATAGCTTGGAGTCCACTGAATCGGAAATTCTGTGACCCCTGAAGAAGAAAAAAGCACCGAACAACGGGGTGCGATCGATGGACCACCTGTCTGCGCACCACTGGCGTGCGCGACAAATAGCACCGCAAAAACCGTCACCAATAAGCGTAAATTGGTCCTACAATGCAGCTTCAAACAGAGATCCTCACGTTAGGAACATTACAAATTCAAACGCCATTCACCCCACTGGGGCTGATTACTACCGAGTCGTCCAACCTGGCGAGTACGTATAACCCTCTTTTTCCATGGCGTCCGTCAAATCTGACAGAAGATCGTAACCCATCAATGTGCCTATCGAGGGCCGAACGAAGTCTTTCAGATCTACAACTTTCGGGCCACCTAAGTTGCGGTCAACAAACGCTTTTCCGAGGCCATTTAAGAACAACAATGATCCTACGATTTTCTCCGCTCGCGCATCGACCGGAAGACGACGCTCCCAAAGTTCCGCTGTGAAGAGCTTTGGGATATAGCCATTCGCTCTCAAAACGAGACCCGACGCGGCCGTCGAGTATTTCATCGACATGAGGCTCTCTCCAACTTTGAGAGCCGGCGCTTCGAGTCCATATGTCTTAAGCGCCTGATCAAGCACCGAGGTTCGGCTGGTTGCAAACGTTTGCTCCAAGGACTCTTTTGCTGCGCGAACAGCAGCCATCGCGAGGGACGCTTCGTTAATAAAATATGTCGTCGAGTGCTCCGCGCACAGATCAATTCGCGATTCTACATCCAGCGCCGCAACATTCTCACAGCCTGGTTTGCTTTTATCAATTTCGAGGATGACGAGGTTTGATGAAACCTTCGATTTTGAATTCGCGACGGGTTCGATAACAATCGCAGCGGCTGTCTCCAATTTGGAGTCTTCGACCACAATCACAGCACAACCGTCGATTTCAATCTGGTCGGTGATCGCTTTTTCGAGCTTCACTGAAGCGCTCGTCGCAGTGAACGCCATCATGTCGACCATTGCTTCGTTTTCCGGGCCTGATTTATCGACGAAAAAAGTTCCGACGATACTGCAATTGCGGCCTTGAGCTTCCGCGCCTGAAAAAAAAGCAGGTACCCATGCAAAAAGAAGAAGAGTGCCCAAAAGGATTCTGATCACTGCGAACTCCAATCGTTAGATTCCAAAATCGATTTGTTACTTATTTTGCGTTCAAAAGTTTGTTCGTCTGGTCGATGTAGGCACGTACGACGGCCGAGAGCATCGCCCGGTCAGCGTCGCTCTTCAGATAAAACGCGTCGGATACAATCGTCTGGCCGTCGATCGTGACAGATTCGGCAAGGTCTTGAGCGTTCAATTTAGCTTCGATGAGCTTGGGAACATCGTTTTTCAAAAGACCATCGCAGATCGCGCGGACTTTGCTCTCGGCAAACAGCTGAGCAATCTGAAAACCAGCGGCGCCATCGACTGCGAAGCTGCCTTTCGGTGTACGCACTGATGTCTTACTTTGCAGCGCCTCGTCCGCAGTCTCGTAAACATTGACTCGGAGAACCGGCGTGCCGCCAAAAATATGGAGGTCGCAGCGATTCGCAAATCCAACCACTGTCGACTTGGCCGCTTCCTCGTTCAAAGTTGTCGCGACCGCCGGCGAAACAGCGACCAAAAAAACGACCGAAAGAGCGACGACGGGCGCCGCGAGAGAAAAGCCAAAAAGTTTTACAAAATTCATCGTAAGCTCCTGCCAAATGGGGGAATAAATTAGGGTCTCGAGTTGAGGGGTATAGCACTCCATAACGCAATGCATACGCGCGGATCATCGGCGGAAGCTTGTTCAGCATAGTTTGCAATATATCAATGACTTAGCGAGACTCGGGTCGATGAGATTTACAGGAACCAAAGAAATCAAAGAGCACGTTCAGCGGCTTCTTACCGCCAAAGGCTCCCGGCTTTCTGGGGCCCGGGCCATTGATTTCCCCGCCGGAAACGGCGTGACCTCAACATCTCTCAAAAATCTAGGGGCCGACGTCTTGGCGGTCGATCTGATCCCCGAGCTCTTCCGCGCCGAGGGCGTCCCCGTGATCCGCGGTGACTTGAGCGGCCCGTTTCCATGTGCTTCCGACACCTTTGAGCTCGCTGTTTGCCAAGAGGGCATCGAGCACGTCGGCAATCAGGATCACGTTCTGAGAGAATTCGCGCGGATTTTAAGAACAGACGGCACTCTGATTCTGACGACGCCCAACTACTCGAATCTTAAAAGTAAAATGAGCTATCTGCTGTGCGAGTCCGAAGCCTTCGGCCGTATTATGCCGCCCAACGAAAAAGATTCGATCTGGCTGGCCCCGGTGGCTGCGGGCGAAGCGGCCCCGCGCCTTTATTTTGGTCATACATTTCTTACCGGCTTTTTTCGGCTTCGCTTGTTTGCTAAACTCGCCGGCTTCGAGCTTGTCAAAATCCACGAGTCGCGTGTGAATTCGACATCCCTTCTGCTCTTTCCTCTCTTTTACCCTTTCATTGTTTTATCGGCTCTTAAAACATCGCGTCGATTTCGTCGAAAATCCGGTGAGCACAAACTTTCATCCGAGCTATTTCGATGGATGATCGATCCGCGCCTTTTGTTAGAAAATCATTTGATTTTAGAGTTCAAGAAACTAGCTGGAGAAAGTGCTTCTGCTCTGACAGCTGGGTCCGTTTTGGGGACAAAAGCACGCACCGAAAACGTCGATCTCGGGTCGTTCCGTACGTAAAGCCTTCCCTCAGGGACATTCGCCTTTGATTGCTAGCCGATTTGCCGCTAGGAAGAGGATCTACAGAACAAGGAGCTTCAAACGTGGCAAAAGAAATCACATTCAGCATCATTAAGCCTAACGCCGTAAAAAAAGGTGCGATTGGCGATATCGTCGCTCACTTCGAAAAAAACGACCTCAAGATAGCAGCTGCGAAACTGACGGTTCTCTCTCGAAAGAAATGCGAAGAATTCTACGCTGAACACAAAGAGCGTCCTTTCTTCGGCGAACTTGTCGACTTTATGACTTCAGGTCCCGTGATGCTCATGGCTCTTTCGGGTGAAGGCGCTGTTTTGAAAAACCGCGACCTCATGGGCGCGACCGATCCGAAAAAAGCAGCTCCAGGAACTATCCGTGCAAAACACGGCGCGAACGTTGGCGAAAACGCCGTTCACGGCTCCGACAGTGCGGCGAGTGCTCAGCGCGAATTGGCTCTCTTTTTTGAGAAGTCTGAAATCGTCAACGACTAGTGTCCAAGAAGTCGGCTCCGTCAGTTTCCGTCGGCGATACGGTTGAAATCGAAACTCTTCGACTGGCTCGCGGCGGAAGCGCTGTGGGTCGCGCCTCCGATGGCCAAGTGGTTTTCGTTCGTGGCGCTGCGCCTCGGGAATTTGTTCGCGCGCAGATCACGGCCATTTCGGGCCGCTTTGTCGAAGCGAAAATGATCGAAGTTTTAAAACCGTCCGATGTTCGAGTCGTTCCACCGTGTCCGGTCGTGAATGAGTGTGGCGGCTGTCCTTGGCAGCATGTCGCTTACAATGAACAAGTCGTTCAAAAAGATGAAATCTTAAAAGATACGATGAAACGGGGACGCGCTTTCTCAAACGATGAGATGGCGAAGTTCGCGCCGTTTGTTCCAAGCGAAACATCGTTTCGCTACCGCTCGCGTGTGACACTTCAGTCTCGGCCCAAAGGCGGAACGCATGAGATCGGATACTTTAAACGCGAGACCCACGACTTTGTTCCAATCGTTGATTGTGAAATCGCTGATCCAAAATTGATTCCGTTCGCAAAAGAGCATATCGCCAAAGAAGTTTCTAAAGGCGCAAAGGTTCGCGAGCGTTTTCAAGTCGCCATCGATGAGCGCGGAAACCTCTCTATTGGCGGCGCCTTCACTCAAGTTCATCGCGAGCAAAATAAAGTCTTGCAAAAACTTGTGAGTGATCACGTGGTCGCACATGCCTTGGAAAAACGGCAGATCGTTCACTGGCACCTTTTGGATCTGTATGCAGGAAATGGAAATCTAACTTTCCCTATCGTTGAGGCCGTGCGGTCGGCACGACCACAAGGTGTGATTGAGGCTTCGGGCATCGAGCGATCGGTCGAGAGCGTTCGCGAGGCCATCGGAAATCCGCGCTCACAGCAGTGCAAGTTTTTTGCTGAGAGTGTCGATGCGTGGCTTGCTCGACAAAAGGCTGGTGCGGTCAGTCTCCTTACAAAAAAGGGCCTGCCCCTGGACGAAATTCTAGTCTTGGATCCACCGCGCGATGGTGTTGGAGCGACAGTGATGCCGATGATCGCTCGACGAAAGCCGAGTTTGATTGTTTATGTCAGCTGTGATCCCGCGACTTTGGCCCGAGATCTGGTGCGATTTCGAGAAGCAACAGACAAACAGAAAACGAAATACGAAATCATCGAAGCTCGCGGCATCGACCTTTTCCCACAGACAGACCACATCGAAGCCCTCGTCGTACTTCGACGAATTTCCAACACTGATAAATCACCAACGTCCTCTAGCCTAAAAAGCTAATTGATTTTGCCCCTTTAGCTGATTGCTGCTAGCGTTTTAGACGATGCTCCAACTTGCCCGGAATTTTTCTAATTTCAGTTCGTCGATTGTAAACCCTTTGGGTCTCCTTTTCCTGGGGTGCGTCGTGTTTTCGGCGGGCTGCGCAACAAAGTCGAATTTCAAAGCTGAAAAGGACGCCGCGCTCCATCTGCAAATTGGAACGACGTTGTTTTCGAACCGAAAGTACCCCGAGGCGCTGAGCGAACTTCTCATGGCCGAAAAGTTGGATCCAAAAAATCCGACGGTGCAAAATAATTTGGCTCTCACTTATTTCGTGCGGGATCGCTTTGATCTGGCCTTAAAACATATTGATCAGGCCATTGCTCTTCGTCCCGACTACACAGAGGCACGAAACAACCGTGCAAGAATTCTGATTGAACGCGGCGACTACAATGGCGCGATTAAAGAGGCTCGTCGGGTCACGAAAGATCTTACGTATCAATTTCCCATTCGAGGTTGGACGAATATTTCGCTCGCGCATTTCCGCAAGGGCGATTTCAAAAGCGCCAAAGAGACGGCAACTGAGGCCTTGAAGGTCGAACGCACAAACTGCTTTGCTCAAACGCTTCTTGGACGTTCACTGCTCGAGCTTGCGTCGACTGATTCAAGTAGTCGACTTCTCAAAGATGCCGCAGAAACTTTGGATCGCGCCGTTGTCGCTTGTCGCGTCAATGGCGAAGATGAGGCCGCTTACTTTGCGGGTCTCGCTCACTACAAGCTGGGAAAATCTGCGGCCGCGGTGGCGCGACTGCAAGAAGTTCTACGCGACTACCCCAATGGAAATTATGCGAAGAAAGCCGAGTCACTGCTCGAAATCATCAAGTAAATAAAGAAAGAGCACGATGAAGATTACTGGCCAAATTCTGAAAGAGAATCGAGAAAGAAAAGGAGCTTCGCTGAGCGAAGTTTCTTTGGCGACGAAAATCACCATCAAGACTTTGGCTTCCATCGAAAGCGGCGATCCAGCAACACTTCCACCAAAAACTTTTCTTCGCGGCTTTGTTCGTTCGTATGCGATTTATCTTGGTCTTGATGTTGAAGAGATTCTTCGAACATTTCACGAAGAAATGGGTTCCACGCTGAGTCGACCCACGCCGACGGGTCCCAATCCCTCTGAATTGAATGCGACCGCCACCGAGCTTGCATCAACGCCCGACACGACTCCGGCCCCCACAGAAAAAGTCAGCGCAACACCAACCGAAAGACGCGTCGAACGTGCCTCCAGAAAAATTGATGTTGAAGAGCGGCTGCGCGATGAGCCGAGTCTTATGACCAAGGGCGGAATCGTCGCAGGCATCTTTGTTCTAATTATCTTGATTGTATTCCTAAAGAACAAAATGGACAGCTATGAGTCCGAGCGCGCCTCGGGTCCCGCCGATCCGGCGTCGGTTGAAACAGCAGCGCCGTCGATTCCGGCTCCGCCGATCGAAGACAGCGAGAAGTCGGATGAATCTTCAGATGACGGTGGTGGCGCTGAACCTCAGACCGCGGAAAAAATCGTCGTAGCGCCGACCGCAACACCGACTCCAGCGCAGACGCCCACGGCGACACCGAAACCTACACCGACTCCAACGCCAACGCCCACAGCGACACCGAAACCTACACCGACTCCAACGCCGACGCCCACGGCGACGCCGAAACCTACACCGACTCCAACACCAGCGCCCACAGCGACGCCGAAGCCTACGCCGACTCCAACACCAGCGCCCACAGCGACGCCGAAGCCTACGCCGACTCCAACACCAGCGCCCACAGCGACGCCGGCTAAACCGGTTGGCAAGTCGACCGAGATTGTTATCGAAGCTCTGGATCAGGTGGATGTTGAAGTCGTCATCGATGGCGAAGCCTCGCGAACGATAAAGCTTCGTGCCGAACAAGTTCAGACGATCAAGGCGCAACGGAAAGCCGTCTTAAACTTCTCGAACGGCGGATCGGTGAATCTTATCGTCAACGGGGTTGATCGCGGTGTTCCGGGCGACCTTGGAAAGCCCGCCCGCGTGGAGCTTCCTTGATTGAGGATCGAAAAAATTGGTTCTTGGTTTTTTGGCTCGCGCTGCTGACCAAAGTTTTACTTGCGGCGGTGCTTCCGCTCTCTAATGACGAGGCCTATTACTGGGTGTGGAGTCACCATCTTCAATGGTCCTACTATGATCACCCGGCTGGAATCGCCTGGCTTTTATGGCTCGGACATTTTCTCGAACCACTGCGTGATCTAATTCCCGGTTACGATCTCAATGGAGTGATTCGCACGCCCGCCGTCATCGCCTCACATTTTAGCCTCCTCGTGTTCCGAAAAATTATCGGTACCTCGATTTCCGAACGGCAACACCTCGCGTGGCTGTCTGTTGTTCTCGTGTCTCCTTTTTTCGGCATTGGATCTTTGATTGTGACACCTGACTTGCCGCTGATTTTAACGTGGTCGCTTTCGCTGCTCGCATTTCAAAATTACCTGCAAGCAAACACCAAAACGTCGGCGCTCTTAGTGGGAGCCTCGTTGGGACTTGGATTTTGCGCCAAGTACCATATCGTAATTTTTGTTCCCATCGCCCTTCTCTACATCCTTCAACAAAAACGCTGGTCATCTCTTAAGCCTGGCTCGGTCGCCCTTATTATTCTTGGCGGCCTCATTTTCTCTGCGCCTGTCTGGGGATGGAACGCACAGAATGACTGGGTCTCGTTCCGATTTCAGCTGAGCCATGGTCTCGATCAGGAAGCGCAGTCCTTTGGAAAGATGGTGCAACAACTTCTCGACTACAGCGGAGCCCAGCTGGCTCTTCTATCGCCACTTGTGCTTCTGACTTTCTGGAAAAGAAATGAACCCGAGAAACTTCGCTTCCTGCGCTGGTTCGGATGGGGACCAGTTTTATTTTTCGTCGGAACAAGTTTAAAATCTCCGGTCGAGGCCAATTGGCCGATCGCAGGTCATCTCTCACTGCTCGTTCTTGCTTCGATCAACGATCAATCTAAGTTTCTGAGCCGTACCATGGTTGCAATCTGGAGTGTCGCCTCGCTTGTTGTCTTTTATCAGGCGCTAAATCCAAAGTCGGATTTCTTTGGCATTCCCGCGAAAGATTTAAAAACCAACGAGTTTGTTCGGTTCAAAGACCTTGAACCAATGGCGAAAGGCAATGAGAACTTTTTTGCCTCGTCTTATCAGATGGCGGGCGCCCTTTCGATTGCTAGTCGAAGAACAGTTCCAAAACTTTCAGGAATTAATCGCAAAGACTTCTTCGACACACACCCTTCTGGTCGGCCCCGAGGGGACTCTTTTGTGATTGCGCTCGAGGATAATTGGCCTTGGCCTTCGTGGATCAGCGACGAGCACTTCGTGGAATCCTCTCGAGAAACCATCGGGCGTTTCAATTTAGTGACGTTCGATAGAAAACGGCCCGTCGAGGTTGCACCTTGAAAAAAGTTATTTTTTTCATTTCGATGGCTCTTCTGCTTTTGACCTATGCTATTGCGCTTTCGCTTCGTGACACAGTGATGGTTCCTGAAACGTTGGACACGAAAAATCATCCAGGATTTTACGACTACCGAGGCGCTATCAACGTCCAAACGTCGCTGAGCCACGGTTTTCTTACACCGACAGAAACGATTCGCGCCGCTCAAGAGGCGAAACTTGATTTCGTGATTTTCAATGAACTGAATCGGTTCACCCCGGGCGGTTCACCCGAAGGATGGCAACGTCAGCTTTTGGTTATTAACGGCGGAAAATTTAGTTATCTCGAGTCCCGCATTCTTTCAATCGACCCCGAAAGACTCAAGGCCACGGAAAGTCTTGGCCAAGCTCAGACAGTGATCGCAGACTTGCTCTCGCGAGACGGCGACCGACTGGAAAAGCCGAGGACGTCAAAAGACTCACTTGTTCTGGGACAAGCCTCTAGAAATGGAACTGACTGGACCGGGGCCCACCCTTCCGGACTCTCGGGTCTCGAAGTTCTGAATCTGCGCCAATCCATTGCAAGAATGTGGGACGACGCGAGACTTTCGATGATTTGGAGCCTTCTCATTTACCCGTTCAATCCCGATCTTTCGCTTGTTCGTCTCTTCGCTGACCTTGATACATCGTTTGAAACCTGGGATCGGCTTTCGCGCGACAGATCTGTTTTCGGAATTTTGGGAACGGACGCCGGTCTTCCAAGTTACCTAATGGGGATTACTCTGCGCGCTCCAAGTTACGAAACTTATTTTAAGCTTGCGACAAACCACGTTTTGCTTCGGACAGAACTGACTGGCGATTACGAAAGTGATCGGAAAAAACTTTTGACCGCGATCACTGAAGGTCAGACTTACTTTGCTTTCGATGTTCTGGGACCCACAAAGGGATTCGCAACGTGGTTTGAGGATCGCCACGGGATTAAATCCTTGGGCTCAAGAGTGCGCTTCGATAGCAGTGCTCGCATGATGGTTCGGCTCCCTAAAAAACCCAACGTCCCCTTCGAAACAGCGATTCTTCGCGACGGCCTCAGTGTCATGACTTCAAATTCGACGGAAACTGAATTCAGAATTCTGACGCCAGGAGTTTACCGGATAGTTATTCGTCTTTTCGTAAGTCCCAGCCTTTTTGATGGCGGTCGATGGATCCCTTGGATCATTACAAATCCCGTTGTCGTAACAAAGTCCGAGCTTCAGTAAGTTTCTTCGGGCGCATGAAAGCTCCACGAAAAATCGTCATCGGGAATTTCGATCTGGCAGCTGAGACGCTCGTTCGGCGCAAAGTTTTTTTCGTCCGCAACATCCTTCTCGATGTCGTTTCGGGCAGGAACAAGACCGTTCGTTACTTCAAGAAAAACACGGCAGGTCCCGCACGTTCCCATGCCGCCACACGATGTCGATATATCCACCGAGTTTTCCACAGCCGTCTCGAGAAGTGTTTGACCGGGAATCGCCTTTAAACGACGCGATGAACCGAAAGAATCCACGAAGGTGAGCTCTTGGTGCTTCAGTTCCGGCTTGGATTTCGATAAGCCCATAGGATCAGTTTACAGAACTCAGGGGGATTTCGTCATGCGTTTCATAGCTTTTGATCTCGAGACGACAGGAACTCTACCCGGTGTGGATCAGATCGTTGAAATCGGAGCTGTTCTGTTCAATGAACAGGGCCAAGCCGAAACGATTTTCACCACTCTCATTCAACCTACGATCTCGATGCCTGAAGGCGCGTCGCGGGTCAATGGGATCACCGACGACATGCTGGTCGGTAAGCCAAGAATCGCTGACGTTTTAGAGCCCTTCGCCGAGTTTTGTGGCGACGAAATTCTGGTCGCCCACAATGCGCCCTTCGATGCGCAGTTTCTGACGGCCGATATTAAAAAATATGAGTCGTCGGCACCCACCGGGATTATTCTCGACTCATGCAATATGGCCAGAAAAGTCCTACCAGGATTGGCAAATTACAAACTTGGAACTCTGGTTCAACACCTCGGAATTGTAGCCACTGGATTTCACCGCGCTGAAGAAGACGCCAGCTACTGCGGCCAGCTTTTCTCAAAAATGGTCGCGCGTTTGTCACAGCATGGTCCGCCGTCGATCGCCACTTTGATTTCACTCACGGGAAAACCTGAGCTGCGATTTCCTCAGGTCGAAAAAAAGCCTAAGCAGCAAGGCCTCTTCGAAATGTCGACTTAGATAAAACGATTAAGATTTAGCTCGATGAGCGATAGGCATCCGACGACCGCGTCCAAAAGCGTGATCGCTGATTTTTAATATCGGTGGAGCTTGCCACCGTTTGAATTCGCTCTTGAGACTTGCCTGCAAGACGAACTTTTCAGTTTCCGTTTTCGCAGGCCCACGTCTTTCAATTACTTTTTCAACCGCAGCATCGAGTTCATCGTAGGGCGGAAGACTGTCCGAATCCTTTTGATCCGCGCGCAGTTCAGCACTGGGAGCTCGGTCGATAATTTCGGCGGGAATCGTTTTGCGTTCCTTATTGTACAGCTCGGCAAGTTTGTAGACCTCATTTTTAAGCAAATCGCCCAGCGGAGCGAGGCCTCCACACTGATCACCGTACAATGTCGAGTAGCCGGCCGCGTATTCAGATTTATTGCCCGTCGCCAACAGAAGGCTTGATTCCTTGTTCGCCAATGCCATCAGCAAAAGACCGCGAATTCTTGCCTGAAGATTCTCATGAACAAGTCCGAACGAAATTTCGCCGCTAGCGAATTCAAAACTTTCCTTGAGCACGTCGTAACTTTTGTTAATCGGCATCTCGAGGCACCGAATCGAAAGGTTTGAGGAAAGTTCCTTTGCCAAGATCAGACTTCGCGCGCTGCTGAAGGGGCCAGGCATCGCAACGGCTGTCACCGCTTCAGCGCCTAAAGCTTCGACCGCTAAACATGCGACAACCGCACTATCGATTCCACCACTCAGGCCAAAATGAACTCGCTTGAGACCTGTTTTGTAGGCAAAATCTCGAATCCCGGTGACCAAGGCTCGCCGAAGAATTTCGATCGAACCATCCGGAGGACTTTTCCGCACTCGCCGCGCTTTCGGCGAAGAGACGTCGGCCACAGATTTTGATTTGATTTCAAAAAATCCTAGGTCCTCAGTGAAGGCGGCCAATCCCCCGACGGGTTTTCCGTTTTTGTCGACGACGAGGGATCGTCCGTCGAAGACAACCTCGTCTTGAGCTCCGACCAGATTTACGTAGACGAGTGGTGCGCGGAAATACATCGCAGTTTCCCGAATAACGGCCGTGCGACTTTTTAGTTTCGACTTTGTAAAAGGCGATGCACTTAAATTTATGACAGCATCAATTCCCGACCGAGATAATTTGGCCATGGGATTCTTTGGATCTCCCCAACCCCAAATATCTTCACAGATAGAAATTTGAACCGCCAACTTCTTAGAATTGATTCGAAGTGTGGTTTTTCCATCTTTTAGCGAACCCGAAGCTAGATGCCGGCCCTCATCAAAAACATCATGCGCCGGCAAACGCTCTTTGTGAAAAAAGCGCGTCTTTTTTTTCTTCTCAATCAATGCGGCGGAATTGAAAAACCGTTTGGACGATAGCGGCTCGGCCATCTTCGACGATTTTCGGCGTGCACCGCCATCAACGCGAGTGACGCAACCGACAAGGCCCAAAATTCCGGACGGCCATTCTTTTTCTAATTTTTTTAATTCGGTCAACTGGTCGTCGACGATCGTCTCTCGCTCGAGGAGGTCGTTTGGCAAATAACCAAACAGCGCATGCTCTGGAAAAACGATAAGATCGCAACCTTCTGCAAAAGCGCGCCGTGTGAAGTCGAGAATTTTTTCTCGATTCGCAGAAAAATCGCCGAGGATGGAGTTCATTTGAGCTAACGCAATTCTCATCGTCACTAAACTAACGCGACAGTCGTAGAACGTTCAACTCTTCCGCTAAAGATCGTTCACCGAAACAATCGGAGCCAGCCGCAAATCCAAAGACTGATCTTCGCGGTTCTTCTCGAGACTGCTCAGTTTGATCCTTTTGCTGAAACCGTCGCGGTAGTGGTGCCAGTACTCAATCGACCGCTCTGGGTACTTCCAGCAGTAATAGCCGTCACCGGAATCAAAATCGACGATCCAATGCCCGTTCGGGAGACCGCCAAGTTTTTGAACTTTCGATTGCCACTGCTGAATGAGTTCGGCCGCTTCCGCTTCCAACGGTTCCGTCGCATCGATCTGATTTCCAGATTTAGCCGCTGTAACGGCTTCGATTTTCTGAATTAAAACTTGCACGCGTTCCGAGTAGCTTTTCGTCAAACGAAAGATGATCGGAAACAAGGTGCGAGCCTCGTCGAGATTGAAAACACTTTTTCGGTTGATGCCAATTATATCGCGTAAATCGAGCGTGCCCATCTCTTCATTCCCCCCAAAGAAACGGCCTAACGTGAGGACTGAATGACAGGTCTGGTTCCGCAATGGAACCAAAATCTGGCGCATTAACGTGTGTTGAAAAATAGAGTCTTGATGCTCTTGGTCACTGCTCGCCGCTTTTGGAAATCTGAAGTACCTGGCCGCCTAAAAATATAGCGATGGCGACAATGATGACGATGATGAGGAAAATTCGGAAAAGTCTTCCGAATTCAAGCCCCCCACTTTTTCCTTCGTCCAAATTAGCTGCGGGCTTCCGATCCGTATTCTCCACAGTTTTTCGCGGACGCAGTGAGTCACCTCGGTCCGCCGTTCGCGAAGTGGCTGAGGAGGCCGTAACCGGAGTCACCGCGGCCTTCTCTTCGCGACCGCCAGAATCACTTTCCATTTTAAAGGCCACTTTTGTTTGTGCACGACGAAGCTGATCTCTTGTTGCGCGAGAGCCGACAGAGCTTGAAGACGTTCCATCAGAACCCGAAGCGCCATCCTCTGAACCGCCGTCGGCTTGGCCAACGGCCGTCGATCGTTGTCGACCCAGATTTCGCAGACGACCCACAACAGATCCCGAGCCGCCCCCGCTGGACCGACTACTGCCGCCGACACTTTCAGAGGATCCTCCTCCGCCGCCACTGCTGGAACTGTCGCGCGCTTGGTTGCCGGATGAGCCGCTGTTGGCGCCGCTCCCCGAAGTTCCACCGCCGCCGCTTCCGCCGCCACTTCCTCCGCCGCTTCCAGAACCGCTGCCGCCCGATCCCGTCCCCGCGGAGCCTGGAACGTTGCGAACAAGTTCACGTCCGTTCGCAATTTCAAATCTGGCTTTACGATCACCACAGACGCTGGCGACCCCTGGCAGCTCTCCGGTTTCCAAAAGACAACGGTAGTAAGTGCCATACATGTCGGTCGTATATTTTTTGAAGGCTGTGTTGAAGCGGTAGATGGTTCCCAGGGCGATCAGCATTCCAATCACCAAAAGCAAAACCATTTCGAGCGACGCTTGTCCGCGATCGCCGATGGCCATCTTAAAGGCGCGCTGTCGTCTATTGAAAATCATCATGAAATATCATTTCAATTGAGGCAAACTTATCTCTATGGAACGTTTCGGCATGCAGTGGCTTAGAATGAAGCATTTCACGAGCGAAACGGGGCTTTTCGTGGCAGCAGCAATACTGGCTGTCGCTATTTTTCCGGTTCCCAAGGCTTTGTCTCAAAGTGAGACAAAGCGAGAAACAAAGTCCGAAGTTAAGTCCGAAGTTAAGTCCGAATCTTCGTCGGACGCCGTTTCTCGAACGCGACTTGCTGTCGATCTTGAACGGAAAAAAAACTACGTCGGCATGGTTGAGTTGCTCGAACCCCACAAGGCCCGTCTGGGTAAATCCGGGCTGGTGTTGTTGGCGCGCGGACTTGGAAAATCAAATCGTCCGGTCGATGCCATCGGAGCCCTTGAACTTGCGAACGCACGATTTCCAAAAGATGCGCAGCTGCAAACATTACTAGCGGCGGCTCTTGCAAAAGCGGACCGCAAAGAAGAGTCGATCGCTATGTATTACACCGCGAAAACGACAGGTGTAAAATATGTACCGGCCTACGACGGTCTTTTGAGCGAGCTCGTCAAAGGGGAATCGCGCCAAGAAGCGCGCGATCTGATTTCAGATATGATGAAGCGTTTTGGAAAAAAAGGCCGATGGGTCAGTCAGCTCTGTGAGCTTTACGCGCTTGATGCGTTTCTTGAAAAAGCTGTAGAAACCTGTCTCGAAGGGCTGCGCCGCGATCCCACGAATCCGATGAATGCCGTCCGCCTTGCAACGACCTACCGCGAGCAAGGGCAGCCAGAAAAAGCGCGAAAGATACTGGTCAAAACAGCTGGGAAAATTCGAAAGTCAGAACCTGTGCAAACGGCTCTCGGAGATTACTTTACAGAGAAGAAAAACTACGTGGATGCATTTCGCTGGTACAAGGCGGGTGTAAAAAATGATCCAAAAAGTTTCCAAGCTCAGCTGGGTCTTGCGCAAGCCGCTTTGGAGCTTCAGAAGATGGAAGAAAGTGTTACGGCGTTCACGGCGGCCTGTAAATTAAAACGCACCGCGATCCGTGAGTTTCAAAGTGGTCTTATTAAAATTCGAAACCGCGGCGACATCAAATGGCAGTCTCGTTTTGAAAGTGCCATTTCCGAAAGCTGCCAAGTTAGTTTTTAGATAAAAATCTAAATGAAAAACCGGCGGTAGTCCCCCACCAGAGGGACTTCGATCATAGGCAAAAGATCTGAACGTTTTTGTGATGCGGCCTCGGCACCTGATGCGAGCGTCGTGTCCAGTGCTAAGTAAGCGTAGGCTCCGGGAACGGTGCCCGTTCTTTTAATTCGGATCTCTAAAAGCTGATATCCTACTTTTTTAGAGAAAAAGTCGGCCGAACGAATCACCTGCGCGATGTCTGTCCCCTCGATAATTCCGACAGACCGAATCGACGGGTTGGGCTTATCGCCCAAAGAAAGCAGGGCTTTCAATGACGACTCCTGCACTCGGATAATTTCAAATTTGAAATCTATGGAACTATCGACGACTCCGCAGATCCAAGCGCCGCGAGCGGTGGCGGAAATATCAATCCAGCGGAAGCCCCCAGCTCCGGAGGAAGCGTCGTCCGGGATCGTTTGAGAGACTTTGCTCGCGAAAACGTGAGCGTCTGTCAGGGTCTCAAACTCACGCATGAAAAGCTGAACTTCGGTCTGTGACATCATGGTCCTGTTTCAGATTGAGACGCGAAAAAGTCAATCTTGGCGGCGGGTTCGATTCAAATCGCTTCAGTTCGACTCGAAAGAAGAAGCCCACAGGCCCCCTTGTGCGAATAGCGCATCGAATTGAGAATAGTGGTTGGTGGTTAGCGAACTCGGCCTTGGTCCAGAGACCGATGGAACTGTCGAAGCAGTCTCAACTCGTCTCGAACCAAGACCGATAAGTAACAACGAACTAAATGAAGGAGGGGGATCATATGTCTCTCAAAGCAAAAGCAGTAGCGATTTGGAAAGATGAGTCCGCACAGGGTGCAACAGAGTACATTTTGATTCTCGTAGCTGTTGTTACAGTTGCGTTCATTTTCAAAAGACAAATCACTCAGTTTGTAAACGATCGTATGTCGAACCTTGGCCAGGGCCTTGGAAAATTCGACGCAACCAGCGAAGGCTAATCGCCCGCGCTAAAGAGATAGGGGGCCATCATGACTTTGGAAGTCACACTTCTTCTGGGAATGTTCGCGTTCATTTTGGGCGGAGCATTCTTTGGAGAAAGTGGCCCGATGCAAGTGTTTAAAGACTCGGGGCCGCGACTTGGTGCACGTATCGAAAAACACGTGACGACAGGTCGTGGTTTTACTTGGGACGGTGAGCGCAACAGGTGGAGTGCGCCGGAATCGCGTGCTCCCACCGGAGAGCTTTGATGTGTTGAGTGGAATCATGGCCGTAAAAGTTGCAGCGTCTTTGATTGTTGCAACTGGCATTCTAATTTGGGCGGTGATCGAGGATTTGCGAAGTCGCAAATTCTCGAATCGCTCATTTGTAGCTGCGTCGGTCATTGCGGTGTTAACTGTTGTTGCGTCCAGTTTGGCGGCGCGATTGTCTGGCGGCGCTGGCGGCGAAGCGGCTTCTCTGTTTATTTCCGCAACGCTCGGCTTTGGTTCCGGTATCGTCTTTTTTCTTCCCCTTGTTCTCATCGGCGTCGTCGGTGCTGGCGACATGAAGCTTATGGCTGCTGTTGGAATTCTTATCGGCTGGCATGCTGTGCTTTGGACGGGCGTCTACGGACTCGTTTGGGGCGCGATTTTTGGCGTCGTGCAGATTATCGCCCGGCGGCAACTTGGGCTTTTGCGTGACAATCTCACGAACCTTGCGATCACGCGATCAAAAGGAAATTTGCAACTGCATCACATACCTTTCACAGCCCCTTTGCTTTTGGGGTGGCTCAGTCACTTAGTTTTGTCGGGAGCGTTCCGATGAAAAACTCGACAAGCCTCATCTTGAAAAACGCAGGCCAAGCTTCGATGGAAGCTGTTTTGATTCTTTTGGTCGTCACGATTGTTGCGATCAAAATTTCAAGCCTCGCCAAATCCGAAGGTCTTATGCGAAACGTCGTCGAAGGCCCGTGGAGTTCGATTCGCGGCATGGTCGAGAATGGCGTGTGGGTTCGGCATACAGATTCAAAATCAATGCATCCCAATCATCGAGCCAGACATCAATCGCGACAGGGGGATTCGACATGAAAAGTCGATATCATCTAGGCCGCGCGCTCCGCAATGAACGCGGAATTCTTACGCTCGACTTCATCTTTGCTCTGCTACTTGGCATGGGCTTCGCTATGGTTTTCTTTGCCCTAACGCTGACCCTTTCGTTGATGGAAGTGACTCAGTATATCTCGTTCGCCGTGGCGCGAACGGCGCTGGGAGCCCACGAGACCCGAGCCGAACAAAGCGCTCTAGGAAACAGAAAATACGCCGAGCTGCGCGATCGTCCGATTTTTAAAAATATCTTTGGCCGTGGATGGTTCCGCCTTCCTGCACAGCCGGACTATGGCAACCCCGAGAGCGGATTCAATGTCGAGTATGGATCTGATCCAAACGACGACAACGAAACTTTTTTTGGTGCAAGAATTCGCATCGAGGCAAGAATTCTGGATATCACCATCCCGCTTTTAGGAAGTTCAAAAACTCAGAGCGAAACTGGCTTCGCCAACGTGCAAACATTCCTAGGTCGCGAAGTAACGACCACGGAGTGCCGCGAACAGTTCAATCGCGCGCGTTGGACTTCGATCATCGCGCTTGATCCCGCTTACCAAAACGTAAATTCGACCGGAGCAAACCCCGCCGCCGCCGTCGGCCTCATAACGGACAACGGGTGCTAGCGATGAAAAGTCGAACAATCCTTTACAACGAAAAAGGCCTCGCAACGGTGGAAACGATTCCGCTTCTTGTGATTTTTATTATTCTGCTCGCCTATTCGTTCGGTTCGTTCGGCATTATTCACACCGGAATTCTCAATTCAATTGCAGCCCGCACTTACGCCTTCGAAACATTTCGTGGACGCGCGAACGTGACTTATTTCCGAGACAATGTTCGCGGCGAAGCCGCACCCGAACTTTATCACTTCGCTCGAAAAGGAAATCGGATTCACGGTATCCGGCAGGAAATTAAGCCGGGTGATCCCTCGCCAAATAATAGCGATTTTCGAGCGACCGAGCGCCCTCTTCGCGTCGGCCTTGGGGGGATACCCGCCGATGCATCCCGGTCGACGGCTTCAATTCACAATGAACGAGTTTTTACGGACGTTAATGAACAAGTGCAGACTCAAATCGGCGTTAGTCCGGCTTGGGTCATGACGCAATACGGACTTTGCCTCAACGCCCGCTGTGGCGGGAATCGATGAAGGACTAATTATGGGTGGCAACGAGACACGAACACTTTGGATTTCAATCGGCGTCGCAATGTTTGCGATCTTCATGCTTTACAGCTGGTCTGAAACGCAAAAAACAGAATTGGCGAAAAAGTACGGAACGACAAAGCGTGTTGTCGTGGCAGCCGCTGACATCGCTGAAATGGAAACGATCGATGAATCGAAACTTGAAGTCATCGATCAACCGCAAGACTTCATTCAACCGGAAGCCGTGACTGAGGCTGAAAGTGCCGTCGGTCAAGTTGCCGCTGTTCCAATTAAAAAAGGCGAACAGCTTCTGCAGACAAAACTACTTTTACCAGGCGCCGATACGGGGCTTTCTATGGAAGTATCTCCCGGAAAAAGAGCGATCACTCTTCCCATCGATGACATGCGAGGCGTATCGAAGCTTCTGAAGCCGGGCGACCGCATCGATATTATTGCAGCTTTAGACTACGGAAAAGGCGGCGATCAAAGACGCGAAGTGCGGACGATTCTTCAAGACGTTGTCATCTTGGCAACTGGACTCAACGTCATGAATAAAATCCCTCGCCGCTTTGAATTGGATGCCAACGGTAAAACTATCAACCGTATCAACCTCAGTGCGACGACGACCTTTACGACAATCACTGTTGAAGCAAAACCAGAAGAAGTGCAGCAGCTGGTCTACATTTTGGCGACCGCACCAGGAAGTCTGTTCACGACACTTCGACATCCGAATGATCGTTTGCAAGCACCAATTCGCACAACGCTCGTCGAGGATATCTTGCAGAAGCCCGTCTTGATGCGGACACCTGCCAGCGGATCAATGATGGCGGCACCAATTCCTGGCAGTGCTCAAGCGCAACAACCTTTGATTCGTCCGCCGCTGGGGCGGCCAGCACCAAAGGCGCCGCAGCGAACGGGTAATTTTAGAGATCTGTAAGAGCTTTTGATTTTTGGAACCGGGGGGTTCAATGAACGACGTAACTAAAATGAGAGGGGTTTTGACTTTTGTTGTCGCCTTCACGGTGACGCAGATGTCTTGGCTCGGTCTCAACGCGGCGTTCGCCCAAACAGCCACTCCGCCACCACTTGCCGTTCCTCCACCGGCCGACGAGCCAGAAAAAGAAGCGCTTGAGGCGACAAAAGCAGACCCACGTCGGCAGAAGACGATTGGACTTTTCATTGGTATCGAACATCAAGAAAAGTTGCCGTTCCTTCCGCGAGGAGCGAAATTCAAGGGCGATTACAAAAAAGTAGCGAAGCTTTCCCTCGATAGCGATCGCGCCATTCTTTTATTCCAAGCCACGCAAGAAGGTTTTGCGACCCTCACCGTCTATGACCGTGACGACAACCGGCTCTATGATTTTTCTCTTGATGTGAAAAAGAGTAACCTCACAAAAGTGGTTCGGGAAATGCGCGCGTTGCTCGCGGACATCGAAGGCATTACTGTTAAAATCATCAATAACCGCGTCGTTGTCGACGGTCAGGTTCTGCTTCCTCGCGACTTAAGCAGAATTATCTCCGTGATTGCTCAGTATGGCGAAACTCAAGCCTCAAGCTTGGTTACTTTAAGTCCCGTCGCCCAGCGAAAAATTGCACAGCTGATCGTGAATCACATCAATAACCCCGAAGTCACCGTGGACACGATCAACGACAAATTTATTTTGCAAGGCACCGTTTCAGACGCTCTTGAAAAGGCTCGCGCCGTCCAGATTGCCCAAATGTATGTTCCCGACATGATCAAAGAGGCCGGTGAAAAAGAAGGCACGATCATCAAGATCAAAAAGGAATTCGTCTTAGATCTGATTCGTGTTCGCGACGCGCCAGCGCGGGAACCCGCTAAAATTATTCAGATCGTCGTGCATTTTGTCGAGCTGTCAAAGAGCTACTCAAAAGGCTTCCGATTCCAGTTCACTCCGGAAATTAGCGATGGCTCGGGAATCACGCTCAGCAGCAGTTCAGGAAGCACGGGCGGTGTTGTTTCTTCCATCACGGCTGTAATTTCAAATCTCTTACCGAAACTCAACTGGGCCAAAGAACACGGTCATGCGCGCGTCCTTGAGAGCACGACGTTGCTGGTCACTGACGGTGGCGAGGGTACTATTTCGAATGAAACCGAAATTCCCTACACTGTTTTCTCACCCTCGACGAACAACGCAAGCTCCAGCAAATCGAAGATCGGACTCAGCGCTCAGATTGGTGCGAAAATAAATAATCCCCGTTCGGATGCGATCGAGATGGCAATGAACTTTGGTATGTCTCAGCTTGTCGATATGAGCGCCAACGGGCCGATCGTATCCACGAGTCTCGTCAAGACCAAGGTCACGGTCCGAAGCGGCCAAAGCGCGGCCATCGGTGGATTGATTCTGAATTCCAGCAATACGGCCTACAACAAGCTCCCGCAATCGGTCGAAAACCCGCTTATATCGCTTTACGCGTCCAAGCAGTTCACACGAAAGCAAAGCCAGTTCGTCGTGTTTGTAACTCCAGTTATAAAAGTGAGCGCGAGCCAGGGTTCAGAAAAAATCAAAGCGAAATTTAAGCTACGGGACTAAGCATTTCAGCCTCAGTTTTGTCCCATTTTGTGCCGATAGGCATTTGATGGCTGTGAATCCAAACTCATTTATTATCGGAGTGACCGGCGGTAAAGGCGGCATGGGTAAAAGCGTGTTCAGCGCTAACCTCGCACTCGCCTTCGCACTCGAGCTTAAACAACCGACATTACTCATCGATTTTGATTCGCAGAGCTGCGGCGACCAAAATTTTCTGCTCGGCGTTCGCGAAGTTAAAACTGTCGCCGAACTTGGCGCCTTCAACGGAACTATTTCACCACAGACAGTTTCAAGCGTCGCCAATGTTATTCCCGGAACAAATATGGCTTACATCGCCGCTGTTCGCGGTCGTGACGAGTCTCTGGGCGGAAACACCGAACAGATTATTCGGCAAATCGAGAATTTGACCAATGTCTTCCGATTCATTGTCCTCGATCTAGGAAACCAGATCGGGCCGATGCAGCTGGCCGCCATCGAAAAAACCACCGCACTTATTCTTGTGACCGCGCCTGAAGTTTTGGCCGTCAATCAAACCATGCGAATGATGACTGAACTGCTTGCGTCCAACCTCCCGACGGAGGTCGTTCAGATCGTTGTCAATAAAGCCGGCCCTGCGGGCCTTGCTCCGGCAAGTATCGGGCAATCGCTTCGAAAGACCGTGCTGGGAGTCATTCCGCAAGACGATGCCACAGTTCTTGGCTCGGTGGCGCGCTCGGCCCCGTTTGTTATCAGCGCTCCGAAATCAGCCGTTGCGGCCGCTCACTTTGATATCGTCCGGCGTCTCACCGGCGGTGTTCTGCAGCAGCTAAAAGCGGCTGCAAAACCACAAAAGTTGACCGCGAAGGACACACCAAAAGTCGAAGTAACTTCGGCAACGCCACAGCGCAAAGGCTTAAAGAATCTTGATCCACGAACCGCACTCAAGATGACGGTTCACAACGAACTTATTAAAGCGATGGATCTCAAAAAGGGTGTCACTGACACTCAGGGTGATCCCGACAAAGAGGCTGATCTTCGTCGTAAAACAAATGCTGTCATCGCGACGCTCGTCGACAAAGAAGGCCCTGGCCTTGGCCGCGACGATCGTGGAGCCGTGATCAAAGAAATTTTAGATGAAGCTCTTGGCCTTGGTGCTCTTGAAGATCTTTTGGAAGACCCCACCGTCTCCGAAATCATGGTGTGCGGCCACGAAAAGATCTACATCGAAAAAAATGGAATCGTTCAGCTGAGTCCCACAAAATTCACTTCGAACTTTCACTTACGAAAAGTCATCGAGCGCATCGTGGCGCCACTGGGTCGACAGATCAACGAATCTATTCCCTACGTCGATGCACGTCTGAAAGATGGCTCGCGTGTGAACGCTGTCGTCGAGCCCCTCGCCATTGACGGTCCCGCTGTTACGATTCGAAAATTCCGTAAAGGTACCATTAGCCCTGAGACCTACTACAAGGAATGGAATGCAGCGACTGGGAACATGATGGAGTTTCTGCGAATCTGCGTCGCCAATAAAATGAATGTCGTTATCTCTGGCGGTACTGGCTCGGGTAAAACGACACTACTCAATACAATATCTGCTTTCATTCCATCGAACGAACGCATTGTCACGATCGAGGACGCAGCCGAACTTCAGTTGAAGCAAGAGCACGTCGTTCGCCTCGAAACTCGTCCTGCCAATATGGAGGGGACTGGTGCGGTTACGATTCGTGATCTCGTAAAGAACTCGCTTCGTATGCGACCTGAACGAATTGTCGTCGGCGAATGTCGCGATGGTGCCGCTCTTGATATGCTGGGTGCGATGTCAACGGGTCATGACGGTTCAATGACTACCGTGCATGCAAACAATCCGAAAGAAGCGATCGGTCGGATTGAAAGTCTCTGCATGATGGCGGGATCCGGAATGCCCTCGTCTGCGATTCGCGAACAAATTGCCAACGCTGTGAATCTTATTGTTCAGATCCAGCGCCTGTCGGACGGCTCTCGTAAGCTTATCAGTATTTCCGAAGTTCAGGGGATGCAGGGCGACGTCGTGACTCAGCAAGAAGTCTTCAAGTTTGTCGAAAAAGGCTTTGATAAGAATCGAAAAATTATCGGTGAATTCCAGGCTACAGGCCTTGTTCCAAAATGTATCGAAAAATTTGAAAAGCGTGGCCTGATTATTCCAAAATCTCTTTTCTCGAACGCCCCTGCGCCAGCGGCTGCACCCGCTGCGCCGCCCGCCGCGGATCCGCGAAAAGTAAGTGGAGGATCACGATGAACGCGATCTTTGCCAACGACTGGGTGATGCTTCCTGCCATTGGTGGCTCGGCTTTTTTTGTCACCTACCTTTGGGCCGATAGAATTATTAATTGGCTTCACACCAGAAGCTTAGGACAGCGGGAAGAAGTTCTAAGACTCTTGGAACTCATGTTCGTTCAAACAGATCGCGCCAAAGTAACGATGATGATGCTTTCATCAAGCTTCGGTATTGGAGCTTTGATCTTCGTCATTGCTTGGCCCAATATAACGGCGGGTCTAATTTTCGGCGGCGTGGTGACCATTGCAATGTGGTCTGTTCCAAAACTCGTAATTCAATTTCTTTGGGCGCGCCGCTGTTCGCTCTTCGTCGATCAAATGATCGACGGCATGACGATGATGGCCAACGGCGTGAAGGCCGGACTGTCGGTTCAACAGTCAATGGAGCGGATTCAAAACAATCTTTCAAATCCCATCAGCCAAGAATTCGGTCTGGTTCTTTCTCAGATTCGAATCGGACGGAGTCTATCTGAAGCTTTGAATGATCTTGGGACGCGCATTCCCCGCCAAGATGTTCAGATGTTTGTAACGTCGGTAAATATCCTCCAGGAAACTGGCGGCAATATGGGCGAGACTTTCAAGACCATTGTCGAGGTCGTGCGAGAGCGACAGAAGGTCGAGAAAAAAATCGAAGCGCTGACCGCACAAGGCATGGCCCAAGGAACCATCATCGTTATGGTGCCTTTCGCACTGCTTGTCGTCTTCTGGGTGATTGATCCGAATTACATAGCGCCGCTGTTCAACACGACTCTAGGCCTGGTGGCCGTCGTAATCATGCTGGGCCTGCAAGTTATCGGTGGATACGCGATGCACAAACTCATTAAGATTAAAGTGTAGCGATTGAGATCAAGCTTTGAGCTTGGCGGCTATGGCCGTCTTGACGATTTTCTCGGGAGATAACGAAATGCGATTCAACTCAAAGAGTACACTGCTTTCGAAGATGGCCGCTCACGTGGCCACTTTTGCCGGCGCGGCTGCGCTACTTGGCTTTCCGAATTTAGCCAGTGCCACGGTCGATATGAAAAACGCAAACTACACTGAATCGTGGATCGACGTGCAGCTTGCTGGTTCTGGATATTCGCTGAAAGTTCAAAGAACCTACAACAGTCGGTCGGTTTTTAACGGCATGTTCGGCTTCGGTTGGTGTTCAGACTTTGAAACGAATATTGAAAAAACCCCTGAAGGAACTTTGAAGCTTCAAGAGTGTGGCGCAGGACAAGAAATCACTTACCGTGCGCAGTCTGCTTCTGGCGACAGCGTATCTAAAACAATCGACGCCATTGTTGCCTACTACAAAAGAACAAACCCAAACTCCGGCGATAGCTCGATCGCGACACTTCGCGAGCAACTTTTGAACAACGTCAGCCTTCGAAGTCGATGGGCGCGCCAAGCAAGCCTGAAAGAACCCGAGATCACCAAAGGGAGCGTTTTCGTTTCCGACAACCTCGAAGTCGAGAAGATCGAGTTCGACGGAATTCAGTACACACGAACTTTGGCCGACGGCTCATCGCAAAGGTTCACGAAAGAGGGCCGCCTGACAGCTCTCTACGATAAGAATGGAAACTTTTTGCGCTTTACTTACGCTGGCGAGCTGATGAAAGAAGCCATCGACAACAGCGGAAAAAAACTGACCTTCAGCTTTTTTCCCACCAAACGCGTGAAAGACATCACTGGCCCCGGCGGCATAAAAGTCGAGTACAAATACAATGGCGAAGATCTTCAGCAAGTTAAAAACATGTGGAAGAACACTTATACCTACGAGTACGACGATCTTCACAACCTCACCAAAGTCACTTTCCCTGACGATACTTTTAAAGCTCTTTCGTACAATCAGAAGAACGACTGGGTGACCTCGTTCACAGACCGCGCCGTCGCCGGCGTCGCTTGCAAAGAGTCTTACGAGTACAACTCGAACAAACAGAATCCGAAGGATCATTTCTGGTCGACGGCCGTAAAGAAGTGCGGAAATGAAATTAAAAACGAAGCACGCTTTGAATTTTGGCTCAAGACTCGTTCGGACGGTCGAAAGGTTCTGGCTCGCGTCCTAAACCGCTCGATGACCGACACTCTCGACGTTTCCTATCATCCGGAATACGGTCGACCGACATCAATCAAACGAAATTCTTTGACGACGTCGTATGACTACTACGCCAACGGCCTTGTGAAAGAAAAGTCGACCTCAACAACACGCCTGGTTTTTGAGTATAAGAACTCCTTTAACAAAGTTTCCAAAGTGAACACCGAGTTTTTCGACCTCAAAGGCAAGGTCGCCAAAAAGCGAGAGACTGTATTCAATTACGATTCTCGCGGGAACCTTGCCGACGCCAAAAATTCGGACGGACAAACAGTGCGGTTAACGTATGATCAACGAGGCCGAATCGCCTCGATCACCGATCAGGCGAAGAAAGAAGTTCAGATTAAGTACGAAGAGCGCACCGGTCGCCCTTCGCAGATCACCCGCCCAAAAGTCGGAACGATCGCCGTGACGTACAAACCAAATGGTGAAATAAATAAGGTTGAAAGTAACGACGGCGCCGCTGTAGCAACACAGGTCGCCAGCACATTTAACAATTTGCTGGATATTATTGCGCCCGCGACGTCAGAGATGAATTTATAGTTAATCGCCTCGGTCGATGATTCGATCGAGAAACGGAGAAACAGATGATCCTAAAACTACGTTCCATCGGCGCCATTCTTGGCCTCCTGATGATGATCTTTGCAGGAAGTGCTTCCGTCGAGGCCGCTGAATTCTATCAAGATGATCCTAAGTATAGTCAGGAGCAGCAGCGTCTTTCGAACACAAAGGTCATGAACGCCCAGGCGCTCACACCAGGCATTCCCTGCGAGACCGGCGCCTGCTTTAAGACCGCTGACGATACCAAGGGCCACAGTGCAGAGCCACTCATTGAGCCCGCTAAAGACAGCGCCCCGGCACCGGCCACAAAAACCAAAGGCGGAAAGACAGGCTCTTAAGCCTGAGCTCGCATAAAGGACCAAGACACCGTCTCAAAGTGAGACGGTGTCTAAGATCGAAACACCCGTAAGCCCCTCGTCGGCAAAGCCTCTTCTGGCCGCTTCAGGCAAAACCCCTACCTCTCACTAACACCATCGCAAGTACTTGAAATTACATCACTTCTGTCTGGCATATCAAATCGGTACATTCGGCACGAAGTTCGTATTGATACCTCATCAGGTATTAAAGGGAACCCAGCACATTGTGTGTTGGCGAAGGAGGAAACATGTTTTTGTCACTCAAGAATGGTTCGATGGTTTTGGCTGCAGTCTGCGCACTTTCATTCACGGCTACAGCTGAAGCAGCGGCAGTAAAATCGCTCACACAAAAACGACAAGCCGTTGAACTCGCCAACACCAAGCGAAGCGATCCCAACGACGAACGTACTCCTGCCGGAGCAATGCATAAAGCCGCAAAGAGCCAGGAATGCACGCAGGCCAATGCTTTGTCTCGATACGAGGTCGCGCTTGACGCAAAATCCAACGCTGGTGGAAAATCATCTGGCGGATCTGTCAAAGGCGCAAACGCTGTTCAGTAGCCGTTAGTCAAGATCGTGATCACGAGAGCGACTCCGTTCGGAGCGCTCTTGATTTTTTTCCGAAGGCGCTGAACCCATCTGCCGCTGAATCCAATCCCAGCTTGTATAACCGGCGCGAACCGCACCCCGTGCGATCGTCTGAAGCTCATCCCCCGCACGCGAGCGATAGATCCAGTTTTCCGTGTGACGCTCCAAAGTCGCCGATCCAACCTGCATTTGCAGAAGCATCATCAAGAGAACTGAAAAAAGAACGGTTTTTACGACAAAGAAGAATTCAGACATAGTCCCTCACGCAGTTTTGACTTGAACAGCTTGTTCGATCGCTGCGATCAAATCCGCTGCTTGAAATGGTTTTACAATGAAACTACAGCAACCTGCATCCAGCGCTTTCATTACAATTGTCTCGTGATCATTGGTCGAAAATCCAACAACTTTAATTTCAGGAAAGTCGCCCAGAATCTCGCGAGTCGCATCGATACCGCCTTTAAGTGGCAAGACAATGTCCATCAGAATCACATCAGGACGAAGCTCAGCCGCTAACCGCAGGGCCTCGACACCGTCTTCGGCTTCGCCCACGATTTCAATGTCACTCTTTGATAAAGAGTGACGAACGATTTCTCGAACAAAGGGGGCGTCGTCGACGAGGAGGAGACGAATCATGGGATCATTGTAGCTTGAAGAGACGCGAAACCGAGACGGAAATTAGGTTCAATTTCCCCAGTTATAGCCAAACTGGATGACAGTCGTGCCGACAGTCGCAGCAACACCCGATGGTGTCGCTCCACCGATAGGATCGGCTTGTGTGGCAGTGCCGGTGAAAAGATCCCGCTCGAGACGATGCTCGAGCTTTAAGAAAACCGCGTGTGCGGAATCAAACTGCCATCTCCGCTCGACAGAAGCCCCAACCTGATAGGCATTCACAGCCGTCCCTGACTGGGCGTTGGTCGCGGCCGGAGTTTCTTCGTGCTGAATCTTTGGTGATGCAGAAAATCCGACAACCCAGCTCGCGTTAGAGCTCGATTGGAACTCACCTTCGATAGAAACACGAACTCCATTGGACTTCGTATTCACTTTTGAAACCGTATCGCCACTCACCTTAAACTGCGTATCCAGAAACTCGATTCCGAAGGTGAGACTCGATTCTGAAAACTTTTTTCCAAGATAGATTCCAAATGCAGTGTCTGTTCTTGAAGCGCTGACTGCGGACACTCCATCGGCAACTTGTCCACCGAGAGACGAAAAGTACGAACCGCCGATGGCGAATTCGGGACTCAACCAAACTTTCGCGGCTGCCGCATACGCAGGACCAGCCATCGTCGCTTGTCGAAAACTATATCCACTCTCTGCGTTTTCATAAAAGTAGGCTGTCGCAATAGAGATTTCGAGAAGTCTTTCTTTCAGCGCGACGGGCTCGGCACTTTGGTCTGACTTCGTCGTCTCCGAAACCACCACAATACCGTCGTTGGCCGTCGGAAGAATAACAGTCGCGCCATCTTCGCTCTCAGTTGGTGACGTTGGCACAACGGATGTCGGACTTGGGTCCGCCGAACGCCGCGCGGACGGTGTTTGGGTTGACCGTACTTCCGACTTTGCTTCGGGTCGTGCTTCTGGTCTTGATTCTGGGCGCGGGCGAACCGTGTATCGACCTGAGTCCAGTCTTGAATCGGTGGTGCGCGACCGGGTCGTCGAATCCGATCGGGACGAATTCAAAAGAAGAGCCGAGCTCGGGTCGATCGCACTTTGTGCCCCTGCAGAAGCTGGCAAATTGGCTGCGAGCGCCAACGCCGCCAGCGCCAAAATTAGCAGATGTGAACTTCGAGATTTGCTCAAAAAGATCATGAACCATTATCGGCTTTCACTGCGCGGAGCTTGACGAGACCAGCGCCTAATCCTTGCGGGGAATACTTGTTTGAAAAGCATCTCACGGGCAGACTTATTGAAGTGAACACCGCCCGCACTCAATTGTATAAGTGTCCCGTCAGGATTATCTCACGGACCGTGGCCGCGGCGGGACTATGGACTTTGGTCCTTCTTAATCCGATCTCCAGTGAAGCTCAGACTTCCGACCGAGTACAACTTGGCGCTACCTATAAAAGTTCGGTGGACGAAAAACTGACGATCCGAAAAATGAGCGTTCTTCCTGGAAGCGACAATACCGACGGAATTTATGCGCGGCCCGTTGAAGAACACCTCATCGCTCTCGTAAAAAGCTCGCACCGCTGGGAATACTCGGATGCGAAGATCGCATCGATGCCACAAGCTCCTTTGGATCTTGAAGAGAAACCAGAACTCACTCAAAGTCTGCTGGCACCGCTTGGAACAGACGCCGCTATTCTTCCAATTATCACACGCGGCCCCCAGGGACTTTCCATTCGTCTGAATCTTTTCATGAAGGTCGATGGAAAAATAATTGCCCAGGAAATCTCTCGCGACAATCGTCGCTTTGAAATCTCGGAGGTCAAAGCGGTGGTGGGCGATATGTATCGCCGCCTCATTTCTACAATTCCCTATGACGGTCTCCTCCTGAGTCGGCAAGGAACGCGTGTCACGATGAACCTTGGCCGCGCCGACGGGATTCGGGTTGATCAAACAGTTTCGATTATCCAAATCATCGCAGAAACTCGACATCCAAAATTTGGATTTTTGATCTCCACAGAAAAAGAAATTCTTGGGCAAGTTAAAGTTCTTAAAGTCGATGAGACTTTAAGCTTCGGAGTCATCACAGCTGAAAAAGAGCGCGGTGCGATTCAGAAACTCGCAAAAATCGCCGGTGTTCGAGCGATTGAATATGGTGAAGCTCAAACACTCTCGCCCTCCGCCGCGGGCGATGTGCGTTCGCGACCAGATTCGGGAGTGGCCTTTGGCGATGGAGCCAAAGAGTGGCTTCCGGTGCGCTCTCCTGCGTTCGGACAAATCGGCCTTCGCGCCGGCCTGGGAAGTTACACCGGTAGCACCAATCTAACAGGTGTTGGTTCTTTAGACGCCAAGTCGGCTTTCTTTCCGCTCATCGCAATTTCTGGAGAGCTTTGGCTCAACCCCGAGTGGAGTATTCTGGCCGATGTCACACAAGGGATTATCTCGACGCCAAATCCGCGCGCTGGAGCAACACCGGGAGAACTTAGTCACGCGCTGAGCAAGTACTCGATGGCGCTTGGATACAACTTTCTTATTCGCGACGACTACTTCGGTCCAAAGTTTCAGCTCAAAACAGGATTTTCGTTCTATCGAATGTTCGTCGACGACTCTGTTCCGCAGGGTCTTACGACAGTGAACTACAATGGCTTTTTACTGGGCGTCGGTCTCTATTTTCCACTGTCTGATGATGGCCTCTGGGCCGTGGGCGGCGACTTCGCGATGACTCTCTTCTCAAAGTTGACCGAGTCCCCTGTCAGCTCAGGTGATTCGGCGAACAACACGATCAACGATTTTTCGATGTACCTCGAGCGGCGGATTGCCGTGAACGTAAAGGCCCGGGCCGGAGTCGATTTCTCGCTCTACAGCTCGAGCCTCTCAGGTGCGGGCACTCGAACCGAGCCCGCCACCAGCCTCTCGCAACGAACCATCGTCGTTAACGGCGGCATAATCTATCAGTTTTAGCGAACCTTCGGTTCGACCAGTTTTAGCGAACCTTCGGTTCGACCAGTTCTAAAATACTTCAAGGCGCATTTTTGGAAGTACGAGCTGGTAGCCGTAAGGCTCAAGACCACGTGCGGCCATTAAAGGCTTCAGCGTGTCGATGACATCCACTTTCACTGTGCCGGGAATTATGGCTTCACAAGGGTCGCCCTTCTCAGTGATGTCGACAACATTCATCGCCACCGTCTGAGTTGCCTCGTCGATCACGAACTCAACATCACCCCGATGGTCTGCGCAGCCGCCACCGACCATGTAGAGAACTTCTAGCATCCGCCCGTCGAAGCTGATCGAGCGAATCGTCACGCCCGTTTTTACTTCGGCCTGAGCCGCCACTGGCGACACCATAAGAGCGATTGTCGAAACTAAAAGAACAAACAGTGATTTCATGAATTCTCCCAAAAAAATGTAGGTCTAGAGAAACCCTTGGGACATCTGTCCGATTCTCTCAAGTACAAAGTCACATCGAAAAAAACACCCCGTTTCAAGACCGAGGCCTTTGAAAAATTAACCCCGCCGTCAGCAAAACACTCGAACCGCAAGTCGGCACTCGGACCAGCGAACTGTGTTTTGTTTTGAGACTGAGAGCCGCCTAATCCAACTTATTGCAGGCCGTACATGCCGTAACGGAGGCATCGATGTTCAATTCGCTAAAGTATGTTAAACAATTAGAGGGAGTGGGCCTCACCCGCAATCAAGCGGAAACCCACATCGAGATCATGACCGAAATCATCGAAACAAATCTTGCAACCTCTCAGGATCTAAAAGATCTAGGGCTCGACCTCGGCCAACGAATAAAGGACGTCCGCACCGAACTTTCGCAGGAAATAAAAGACCTCCGCACAGAGATGACTCAGGAGATCTCTAGTCTCCGCTCGGAAATGACTCAGGAGATCTCTGGTCTCCGCTCGGAAATGACTCAGGAAATCTCTGGTCTCCGCTCGGAAATGACTCAGGAAATCTCTGGTCTCCGCTCGGAAATGACCCAGCTAGAAAGCCGGCTCACCATAAAACTGGGCGCCATAGTCTCGGTGTCGATCGGCCTCGCCGTAACACTCTCAAAACTAGTTTAGAAAAAACGTCGAACCTCATAAGACGAACGCAAAAAAACCCAAGTCCTAAGACTCAGGTTTTTCAGCAACTCAGCAACTCCCAGCCGCCGCAGGCGGCCCCGGGGGGAGCGAGAGGAAGTTTCTTTTGGGCGTTCCGGTACTCCGGCCAGCCCAAAAGAATTACTTCCTCGAGCGCTACATCATATCCATGCCGCCCATGCCGCCGCCCATGCCACCAGGCATTCCGCCGCCGCCGCCAGCTTGCTCTTTCTTCGGAGCTTCCGCGATCATCGCTTCTGTCGTGAGCATCAGAGATGCAACCGACGCTGCGTTCTCGAGAGCCGAACGAACAACTTTAACTGGGTCGATAACGCCCGACTTCAAAAGATCTTCGTACTCTTCTGTGTAAGCGTTGAAACCGAAGCCAGCGCCTTTACCGTTGCGAACTTTGTCGAGAACGATGGCGCCGTCGAGACCCGCGTTGAACGCGATCTGACGAAGTGGCTCTTCACAAGCACGCTTGATGATCTGCGCGCCCCAACGTTCGAACTCGTTGAACTTCGAAGGATCGATAGCTTCAGAAGCTCGTACGAGAGCTGTTCCGCCGCCCGCAACGATACCTTCTTCGACAGCTGCGCGAGTCGCGTTCAATGCGTCTTCAACACGAGCTTTTTTCTCTTTCATTTCAACTTCTGAAGGAGCGCCGACGTGGATAACTGCAACGCCGCCAGCGAGCTTCGCGAGACGCTCTTTGAGTTTTTCTTTGTCGTAGTCCGAAGTTGTTTCTTCAACTTGAGCTTTGATCTGAGCAACACGCGCTGTGATATCGGCTTTTTTGCCTGAACCATCGATAACGATCGTGTTGTCTTTGTCGATCACGATGCGCTTTGCAACGCCGAGGTCAGCGAGAGTCGCCTGCTCGAGTTTGCGGCCCATCTCTTCAGAGATAACAGTTCCGCCAGTAAGGATCGCGATATCTTCGAGCATCGCTTTACGACGATCGCCGAAACCAGGAGCTTTTACAGCGCAAACGTGGAGTGTGCCACGAAGTTTGTTAACAACGAGAGTCGCGAGCGCTTCTCCATCAACGTCTTCCGCAACGATCAAAAGTGGACGGCCTTGTTTCGCAACGCCTTCCAGAACGCCGATCATATCTTTCATCGACGATACTTTTTTGTCGTAGATGAGGATGTAAGCGTTCTCGAGAACAGCTTCCATGCGCTCAGCGTTTGTTACGAAGTAAGGCGAGAGATAACCGCGGTCAAACTGCATGCCTTCAACAACATCGAGCTCTGTCATCGCTGTTTTTGATTCTTCAACAGTGATAACGCCTTCACGACCGACTTTCGCCATCGCTTCAGAAAGCATCTTGCCGATTTCTGGATCGTTGTTGGCCGAGATCGAACCGACTTGAGCGATTTCAGTTTCGCCTTTGACAGGTTTTGCCATTTTCTTCAACTCGTCACGAACGATGCCGACAGCTTTGTCGATGCCACGTTTCACTTGAGTTGGGTTGTGACCTGCTGTCACGATTTTCACGCCTTCGCGGAAGATCGCTTGAGCCAGAACAGTCGCTGTCGTGGTTCCGTCGCCGGCGTCGTCGTTTGTCTTCGACGCGACTTCCTTCACCATCTGAGCGCCCATGTTTTCGAATTTGTTTTCAATTTCGATTTCTTTCGCAACTGTCACGCCGTCTTTTGTGACGAGCGGAGCGCCGAAAGACTTTTCGATAACGACGTTGCGACCTTTTGGTCCGAGAGTCACTTTCACTGCATTTGCGAGAACGTTAACACCGCGAAGAATTGCTGCGCGCGCGTCCTCATTAAATCGAAGCTCTTTTGCCATTTTGAAATCCCCTTTGAGAATTTTGCTAAATTAATTCGTTAAAAATTTAAAACTGGTCGACTCAGTTCTTCGACCGTAGGTCGAGATCAATTGTCCGACCGCAGGTCGGCTCAATTAAATACGCCGAGAATGTCTTCTTCGCGCATCATGAGATACTCAGAGCCTTCAAGCTTCAACTCAGTGCCCGAGTATTTGCTGAAAAGAATTTTGTCGCCGACTTTAACTTCGAGAGAAAGTGTCTTTCCATCTTCAGTCACGCGACCTTTGCCTGTCGCAACAACTTCGCCGCGCTGAGGTTTTTCTTTTGCTGTGTCCGGAATGATGATTCCGCCCGCAGTTTTTTCTTCTTCCGCCATTCGGCGAACCAAAATACGATCATGTAACGGACGAACGTTCAGCTCTGCACGTGCCATAACGTCAACCTCCTATAAGAGTGATGTTAAAAGTGATGTGTCAAAATCCATTGTTTAAACGATACGAGTGGCAATATGGACGCACCCGAAAAAGAGTCAAGGTGACGCTTCGATATTTTCTAAAATCGTTGTGATACAAGTATGTTAATGCGCCGCAATAGGGGCCATCAGCGCGGTGATCGTAACAAGGGCGCGCTCGAGTCGCACCAAAGGTGCGCCACTCTAGAGCACCAAAGGTGCGCCACGCTAGATTAGAGAGGGCGCGGCGACAATCGCGGCGTCGGTGCCGACGAATTTTCGGCCATAGCCCCCGTTGGAGCCAGTCGCTGGTGCGACATCATTAGGTCTGCGATTTCCTCGGGCGACATTCGACGTGCCACATCGACTATGACATCGCGAGATTTAAAGCGAGAGAGGTAGATGGCGAGGTAGTCATTCACCGTAAGCTCTTGTGCGATCTCGAGATTCATCTTCGCTTGCTCAAAACGACTGCCGGCCTGTCGCACGCCAGGAGAACGCTGAATTTGATTTTCAAAAGTCAGGCGCTCAAGGACAAGCCGCGCTTCTTCAACTCGTAAGTTTTTCCAAGCCTGAAACGTCAATGCCGAAGGAAGTACTTCAAGATTTGCCACCGGCACCGCCCCGCCAGAAACGCCCCCAGAAACGCCCCCAGAAACGCCCCCAGAAACGCCCCCAGAAACACCCGACGGCGCCACCGGCGACTTGAAATTTTGAGCCTCCGCAGAGACTCCAACCAAAGCAATAGCTATCGAGAAAACCATCAGCATCAGAACTTGCACAAACACCTCACAGGTCACTCCGACCTGACTTCCCTAGTATCAACCCTTGTGCCGTCCACCTCGCCGCCAGGCCGAACCATGAAAAATTAGGAGTTACAGCGGGTTAGAGATAAGGCCTTTCGTGCGAGAAAACCTGAAAGAGCCCTTCAGCGGCGCTATTGCGGTGGCATTTTTTCAACGGTCCGTGGCCGGTTTGATGAGCCAACCCGTCTCCACTAGCGTCGCGGCAATCTTATCATTACGGAGCCTGAAGGAGATTTAATGAAAAGCGTGTGCCGAGGGCGAAGCCTTCTTGGTCTGAACATCGCCGCAATAGCGCTGATAAGTCTCATTTTCTCGACGGCGGAAGCTGCAAAATCGGTCAAGGATCGGTGGGACGAGTTTCACTCCGACCCCGTTCGCGCCATGAACAGTCCGCCACCGAAAACTCTGCGGCCTGGAAAATCGAAACCTGTTCAAGTTTTTTCTCCTCAGGAAGCGACATCGAGATCATTTGTTGAAAAGAAAAATCGCGCGCGGCTGGGCGACCTCAATCAGCCGATCTGCGACGAGCTCGGCGTTTGCCTTCGAGATATCATTGAAGGTCGCGCCGCCGCGAAACAAAATGTGTCCGATTTCTTTGATCAGACTGAATTCAAAAATAAGAAAATCATTTTGAAACTCGACGAGATGGAGGCTGTAAACCTCAAAGAAGCCGAGCTCGACGAAACTCCATGGTCCGACACTTACTGGCCGATCTACCAGGGACTTCTTGGTTCGCGGTTCGGTGACGGGAATTTTAAGCGGGCAGGAAATTGGAAAGGCCATTACGACTTTATCCTAAATAAAAGCCAGTCGCTGAAATCGATCGCCGACAGCGGAAGTGCTCTTGCATTGGATCTTCTTTCCCCGTCAGAGAAATACGATCTCCTTATCGGTGACCTTACCGAGGGGCGCACCGTCTACGAGAACGGATACCTGACTCCCGTGATGTGGGAGGAAGGAAGTCTCTACTGGGACCGTTATAGCGAAGTTGAAGCATGGATGGGCATTTGCGATGGCTGGGCGAAGGCCTCTTTCCGAACGCCGCGGCCAACAAAAAGTATCGAGGTCGCCAGCGCCGACGGCACGAAGCAACTTAAATTTTATCCGTCCGACATCAAGGGCCTTACGAGCTACATGTGGGCTAAATCCCAATCAACGCCGTCTCGATTTATCGGTGGTCGCTGCAACGACAAAGAAGCGAAAGCCGATCCCGACACAGGACGCATTACGGACGAAGCTTGTTTCGATACAAACCCAGCGAACTGGCACCACATCGTGGTGAACCAGATTGGCGTGGCGAAAAAGAGCTTCGTGATGGATGCGACTTTTGATTACGAAGTTTGGAATCATCCTCTCACCGCTTACTCATATAGCTACTTCAACCCAGCGACAGGAGAAACCACCGACACCCTCGCCAGCGCGGTTATTGATGTCGCCTCGTTTAAGAACGATAAATTCAAAAAGTTCAGATCTAAAAAGACGGCCTATGTCGTCGGCATCAACATGGTTGTGACCTACGTTGTGGAAACCGAGCCCAGCCACAGTGATACCGACGGACCCGAGTACGATGCAACGTCGACAGCTGATTACATGTATGACCTGGAATTAGATAAGGACATGAATGTCATCGGCGGCGAGTGGTACACAAATCTTCATCCAGACTTTTTGTGGAGCCCCGTGGCGGATGCCCGCCCAAGTTCGGTCGGAGACTCTTTGGTCAAAGGATCGTGGAACGCGGACGAGCCACTCCCGAAATTTTGGCAAGACATTGCTATCCGCACAGCGCTTGAAAACAAACTTCCCGTCTTTGGAATTGTCGAAGCGCTGATCGAGAAATCGAACCGACCGTGAGCCATGTTCAACGCCAGACCGCACGCCTTTTCGCTTGCGGTCTTGTTTTGGTCACTTCCTTCATTTTTCAAACTGCTGCGTTCGCAAAAGATCCGTCTTGGTTTCCTTCCGCGTCTTGCCGCGACTCGTGGCGAGGCCGAGATCTTGCGCGGTTCGACTTCGCTGAAGATACGAAACAAACTGCCGTTGGAAACGAAGGTTATGCCAATTACCAGAAGCGGCTTTCAAAGACGAATGTGGACCGCACGAACTGCCGCAAAGAATGGACCGTTCTTGTCTACATGGCGGGCGATAATGACTTAAGTCCCTACGCACTTTGGGATATCGAAGAGATGGAAGGTCGCTTCGAAAGTGGGAACTTTGCCGGTTCAACACTGAAAACTGATCTCATCGTTCAACTCGACACCGCCGACACAACGGGCCTTCGGCGTCTTCACATTTTTCAACGCGACGACCGCGCTTACGCTCCTGCAAAATCAAAAGCAGATTTCGAGCATCGAACTGCCAGCGAGGTTGCGTCGCCGATCGCTCATTGGATTGACGAAACCGATTCAAGAGTTCAAGCGACCACTGCAAAACACCGCCTCAGAGACTTTCTCGAGTGGGGCGTGCGGACCTACCCTTCAGACAATTACATGGTCATCGTCTGGGGTCACGGTCAGGGGTGGAGCGCCGGGGGCCCGCACCAGCCGTTATTCGGTGGCATCATGGTGAACGCGGCCACCGGAAGATCTCTCTCAGTTTTGGACCTTAAGGATGTCCTCGACACGACGTCGACCGAGATTTTGGAAGGTCGGCCCATTGATGTTTACGCCAGTGATGCCTGCCTTATGCAGATGGCAGAAGTTGCTTTTGAAGTGGCTCCTTACACTCGGTTCATCTCGGGATCGGCACAGATACAATCATTTCTTGGGCTGCCTTACCGGCGATTGATGTACGAAATAAACTCGGGTCGCTTTCTCTCGGTCGGTGGTTCGGTCGGAAAAGCCGACGAGGCCTATCTCATTGCTAAAATGCTTCCGCTGTTAACAGAGCAGTCTCTTGATCCTGTTCACGGCCATCAAGGCCGTGCCGAGCCCACCGCCCGTAAGACCTTCACCATGAGTTCACTTTCAAGCGCAGCTCTTCAAGATTTACTAATTCCGGCAATGTCAGAGTTTTCCAAAGCGATGAGGGCCTACCTCAAAGAGGATGCGTTTCGTCGCCTCGATGTTTCTTTCGCGATGAAATACGCACCCACTTTTTTGGGCGGCGGAAAAGAGCTTGGAAGCTTTTTGTCGCTGGTTGAAATTGCGCGGAAAGAAAACGTCAAAAAGTCCGGAGCAGAGTCCGTCGGTTCACAAAACTTGCGCATCGCCATTGAAAGTGCGCGGAACGCCATTGAGCAAACTGTCGTCGAACGACGAATGGGGACTGACTACCAATCCCCAAACCAACCGTTTCACCTTCTCGGCCATCGCGGCCTCGGCGTCTGGATTCCCAATGGACCTGTCGAGTACAACGAGCGAGCCGCGGACTTCGCGGCCTCGGCCTTTAGCCGTGAAACTTCTTGGCCCTCGTGGCTTGAGCCCGCTCTTGGCCTACCTTAGCGACGTGACATTGATTTTGTCGATGTCTGATTATATATAATAGAGCTTGTCTATTGCCGCTGATCACCGGAGGTTTTGTAATGACGCTCACCCAACTTGGATACATCGTAGCCGTCGCCCAGCACCGCCACTTCGGGGCCGCCGCAGAATCGTGTTTTGTCACTCAGCCGACACTCTCGATGCAGATCCAAAAACTTGAAGAAGAACTGGGAATCGAGATTTTTGATCGCACTCATCAGCCCATTAAGACAACACCCCTCGGCGCCCAGCTGGTCGAACAAGCGCAGATCGTTCTTGCCGAAGCGGAGAAGATGAAAGCTCTTTCCGCTGACGAAACTGACACTATTGCTTCCACCATTCAGATCGGGATTATTCCAACATTGAGCCCGTCGCTGGCTCCGAAACTTGTTTCCGATTTCAGAAAGAATCATCCGCAAACGGAAATTTCTTTAGAGGAAATTCAAACCAAAGATCTCATGGCGAGAATTAAAGAAGGCTCCGTCGATGTCGGCGTTCTTGTGACTCCCTTGGACGATCCGCACATTATTGAGAGGCCGATTTTTTATGAGCCGTTTTGCCTCTACGTTTCGCCAGACCACGTTCTGACGAAAAAGAAGTTTGTCGACTCAGACGATCTACAGTTGAACGACCTGTGGCTTCTTTCCGAAGGCCACTGTTTCCGCGACCAGGCTCTGAAAATTTGTGGTGATCGCCGAAAGAATAAAGCGACCGGCAAAGCTTTTTTTGAAAGCGGTAGCTTAGAAACCCTTCGCAAAATGGTTGATCAAGACGGGGGCTATACGCTGATGCCGGCGCTTGCGGTCGCCGATATTGAGGAGTCGCGACGAAAGAAGCAAGTCAGAGAATTCAATTCTCCGATTCCAACTCGGGAAGTGAGTTTGGTTTACTCGCGTGTCTTTAAAAGGAAAGCGACCCTTGAAGCCATTGTGAAAGCGCTGCAGGCCGGCCTTCCGCCAACGTACCTGAAGCCGCAAATGGGCCGAACCGAGCGCATCCGAATTTCAGACTGACCAAGGCGCTCGCCTCTCGATTTTTATCAGGACATTAAAGTTTCTAGCCACGCGCGTTTTGTTGGTTCGACCGTTGCGACGTCGGTCATGAGGCTGTTTTTAAGTCCACCCTCGCGGCTGGCCGCATCTTCCGCGGGATTTGCTTTTAACAGCTCGGAAATCAAACGGACGGCTTTTTTGTTATTGAGCCTCATCGTTTCCAAAACCAACTGCAAAGTGACATGCTCGATCTCATCATCCCAGCAGTCATAGTCCGTTACAAAGCAGCACGGAACGTAACAAATCCCAGCTTCGCGAGCTAAGGCGAACTCGGGAAAATTCGTCATCCCGATAATATCAGCGCCCATACCGCGAAATGAATTCGACTCGGCTTTTGTTGAAAAGTACGGGCCCTCGATACAGACATAGGTTTTATCGAAGTGAATTTTGAAGTCGAACTTCGGGACCATTTTGCGAATAACCTCTGCGGCCCCACTCCAAGTCGGCTTTGCCAAGGAGACGTGACCCACCAATCCGTCACCAAGGAAAGTGTGCGCGCGAATACCCTTCGTTCGATCGATGTACTGCGAGGCCACGACCAAATCACCGGGCGGCAATTCTTTACGAAGACTGCCAACGGCCGAGACCGAGATTATCTTTTTAACGCCAAGCCTTTTCAAAGCAAAGATATTGGCGCGGTAATTAACTTCTCCAGGAAGTAGTTCGTGATGACGACCATGACGCGAAAGAAATATGACTTCTTTCCCGCCGAATTCAATGCGCCGTAGGCCGCTGGAGGCTTCTCCAAAGGGCGTCAACCGATCAAGATCCTCGATCTCTCGGATGCCATCAAAGTTTTCGAAACCCGATCCACCAATAATCGCCCACATCACTGACCCCGCTTTATTGTCGACCGAAATTCCTCAACAGAAAATAGGCCGCGGTTAAGAACAAATTTTGTCACCAGGTTCGCAGGTGTCACGTCAAACGACGGATTAAAAACTTCCGACGATTTCGGAGCCCACCGGTAAGTCTCGCGAGCGCCGACGAACCCGCGAACTTCGCCAGGAGCCCGTTGCTCGATTTCAATTTTTTCGCCCGAGGCGCAGTCCGGGTCCACGGTCGACATCGGAGCGACTGGATAAAAAGGAATGTCATGGTGTTTCGCCAACACCGCCAACGAGTACGTCCCGATCTTATTGGCGTAATCGCCGTTGGCGGCCACGCGGTCGGCCCCAGTGAAAACACTTTGAATTTTTCCTTGTCTCATCAGCGTCGCTGCCATGCTGTCGGTGATCAAAGTGTGCGGAATCCCGTGGCGCGCAAGCTCCCACGTCGTGAGTCTTGCGCCCTGAAGAAGCGGCCGTGTTTCGCAGGCATAAACATGAAATTTAATTCCGCGCTCGTGCGCACGAAGTAAGACTGCGAACGCGGTTCCGATTCCAACCGTCGCTAGACCTCCAGTATTACAAATCGTCAAAACGCCGTCGCCGGTCCGAATTAAGGGGGCACCGTTATCACCCATCTGATCGCACATCTCGACATCTTCATTAAAGATCGCGATCGCTTCGTCCAAAAGCGACCTTGATTCTGACAGCGCCACCAGCATGCGGTCCATCGCCCACATCAAATTCACAGCTGTCGGACGAGCCGCACGAAGTTCTGCGGCCGCACGTTTAAGTTTTTCAACTTTTTTAATGTCGACACTGTCCGTGTCCATCGCTATGCGCCGCTCTTCGACCACCAAGGCCAACGCCGCCGCGACGCCGATCAAGGGGGCCCCGCGAACCGCCAACGTCTTAATGAGCTGACACATCAACGCCGAATCGTCGACAGCGACCCATTTTTCTTCTTCCGGCAAATAACGCTGATCCAAAATTTCAAGAACGACGGCGCCGACACGCGTCTTGAAACGAAGCCCCGTAGAGTCAAGTTTGATCGGCCGAAGTTTCATATCGTGCGACCATCCATTTTACTTCGCATCTCTTGAAGGCGCGCGACCTCGTCGCCCGGAAGACTCGTGAGCCGTCCCAAGGACTTCGCGTGCGCCAGTGTAACGCTAGAATGTTCGAGCCGCTCTATCCCGTTGTAAGCTTCCGAAAGTGATTCACCCCAAGCAAGAGCCCCGTGCCGCGACAAAATCATAAGACGACACTCTGGAAGAAACGGAACCAAGTGATCACCCATCTGCTGCGTTCCGGGCTGCGCATAGGGGACAAAAGGAATTCGACCGGCCGCAAGGATCACTTCTGACAAGCAATCGCCCGGAAGTTCCGTAAGTTCAGGATGTGCGACGGTCCACGCTGTTGCGACGGGCGGATGGGCATGTACAACGGCAACCGCCTTAGGAGCATTTTTATAAACTGATAAGTGCATCAGACGCTCGGTGCTGGGCTTTCCTTCAAGAACACGGTTGTCGATCGTGATTCGGCAGATATCGTCGGGAACCAGATAACCTTTATGAACCCCGCTGGGCGTTATCAAAATATTATCCGTCGAGAGTCGCAGGCTGATATTTCCGTCCGCCGCCGCAAGCCAACCTCGGGCGTGAAGCCTTCGTCCAATTTCAACAATAGTTTCCCGCGCAGCTCGCTCACTTAAACTCGACATACCCAGCACACTACCCATAGGCTGGGGCTCATGACAAATCTTGACCCGAAGTTTCTTAAGCTGATAACCGACGTTCCCGATTTTCCCAAACCGGGCGTCACCTTTAAAGACATCTCGCCACTACTGGGGTCACCCCTCTTTCCTGAGCTCATTCAAGAAATGGCCGACCTGATTCGCGGTGGTGACTTCGATGCGATTGCGGGAATTGAATCGCGCGGATTTATTTTAGGAGCAGCCGTCGCACATGAAACGAACAGCGGTTTTGTTCCCGTCAGAAAAAAAGGAAAGCTTCCGCCACCCGTTTTTTCGCAAAGCTACCAACTCGAATACGGAACCGACAGCATTGAAGCAAAAGCTGGCCGCGGCCGCGTCGTTGTCATCGACGACGTGCTGGCGACGGGCGGAACACTGAATGCCGCCGCCGAAGTTCTGACAATCGCTGGCTACACCGTCGTCGACTTTGCCGTGCTCATGGATCTTAAGTTTCTAAACCAATTTAAATGGAAAAATCTCACAGCAAAATCGCTGATTCCGATCAAAGCGTAGTCGAAGCTACATTCCGCCACTCGACCAACGGCGAGAGATCCCTCTCGGCGGCACTCTGCTCTCGTCCTCATTTTCGCAAACGGTTATCTTAAGAAGGTAATCACTAAGTCATGAGGTTCTTATGAAAACTGTTTTTCAAAAGTGTTTGTGCGCGGCCGCGATGCTCTTTGTGGTGAGTTCCTTTTCAAGTTCGGCTTCGGCTCAAGCCGCCACCGGGACTCTGCCGTTCGGCGGCCCTTGGGGAGCTACTCCAGGCCAACCCTTTGGACCGATGGATACTAGGCAGATCACAGAGGCAGGTCCAATGGCTCTCGGCGTCTACGGCAACCCTTTCATCTATAACAACTTTCCCGGTTACGGAATAGGCATGATGACCTACCCAAGCAGGAGTATGGGAATGGTCGCTTCGGATCCCAAGCGACCCATCACCCCGCGGCTGACCGAGAGTATTCCTTCCGTGGAAGCGGAAGCAAAGCTCATACAACTGCAGCGCGATCAGATCGCAACCGAAGCGACAATTAACACTCTTCGCAGCCATGCAGCCGAACAATGGAAAAGCATATTTCTTAAAAGCACAGCACTTCTCGCCGCCGAAAACTCGGGCAAGCCCACCGCCTCGATCCAGGCCGATATTGCGAAGCTACAAAGAGAGAACAAACTCTTCACCGACGCCCTTAAGGACGCCAGCGAGAATCTTGAGAAAATAAAAAAGGACGAAACACTGCTTCGAAAAAGTCAGACCACCGACACCAGTAACGGATGGGTGATCGTCGACACGAAGGCCGAGAAAAAGGGGAACCAAGAACAACCTCTGGCGTGTGCTTCTGGTCAACGCCTCGTTTCTCGCTACAACCCCGGCCTCATTTCAAGTTTTGCCTGCTTGGATGCGAAGGGCTACATTATGAAAGAAACGTCTCAGCCAATTCTTCCCACGCGCCACACGAGCCCGACGACCACCGTTTACGAACGTGATGGAGAGAACCTAAAGTCCGTCACCACTCTCGATAAAGACGGAAAGCCCATGTACGAGCGCACTCTCTCTTCGAATCAAGAGACTCACAAATATTTCGACAAAGGCGCCGTTCAGTCGTCATGCACTTACTACGGCGACGAAGCGTCGCGTGCAAAGGGCGATGGTTACAATCGAACGAAAACCAATCGTTAGCCTCGGAAAATGAAGAACCAAAGCAGCAGTACGACGATGCCCGGCACACCTAAAAAGTAAAGTAAGATTGGAGCGGCCACTCGGCCGTTCGCGTTGAGAAGTGTTGCCGCTGCCTGAGTCGCTAACGCCGTCGTGATGATTTTCATTTCAATTTCTTCCTTGGTTAATTTTCGGTTTCTGATCGAATCCAGTTTCACATTGTGACGTTGCAATCGGAGCGCCGTGCGATGTGAGCCGGTCTCTGAAATAGAGCGGTTTGATCTCGATGAAGTGAGGCCGATGATGCTTGTGCGTTCAATCCGCACCCGCCTGAGGAAAAAAGTCCCGCAGCGAGCAGCCGCTGCGGGATCTAAAAAGATATCAGACGCGACTCTGATAAGGTGCCGAAGTAGATCCAATGGACCTAAAATGCTTGCAGGTTTGCACCGGTTTTAGCCTGCCAAGCCTCCCGCGGTTCCAGATGATTTCTTTGCCATCGCTTTCCGACTGATCTTTTTAGAAACCGAAGCAAAATGCTTACGGTCAGCCCCCGACAGAGCAAGTCAGAGGCCAGCATGCGCGGTCGAAAGGCGGCATGACCTTGGTCAATGGGACGTAAGTCTCACGTTGAGCGTTTTCCTTGAGTCTCCGATAAGCAAAAGCGTAATTTTCAGTTCAGGAGCATCGATGTCGAATTCCGCCAAGCAATCGAGTTTTTTTAGAGGGATCTACGAATTTGAGGACCCTTCCGGAACCCTCATTGCCGCGAAAGTTCCCGCGGCAGGCACCGTCGATCTTTATGCGGGGACCGCTGTGATCGTAAAGCCGAACCAGTGTGCGGTCTTTATCTATCAAGGCAAAATCGCGGATTTGTTTTTTTCTGGAACCCATCAAATCAAAACTGAAAGTGTTCCTATTTTAACGAAGCTCGCGAACTGGAAGTTTGGTTTTGAAAATCCGCTGCGCTGTGAGCTTGTGTTTGTCGCTGGCCATGCATTCACATCGCGCCGGTGGGGATCGCCTCAACCTATTCTTGTCAATTTTGATGGTGTTGGTGCCGTTCCGATACGCGCGTTCGGAAACTTCAATGTCGTCGTCACTGATCCCGCAAAGTTCTATACAAAACTTGTGGGAAGTCGAACGGCCTACAGCATCACCGATCTCGAAGAGTTTATCCAAGGCCAGATCGTTGAACTTCTTCCTGAGGCGTTCTCATCGTTCAAATCGCTAGCTGACCTCAGCAAATCTTATAGCGAACTTTCAAAGCATATCGAGCCCCGCCTGAATGAAGAGCTTAAAGACTACGGCGTCGCCGCCAAAAAGGTACAAGTGCTTTCGGCCCTTCCGTCCAAAGAAGTTATTGAAGCGATGGATGCTAAAGCGGCCATTCAAGTCATTGGGTCGCAAAAAGAATATCTCCTCTACAAAGCGGCCACCAGCTTAGGCCAAAGTAAAGACGGCGCATCGAACGATTCCATGCAAATGATGATGGGACTCATGCTCGGCAAAGGTCTTATCGGCGCCGACTACCACGAGAAGGAAGAGAAGGTCGCGCTTGAAGCAAAAAAAGTGTGCACGGCCTGTAACGCTCGGACGGATTCAAATTCGAAGTTCTGTTCCCAGTGCGGCAAGGGGCTCTTGTGAGTTTCGATATTGTTTGCTCTGGGTGCGGTGCCCCCAGCAGCCCGTCGGTCGGAATATGTCCGTTCTGCAAAAGCTTGATGGCAACGAGTGACGGTAAAAGCAAAAATCCGTCTATCGATTCGTTCATTAAACTTTACAACGAAGGCAAACTCGAACGCGCTTTGAGTTTTGGAACTGACCTCTACGCAGCACGACCCGAACTAAAAACCGATCTCATTTTTGTCATCGCTTTCGCAAAAGTACTCATCGAAGCCGAGGCACCCTCTAGCAAAATTCGAAGCCTCTTGGCCGAAGCCCACCTCGTTGCACCTGAAAACGCAGACGTTCTTGATTACTTAGAGATTGTGGAAACCAAAAACCGTCTTAAAAAAGGTCTCGGAGATGTCGGTAAGTTGGCCTTAAAAAATCTGATCCGGCGCTCACCGAAAAACGTGCACGCCCATTTTATTTTGGGAGCCCACCTCTTCTGGTCCGACGAAGAGTCAATGATGGCGATACCGCACTTAGAAACCTGCGTTCGTTTACATCCTAATTTTTTGAGAGCGTGGGGCTGCCTCGGTGCGATCTACAAAAAAATGGGCAATCCCCAACTCGCCCAAATGGCCTTCCTAAAATGCGCTGCCATCGAAACAAACCAATCCATGAAAGAGTTTTTCGAAAAACAGGCCAACCTCACCTAGCCACCCGATGCGCCTGTCCCAAGTGTTCCATCATTTTCCCCGAAAACGGTTCTACCTATTTCCAAATCCACGTTTTGATATTTTGTGCGTAATAAGCCCGAATTGGGCCTACCGGTAGGCAGAATTTTCTTTCGCACCAGACGCCACTTCCGTGAGGTCAATTATAGGTGACTGCCAAGTTAGGCATTAAAACTGCCTTAACTTCCGCAAATCGCATCGGTGGCTAACACCGATTCTGAAACTTTTGAGGATCGAATTATGAAGCTAACAAAGCTAGCCCTCGGTATTCTTGGTACCTCCGTTGCTCTCGCGTCAATGACCGCCTGTAACAGCGGCGGCGGAGGAGGAGGCGGATCAACGCCGGCAAAACAACAAACACATTCAGCAACGGACTGCCCCGACCTGGCTGGAAACTATGCTTCACCGGACGGAACGAAAAGTATGACGATCACGACGTCGCCGGTATCCGGCGGCATGACCTATAATCTGGGAGATGGCTCTGAACCATTAACGGCCGACGGCGGTTCTCACCAGATTCAAGACGCCAGCTACGTCGCCACTTGCGACAGCGGAAAAGTCACAACCGTCATTTCACAAAACGGTTCCGTTGTTCTGACCCTCAATCACACTCAGATCAATACCAAGGGCGATCTCAGAGTCGTTGCGACTGGCACCGACCCCTCTGATGAAACGTGGATCAAACAGTAAAGTTCTGAAGAATTTTAAACAATAGGTCAGAGCTCACCAATAGATTCTAGAAACTTACGGGCCTCATCGGGGCCCTTAAGTCTTACAAAATGAATGTGTGAATATTGAGAATCCATCCTGCGCTTTTCGTAGCGCTCACGAATTCGGTGAAAAGTTTTGAGTGTCCACAGGATGATCGACTTCCGACTCAAAAACGACTGCACAAACGATTCGCGATTGCCCGTCCCGGGCCAAAGTTCTTTGCGATAGATAGATCGGATGAGAGCGCGCCGAACCGCCTGGAAAATCGTTCGACGAAAGGAATAGTCGATCCAGATAACGGTCGTGACATCCTTCCACTTGATCGACAGAGTTCGATCATAGTTTCCGTCAAGCACCCACGTCGGCTGCGAAAGCGCCGAAGCAAGCTTCGGAAAAAAAACTTCGTCTCCAGGCTCTGTCCAATTCGGAAGCCAAAAAAGTCCATCCATTTCAACATAAGGATGCCCCAACCGCGCCGCCAATTTCTTAGCAAACGTAGTTTTACCCCCACCCGAAGTACCAACAACATTCACCCGAGCAAGCCGTTCTCTCGAGGGCGTCAAAATAGTTTCCATCGACTCCATCCAAAAATCATTCAACCCGCAAATCCAAAAAGTCATTTCGCCCCAAGCCGGAGGCACAACCGAGCAAGCAAAAGCGAGTCATTGAGCGACACAGAATCAGATGGAGGTTGTGCCCGCGCCAAAACACGCCAGCGGCGCGTTTTGGTGTGGAGCATTGCGGAAGCGGGTCGCGTAGGTCCAAAAAGACCGTAGCGATCCCCGACCGCCTAGGAACGTTCGGCTCAATGCCGAACGGACCGCCGTCCCTCCAAAGGAAGAATCGCAAGACCCACAAGACACGCGGGGGCACACCGGAAACTACGAAAAAAGAAATGGCTCAGATGGAGGGACTCGAACCCCCGACCCAGCGATTAACAGTCGCTTGCTCTACCAACTGAGCTACATCTGAACAAAAGAATGGGCGCACCGTGCGCGACCTCGTTGGAAGAGCCAAAATAGGGTTTAGCGGTCGCTGGTGTCAACCGGGAAGCCAGCAATTGATCGGAGTTCCACCAAAGCTTGCTCAAGATCCTGGGACCGAAATCGATCCGCAGGGTCCGAATCGCTGAATATTGTGGCCCCTGCGCGCGAAAGGCCCCAATGAGTGCCATCAATAAATTCAATTTTCACCAAGGGCTGAGGCTCATTGCTAGGTTCTAACGATTCTGTACCAGCAGCAGGAGCCGGGCCGACAACAAATTGGCAATGAAGCGAAAACCACTTCTCGATCGCCAAGTAATTGAGCGAGCGTCCCGCTGGTGTGCCCTCATTTTCAGCAGATGCTGTCTCCTCGGCGACCCAATCCAGCTTGAGTCCCTTTTTCAATTCAACAACGGCGCGGCCGTCGGGAAAACGAACCGCCGCAATTCGTGTTTTGCACAGGGTTCTTCGCGTCTCGCCTTCGGCCAAGGCTGCTCCTCCAGGCTGAAGACCCGGCTGGCCCGAGGCGCCCGGTTCAATCCCAAGCGCTTCGAAGACCGACTGCATGGTCTCTGGAGTGAGTCCGCGCATGGCGTAAAAGACTCCGACAAGAACGAGCCCAAGAATTCCGATTTTAAGGTACAAGCCTATTTTTCCCATTCGAAGATCGTAATCAGATGAGGGGATTCATTCAAGGAGCGTCACGTGCCGGCGAAGGACAAACCACTCAACAAACAGACCGACAATCCGAACGCTTTCAAACTTTGGATCAATAGAGACTCACTCACGCGCCTGGCAACCGAGATCAGTTCGGTCGAGCCTGATTTCGATCAGCGGGCCTTTCTCTCCATCGCACCTCAGCTTGATCCATTGGAACTTAAGGCTCGTGTGAAACTTATCAGTGAAGAACTTCGAAGGAGACTTCCCAAAGACGAAGCGAAAGCCATTCAATGCCTCGTTAAATCCGTCGAGCGCGGTCATCTTCAGGGTTTTGTGCTTTGGCCGGTCACACAGTTCATTGAGAGCTATGGGCTGAACCATCCCGCCCAATCTTTGGAGGCGCTAAGAAAAATCACCTCGCACTTCACGGGAGAGTTCGCCGTTCGACCGTTTCTGGCGGAGAAACCAGAACCAACGCTTCGATTTTTAATGTCGTGCGCGAGAAGTACAAATGTTCATGAACGCCGCTGGGCTTCGGAGGGCTCACGACCGAGGCTTCCATGGGGTCCAAAGCTGGATCTTTTTATCAAAGCCCCGCTTTCGACGCTTCCGATTCTTGAACGACTCAAATACGACGAAGAACTTTATGTAAGAAAAAGTGTCGCCAACCACTTGAACGACATTTCAAAAGACCATCCCGAGCTTGTTGTCGCCACGTTGAAGTCTTGGCTGAAAGAAACGCCACCAGACCACGCGGCGAAATTAAAATGGATCACCCGACACGCCTTAAGAACGATGATAAAAAAGGGTGATTCAAAAGCATTGAAGCTTATCGGAGTTAAAAAGAAGACGTCCGCGAAGGTCGGCCCGCTGAAACTTCAGAAATCGAAGTTCAAAGTGGGAGAGCATCTTGAGTTTTCTTTTGAGGTTCGCGCACAAAGCACCAGCACCGAGCGGTTAGTCATCGACTATCGCATCCACTTTGCGAAAGCCAACGGCGCCACATCGAAGAAAGTTTTTAAACTAAAGAACCTTGATCTTCTTCCGGGCGAAAAAAAACGAATAACGAAACGCCATCACTTGAAAAAAATCACGACAAGAAAGTACTATGACGGAACTCACTCGCTCGAACTGCAAGTGAATGGCGTAACGCACAGGAAAGTCGATTGGCACCTAAAGACTTAAGCCGACGCCGCCATCGTCCAAAGATCTTCAGTGCGTGCGAGGGAAAGAACGCCGCGGCCCGATTTTTTTGAGGCATACATAAGACGGTCAGCTTCTCGAATAAGTTTCTGACTTGAACTGAGTTCTTTCGGAGTTTTCGCGCCAATCAAGAGGCAGCCAAGGCTCGCCGAAATATCGATCATCTGACCATTGAGGTGTTTGATCGATTCGATCTTGTTCAAAATCTCTCGCCCTCGAAGCGCAAGGTCCTTCTCGGTCGAAATATCGTTTAAGACGACGACGAATTCATCGCCACCGACGCGCGCGACGATGTCTCCTGCGCGTACGGATTTTTTTACGATGCTCGCGACCTGTTGAAGCAAAAGATCGCCGCAGTCGTGACCCAAATTATCGTTCACGGGTTTAAACCCATCGAGATCGAAATAAATCATGCCCATCGCAAGATTCTCGGCCTTGTGATCCGCCACCATTTGCGGCAACTGGTCCTCGATGATGCGACGATTCACTAAGCCCGTCAGCGGATCTCGCGTCGCCAACTGCTTGAGCTTCTCTTTAATGGACGAAAGATCTCGCAGCAAATACCCCGTGTAGCTCGCAACAAGAATGAAAATGAGACCGATATCAAGACCCGATGGCGCCATAGATCCCCAGTAAGGACTAACTTTAAAAAGGATCAGCATTCCGAACGATGTGAAAAGTGACGCGACAAAAAGGTACTGCTCGCCAAAACGAAACCCATGTCCGATCGATATCCACGGATAGATAAAAAGAAAAGATGCGAACTTTTCGCGGCTAAACAATAAGAAGACCGTCGTCACAACGACGTCGTGGACCAATCCCACGATGACGCGCTCGTGGGCCAGGCGCGGGTGAAAGTACTGATGGATACTGAGGCCCATCGTAAAGATGAATGAGGCGACAAAGAGCCCCTGACAGATCAGATCATTCAGTGTGAGTTTTCCGAAGCGGATAAAGAAAATATTTAAGAGGGAAACAAACGCGAGAAGTATAGATACTACGATCAGCCGAGTGCTGGCCTGATCGAGTTCGGCATCGATCAGCTGCTGCTCGCTCGTTCCAAACAGTCTTCCCATTGAATTTTCCTCTGATTATCTATCGGTTGTCTCTCTATCGGTGACGCCGTCACGCAGGTCCAGGCTCTGGCACTGAGCCGGTGAAGACTTAACTATTCAAAGCGCTAGATCGACGGGGATTCTTTTAGATAAGCTCAAACTAATTCGAGTTGAGGCGATTCGTACAACAGTTCGACAGTCAAAATGAGACGCTTCCCAGCGCAAGCACAGATACGATGAGAGCTGCGATCGCCGGCAGACCCTGAACATAAAAAATTCGACGCCCCACAGTTGCGCCGCCATAGACGGCCGCTGCAATCACACAACTTAAAAAGAACACCGTCAGTTCATAGCCGACATCAGCTGAGGGGTGAGCCAACGACCACACCAATCCCGCGGCTAAGAAGCCGTTATAGAGGCCTTGATTCGCAGCCAGCGTCGCCGTTTCTTTCGCCCGGGCTTCGCTCATGCGAAATGTTTTGCGACCTTTAGGCTTTGTCCAAAGAAACATCTCAAGAATTAAAATATAAACATGAAGTCCCGCGACCAAGGCGACAAGAAGAAACTGGACGTGATTGAGCATGCTGACTCCGGCGGTATCTTGGTTCGAGCTTGATCAGACCGCGGCTTTCAGTAGCATGCAAGTTATGACGAAATCACTTTTGGCTCTTTTCCTTTTATTATGTAGCAGCGCCGACGCGAATCCCGAGAAAAATGGCTGGCTTCGGGAAAAAGTTAAAAGTCGTTGGATTCAAAAGCAATCGGCCCTCGCAGCCCCGACGGCCTCGAATGATGTCACTTCAAAAATCACGAAGGCCGGAGATTTAGTTTTTTCTTTTAAACACGATTCCGTAATGCGCTACTACAGAGTTCATATTCCAAAAGCGTACAACCCTGCTCAAGCGACGCCGCTGGTGCTGGCTCTTCATGGTGCCGGTGGTGACATGAACTATCCTGCCGAAGGTGATAACTATCGCCTCATTGCAAAATCGGAGTCCGCAGGATTCATCCTCGTACTTCCCAACGGCAGCAGTCATTTTAAATCCGGAAAGTTTGCGGCCTGGAACGCCGGAGCATGCTGCGCTTACGCGAGAGACAAGCAGACCAATGACGTCGATTTTCTTCGCGAGGTCATTCGGAATGTAAAAAACCAACTCAATATCGATTCGAATAAAGTCTTCGCAACTGGAATGTCGAACGGCGCAATGATGTCCTATCGACTGGCGTGTGAAATGCCCGAAACCATAAAGGCCATCGCGCCTGTCGCTGGAACCGATAATACGCTGGTCTGCGACCCGAAGAATGGAACACCCGTTCTGCATATTCACGCGAGAAACGATGAGAGTGTGCTTTTCGGAGGCGGCGCGGGACCGAGCTCCGTCGACAAAGCTCTCGTCACCGATTATAAATCTGTACCAGCCACCATCGAAAAATGGCGAACTATCAATAAGTGCAGGCCCACTACAAAAAAGATTCTAGAAAAAGACGGCGCGTTTTGTGAACTGACCACCGACTGCAAAAGTGGGGCGGCCGTGCAGCTTTGCGTGACGGAATCCGGCGGCCACACTTGGCCCGGCAGCTTAAAACCTGGCCGGCGCGGCGAAGCTCCTTCGACGGCCCTCTCCGCCACCGACCTCATGTGGGATTTTTTCTCGACACGATAAGCGAAGCCAAAATTGAAGACCCAATCAGTCCAGCGATGATAAGAAGCGACCAGTTAATGGGAAACTTCCCGCCGAAGGCTTCATTGAGCCAAACCATTTTCAGGCCAACGAACAGCAGCACAGACGCAAGACCGTATTTGATGTAGATAAACTTATCCATCACGCCCGCCAACATGAAGTACATCGACCGAAGCCCCAGAATCGCGAAGATGTTCGAAGTAAAAACTATCAAAGGCTCTTTTGTCAGAGCAAAAATCGCTGGTACCGAGTCGACAGCGAAGATGATGTCGCTGAGCTCTAAGAAGATGAGTGCCAAGAACAGCGGAGTTACATAAGTTAGTCCGTCTTTCTTAATAAAGAAGTTTTGACCCTCTATCTGCGGATGGACTCGGAAAATTTTCTTCAACTGTGCGACAACGAAGTTGTTCTCGAGGTCCTGGGGCTTTGTACCCGCAAAAAACATCTTCAGTCCCGTCAGGATCAACAGGCCGCCAAAAAAGATCACGACCATGTGATACTGCATCAAAATTGATCCCATCGCGATGAAGATGGCTCTGAAAAAAAGTGCTCCCAAAATTCCCCAGAACAAAACGCGGTGCTGGTACATTTTCGGAATTCCGAAGTAGGCAAAGACAACCGCGAATACGAAGATATTGTCGACGGCAAGTGACTTCTCAACGACGAAACCCGTTAGAAATTCTAGTGCGGATGTTTTCGCCTGCGCATCGGGATCGAACCCCGGAATCGAGGTGTATCGCTCGTCGGTCGAGAACCGATGCTTTGCGTACAAATAGAAGAGAGCGTTGAAAACAAAGGCTAAGCTGATCCAGATAGCAGTCCAAACCGACGCCTCTTTGAAGCTAACCTCATGGGCCTTTTTGTGAAAGACACCCAAATCCAGAGCCAACACGACCAAAACGAATGCCACAAAGGCCGCGTAAAACCACCAGTATTCATAAAACGGGAAGAGTATCATTTCGGAATTCTCCTTGAGTTGCTTCAAGAGACAACATCGGAAAATTCTAAATATCTTTCAAATCGATAAAAATCGTGATTAGCATCGTTCTGAACAATACAGAAATAATGGCGGCGATATGAGCCCATGGATCAACTATCATCATCTGTTTTACTTCAAGACGATTGCCGAAGAGGGCACCGTTTCGAAAGCGGCCGCGAAACTTCGGCTCGGCCAACCGACACTTTCGGCTCAGCTTAAGCAGTTTGAAGATACCATCGGAGTTCAACTTTTCGAGCGCCACCACAAGAAACTTGTGTTGACCGAACACGGTAAAGTCGCGCTCGACTACTCGAAAAATATCTTCCGGATGGGCTCTGAAATGTACGAGGTGCTGCACGATCGCATCAAGCCGTTAAAGCCCGCGCTTCATCTCGGCGCGCTGGATAGCGTGCCAAAGCAAATTGTTCTTCAGCTTGTGAAAAATGCGTTCCGGATATCTCCCTGCCAAATCACTCTTTCAGAGGGAAAGTCGGACGAGCTTCTTCGAGAGCTCGTCGCTCACCGAATGGATCTCATGGTGACCAATTTTCTACCTACTGGCACTGACGGGAAAGGTTTGTACACAAGATCCATCACGAAGAAGAATGTCTCGTTTTATGGGGCGCCGAAATTTAAAGCGCTTCGGCGTGACTTTCCGAAATCAATATCAGGAGTTCCAATGATTCTTCCGACCTACGACAGTCGGCTTCGGCAAGATCTTGATCACTGGGCGAAGCTCAACAAGATTGAACTTAATATCATTACAGAAAGTCAGGATATCGCCGTGAAGAAGTTGATGGCGATCAGCGAGCTCGGCCTAATTCCAACCGCCACCCACACCGTCACAGGCCAAGTTCTTCGAGGTGAACTCGTTGAAATTGGCCAGCTCCGCGGAGTCCACGAGGAGCTCTTTCTTGTGACGGCACAGAGGAAGATTGAAAATCCAATTGCGTCCAGACTCATGCAGACCTTTACCGTCTGATGCTTTTTTCCAATACAGCTGAACGTTTTTATCTATTTTAACAATTCATCCATTTTACGTAAAGTTTGAGAAGTGGAAGCATGATGCTTTCAGCGCTAACTTAATGGAGACGCTATGCTGACTTCAAAAAGGATGCACCTAAACGCTCTGATTGAATCTTCCGAAGGGATTCACTTAACAGCCTACCTCGTCAATCGAGGCGACACCGAAGACATCAAAGTCCAATTGCGAAAAGCCCTTGGTCAAGCTGACGAATGGCTGGCAGCCGCAATGGCGAGTGAAGCAAGAACCAGATTCCTGGAACCTATCGAATCTCTCCTGCACGATTCCAAAATACTTCCCCAAATGAAGGGCAATATTGGCCTTTTCCGAAACCAGCACATTTTTCGGGTTCTCAACATTCCTATCGAGATCGAAGAAACATGCCAGGTCGCGACGAGCTTTCACGTGAAACCCTTGCTGCGATGGATTCAGACGGATGAAGAATTCCTTCTTGTTGGTCTCGAAAACAATTCGGCACATCTTTACTACGGAACGCAGGAAACGCTGAAGTTAGTAGAGTCGGTCTACACTATCGATCCGGACGCAGCGCGCGTCACACTTGATCGAGGAGATGTCCTGTTGTCGCTGGCTGGACGGATCGAGCAGCTCACCAGGCAGACTCAACCTAAGCTTTTCATCGCAGGAGAAAAGTCTCAGATTCAAAGCTTTGTATCGAACCTCAGTTACAAGAATCTGGTCCGCACTGCCGTGGCTGACGCCTTCGCCCAGAACGATGTCGGCGATGTCTGTGCGATGGTGCGACAACATTTACGAGTCGAATCACGTAAGACGATTTCAAGAGCCCTGGCTGAATTTCACTTTGCCGACGAGGGAAATCGTGTTCGTAAAAATCTCTTTCAAATTGCAAGAGCCGTTGTTCAAGGACGTGTCCGAAAACTGATTATTGCGGATGACGACTGTATCTTCGGCAAGATCGACAAAAGATCAGGCGGCCTTGCGCTTCATCCAATAGATCTCGATCACGAGGACGACGACATACTAGATGATCTGGCGCAGATGGTTCTAAACCAGGGGGGCGAGGTCGTTGTCGCCTCTCGAAGTGAAATTCCGATGGGTCGCCCCATTCTAGCGATTTTAAACTACGACGGAGCCGAGCTTGCGAAAGCGCTGCGCCATCAAGAAAATGAAGCATTAAAGGAGAGATTCGGATGAAACAGGAATTCGTTTTTAATTTATTGAAAAAGGTGAAAGCAGACCCAAAGCTTATGCGGAAGCTCAAGGTGGCTCTTGTCGTCGGTATGGTCGGAATTGTTCTGACCGGCACACTCTTGATTTGGGCTGGGATCTCTGCCTTCAAATATGTCGCAGGCATCGCTGTTGAGACGGCTCAGGCTCCGACAACCCAGGCTCAAATCGCCGATTTGACGACAGAATTGCAGAACCTTCCGACGGTGCAGGTTCTTAGCTGTTGGGCATCGGCTCAACGCTTGATGGATCCGCAGCCCTGGCTGGTGCATCCATTGGCCGAGAATCTCAACGGTCTAAAAGTAGCGTGCTTAGGGGCAGAAAAGATCGAACAAACTGAAACTGAAACCGAAAGAGAGACGATATGATTTTTGTGAAATTCAAGAATCTCGAAAAATCAGAATTGGCGCGCGAGGCGGTCCACGAAAGAATTGAAACTTTGGTGGCAAAGTTTCCGGATCTGGCGGCCAGTAAAATTCAAGTCACACTTGAGATGGAAAACTCGCCCCTGCAAGCCGGACCCGATGTGTTCAAAGTAAAACTCCACATTTCTGGTGCGCGGTACAATGGCCTCGGCATTGAAAAAGCTCATTCGAACCTCTATATTGCCTTGGCCGATGTGGCCGATCACATGCTTGAAAGTTTAAATCGGTTCGGAGATCGAGTGAGGGTTAGAGATTTGAGGAAGGCGCGGCAAATCGCTCAAGAAGTTCAACAGCGCCGAGGCATCGACAAAGAGAAGCTTGGGTGAGCTTTGCCAATTTCGATTTAATTATTTTATTTTTCGCCCTCGGTGCTTTTGCGTCGTGGGTGAAGTCCGATTTGGAAATTCCCGAATCGGTCTCTAAGTTCCTTTCTATTTTCTTGCTGCTCAGTCTCGGACTCAAGGGCGGCCATGAGGTCAGCTCGGCGGAGAGTCTTGGTGGATTTCTGCCAGCTCTCTCGATTGGGCTGATTTCTTGTCTTACAATACCGGTCGTTCTGGTCGTAGCTCTCAGATCACGCTTAGGAATTCCCAATGCGTCAGCGCTCGCCGCTTCTTACGGCTCCGTGAGTGCCGTCACATTCGTGACAGCTCAAAGCATCCTAGAAAAAGAAGGCATTAGTGCCAGCGGATTTATGGTGGCTGTCATGGCGCTCATGGAAATTCCGGCCATTCTGGTGGCTGTGTTTTTCTATCAAAAATTCTCCAAGAAAGAGTCGGATCAAAATCGGTCTGCGTGGACCTCGATCTTCTCAGCAAAATCGGTTGTTCTACTTTTGGGCGGATTCCTCATCGGACTTTTGATGAATGATGTGTCGTGGAAAGGCATCGCACCAGTCGTTCAGGGTTCCTTCAAAGGGGTTCTCGCATTTTTTCTTTTGGATCTCGGCTTCGTCGCACAAAAGCAGCTGAAGCAAGCTTGGAAGTTCAAATTCACCGCGCTCGTTGTTGCTATCGTTTTCCCACTTTTTTTCGGATTTCTAACCTTGGTGGCGAGCGTCTGGGCTGGTGTCTCCCAAGGCGATCAGATTCTTTTGGCTGTTCTTGTCGGAAGCGCCTCGTACATTGCAGCGCCTGCTTCGGTTCGGTCCTCGATTCGCGAGGCGAATCCAAGCTTGTACTTGGCTCTGCCGCTGGCCCTGACGTTCCCAATGAATTTGATTTTCGGCATCCCACTCTACATTGAGTTTAGTCAGTGGCTTGTCCGCTAGTTTTTTCGAAAGACTCTATGAGGGCATCCGTCAAAGACCCTTCGACCTGATCGGCGTGGACGAGCTTAAAGGTGTGTGCATATTTATTCTTTGATACAGCGGCGACGGACTTAAAATCGTCTCGTTTTTCTGGATCCCTCAAGAAGACGACAACCTCAAGATATGTTTTTTTGGGGCGTACAAAGACGTAGCAGACTTTTTTCGAGAACATGATGGCTTTGCCCGAGGCATAAATCCGTTGCTCGCCAAGACTTTGCGCGAATTCTTTCAGTTTTAGCCAGGCTTCTAATAAGTCGTCGTTGAGGTCTTGAGTAAGAGCCTTCTCGGTCGTTAACCACAGTTCGGGATCCGATTTTGGCGTAGATGCTTTTTTCGTTTTCTTCGAATTCTTCTTCGTGTTCTTTTTCTTCGTGTTCATAACGGAAGGAGAAGGTGAAAAGTTGGTGCACCGGGAAGGATTTGAACCTCCGACCACTTGATTCGTAGTCAAGTACTCTATCCAGCTGAGCTACCGGTGCGCCGAAATCGCCGAAAAAGCGAGGGTTACCGATAAAGCGAAAACCCAAGTAAATCAACTGCCCTTGTCAGAATTTCGGGATAAACTCGGGCGAAATTCACTGCTAAGATCGAATCTAAGGAGGGCAAGATGCCCACATCTCATTCACAAACCTGGATCTCGGCACTGACCGAAGCTCAAGCGACTTTAAACGCTTTCGTCAGTGATAGCGAGCAGTTGGCCAAATGCGAGGCATTTTCTAAAATTCTCATCGACACGTTCAAGAGCGGCGGAAAGCTCTTCACCTGCGGGAACGGCGGAAGTCACTGCGATGCCATGCACTTCGCAGAAGAATTCACAGGACGCTACCGTAAAAATCGAAGGCCACTGGGCGCCTTGGCCCTGGGCGATGCCTCGCACATCACTTGCGTGGCGAATGACTATGGCTTTGAGCATATTTTCTCGCGCCAGCTAGAGGGAATGGCCCGTAAAGGTGACGCTTTGGTTGGATTATCGACCTCTGGCAACTCGGCCAATGTGATCAGGGCCTTTGAATCAGCAAAGGCTATGGGCGTCCGCACGATTGGGCTCTTGGGTCGCGACGGCGGAAAACTTGCGGCCATGGCGGATCTTTCGATCGTAATTCCCGGATCGACCTCAGACCGCATTCAAGAAATGCACATTAAGCTCATCCACACGGTGATTGAGTCCGTCGAACGCGAAATCTTTCCCGAGAACTACTGATTTGGTGCTCTCGCGCACCTTGATTTGACCAGGGTGCCGTGGCAGTGTCGTTTTAAGGGCTACCAAGTCTTGCCGCAAAACGGAGTGGTGGGTGAGTGGCTTAAACCAATAGTTTGCTAAACTGTCGTACGCTGTAAAGGCGTACCGCGGGTTCAAATCCCGCCCACTCCGCCATTATAAATTCCGATATCTCGATATCAGATATCAAGATATCAAGATATCCGATATCAGATCCGAACATACACACTCAGACCCACTGAATTTATTTCTTCCCTCGCACTCAACGCGCTCTCCGTCGATGAACCAAAACCCTTGCAGACACTAGAGAATTTCATATTCGCAACCTGCCATAACGAATCGTTGGGGCCGCTGAAATAATAAATGAATGAGGGTTCGCCGCGATTCGTTGTTATCGCTTTTCGTGAGCGTGACGCAAATTTGTTTTCGTCATTTTCAGCTGTTCGGATGAGGGGTCATCGCAATGGTTTATATGAAGAACGCAGTCTCAAGAGTTCTCGTTTCATGTTTTGTCATCGGTGGGGGGAGTGTTGCGACAGCCACCTCCGATCGTCAAAAGCTTCTTGAGACTGCGTGTCGCTCTTCCGATGCAGTTCTTGTGATCGACAGCTTCCCGCCTACAGCCGAGGATCGTCCGACCATCGCGATCCGCGAGGCCAACGTGGATATCGATGGTGATGATGTGGCCGATGTCTTTCATGGTGAGCTTGTTGAGCAGCTTGTCCAGATTTCGGGGCACACGACCAAGCGCCTTAATCTTACTGAGCAGTCCTCTCTTCCCGATATCTACGAGCTCCTGCTTCCTGTTGTTGAAGGCATCGAGCGCGGCGACCTTTCGTACTCTCGAATAAATCTTTCACAAGAGAGTCCCCTGCGCCTTGAGGCCTTCAAGAAAGATCTTTTTCCAGACGATCCGACCTTCCCGATCATTACAGCGAAAAATGTGAAAGAGAATTCGGCCCGCATTCTAGAAAAGCTTTGGACGGATCGTCCCGATCTTAAGATTCAAGAACTCTCAGACCTTTTTGCACGTTTCGAAAAAGCGGGCGTTCCTGTCATTGTCGCTGCCGGAAATTTCGGTCCAGGTTTCGTCAATATGTTTTCAATTTTGCCGGGTGTGATTTCTGTCGGCTCTCTTGAAGTGACAGGAAATAAACTTCTCACGTCCTCTGACAATGCCTACGTCACGGAGTGGATGCCTGGTGTCGTTGTCCCTACAGCAGTGAAAGGCGGTTTGGATATTAGCGGAGATTTGACGCCAGAGTTTCTAACAAGCAAATTGTCGAATGGACCCGCCCTTGTTGCGAAGTGGGTGAATCAACCATTGGCTTCATCTCTATCAATCGTGGCTCCTGATTTTGTCGCATGGGCTCGGCGCGCGGCCATCACCGACCATGTCGTTCCCAATGCTGCCGTGAACATTATCGACTCTGGTTTGTATTTGACCGAGGAACTCGCAACGCTTCCCACAGTGACGTCAGGAACTGCGAAGCTGTTTCGGTCGCTCGGTACCTACGCCTTAAAAGTTCCCGGCTCGGCGCCGAGATACTTCTTCGAGGTCAACTCCGATGGGATTTTAAAATATGACCCCAAGCGCGATGGCTCACCCAATCAAAGAACTCGAATTGGTGGAACTAGTTTCGCGGCCCCACGTATTTGCGCCGCTGATTAATTAAAATCTAGCGAGACAGTGAATAGGCGATGGCATCCAGCTGATCGTTGGTGAGATTCAGATTCTGCATTTGAGGCTCACCGACGATGTTCGATCGAATTTCGGCAGCGGTCGCATTTCTGACTGTCGAAGACGCACGAAGCCCATGGCAGCTTTGGCAATTTGTTGTGTAAAGTGCCGGCCCATCAATCGACGTCACAAAAAAGCGAGCGCCCGTTCCGTAAAGATGATCGTAAGTCCGACCCGCCGAGGCCTCAAGAGGTAGACTGACAACACAGTCAAATGATCCACCCGGCGCTGAGTTGGTCGGCTGGTGGCGGCACGGTGCTCCTCCTGTATGAAGGCGATGGTTGACTGAATCATCGTTTACAATTCGAAGCGTTTGCCCGACGAAAACACGCACTGTCGTTGCAAGTGTGTTCCAAGCACTGCGGCCTGTGCCTGCAGGAATACGGAACGTGACGACCTGCGAATTTGGATCGGCCGCGGGTGGAGGATTGACCTCGGGAGCTTCTGAGCAAGAAAGATTCATCGGAACGACATTGAAGGTACCTGTCGGTGCATTGATTGTTCCCGACAAACTTATAATGCCTGAAGCTTCGCAGTGAAGTTCGGCTTCCGAAAGGACGGCGCCATTATGAACATGAACCCCTCCGCCTGGAGTCACCGTCGCTGTCCATGTCACGGTTGAGCCTGCGGGAATTCTCACACCTGAAATCACGACCTTGTAAGGTTCGTCGACGATAAGTTCTGTGGCTTCAGTGACCGACTGACCTTTACTGTCGGTGATCGTCAGCGGAATTTCACCCGAGCCGAGTTCGACCAACGAAACAGAATCGAGATTCGCCATTTCAAAACCCGAACCGCAGTTTTGAAAACTGAAAACGAGCGTTGTCGCTACTGAGAAAATAATCAGCCCGGAACCCACTCGATTTGCCATAGCCTTAAGGATGAGTGGTCCGTCGGGATCTCACAAGTCCCTAGTCTCAAAACAAGTCGTACAGAAGTTATCCGCTGATTCAGTTCATTAACTCGCGGTAGGTCTCATCGAAGACAGGCTCGAACACGAGGCCTCCGTGGCCGCCCGAATCAAAAATTCGAGCGCGCTCCTT
>LNFM01001237.1_pt1 | contig 101651 bp, 82 predicted proteins | sample 596031 | NCBI WGS metagenome assembly LNFM01 (sample SAMN04254537, study PRJNA301005) | activated carbon metagenome | isolation source: dual media filters at the Ann Arbor, Michigan drinking water treatment plant | place: USA: Ann Arbor
ACGGCCAGCGCACCGTGGAAGGCGACATGACCGGCCCGGTGGCCACGCGCATGGTGCTGGCCGACCCGAAGATCGACATGGCGGTGCTGGAAGTGGCGCGTGGGGGCCTGCTGCGGGCCGGCATGGGCGTGCCCTTCGTCAACGTCGGCGCGGTGCTGAACGTGAAGAGCGACCACCTGGGCATGAAGGGCATCGACACGCTGGAGCAGCTGGCGGAAGTCAAGCGCATCGTGGTCGAAGTGGCGCGCGACTGCGCGGTGCTGAACGCCGACGACGACAACGTCATCCGCATGAGCGCCCACACCGATGCCAAGAACCTCTGCTACGTGACCGTCAACCCGCAGCACACGGTGGTGCGCGAGCACATCCGTGCCGGTGGCCGCGCCTGCGCGCTGGAAGCGGGTGTCAACGGGCAGATGATCACGCTGTACGACAAGGGCCGGCACATCCCGCTGATGTGGACGCACCTGATTCCGGCCACGCTGGAAGGCCGCGCCATGCACAACGTGCAGAACGCAATGTTCGCCGCGGCGATGGCCTTCAGCCTGGACATCAAGCTCGACGCCATCCGCCAGGGCCTGCGCACCTTCGACAGCACCTTCTACCAGGCCCCGGGCCGCATGAACGTGTGGGACGAACACCCCTTCAAGGTGATCTTCGACTACGCGCACAACGCGCATGCGGTGGGTGTGATGGCCGACCTGGCCGGACGGCTGGACGTGCGCGGCCGCCGCGTCGTGGTGGTGGCCGGGCCGGGCGACCGGCGCGACGAGGACATCCGCGACATCGCACGCGCGGTGGCCGGCCGCTTCGACCACTACATCTGCCGCCGCGACGACGGGCTGCGTGGACGCGCCAGCGACGAGGTGCCGCAGATGATCGCCGCCGTGCTGCGTGAACAGGGTGTGCCCGAAGATGCCATCACGCTGATCCCCGACGAGCAGGAAGCCATCGACGCGGCCTTGCGCATGGGCCAGCCGGGTGACCTGCTGCTGGTGTTTGCCGACGCGTTGACGCGCAGCTGGAAACAGGTCATCAAGTTCAAGCCCGAAGCGACCCTGGCGCGCTCGGCCTCCGCCGCCGTGCCGCCACGTGCAGAAGCGCCCGAGCAGAAACTGGAAACCGCGGTGCCCGACGAAGCCGCGCCACTTTCCAGCCCCTTGGCCGCCGGCTTCGTGCGCGACGAACGTGGCCTGCGCTTCGTGGGCGAAACGGCCGACTGATGAACAAGGCCTGATGGTGCACGCCGACGACGAAGCGCCGCACGCCTTCGAAGAATCGCGCCGCCTCACCGGCCCCAACCGCAGCAGCGCCTCACCCGCCGTGGTGCTGGTGCCGCTGGGCCCGGCCGCGCGTGACGGCGCCGCGCACGGCCGCTGGCTGGCCCAGGTGCACCTGATGTGCCAGGCGCTGGGCTGGCCCGCACCGGCGCCGCGTGTGCACCTGCCGGCCGGTGCACGGGGTGAGGGTGCCGACGTGATGCTGGCCTTCGCTGCGCCGCCTGACACGCTGTTCACCGCCACCGAGGTCAATGAATGGGCCTGGGAGCGGGCCGCCGCCGCGCACCCGGCACACGCCGATGCCGGCTTCGCACTGGCGCAGCCGGCCGGCGAAGACGCGGTGCAGCACTTCAGGCAACGCGCCGCCGCCGAGCGGTCGCGCCCGCTGGCCCGGCTGCTGGATGCCGCGGAAACGAAGGGCCTGCCCTGTCTGCTGGACGACGACACGCTGTCCATCGGCGAAGGGGCGGGCAGCGTCGTCTACGCACGTGCCGCGCTGCCGCTGCCGATGGACGTGCCCTGGCCGCGGCTGCATTCGGTGCCCAAGGTGCTGGTCAGCGGCAGCAATGGCAAGACCACCACGACACGCCTGCTGGCGGCCATGGCGCGGGCCTCGGGCTACGTGCCCGGCCTGTGCAGCACCGAAGGGGTGCTGGTGGCCGGCCGCACCGTGGCCAGCGGCGACTACGCCGGCCCGGCCGGCGCACGCGCCGTGCTGCGACATCCCGACGTCACGGCGGCACTGCTGGAGACTGCACGTGGCGGCATCCTGCGCCGCGGCCTGGCGGTGCAGCGCGCCGACGTGGCGGTGATCACCAACGTCAGCGCCGACCACCTGGGCGAATACGGCATCCACAGCGTCGAAGACGTGGCCGAAGCCAAGCTGGTGCTGGCGCATGCGGTGGCCGAATGGGGCACCTTGGTGCTCAACGGCGGCGACAGCACCTTGCTGCGTGTGGCCTCGCAACTGCCGCACGCCCAGGCCGCGCGCTGGGCGCTGTTTGCGCAGCGCCACGACACCCCCATCCTGGCCGTGTTGCGCCAGCACGGTGGCAGCACCTGCGGCGTCGAAGGTGGCCATCTGCTGCTCAGCTTGCACGGTCAGGAACACAAGCTGGGTGATGTGGCGCAGATGCCGCTCAGCCTGGGCGGTGCGGCGGCTTTCAACATCGAGAACCTGGCGGCCGCGGCGCTGGCGGCCGCGCTGTTGGGCTGGCCGCTGGAGGCGGTCAGGCAGGTGCTGGAGCAATTTGGCAAGCAGCCGCAAGACAACCCCGGCCGCCTGCAGGCGCTGCAACACCGCGGCGCCAGCGTGTTGCTGGACTACGCACACAACCCCGACGGCCTGGCGCAGTTGCTGACCGTGGCGCGGGCGCTGAAACCCGCCCGCCTGGGCCTGTTGCTGGGTCAGGCCGGCAACCGCAACGACGAAGCCATCGCCGAGCTGGCGCGCACCGCGGCCAGCTTCGGGCCCGACCGCGTGATGATCAAGGAGCTGCCGGCAATGCTGCGCGGCCGCGCACCGGGTGAGGTGCCGGCGCTGATCGAACACACGCTGCTGGCCGCCGGCCTGCCGGCCGCGCGGCTGAGTCACCAGGCCGACGAAGAAGCCGCTGCGCTGGCCCTGCTGGACTGGGCTCTGCCGGGTGATGTGCTGGTGCTGCCGGTGCACACGGCGGCGGTGCGGGACCGGTTGCTGGAGTTTCTGGCGCGATAGTCGCTTGTTGTCGGGCCAAGGAAAAAACCCACGGGCCGGCGTGGCCCATGGGTCTTGGGTCTTGCTGAGCGGGCCGGTGGCCCGCAGGCCTTACAGCCCGATCTTGCCGCTGCTGTTTTTCGTGATCATCACGGTGCCCGATCGCGGGCGCTTGCCGGCACCGTAACCGCCGTTCGAAGGCCACTGGCTCGTGTACTTCGTGGGGTCGGCCAGGTCGGCGGCGGCGGTGCCGTCACCCGGGTGCTGGATGTTGATGAACATCACCGTGCCGTCGGGGGTCTCGCACAGGCCCGTCACTTCGCAGTCGTAGGGTCCGACGTAGAAGCGCTTGAGTGTGGACGAGGTCGGCTTCTTGCCTAGGGGCGTGGTCACGCTCACGCCGCCGCTGTAGCTCAGGGTCTTCGCCGCGCCGTCGCCCAGGGCGCCGGGAATGCTGGCCAGCAACATGCAGTTCGTGACGTCGACGTAGGCGCCGTCGTCGGTCTGGATCCAGCACAAGCCGGTGCTCTTGGTGAAGGCCAGACCGTCGGGGCTGGAGAAGTCGTTTTCGTCGTTCAGGCCCGACAGGTTGATCAGCGTCGGGTCAGCCGAGGCTTCGGCACCGAAGAGGTAGACGTCCCAGTTGAAGCTGGTGGCCTCGGGGCTGGCGTCCTTGAAGCGCACGATGTGCCCGTTGACGTTGCCACTTTGGGTGGTGGTGCCGCCGCGCACGTCGACGTAGGCACGCGGGTTGGACGCGTCCACACGGGTCTGTGTGCCGGTGGGTGCCACACGGCGGCTGCTGTTGTTGGTCATCGTGATGTACAGCTCGCCGGTGGTCGGATGCACGTCCACCCACTCCGGTCGGTCCATCTTGGTGGCGCCCACGGCATCGGCAGCGACACGTGTGTGGATGAACATCTCGGCCTGCTCGGTGAAGCCAAAGCTGGCACCGGCAATGGCGGCGCTGGCGATGTTCAGCTCGATCCACTGGCCCGTGCCGTCTTCGTTGAACTTGGCCACGTACAGCTTGCCGTCGTCCAGGTACTTGTCGCCAGTGGCCACGCGGTCGGCGGCCTGTGCGTCGGCGGCCACCCAGTTCTGCGTCGACACGAACTTGTAGACGTACTCGTTCTGCGAGTCGCAGCCCATGTACACGGCCAGCGGCTTGCCCACCACGGGCAGACCGAAGGCGCTGTTTTCGTGGGCGAAGCGGCCCAGGCCGGTGCGCTTCTTGATGGTGCTGGTGGCGACATAGGGGTCGATCTCGACCATGTAGCCCTGGCAGAACAGCTCGTTGCGGTAGTCGTCGCTGCCGTCGGTGCTGGTGCCGGTGACGCTGGTGTTGAAGCGCGCAAAACGGTCGTCGCTGCCGGCGGTCTGCCAGCCGTAGCGGCCCGCAGCGGCGGCGCTGGCGGTGACGTTGCGGCCGTATCGTGCAAACGAGGCGTTCAGCTTGGCCGTGCGCAGCGCCTGGTCCCCGGCAGCGCGGAAGAAGTAGCCGGCCCAGTTTTCTTCGGTGGTCAGCAGCGTGCCCCAGGGGGTCTTGCCGTTGCCGCAGGTGTTCCAGGCCCCCCGTGTGGCGGTGCCGGTGGGCGAGTACTTCGTGACGCACAAGGCGTTGCCACGCACCGGGCCCGACAGTTCGACGGGTGTGTTGCCGGTGACGCGGCGGTTGAAAGTCGAGTTCTGCACCGTGGCGAACTTGCCGTCGCTGCCCTTGGCGATTTCGACGATGCTGACGCCGTGGCAGTCGATCTCGATGTCGGCTTCGCCTGCAGGCCGCGGGTTGGCCGTCGGGCCCGCCACGTGCAGCACCACCGGGGTGATGTATTCGTGGTTGATGCCCAGCAGGGCGCGGCTGTTGCCGTTGTCGTCACGCGCACCGGCGGCGTTCAGGCCGAAGTACTGCATGCCGTCGTGGCAGTCGCCGCTGCGCTGCGCGTAGTTGGTGTCGGTGCCGTCGTTTTTGTACGCGGCCACACCGGCGAACATCGGGTCACCGGTGGCGAAGATGGTGGTGGCGGTGTAGCCGGCGGCCACCGTCGAGGTGTCGGCGTTGGTGCGGGCCACGGCAGCGAAGGTCAGCGCCATCGAGGTCTGCGGGTCGACAGGCGGCGTGCCGGTGGGCGGTGCCACGGAGTTGTCGTCGTCACCGCCGCAGGCGGTCAGCGACATCGCACCCAGCGGTGCAAACACGGCGGCCATCGCGCCGCCCAGGCCGCCACGCAGCAGGCCGCGGCGGTTCATGCCGCTGGTCAGCACGTCCTGGAAGTGCGGGTTGGCGCTGGTGTTGTTGAGCTGGTCATCGGGGTCGATGAAGCTGGCGTCGGGCGGGCTTCTGTCTTGCATGGTCACTGTCCTGGTTGGGTAACAACCGGGCCATGGTGTCCAGCGCAGATGAATCTTTCGTGACGCCTGCAGGAACCGAAGCACCGCACAAGGCCGTCATGCGCCTGTCATGCAGGCGTGATGCTCTGGCGATCCACCCGCACCGCGCGCCACGCGGCCACGGTGGCCAGCACCTGCAGCAGCAGGCAGCCGGCCACCACCGCGGTGTAACTGCCGCTGGCGTCGAACACCGCACCGGCCAGCCAGGGCCCGGCCAGGTTGCCGAGCGCCGCGCCGGTGTAGAGCGCGCCGATGATCGAAGCCACCGCGCGGGCGCCGAAAAAGTCCATGCACAGCGCTGGCAGCAGCGACACGATGCCGCCGTAGCTGAGGCCCATCCACAACGCAAACACCGCCATCGCCGCGTAGCCACCGGCGCCGGCCCAGCACAAAAAGGCCAGGCCCAGCGAAGCCTGTGCCATCACCAGCGTGACGGGCCGGCCGATGCGGTCGGCCAGCGCGCCGATGGCAAAGCGCCCGCTCAGGCTGCCGATGCCGATCAGGCCCACCAGGCCCACCGCGCGGGCGTCGGTGATGCCCAGGTCGCGTGCCGCGGCCGAGACGTGGGCAAAGGGAATGAACATGGCCGGCGCGCCCAGCAGCGTCATCGCGTACAGCCAGCGCCAGCGCGGGCTGCGCAGCGCCTCGCGCAGCGTCTGGCCACTGACCGGCCTGGCATGCCCCGCAGTGGCCGCCGGTGCGCGGCGCAGCAGCAGCGTGGCACCCAGCCCCACCGTCAGCACACCCACGGCCAGCAGGCGCAGCGCCATGCGCCACTGCAGCGTGTCGATGGCCCAGGCTGCCAGCAGCGGCACCACCAGCGTGCCCGCGCCAATGCCGGCACTGGCCAGGCCCGCGGCCAGTCCGCGGCGGCGCTGGAACCAAGGTTGCACACAGCCGATGCTGGGCGCATAGACCAGGCCGATGCCCACGCCCAGGCCCACACCGTAGGCCAGCGTCACCTGCGTCAGGCTCGTGGCCCAGCTGCTGGCCAGCAGGCCGGCGCCGATCAACACCATGCCGCAGCCGGTGACCACACGCGGCCCGTAGCGGTCGGCCAGCATGCCGGCGCCGGCGCCCAGCAGAAAGTAGATCAGGCCCGACAGGCCGAAGACCAGCGACACGTCGGCCCGTTGGGCCTGGAACTCCTCGCTGAAGGGCGCAAAGAAAGCGGCGAAGGCGTAGGACACACCGAAGATCACCGCCAGCGCCACGAAACACGCCCACACCACCACCCAGGCGTAACGCGGTTCGTCGTGGGCGGGGTCCATGTCGGGCAGGATAGCCGCGCGACGGCTTCAGTCGCTGCGCACCAGCACGGCCTGCAGGCGCCGCAGCATCGGCGTCACCACCGGCACCGTCAGCATCGTGCTGCCCACCGCCATCAGCAGCAGCGCGGTGAAGGTTTCGCTGGTGATCACCTGCTTGTCCAGCAACACGTTGGCGAAGATGATCATGATCAGCGCCTTGGTCTGCAGCAGCCAGCCGATCAGGCTGGCCTCGCCCGGTTGCCACTTCAGCAAACGCCCCGCCAGGTGCACACCCGCGAGCTTGCCGACCACGCTGGCGGCCAGCAGCCAGGCGCCGGCGATGAACACCGTGGCCACCCCGCCGTCACCCGGCAAGCCCCATTGCGTGCGCAGGCCCGTGCTCAGGAAAAACACCGGCATCAGCACCAGCAGCACGTGGTGGCGCAGCAGGTCCATCTGGTCCTGCTTGAACCAGTGTGCGTCGATCACCGCACCGGCCAGGAAGGCGCCCACCATGAAGTGCAGGCCGCACCAGTCGGCACCCAGCGCGCAGGCGATCAGCCAGATCAGCGCAAGGTACCAGCGGTCGCTGTCGGGGACACGCTGCATCAGCTTGCGCAGCAGCACCGAGAGCAAGGCAAAAGCCAGCAGGAAAGCCGCCTGTTTGCCCACCCGCCCCCAGTCCAGCAGGATCAGCGCCAGCACGCCCCAGATGGCGATGTCGTCCAGGCTGGCGTAACGCAGGATGCGCTGGCCGATGGGCCGGCGCAGGATGTCCAGCTTTTCCATGAACAGGATCAGGATCGGCAGCGCCGTCACCGCACACGACATGCCCACGCCGGCCACGAACTGCCAGGTCTGCGCTTGCGGGCCCATCCAGCCCGGCGAAAGACCCAGCATCACGAGTGCCGCGCCACAGCCCAGCAGCAGCGGCATGCCCAGCGCCAGGCCGGCGGTGATGCCACTTTCGCGGCGGTGTTTCCAGGCCTGCGCCAGGTCGAGTTCGATGCCGGCGATGAAGACAAACAGCGACACCGCCCACCAGGCCACGCTGTTCAGGCTCTGGATCACTGCGGGCGTGAAGAGTGCGCCGTGGGCCTCGGGGAACCAGTTGCCCACCACGCCCGGGCCCAGCACGATGCCGGCCACGATCTGCACCACCACCAGCGGCGCCCAGTACTCGGTGCGCCCCAGCCGCCACACCAGGTAGGGCAGGGTGAAGACGATCAGCATCGCCACGAGGAAAAGTTCGGTGGTGTTCATGCCAGGCCGTTCGTGGCGCGCGCAAAGCGCGGCAATTTACCCGAAGGGTCGCACGGGGTCGATCACGTCCACGACGGTGACCCCGATCCGCTGATCACAAAGGCAAGCGGAGCGTTGAAATCGTTTTCTCGTTCGCCGACAATTCAAGGTCACAACGCCTGCCAACGATTTCAGACATGCAAACCGCGCTGCCTCCGTGGCCCGCACCCGGCACATTCCCGCCGGGCTTTCTTTTCGGTGCCGCCACCGCGGCCTACCAGATCGAAGGCAGCGTCACTGCCGACGGCCGCGGCCCCAGCTGGTGGGACCGTTTTGCCCACGAGCCCGGCCGCATCCGCGACGGCAGCCACGGCGACACCGCCTGCGACCACTACCGGCTGTGGCGCGAAGACCTGGACCTGATGCAGTCGCTCGGTCTGGGCGCCTACCGCTTTTCGATCGCCTGGCCCCGTGTGCTGCCCGCCGGGCGCGGCCCGCTCAACCCCGCCGGTCTGGACTTCTACGAGCGCCTGGTCGACGGCCTGCTGGCGCGTGGCATCGCACCCTTCGTCACGCTGTACCACTGGGACATGCCGCTGGCGCTGGCCGAAGCCGGCGGCTGGCAGAGCCGCGACACGGCCGCGGCCTTTGCCGACTACGCGGCGCTGGTGCAACGGCGCCTGGGCGACCGTGTCGCCGGCTGGGCGACGCTGAACGAGCCACGCTGCTGCGCCTGGGTGGGCCATTACGAAGGCCGGCACGCACCGGGGCTGCAAGGCGACCTGCGCGCCACGCTGTCGGCCGCCCACCACCAGCTGCTGGGCCACGGCCTGGCGGTGCAGGCGATGCGGGCCCAGAACCCGTCTGCGCGCCTGGGCATCGTGCTCGACCAGAAACCGCACCTGCCGGCCACCGATCGGTCCGAGGACGTGGCCGCCGCCTGGCGCGGCGACGGGGTCTTCAACCGCTGGTTCCTGGACCCGCTGTTCCGCGCCACCTACCCGGCCGACGTGGCCGAAGCCTTCGCCGCCGCGATGCCGGCCGTGCACGACGGCGACCTGGCGACCATCGCGACACCGATCGACGAGCTGGGCATCAACTACTACACCCGCGCGGTGGTGTCGCATGCACCCGAACGCCCCTACCCGAGCCTGACCGAACAGCGCGTGGCCGGCCGCCACCATTCCACGATGGACTGGGAAGACTGGCCCGAAGGTCTGGAGCAGACGCTGCTGCGTCTGCAGCGCGACTGCGCACCGCCGTCGATCTATGTCGCCGAAAACGGCGCCGCCGAGTCCGACGCGGTGAACGCCGATGGCCGCGTGCCAGACCCCGACCGCCAGCGTTACCTGCGTGGCCACCTGCAGGCCTGCGCACGGGCCGTGGCGCAGGGTGTGCCGCTGAGCGCCTACTTCGCGTGGAGCCTGATGGACAACTTCGAGTGGGGCCGCGGATACACGCAGCGCTTCGGCCTGGTGCATGTCGACTACGCCACGCAGGTCCGGCGCGTGAAGGACTCGGGCGCCGACTACGCCGCGTTCATCGCCAGCCAGCGCGGCTGAGCGCGGCGCACCCAAAAAGAAGGCGCCCGGTGGGGCGCCTTTGTCTTGGCCGGCGCGTCGCCGCGCCGCCTTTCAGGTGGGCCTCAGAACGAGACCCGCGTGCGAATGCCGAAGCTGCGTGCGTCGTTCAGGAAGCGCACGTTCACGCCGGAACCCACCAGCGCTTTCTGCGAGGCCTGTTCGTCGGTCACGTTGTTGGCAAACAGCTCCACGCGCAGCGGGCCGTGTGTGTAGCCCAGGCCCAGGTTCAGCGTCGCGAAGCCCTTCTGCCGGTCGGGGAAGCCGGCGGACTGTGCCGACTGGCGGGCACCGCCCACGCTGACGACGTCGGCTTCGTTGAACTGCGTCAGGTAGTAGTCCGAGCGGTAGTTCAGCAGCGCCTGCCAGTCCAAGCGGCCACTGCCCAGCGCAAAACTCTGCTGGATGCGTGCCGCCAGGTTGTATTTGGACGCCAGCGGCAGGCGGTTGCCCGCCAGGTCGATGATGGGCGCAATGCCGCCGGCGCTGAAGTCCTGCGCACGGGCGTCGGACACCTTGCCCTCGGTGATCTTGGTGTCCAGCCAGGTGGCGTTGATGCCCACCGTGGTGCTGCTGGCCACCAGGAAGCGGGCTTCCACTTCCACACCGTTGATGCGCGACTTGCCGATGTTGCGGCTGACCTGCGAATACCCCGTGCAAGGCGGCGTGGCCGTGGGGTCGATGTTGATGCAGGTCAGGTCCTGGAAGACCTGGTCGCTGTAGTCGTACATGAAGCCGGTGATGTTGAACACCGCGCGGCGGCCGCCCAGCAGGAAGGTCTGGCGCGAGCCCACTTCCAGCACGGTGACCTTCTCGGGGCTGTAGACCTCGGGTACCGGCGCGGTGCTGAAGCTGTCGTTGAAACCGCCGGCCTTGTGGCCGGTGGAGACCTTGGCGTAGACCAGGTGGTCGCGTGTCAGGTCGTGTTCGATGCCAAGGCGGAAGTCACCGTAACGCGCGCTGCTGTTGCCCAATTGCTGGCCCGGCACCGTGAGGTTGGCGTAGCTGAAGCCACCCGCCGTGTCGGCCGGGTTGGTGGTGGGGCACAACACGAAGCCGTTGTCGATGTCGGGCCGCGTGAAGCAGGTACCGCGTGCGTTGGTGCCGTTGGCGATGGCCTGGATCTGGTTGATCATGGTGTCGCGCTGGCCCGGTGTGCGGGTGCTCTCGATCAGGAACTGCGCCTTCTGCGCTTCGGTCACCACCTGGCTCAGGTCGAAGTTCGGGCGTGCCAGCAGGTTGGGCTCGAAGCCTTCGGTGCCGAAGCGGGTGCCGATGCAGCAGGCGAAGTCCTGGCCACCCAGCGTCAGCGCCAGGTTGCCGCCGATGCCGTAGCGGTACTTGCTCTCTTCGGTGTAGCGCGCGCCGGCCAGCAGGCGCCAGGCGGGCACCAGTTCGAAGCTGCCGTCGGCGTAGAGGGCCGTGCTGCGGCCGTTCACGTCGGGCATCGTGTACTCGGTGCCCGAATAGCAGCAGTAGCCGCGGTCGGCCAGCGACAGAAAGCCCACCTGCTGGTCTTCGTCGAAGTGGAACAGGCCCGCGGTCCACTTCAGGCGTGCGGCGCTGTCCGACGACGACAGCCGCAGTTCGTGGATCTGGCTTTGCGAGCGGGTCTGCCACCACTGGTTGCTGAAGTTGTCGTAGTCGATGCCGGCCAGGTTGCGGCCCGGGTAGTTGATGCTGTCGGTGCCCGAGTTGCGTTGGTAGAAGTCGACCTCACGGTAGCTGCTGGACCATTCGACGTCGAAGCCGCCCAAGGCCAGGTTGGCCTTGAACTGCAGGCCGCTGATCGTGTTTTCGACCTTGCCTTCCAGGCCGCGGTAGACCACCTGGCGCATGTCCAGGTCCTCGGCGCGCAGGCCGCTGTTGGTGACCGCGCTGTGGATGTTGGCCGCCGGGTAGCCGGTGCCGGTTTCCTTGCCGTAGTCGGCCACGGCGCTCAGGCGCAGCTTTTCGCTGGGTTCCCAGGTGGCCGACAGGCGCAGCGCCTGGTTCTCTTCCAGCCCGGCGGGTTTCAGGCTGCCGGCCGCGGGGTTGACCGAGACATTGCGGAAGCCGCGGTCCTTCTCCTGGTACATGCCCGACAGGCGCAGCGCAGCGGTGTTGCCCAGCGGCAGGTTGTAGGCACCTTCCGCGGCGCGGCCGCTGCGGTTGCTCAGCTCACCCTGCACGTAACCGCCGCTTTCGCCCAGGCGGGCACGCGCGGTCAGGATGTTCATGGTGCCGGCCATCGCGTTGCGGCCGTAGAGCGTGCCTTGCGGGCCCTTGTTCACTTCGACACGTTCCAGGTCGTAGAACATCATGCCCAGGCCGCGTGGGCGCGGGATGTAGATGCCGTTCAGGTGCGGCGCGGCGCCGGGGTCACCGAGCTCGGTGTTGTTGGACGAGCCGACACCGCGGATGAAGATCTCGACGTTGCCTGCCTGGTTGGCGATGGACAGGCCGGGCACGGCCAGCTGCAGCTGTTCGATCTTGTCGATGCCGTCGCGCCGCAGCTGGTCGGCGGGCAGCGACTGCACGACGCCCGACACCTTCTGCTGTTCTTGCAGGCGCCGGTTGGCGGTGACGGTGACCTGCTGCACACCGGCGGCCGAGGCCGCGGTTTCGGGCGCCGGGGCGGTCTGCGCCTGCGCGGCCGCGCTGGCCAAGAGCCCGGCGCCGGAGATGAGGCCGGCCGCCAGGCCGGCGGCCTGCAGGTGGCGCAGGGCGTGCACCAGCCGCTGACGCGGGCCCGGTGTGGGCGGTGGGTGGTGGTCGGCCGGGGCCGACCCGGGGCGGGTCGTGTTTTGCATGGTTCTGTCTCCTAGGCCAGGCACGTGCGCCCTGGAGTGGGCAGCGCTGGCGCTGTTGTCGGTGATGCGGGGTTGGCGACGGCGTCGCGCGGTTTCAGGGCATTGCATCCAGGTATGAAATCGTTGTCAAGCGGGTCCTCCTTGATGGGCTGGGGTTGGTGGATGAAGGGGCAGGCTCAGGCACCAAACAGCGCCTGGAAAAGTTCGGGGCGCATGCGGCGCGTGTCGGGGTCGTAGAGGCCGAAGCCCGAGGCCAGCTCCCAGACCATCCAGGGCATCTGGCGGGCTTCCATGGCGTCACGCATCAGGCGCAGCCAGGCCACACGTGCGGGCAGTGGCGCCTTGCTGTAGGCGCCGAATTCGCCCACCAGCACCGGCCGCTGGCGGCGCCGGCCGTCGGCCGCGGCCAGGTCCAGCAGGCCCAGCATCTGCGCCTGCTGGGCCGCGTCGCAGCACACCGTGCCCAGGGGCCGCACCGGCTGCACCCACTCGGCACCCTGGTGCGTGAAGGCAAAGGGCTCGTAGTGGTGCACCGTCAGCGCCACGAAGCGGTCGGGCGGCAACACCAGGCGCGGCAAGGCGTTGGCGCTGTTCCAGTCGGTGGGGCCGATCACCACCACACGCTCGGGGTTGCGCTGGCGGATGATGCGCAGCGCGCGTGACAGCAGGTCGTTCCACAGCGGTTCCAGGCGGCCGTGCGGTTCGTTGTAGATCTCGAACATCAGCGCCGGCCCATGGCCGGCAAAACGCTCGGCGATCTGCTGCCACAGCGCCAGGAAACGCAGGTCCACCACGGCCGGGTCGACCGCGGTTTCGCCGGGGTCCAGTGGGTCGCCGTCGAACTGGCGGTAGTGGTGGATGTTCAGCAGCACGCTGGCGCCGCGTGCCAGCAGGCGGTCGACGGTGCGTTCGACCCGCGCGAAAAACACCGGGTCGATGCGTGCCGACGCGTCGACGCTGGCGTGGTTGCTCCATCGCACCGGCAGCCGCACGCTTTGCGTGAAGCCGTCGCGGCCCACCAGGTCGATCAGGTGTTCGTCGGCACGCAGGCCCCAGTCGCCCTCACGCGGGGCGTCGAAGATGTTGCCGAAGTTGACACCCCGGCCGAGTGCCTGCACACGTTGGTGCACGGCGGGGTCGGCGCCGGTTTCCGGGCCGGCGGGCACGGGTGGGTAGGCGCTCAGGGCATCGGCCGCAGGCGTGTCGGCCGGGGCCGACGCGGCACAGCCAGCCAGCACCAGCGGCAAACCGCTGGCCAGGGCCAGGCACTGGCGGCGGCGGGTGTTGAAAGCCGCCGTGGGCGTGGGGCGGTGGAGCGGGAGGGACTTCATGGCGTCGATGGCGGTTTCAATGCAGCGCGGCCCGCGCCTGCGCGCGGCCGCTGGGGTCGAAAACCTGCACCTGCCCCGGCAAGGGCTGCAGGTGCAGCAGGCTGCCGGTGGCCGGCGGTGGCGTGTCGGGTGCCAGGCGCATCACGACAGGGCAGCCGCTGCCGTGCAACTGCGTGTGCACGAAGAGCGCGTCGCCCACGTGTTCCACGCGGGTCACCTGCGCACCCAGGCCGTGGCCGTCGGCCGTCGGCTGCAGGTGTTCGGCGCGCACACCCAATGTGTCCAGCGGATGGTGCGGGGGCCCGATGGCCAGGCCCGCCGCGGCGGCGGCCCAGTCGGCGGCCGGCACGAAGTTCATGCGCGGCGAACCCAGGAAACCGGCGACGAAGCGGTTGGCCGGCTGCCTGAACAGCGCCAGCGGCGTGCCCACCTGCTCGACCCGCCCTTCGTTGAAGAGCGCGATGCGTTCGCCCAGGGTCATGGCCTCGACCTGGTCGTGTGTCACGTAGACCATCGTCGTGCCCAGTTCGCGGTGCAGGCGCGCCAGTTCGCCGCGCATCTGCACACGCAGCGCGGCGTCCAGGTTGCTCAGCGGTTCGTCGAACAGGAACACCCGCGGCCGGCGCACGATGGCGCGACCGATGGCCACACGCTGGCGCTGCCCACCCGACAGTTCACGCGGCAGGCGCTGCAGCAGCGGCGTGATCTGCAGCACCTCGGCCACCTCACCCACGGTGGCCCGCACCTGCGCCGCTTTCTGGCCGGCCATCTTCAGGCCGAAGCCCATGTTCTGCGCCACCGTCATGTGCGGGTACAGGGCATAACTCTGGAAGACCATGGCCACGCCCCGTTCGGCAGGCGGCAGGTGGGCGACGGGCTGGCCGGCCACACAGATGTCGCCGCCGTCGAGTTCTTCCAGCCCCGCCACCAGGCGCAGCAGCGTCGACTTGCCGCAGCCCGACGGCCCGACGAAGACCATGAACTCGCCGCTTTTCACGTGCAGGTCCAGCGCCTGCAGCACCTGCACACCGCCGTAGGCCTTGTGCAGGCCGCGCATCGACAGTTCAGCCACGGGTGTTCCCCCCTGCGCCGGCACGCAGCGCGGCGATGGTGTCGCGGTACCAGTGCGCGCTGTCCTTCAGCGTGCGCTGCTGGGTGGCGTAGTCGACGTGCACCAGGCCGAAGCGTTTGTCGTAACCCGAGTCCCACTCGTAGTTGTCCATCAGGCTCCAGTAGAAGTACCCCCGCAGGTCCACCCCTTGCCGCCGTGCATCGGCCAGCGCCTGCAGGTGGCCCAGCACGTAGTCGATGCGGCGCGGGTCGTGCACCGCGCCGGCTTCCAGCACGTCGGCTTCGGCCATGCCGTTTTCGGTGATGTAGATGGGCGGCAGCTGGTAGCGGCGGTGGATGTCCAGCAGCTGCTCGGCCAGGCCCTGCGGGTAGATCTCCCAGCCCATGTCGTTGACACCCAGCGCACAGGGCGCACGTTGCGGCGGCTGTGCGCTGCTGCACCAGATGCGCGTGTAGTAGTTGATGCCCAGGAAGTCGAGCGGCTGCGAAATGCAAGCCATGTCGCCGGCGGCGACCACCGGTGCTCGCTGTTCACCCGCGTCTTCCGGGTAGCGGCCGTGGAAGACCGGGTCCATGAACCAGCTGACAAAACCGCGGTAGGCCGTGGCCGCGGCGGCGCGGTCGGCCGCGCTGTCGCTGGCCGCGTGCGCCGGCGACTGGTTCAGCACGATGCCCAGCGGAGCCTGCACGCCGTCGGCGCGCAGGGCCTGCAGCGCCAGGCCGTGCGACAGCAGCAGGTGGTGCGCCACCTGCGTGGCCAGCACCATGTCGCGCGCGCCCGGCGCGAACTTGCCCTGGTGGTGGCCCAGGTAGGCGGTGCACCAGGGTTCGTTGTGGGTGGACAGGCTGGCCAGGCGGTCGCCCAGCACGCGCCCGATCTTTTCGGCATAACGCGAAAAGTGGTGGGCCGTGTCGCGCACCGCCCAGCCGCCCAGGTCCTGCAGCGCCTGCGGCAGGTCCCAGTGGTAGAGCGTGGCATGCGGCTGCACACCGCGCGCCAGCAAGCGGTCGACCAGGCGGTCGTAGAAGCCGATGCCTTCTTCGTTCCACTGGCCCTGCCCCTGCGGCTGCACCCGCGGCCAGGCGATGGAAAAACGGTAGGCATCCACGCCCAGGCCGGCAATCAGGTCGACGTCTTCGCGCCAGTGGTGGAAGTGGTCGCAGGCCACGTCGCCGGTGTCGCCGTTGGCGGTTTTGCCCGGCGTGTGCGAGAAGGTGTCCCAGATCGACGGGCCACGCCCGCCTGCGGTGGCACCGCCTTCGATCTGGTAGGCGGCCGTGGCCACGCCGAAGGCAAAACCGGGTTCGGTGAGCGGGGCCAGGGCAGCCAGATCGGGCTTTTTGTCGTTAGAAATCGTTTTCATGATCAACGGTCAGAGTCGGTCTTCACTCGAGATGGGAACCCGGTCGGGCGCGGCAGCTTCACTTCACCGCCCCCGCGCTCAGGCCTTCGATGAGCCGGCGCGAAGCCAGCACGAACATCAACATCAACGGCACCACCGCCAGCGCCGCGCCGGCGCACACCGCGCCCCAGGGTGTCTGCCCCGTGGCCTGCAGCGAACGCAGGGCCAGCGGCAGTGTGTAGCGCTCGGGGTCGGACAGCACCACCAGCGGGCCGACGAAGTTGTTCCAGGCGCCGATGAAGGTGATGAGCCCCAGCGTGCCCAGCGCCGGCACCGACAGCGGCAGCACCACGCGCCAGAAGATGCCGAACTCGCTGCAGCCGTCCAGCCGCGCCGCGTCGACCAGGTCGCGCGGCACGGCGGCGCGGATGTACTGCCGCATCATGAACACCCCCACCGCGCTGCAGGCGCCCGGCACGATGAGCGCCTTGTGTTCGTTCATCCAGCCCAGCCAGCCCATCACCATGACCGTGGGCACCATGCCCAGGAAAGCGGGCAGCAGCATCGTGGCCAGCACGGCGGTGAACAGGCGTTCGCGGCCCGGGAAGTCCATCAACGCAAAGGCGTGGCCGGCCAGCGCGCAGAAAAACAGGTTCAGCGCCGTGATGGCCAGCGCCACGTACACGCTCCAGCCCAGGTTCTGCCACAGCGCCGGCAGTTGCCTCAGCAGCGTGCGCAGGTTGTCGCCCAGCGCGTCGCCAAACCACAGCGGCGGCGGCAAAGACAGGATGGCGCCGTCGGTGTGCGTGGCAAACACGAACATCAGGTAGAACGGCATGACCACCACCAGCGCGCCCGCACACACCAGCACCAGCGCCAGCAGCGTGGCCGGGGGTGGCAGGCGGCGTGCGCCGCGCTGCGGCACCGGCCGTGTGGCAGGGGCGTTCAACACCTTCACCGTTCCCGCCCCAGCAGCCGGCGGTTCAGCCAGGTGGCACCGGCCACCACCAGGAACAGCAGCCAGGCGATGGCCGACGCGGTGCCGAAGTCGCCTTCGCTGAAGGCCACGGCGTACAGGTGCATCGCGGCGGTCTTGCCGGCCTGGTCGGTGCCACCCGTGCCGCTGGTCAGGATGAAGGGTTCTTCGAAGAGCTGCAGGTTGCCGATGAGCGTGAGCGTGACGGCAAAGAAGATCATCGGCTTCAGCATCGGCAGCACGATGTGCACGAAGCGCCGCACCGGGCCGGCGCCGTCCATGGCCGCGGCTTCGAGCAGGTCTTTCGGGATCGTCTGCATCGCCGACAGGTACAGCACGGTGTTCCAGCCGACATAACGCCAGAAGACCACGGCACTGATCATCGTGGGCAGGTGCGCCGGCTGCGTCCAGTCCACCGGCTCGGCCGGGAACAGCGGGCCCAGCAGCGGCACGTGGCTCAGGCTGGCCAGCGCCTGGTTCACGACACCGAATTCACGCGAAAACAGCGCGCCGAAAACCAGCGTGATGGCCACCGTGCTGGTGATGAAGGGCAGGAAGTACAAGCCCAGCACGGCATTGCGGAAACGCCCCAGCTGCGTGTGAAGGAACCACGCCAGCGGCAGCGCCACCAGGTGCTGCGGCACACCGGCCAGCAGCGCGATCCACACCGTGTTCCACATCGAGCGGTGGAACCAGTCGTCGTTGAACAGCGTGTGGGTGTAGTTCTCCAGGCCCACCCACTGCATGGCGCCCAGGCCGGCGGCCGGGTCCCAGCTGTGCAGCGACATCCACACCGAAAACAGCATCGGGAAAAGGCCGAAGACACCGAAAAGGATGAAAAACGGGCTGATGAACAGGTAGGGCAGCCAGCGCCGGCTGATGAAGGCCCGCCGGCGGCGGGGCGTTGGGGTGGAAACGGGCGGGTTCATGGCTCGAACTCAGCGCCGACGCACACGACGTTCGATGGTGCGGCTGGCGTCGGCCAGGGCCTGCGCCACCGGCTTGCCCTGGTCCAGCACCTGCATCAGTTCGCCCTGCACGACGAGGCGGGCGATGGGGTCGAAGCGGTCAGACGCCGTGGGTTCGATGCGCCCCGAGGCGTCGCGCCACAGTTGCCGCGCGGGCTGCCCGGCAAAGTAGGGCAGCGGCACGTCCATCACCGCGGCGGCCTGCGCGTCCAGCAGCGCGGGGAAGGCGTCGAAGCCTTCGAAAGCCGCCAGCTGCTGTTCACGGTCCAGCACCAGCAATTGCAGGAATTCCCAGGCCAGCGCCGGTTGCCGCGCCAACTTCGGGATGGCGTAGTAGGAGCCGCCCCAGGCTGCGTAGGCGCCACCCGGCAGCTGGGCCGATCGCCACTGGCCCGCCGAGGCCGGCGCGATCCAGTTCTTCAGGTGGCCGCCCAGCCAGGCGCCCATCATCTGCGTGGCCACACGGCCGCTGCGCAGGCCTTCGGCCCACTCGTTGGTCCACGCCAACATGCGGCCGTCGATGCCGGCTTCGCGTGCCGCACGGGCCAGCTCGAAGGCCTTCACGAAGCGGGGTGTCTGCACCAGCGGCTGGCCCTGGGCGTCGAAGTACACACCGTCGCCGGCGGCCAGGCCGGAGCGGATGCCGATGTAGGCCAGGTCGGCCGCGTGTGCCACGAGATAGGCGCCGGTGGACTGCTTCAAGCGGCGACCCGCTTCGATGAACGAAGGCCAGCTCTGCGTGAGTTCGACTTCGCTGACACCGGCGCGCTGCAAGAGGTCGGTGCGGTAGAACAGCGCGCCGGGCCCCACGTCCACGGGCAGCGCGGTCTGGCGGCCGGCCTGCGGCTGGGCGGCGGCCAGTGCGTAGCTGGCCAGCCGGCCCTGGAACACCGCCGCACCGAAGGGGCTGGCGGCCAGGTCGTGCAGGCCGGCGGAGCGCGACAGGCGGCCGATGTAGTCGACGTCGATGGCCATCAGGTCGGGCACGTTGGCGCCGGTGGCCAGCGCAGTGGTCATCGCGGTGTGGTGGTCGGTGACACCCAGCGAGGTCAGTCGCACCTGCACCTGCGGGTGGCGCAGTCGGAAAGCCGCGATCGCGCCGCGCACGCCGCGGTCCAGGTCGGGAAACGAGGCCACACGCAGCACCGTCGGGCCGGCGTCTTCGGCTTGTGCCGGCCCTGGCGCCAAGCCGAGCCAAAGCCCTGCCAAGAGGCCGGCACGCAGCGACCACCGGCGGCTGCGTCGCGGCCCGGCGCCCAGATCGGCCGCAGTGTGGCGCATGCGTATGAAATCGATTTCTCGAATCAGCGAAGAAACACAGCGGGCGCCCGCCAACGAACACCACTCACCGCAGCGGGCGGCGGTCTGGTGGGGCCTGGACGGGGCAAGGTGGGTTTGCATGGCGAGCCTGAAAACGATATCCTGCCTGAGCTTCGTGATGCTCCCGGGTTTGTCCGGATGCAAGGGAAGCACCGCATCACTTCTTGCACCTTTTCCCGCCCCGCCGATGCCGCCGCGCCCTGTCGACCGCCCCCGTTCCGCCCCCGCCGCACCGGCCCAGGTGGACACCGAAAGCACGCTGCACGACGTGGCCCGCCTGGCCGGTGTGTCGCCCAGCACGGTGTCGCGCATCCTGAACGGCACCGCGCGTGTGGCCGACGAAAAACGGCAGGCGGTCGAGCAGGCGATCGAACGCCTGCGCTTCAAGCCCAACCTGTCGGCCCGCAGCCTGCGCAACGGCTCCACGCGCACGGTGGGCATCCTGACGCAGGAGCTCGAGAGCCCGTACTTCGCCCGCGGCGTGCGTGGGCTGGACGAAGGGCTGCGTGGCAGCGGCTACGCACCCATCATCGTGCCCGGGCACTGGAACCCGCAGGAAGAGGCCGAACGCATGCGGCTGCTGATCGCGCGTCGTGTCGACGCCATCGCCATCCTGGGCGGGCAGCTCAGCGATGCCGAGATCACCGCCTTCGCACGCCGCCAGCCCATCGCCGTGACCGACCGTTCGCTGCAGGCACACAACGTGATGTCCTTCGACTTCGACCAGTTCGAAGGCGGCCGCCTGGCCACGCGGCACCTGATCGACCTGGGCCACCGCCACATCGCGCACATCGCGGGCCTGAAGGACCAGGGCGACGCGCAGAAACGCAAGGAGGGTTACCTGCGGGCCCATGCCGAAGCCGGGCTGCCGGTGGAGCCGCGGCTCATCGTCGAAGGCAACTTCATCGAAACCGGCGGCATGTTGGCCATCAATCAGCTGCTGGACCAGCACCTGCCCTTCACGGCGGTGTTCTGCGCCAACGACCAGAGCGCCTGGGGCGCGCGGCTGGCTCTGCAGCGTCGCGGGCTGCGTGTGCCCGAAGACGTGTCGCTGGTGGGTTTCGACGACCTGCCGCAGTCGGCCTTCATGTCGCCGCCGGTGACCACCGTGCGCCAGCCGGTCTACGAGATGGGGCTGGCCGTGGCCGCCAGCCTGTTGCAGGCGCTGGGGCAGACAACGACGGCGACCACGAGCTACCCGCCGCTGTCGCTGGTGGTGCGCGAGTCGACACGGCCGCTGTGACGCGGCGCGCGCCTGAACGCACGATCAGTCCTGGCGCGGCCGTATCAGCAGTTCGGCCCAGCCGGTGCTGGCGTCGGGTTCGCGGGTGAAGCGCCAGGCCGGCAGCAGCGCCAGCAGCACCTCGGCCGTCGTGCGCACGGTGCAGCCGTAAGCGGCATGGCCGCCGAGCACCCGGCCGTCGGGCAGCGACAGGCTCAGGTGCAGGTGCGAACTCGGCCTCGCGGGACCGGTGCCGATGCTGCCGGCCAAGGTGAGCAGCTCGCTGCCATCGTCGACCGTGACCGTCTGCTCCGCGCCGGCCAGTCGCACCACCGCGGGCCGCAGGCTGCCGATGCCGCTGAGCACAAACGCCGCTTCGGCGCCGGCCTGAGCCACAGCCGCTTCGAGTGCACGGCGCAGGTCCTGGCCGGGCAGCAGGCGCAGGGGCAAGGTCTTGAAGCTGTCGCTGGGCATGGCGGTTTCCCGTGGTGAGGCAGGTGCGGGTGGACGCCATCATGCCGCCCACGCGCCCGGCCGCACATGCAGCCAGCGCATCAGGTGCCTCGGATCGATTCCTTCCCGGATGTCTGTGCACGGCATAGCCTGGGCGGCCGCGATGCAAGAGCCCGAACCGCCATGACGCAAGACACGTCCCCTGCCGCCCGATTGCTGATCATCCCGGGTCTGCACGACAGCGGCCCCACCCATTGGCAGAGCTGGCTGCAGGACCGCCATGCCGGCGCCGTGCGTGTGGTGCAGCGCAACTGGTCAACCGCCGACTTGCGACGCTGGTCGGCGCGCATCGACAGCACGCTGGACCGTGCCGGCCCCGGCCCCTGGCTGGCCGTGGCACACAGCTTCGGTGTGCTGGCGCTGGTGGACCACCTCGCGCGGCGTCCCGACTCCGCCCTGCAGGCGGCGCTGCTGGTGGCACCCGCCGACCCGGCCAAGTTCGGGCTGGGGGAGAGCCTGCCCCACCGTGCACTCGCGCGCCCCAGCGTGCTGATGGCCAGCAGCAACGACCCCTGGCTGTCGCTGCAGGAAGCCGCCCGCTGGGCCCGGCGCTGGGGCAGCACGCTCGTGCAGCTGGGCATGGCCGGACATGTGAACGTGGCTTCGGGCCACGGCCCTTTGCCAGCGGCCGAACAGTGGGTGCTGGCCCAGGCTGCACCACGGCTTGCCGTCGACACGCCACCCGGCGAAGGGCTCCTCTCACTGGCCGCATGAGCAGTTTCGATTTGATTCCTTGGCCGAATGAGACCCGCTTCCTAGCATCGCGGCTCACTTTTCATGAACCCGCCCTGGATCACCCGATGAACGCACCTCGCTCCCGATTCACCGCCCTGAGCCGCCGCTCGTCCCTTTCCCTGGCTTCGGCCCTGATCGCCGTGGTCGCCACGCTGGCGGCACCGGCCGCCTGGGCCCAGAAGCAGGTCAGCCTGCTCAACGTCAGCTACGACCCGACACGCGAGCTGTACGCCGACTTCAACAAGGTCTTTGCCGCCCATTGGCAGAAGAAGACCGGCGAGGTGCTCACCGTGCGCCAGTCGCACGGCGGCGCCGCGCGCCAGGCGCGGTCGGTCATCGACGGCCTGGAGGCCGACGTCGTGACGTTGGCGCTGGCCTACGACATCGACGAAATCGCCGAAAAGGCCAAGCTGTTCCCGGCCGACTGGCAAAAGCGACTGCCGCACAACAGCAGCCCCTACACCAGCACCATCGTGCTGCTGGTGCGCAAGGGCAACCCCAAGGGCATCAAGGACTGGGACGACCTGGCCAAGCCGGGGGTCTCGGTGATCACGCCCAACCCCAAGACCTCGGGTGGTGCACGCTGGAACTACCTGGCGGCCTGGGGCTATTCACTGAAGAAGACCGGCGGTGACCAGGCCAAGGCACAGGAATTCGTGCGCCAGATCTACGCCAACGTGCCGGTGCTGGACAGCGGTGCACGCGGCTCCACCACCACCTTTGTCGAACGGGGCATCGGCGACGTCTTCATCTCGTGGGAAAACGAGGCCTTCCTGGCGCTGAAGGAACTGGGCCCGGACAAGTTCGAGATCATCGTGCCGTCGATCAGCATCCTGGCCGAGCCGCCGGTGACGCTGGTGGACAAGGTGGCCGACAAACGCGGCACCCGCGCCGTGGCCCAGGCCTACCTGGAGTACCTGTATGCACCCGAAGGGCAGGACATCGCCGGCAAGCACTACTACCGGCCCACCGACCCGGTCGTGGCCGCGAAGTACGCCAAACAGTTCCCGAAGGTGAACCTGTTCAAGATCGACGACGTGTTCGGCGGCTGGGCCAAGGCGCAGAAGGACCACTTCAGCGACGGCGGCAGCTTCGACAAGATCTACACCAAGAAGTGAGGCCGCAGGCGCTGCGGCGCCTGTGTGTGTGACCCGAAGCGGAAGGGCGAAGCCAGCGTTTCGCCCTTCACTGTTTTTCGCATATGCAGCACTGAATTGCTTCATTGCTGCGCTGCAGCGCGACTTCTACAGTCGTGCGCTGCATCTGCATGTCCGGAGTTTGCTGTGTCCCTTGTTCGTCGCCTTTTCCTGTCTGCCCTTCCCGCCCTGGCCACCCTGTTCACGGCAGCCGCCTGGCTGCCGCCAGCGCATGCCGCCGGCCCCACGCTGCTGAACGTCAGCTACGACGTCAGCCGCGAGTTCTACAAGGACTACAACACCGTCTTTGCCGCGCACTGGAAAAAGACCACCGGTGAAGACGTGACGCTGAACCAGAGCCACGGCGGCAGCAGCCGCCAGGCGCGCAGCGTGGCCGACGGCCTGGAGGCCGACGTCATCACGATGAACCAGCACAACGACATCGACGTGTTGCACACCCGTGGCAAGCTGGTGCCGGCAGACTGGGCCAAGCGGCTGCCGCACAACGCGTCGCCCACCACGTCGATCAGCGTGATCCTGGTGCACAAGGGCAACCCGAAGAACATCCGCGACTGGAGCGACCTGGGTCGCAGCGGCGTCAGCGTCATCATTCCCAACCCCAAGACCAGCGGCAACGGCCGCTACACCTACCTGGCGGCCTGGGGCGCGGCAGTCACCGGCGGTGTCAGCCCCGAAGCCGCCAAGGCCCTGGTGACACGCATCTTCGCCAACGTGCCGGTGCTGGACGGTGGCGGCCGCGGCGCCACCACCACCTTCGCTCAGCGCAAGCTGGGCGACGCGCTGGTCACTTTCGAAAGCGAAGTACCGCTGATCGCGCGCGAGTTCGGCGACAACTTCGAAGTGGTCTACCCCAGCCGCACCATCCTGGCCGAGAACCCGGTCAGCGTGGTCGACAAGGTGGTGGACAAACGTGGCACGCGCAAGGTGGCCGAGGCGTATCTGCAACACCTTTACTCGGATGAAGGCCAGGAAGTGGCGGCCCAGTTCAACTTGCGCCCCCGCTCGCCCAAGGTGCTGGCCAAGTACGCCAAGGCTTTTCCCAAGGTCAACACCTTCACCGTGGACCAGGTCTTCGGTGGCTGGACACAGGCCCAGAAGGACCACTTCAACGATGGTGCGCTGTACGACCAGGTGATTGCGGTCGCGAAGTCACGCTGAAGTCGGCCCGAGAACATGTTCCTCAGACGAACGCTGCTGAAGCGCCACAGCGTGCTGCCCGGTTTCGACCTGGCGCTGGGCTTTGCCCTGCTCTACATCAGCCTGATCGTGCTGATTCCGCTGTCGGCGGCCTTCCTGAAAACCTTCACGATGACGTGGCAGCAGTTCCTGGACGCCACCACCACGCCGCGTGTCGTGGCCAGCTATCGGCTCACCTTCGGCGCCAGTTTCCTGGCCGCCTTGCTGAACGCGGTGTTCGGCCTCATCGTGGCCTGGGTGCTGGTGCGCTACACCTTCCCGTTCAAGCGGGTGATCGACGCGCTGGTGGACCTGCCCTTTGCGCTGCCCACCGCGGTGGCCGGCATCGCGCTGACCGCCATCTACGCGCAGAACGGCCTCATCGGGCAGTGGCTGCCTTTCAAGGTGAGCTTCACGCCGGTGGGTGTGTGGGTGGCGCTGGTCTTCATCGGCCTGCCCTTTGTCGTGCGCACCGTGCAGCCGGTGCTGGAAGACGTGAACCGTGAACTGGAAGAGGCCGCCGCCACGCTGGGCGCCAACCGCTGGCAGACCTTCAGCAAGGTCATCTTCCCCATCGTCATGCCGGCCCTGCTGACCGGCTTTGCGCTGGCCTTCGCGCGGGCTCTGGGTGAATACGGCAGCGTCATCTTCATTGCCGGCAACATGCCGATGGTCAGCGAGATCACGCCGCTCTTGATCATCACCAAGCTCGAACAGTACGACTACGCCGGCGCCACGGCCATTGCGGTGGTGATGCTGGTGGCGGCCTTTGCGCTGCTGCTGGTCATCAACCTGCTGCAAAGCTGGGCACGCAAGCGGCAGGGTGGCGTGGCATGAACGCGGTGGTCTTGCCCGCCGCGCCGGCGGCCGGTGCGGCGCCACGCCGCATCCGTGCGGCCACGGCCGAAGTGCCGTGGGTGCGGGGCTGGCTGATCGGCCTGGCCCTGGCGTTCATGACGCTGTTCCTGTTCGTGCCGCTGGGCACGGTGTTCTACGAAGCGCTGAAGAAAGGCTGGGACGTCTACCTGGCGGCCATCACCGAACCCGATGCCGTCAGTGCGATCCAGCTCACGCTCCTCGCGGCCGCCATCAGCGTGCCCTTGAACCTGTTCTTCGGCGTGGCCGCGGCCTGGGCCATTGCCAAGTTCGAGTTCCACGGCAAGAACGTGCTGCTGACCTTGATCGACCTGCCCTTCAGCGTGAGCCCGGTCATCGCCGGCCTGATCTACGTGCTGGTATTCGGGCTGCAGGGCTGGTTCGGCAGCTGGTTCATCGACAACGACCTGAAGATCATCTTCGCCGTGCCCGGCATCGTGCTGGCCACCGTGTTCGTCACCTTCCCCTTCATCGCGCGCGAACTGATTCCGCTGATGCAGGCCCAAGGCATCGAACAGGAAGAGGCGGCGCGTGTGCTGGGCGCCAACGGCTGGCAGATGTTCTGGCGCGTGACGCTGCCCAACATCAAGTGGGCCCTGCTGTACGGCGTGATCCTGTGCAACGCACGTGCGATGGGTGAGTTCGGCGCCGTCAGCGTGGTCAGCGGCCACATCCGCGGCCAGACCAACACGATGCCGCTGCACATCGAGATCGTCTACAACGAATACCAGTTTGCCGCGGCCTTTGCGGTGGCTTCGCTGCTGGCGCTGCTGGCGCTGCTGGCGCTGGTGACGCTGGTGCTGAAGTACTTCCTTGAGCAACGCGTGAGGAAGCAGCTGCGCGGTTCTGGTGACAACAGCGGCGATCGCCACGAATGAAAGAAACCCGATGAGCATCGAAGTACGCCACCTCAACAAGGCCTTCGGCAAGACCGTGGTCTGCGACGACCTGAGCCTGGACATTCCGGACGGCGAACTGGTCGCGCTGCTGGGCCCTTCGGGTTCGGGCAAGACCACGCTGCTGCGCATCATGGCCGGCCTGGAAGTGCCCGATTCCGGCAGCGTGCTGTTCCACGGCGAAGACGCCACCCGCACCGACGTGCGCGACCGCAACGTGGGCTTCGTGTTCCAGCACTATGCGCTGTTCGGCCACATGACCATTTTCGAGAACGTGGCCTTCGGCCTGCGTGTGCGGCCGAAGAGCACACGCCCCAACGACGCCGAGATCAAGAAGAAGGTGACGCAGCTGCTGAAGCTGGTGCAGCTGGACTGGTTGGCCGACCGCTACCCGCACCAGCTGTCCGGCGGCCAGCGCCAGCGCATCGCGCTGGCCCGCGCGCTGGCCGTGGAGCCCAAGGTGCTGCTGCTGGACGAGCCCTTCGGTGCGCTGGACGCCAAGGTGCGCAAGGAATTGCGCCGCTGGCTGCGCCGCCTGCACGACGAGGTGCATGTGACCAGCGTCTTCGTCACGCATGACCAGGAAGAGGCCATGGAAGTGGCCGACCGCATCGTCGTCATGAACGAAGGCCGCATCGAACAGGTGGGCACACCCGACCAGGTCTACGACCACCCGGCCACACCCTTCGTGCTGCAGTTCCTGGGCGACGTGAACCTGTTCCACGGCCGCATCGGGCAAGGCCAGATCGCCGAAGGTGAAGTCAGCTACGTGCGCCCGCACGAACTGGAGGTTGTGGCCGATGCTGGGCCCGACACCTGGCCAGTGACACTCAGCCAGACGCTGACCGTGGGCCCCAACACCCGCATCGAGTTCAGGCGCGACGGTGCCGAGGGTTTTGTGGACGTCGAACTGCCGCGCGCCGCCTATGTCGCCCTGCGTGAACGCGTGGCCCTGGACCCGGGTGCCCGTGTGCACCTGCGGCCTCGGCGCATCACGCGCTTCGAGGCGCCGGCCTTCTAGATGTCGAAGCTTTCACCCGCCGGGCTGGCCAGCGCGCGGCGCACCAGTTCCGGCGTCAACGTGGGCGCGAAGGTGCGGATGAAGTCGAAGACATAGGCCCGCAGGTACGCCCCGCGTTTGATGGCCACGCGGGTGGTGTTGGTGGCAAACAGGTGGCGCGCCTCGACGGCGGCCAGGTGCGTGTCGCGTTCTTCGTCGAAAGCCACCGACGCGATGATGCCCACGCCGATGCCCAGCTCGACGTAAGTCTTGATGACGTCGGCGTCCATGGCCGACAGCACCACGTCGGCGTTCAGGCCTTCGCGGCCGAAGGCTTCGTCGATGTGGCTGCGGCCGGTGTAGCCGGCTTCATAGGTGACCAACGGAAACTGCGCCAGGCGCTGCAGCGTCAGCTCCTGACCCTCGGCCGCTTCCAGCGCCAAGGGGTGGCCGGGTGGCACCACCACCAGGTGCGTCCAGCGGTAGCAGGGCAAGGCGACCAGGTCGGGGTAGTCGGCCAGCGCCTCGGTGGCGATGCCCAGGTCGGCCTGGCCTTCCAGCACCAGCTGGGCGATATGCTTGGGCGAGCCCTGTTGCAGGTGAAACGTGACCTGCGGGTGAGTGCTTCGGAAGTCGCGCACCGCGGTGGGCAGCGCATAACGCGCCTGAGTGTGTGTGGCCGCCACGGTGAGCAGCCCGCGGTCGCTCTGCGCAAAGTCGGCGCCGGCCCCGCGCAGGTTGTCGGCTTCCTGCAGCAGGCGTTCGATGATGGGCAGCATGGCCTGGCCGGGCGGTGTCAGCCCCAGCAGGCGGCGGCCGGCACGCACGAACAGCTCGACGCCCAGTTCTTCTTCCAGCTCCTTGAGCTGACGGCTCACGCCCGGCTGAGAGGTGTGCAGCGCCTCGGCCACGAGCGTCAGGTTGAAACCCTGGCGCACGGTTTCGCGCACGGAGCGCAGTTGCTGGAAGTTCACGGGCGGGGTGATCCTTGGACAAAACCGTGCAGTGTGCGCGAGTGTTGGCTGGGGTGCAAAGAAGCGAAGCAAGTCAGCTTATGCGCAGGCTGCCTGGCAGCCGCCACGTCTGGACTTTGAGTGAACAATCGGGCCCTGGGTCGACACCGACGACCCGCGCCGCAGGAGCCCTCGTGAACAAACCGCCGTTGACCATCCGCATGCACGAGCGCGACAACGTGGCCATCGTGGCCAACGACGGTGGCCTTGACGCAGGCACGGTGCTGAGCGACGGCCTGGCGTTGGTCGACCGTGTGCCACAGGGCCACAAGGTGGCGCTGGTGGACATCGCCCACGGCGCGCCGGTGCTGCGTTACGGCATCCCCATCGGCCACGCGCTGAAAGCCATTGCCGCCGGCAGCTGGGTGCACGAGCGCCTGCTGCAGATGCCCGACGCACGCGGGCTGGAAGGCCTGCCCATCTCGACCGTGAAACCGTCCGCGCTGCCGCCGCTCGAGGGCTTCACCTTCGAAGGCTTTCGCAACGCCGACGGCTCGGTGGGCACACGCAACATCCTGGCCATCACGCAGACCGTGCAGTGTGTGGCGGGTGTCACCGACTTCGCCGTGAAGCGCATCCGGGCCGAACTGCTGCCGAAGTACCCGAACGTGAACGACGTGGTGGCGCTGGAACACGGCTACGGCTGCGGTGTGGCCATCGACGCTCCCGACGCAGTGGTGCCCATCCGCACGCTGCGCAACATCAGCCTGAACCCCAACTTCGGCGGCGAGGTGATGGTGGTCAGCCTGGGCTGCGAAAAGCTGCAGCCCGAACGGCTGCTGCCACCGGGTTCGTTTGCGATTGCCGACGAGCGCAAGCCCGAAGGAGAGCCGCTGGACGTGGTGTGCCTGCAGGACGACGCGCACGTCGGTTTCATGTCGATGGTCGACAGCATCGTGCGCCAGGCCGACGTTCACCTGCAGCGCCTGAACCGGCGCCAGCGCGAAACCGTGCCGGCCAGCGAACTGGTGGTGGGTGTGCAGTGCGGCGGCAGCGACGCCTTCAGCGGTGTCACCGCCAACCCGGCGGTGGGTTTCTGCACCGACCTGCTGGTGCGCGCCGGCGCCAGCGTGATGTTCTCGGAAACCACCGAGGTGCGCGACGGCATCGACCAGCTCACCTCACGCGCCACCACACCCGCAGTGGCGCAGCGCATGATCGAAGAGATGGCCTGGTACGACGCGTACCTGCAACGCGGCAGCGCCGACCGCAGCGCCAACACCACGCCGGGCAACAAGAAGGGCGGCCTGTCCAACATCGTCGAGAAGGCCATGGGGTCCATCGTCAAGAGTGGCACGGCACCCATCAGCCACGTGCTGGCGCCAGGTGAAAAGCTGAAGCACAAGGGCCTGACCTATGCCGCCACACCCGCCAGCGACTTCATCTGCGGCACGCTGCAGCTGGCCGCCGGCATGAACCTGCACGTGTTCACCACCGGCCGCGGCACGCCTTACGGCCTGGCCGCGGTGCCGGTGATCAAGGTGGCCACGCGCAGCGACCTGGCGCGCCGCTGGCACGACCTGATGGACATCAATGCCGGCACCATCACCGACGGCACCGCCACCATCGAAGACGTGGGCTGGCAACTGTTCCACCTGATGCTGGACGTGGCCAGCGGGCGCAAGAAGACCTGGGCCGAACAGTGGAAGCTGCACAACGCGCTGGTGCTGTTCAATCCGGCGCCGGTGACCTGAGGCTGCGCCTTGCGGCCATGAGTTGCCTGTGCCAGAGGCGCGGCCGGGCGCATTCTTCGGTTCAAGGTGATCTGCGGGCTCGACCTGGCCGCGCGCGACAGTCGCCAGGTGTCCGACCACCGGCACCCGCGGTACCCGCTGAGGCGATGTTGCCGCCCGCCATTGCTGACGATCCGACCGCCTGACCGGCTGGAGATCGCAAGGAAGTGAGAAAAGCTGCACCAACTTGATGCATACAAACTTTGTTCTATCTAGAAGAATATATTCGCACCGAAAGCCAAACATCAGACGTCTTGAGTTGGACGAAGGAGCGAAGGGTGATGAACAGAGCCGGCCTGTGTGTCGAAGGGTCAGCCCCACCGGGAACCAAGCTCCCGAATGTCCAACTCGCGCTTTGGGGTGCGAGACCCGTCAGGACGCCAGGCCTCAGGGTCGCTGTCTCTCGAAGGGAGAGGCCACAGTGACCGCAGCAGTGTCGACGGCGTCGTACGAGGCCGACGCTTTCGAGGTTCTGCACCATGCGCTTCTGGCGGCGCAGTGCGCTGAGGCAGGTCCCCAGCTTGACGCACTCGACAGCGCGCTGAAACGGCTGGACCAAGCCTGCCGCACCAACACCACACGCCTGGTCCGGCTGCAGTCAGAGCAAGGTTCTCATCACCTTGCCCAAGGCCTGCTCGAGCGTGAAGTGCAACAGGCCAGGGCCGTCGCCGATGCGGTGGATGCGGTCAGGCAGTTTGTGCGGGCCCGCGCGCTGGGCGAACTGGATCAGCGCGAACTCAACGCCGAATGGCTGCGTCTGTGGGGCACGGTAGCGCCTGCGCCTCGGCAGGCGAACAGTGGCGCCGGCCAGCCACGATTCCCGAGTGCCCCGTCGACAAACTAGTTCTCTGGCCAAAGGCGGACACGGGCAACAAGCTCGCTGCGCGCGGGCGCGCGCCAGCCTGTAGCGACGCCAGACCATCGCTGCGTCCACGGTCAGCAGACAGGCCACGAACGCCACCGAGCACAGCACCCCAGACACCGCCTGGGGCTTGATCCAGCCATTGCTGTCCAGGGTGATGCTGGCCAGCAGCGCCGCCATCCAGGAAAGACCCGCTGCCCACAGCATGGACGGAGACACCCGACAAGGCCAGCTGCAGACCCCCGTGCACACCGCAGCAGCAGCTGCGTGTGGAGCGGGCCCGGAGAATGCCACGTCGCTCTGCGCCCGGTGCGGGGGCCGATGTGCATGCAGCAGATCTTGTCACCGGCCTCGCAGCTCTGCGGCCACTGGACCTACCGCACCATGCTTTGCAGCACCTCGTTGGACTTGCGAGAGGCATCACCCAGCTGCTCGGCGACCTTGCGGATCGCCTCGGGTGTCTGCGCGTCGCAGATGCAGAAGGTCTGCGTGCGCTCGGGGTTCACGTGGCTGTGGAACCTTGGTTTTGGCCTGGGTATCGGCGCCCGGAGTGGGCTTCTTCATCACGACGCCGCTCATTTTCTGCTTCACGAATGCGGCGTGGGGCAAGCTGGCCCTCGCCAGCCGACCCACTCTGCACCGAGCGCCAGGCAAAGCCGGTTCCCGGTGCGGCGACGTACAGACGCAGGGCCCGCCCGTTCACAACATCGAAGGCCATTCACGCACTTCATCTGGTGAGGCACCATGTTCTTTCAGCGTTTGAAAGCTTCCGGCCTGGGACAGAACTCCTACGTGCTGGGCTGCGGGGAAGGCCTTGCCGTGGTCGTCGACCCGCGCCGCGACGTCGACGACTGCGTGCGCCTGGCCCGCCAGCACGGACTGTCCATCGCCTACGTGCTGCAGACCCATCGGCAGGAAGACTTCGAGCTGGGTTCGCGCACGCTGGCGCAGATGACCGGTGCCCGGATCGTCGCTGGCAGCCACCCGCTGTTCGACCAGGTCGATGTGAAACTGGAAGACGACGCTGAACTGCAGGTGGGCACAACCCGCATCGTTGCGCTGCAAACGCCAGGCCACACGCCGGAAAGCATGTCCTATGCGGTTTACCTGAAGGACGCCGGTGACAAGTGCTGGGGCGTGTTCACCGGCGACGCGCTGTTTGTCGGCGACACCGGACGCACCGACCTGCCCGACCCCGACAAAACCGGCGACAACGCCGGCATCCTGTACGACGCCATCCACCGCAAGATCGCTCCGCTCGGCGATCAGACCTTGCTCTTTCCGGCGCACGGCGCCGGCTCGGCATGCGGCGGCAACATTTCGGAGCGCGACGACTCCACGCTGGGCATCGAAAAGGGAACGAACGCCGTGTTCAAGGACAGCCGGCGCGACTTCGTGGCCCACAAGCTGGCCGAGAAGATGGCGCGCCCGCCCTACTTCCTGCACATGGAAAAAGTGAACCTGCTGGCCGGAAGGCCGCTGCCTTGGCCCTCCACCGTCCAGGTGCTGCAACCTGCCGATTTCCAGCAACGGATGAGAGAGGGGCTGGTCATCGACACCCGCTCGCCCGAAGCCTTTGCAGGGGCCCACATTCCCGGGGCCTACAACATCTGGCTCGAAGGCGTGCCGGCCTTCGGGGGCTGGATCGCCAATGAAAAGACGCGGATCTTCATCGTTGCGGACGGGCCCGAAGCGGGCGAACTCGCGGTGCTGTCACTGGCACGCATCGGCATCGATTCGGTCGAAGGTGTGCTGGCCAAGGGCATGGAGGCCTGGCGTGGGCAGGGTCTGCCGATGGCATCGTTTGCGACCACCAGCGCATCGGAAACGGCCATCTGGATGCAGCAGGGTCGTGTCCACGTGCTCGACGTGCGGGACGACTACGAGTGGAACGAAAAGCACATTCCGGGTGCGGTGCACCGTTATGTCGGCTACCTCGAGGACAAGCTGCCGCTGCTGCCCAAGGACAGCGACATCGTCGTGCATTGCAGCGTGGGGCACCGCTCGGGGCTGGCCGCCAGCATCCTGAAACGCAACGGCTTCACGCAAGTCCACAACATGCTGGGCGGCTTGACGGCGTGGGAAAAGCTGGGCCTGCCGCTGGATCGCGCGGGCGATGCCGCTGTGAGCGACTGAACATGCAAACGGCATCGGGCGCCTGGTCACCCTAACTCGTTGGCGGCTTGATCGGGCTGCTCTCGATGGCCACCCAAGGGACGCTGCCGTGAAGGTGGGCGATGCCGGAAAGGCCCGCCAAGGGTTTCAAGGCGTGGCGATTGCTGGTGTGTCCGGAGAAGCGACCCGCAGCGCCACCAGGCGCTGGGCCAGCGTGGCTGTCGACAGCTCGCCGATGCGGGTGTCGGCAAGTTGCCCCTTGGCATCGAAGAACAGCGTGGTTGGCAAGGCGCTGTGGCCCAGCGCTGCGCCGGTGCGGCGTTGTGGATCGACCAGCACATTGCGCAGCGCCAGCGACTGCCGGCCCACAAAGGTGGCAATGGCCGGTGCCGCTTCGCCCTGGTTGACGAAGACGAAGTTCACGTCCGGGTTGGCGGCCTGCGCCTGCTGCAACACGGGCATTTCGCGACGGCAGGGTGGGCACCAGGTGGCCCACAGGTTGATCACCGTGGGCTTGCCGATGAAGCTGGCCAGCGACACCGGTCGACCGTCCAGCGCGCTCAGCGTCAAGGCCGGCATGGGCACGGCCGAGGACGACATCAGCAGGCTGGCCATGCCACCGAGCAGCAGCAGCAGGCCCGTGGTGAGTGCGGCGCCCAGCACGGGCTTGCGCAGCGCGGGTTGCCGCTGCGACCGTTGCATGCCGAACAGCAGGGCCACGACGAGGCCAGCGGTCGGCTCCCAGCCGCCGTCCCGGATGTCCAGGATGCTGAGCGGAGAGTCGAGGTACAGCTCGCGCCACTGCCAGACGAACGCCAGCCGCGCAGCGACCAGGCCCACGAGCAGCATCTGCGTCAGCGTGGGCTCGGTCTCGGTGCCCGAGGCCCGTGCCAGCCGCCGGGCGACGTAGCCGCCGAGCGCGATCGCCAGCAAGGTCAGCAACACCCCGTACGGCAGCGACAAGGGACCGATCTGCAGGGCCTGGTTCATGTCGACCCAGGCAAGCGCACGGCCGGCGCGGCGTGCCATTCGCTGGGATGGCGATCGGGACCTGAAGGCAATTTCGGGCGCGGAGGCATGACGGAGTGTCACCTGACAGCGTTGCTGGTCCCGGGGCTGAAGCCCCAGACTCAGCCAGCGTTGCTCGCAAACCGGTAGCCCACGCCGCTTTCCGTCAGCAGCCACTTCGGCTGCGAAGCATCGGCCTCGATCTTCTTGCGCAGATTGCCCATGTGCACACGCACGTAGTGCACGTCTTCGGCGTGCTGCGGGCCCCACAGTTCTTGCAGCAGGAAACGGTGGGTCAGCACACGGTCGGGCCGGGCCGTCAACAGCAGCAGCAGGCGGTATTCGATGGGTGTCAGGTGCACCGGCTCGCCGGCACGCAGCACCTTGCGCCGCGCGCGGTCGACGCTGATGTCGCCGAAGGTGATGGCAGCTTCTTCGGCGCCGGCGTGGTGCAGCCGCCGCCGCAGGTGCGCGCGGGTGCGGGCCAGCAACTCACCCGATCCGAAGGGTTTGACCAGGTAATCGTCGGCGCCGGCGTCCAGGGCCCGGATCTTGTCCCGCTCGCCCGAGCGCGCCGACAGCACCAGCACCGGTGAAGAAGACCAGCTGCGGAACTCGCGGATGAAATCGATGCCGTCGCCGTCGGGCAGGCCCAGGTCCAGCACCACCAGGTCGGGCCGGCGGGTGCCGGCTTCGATCAAGCCGCGCTGCAAGGTGGCCGCTTCGGTCACGTCGTGGCCTTCGGACTCGAGCGCCACCCGCACGAAGCGCCGGATGTCGCTGTCGTCTTCGATGACCAGCACACGCGAAGGTGGCGTGTCGCCGCTGGCGGAGTTCAGCGGGTTCATCGTGCAGTGCCTTCCGGGGCGTCTTCCAGCGGTGGCGCAGGCGGTGGTGAACCGCGTGGAAAGTGCATCACGAAACGGGCGCCGCCATCGGCTGCGGACCCGGCGCGGATGTCACCGCCATGCGCCACCACGATGGCCCGGCACAGCGACAGGCCCAGGCCCACGCCGGCCGTGGCGCTTTCCTTGTTACCCCGTTCGAACTTCTTGAAAAGGTCTTCTTCGCGGCCCACCGGCAGCCCAGGGCCGTGGTCGCGCACCGACAGTTCGACCGTGTCTGCGCTCGACATCGCGGTGATCTCGATCACCGTTCCCTCGGGTGTGTACTTCACCGCGTTTTCCAGCAGGTTCACCAGCACCCGTTCCACAAGCACCGCGTCCAGCCGCACCCAAGGCAGCTCGTCGGGCAGCGTGACGTGCACCCGGTGCCGCGACAGCAGTTGCGACGTGGCGGCCAGTGCGCTGCCCACCACTTCTTCGAGCGGCTGCCATTGCAGGTCCAGGCGCACGGCGCCGGACTGCAGGCGGGCCATGTCCAGCAGGTTGTTGGCCAGCGCGCTCATGCGCCGCGCCGAGCTGGCCATGGCGTCGGCAATCTCGGCCTGCTGCGCGCTGGGTGCCGGGCGTGTCAGCCGCAGCGATTCCGCCAGGCCCACCAGCGAAGCCAGCGGTGTGCGCAGGTCGTGCGAGATGGCCGACAGCAAGGCGTTGCGCAGCCGTTCACCTTCCACTTCCAGCGCCGTGGCCTGCGCCACGTCGATGTAGTGGATGCGTTCCAGCGCGCCGGCCAGCAGCGTGGCGCAGGTGCCGAGCAGTTGCCGTTCGTCGTCCGACCAGTCCTGGTGTGTGCTGCGCTGAACCGCCAGCGCACCGCGCACCGCCATCGTCGCGCGCAAGGGCAGCAACAACACGGGCAGCTCGGCGCCGCAGTCCGCGCCGCGTCCCGCCTCTTGTTCGTGTTTCACCGTGGCTTGCGCAAGCGCCGTCATCTCGGTCGTCGGTGCAGCGCCCAACACACGCAGGCTGTTGTCGCGTGCCTGCACCCACACCGTGGCCTGGCTCTTCAGCTGCGCCTGGGCGAATCGCTGCACGGCCTCGGCGACCTGCTCGGGCGCCAGTGCACCGCCCAGTTCGCGCGAGATGTCGTACAGGCTGCGCACACGCTGTTCGCGAATGCGCGCGGCCTGGGCCTGGGCCTTGAGCCCTGCCGTCAGCTGGCCCACCACCAGCCCCACCAGCAGCATCACGGCGAAGGTGAAGAAAAAGCGTTCGTCGGCCACGGCGAGCGAATAACGCGGCGGCACGAAGATCAGGTTCAGCAGCAGCACCGACAGACCCGCGGCCAGCAGCGCAGGCCCGCGCCCGAAACGCGCTGCCGACAGCACCACCGCCAGCATGAACACCAGCACCAGGCTGGCGACGTCCAGCGCACCGGCCAGTGGTGCCGCCAGCAGCGCCGCGCCGGCGCAGGTGGCCGACGCACCCGCGTAACCCACCCAGGCTGGGCTGGCCGGCAGCAGCGGTGCAGCGAGCTGGTCTTCTCTCATGTCGGCGCTCACGAAAGCACTTTAGTCGACCGTTGGCGGCGCTTTGCACCGCAAAAGCCACGGACCATCAAGCAGACAACAAGACTGCAGTGGCCGGCATCAAGAACGCATCAAGACGGGCTCCGCGGCCTTGGCCTGGGACTTTGCGCTGCCCAGAATGCAGCAGCTTCTGCGTCGCCATGCAAAAACGCCTGCTCCACCCCAGCCGCACCGTCGCGCTGCTGTTCCTGCTGCTGATCGTGACTGGCACCTTGCTGCTGCGGCTGCCGCTGTCGCAGGCCGAAGGCCAGGCGGCACCGTGGCTCACCGCGCTGTTCACGGCGGTGTCGGCCGTGTGCGTGACCGGGCTGGTGGTCGCGGACACCGGCACCTACTGGTCGCCCGCAGGCCAGTTCATCGTGATGCTGCTGTTCCAGCTGGGTGGCTTCGGGCTGATGACGGCGGCGGCGCTGCTGGGCCTGATGGTCAACCGCTCGTTGCGCCTGCGCACCCGCATGTTGACGCAGGCCGAGACCCACACCATCGGCCTGGGCGACGTGTCCAGCGTGGCGCGGGTGGTGCTGGTGGTCACGCTGGTCTGCGAAGCAGCCATTGCCCTGACGCTGACCCTGCGCTTTCACCTTGGCCACGGCCTGCCGTGGGGCGACGCGGTGTGGAGCGCGGTGTTCCACGCCATCTCGGCCTTCAACAACGCCGGCTTTTCGCTGCATGCCGACAGCCTGATGCGTTACGCCACCGACGCCTGGGTGCTGGTGCCGGTGATGTTGGGCATCGTCATCGGCGGCATCGGTTTTCCGGTGCTGCAGGACATGCGCGCCAAACGGCACGATCCGCACCGCTGGTCGCTGCACACCAAGTTGACGCTGGCCGGCAGCGGCGTGCTGCTGGCCGGTGGCGCCTTGATGCTGTTGCTGTTCGAGTGGTCGAACGTGAAGACGCTGGGCCCGATGGCCATCGGGGACAAGCTGTTGTCGGCCCTGTTTGCGTCGGTGTCGGCGCGCACCGCGGGCTTCAACAGCATCGACATTGGCCTGCTGTCCCACGAAAGCTGGGCGCTGCATTACCTGTTGATGTTCATCGGCGGTGGCAGCGCCGGCACGGCCGGTGGTGTGAAGGTGGCCACGGTGCTCATCCTGCTGCTGCTGGTGGTGGCCGAGGTGCGCGGCCGCCCCGACAGCGAAGCCTTCGGGCGCCGGGTGTGCGAATCCGCGCAGCGGCAGGCCATCACGGTGCTGGTGCTGGGCAGCGCGATGGTGGTGCTGGGCACGCTCGTGATCCTGCGTGTCACCGACCTGCCCACCGACAAGGTCATCTTCGAAGTGATTTCCGCTTTCGGCACGGTGGGCCTGTCCACCGGCATCACCGCCGAACTGCCGCCCACAGGCCAGCTGATGCTGGTGCTGCTGATGTACGTGGGCCGTGTCGGCACCATCACGCTGGCCACGTCGCTGGCCCTGGGCGAACGGCGCATGCCTTACCGCTTTCCCGAGGAGCATCCGATTGTTGGGTAAATTGTTCACCGAGCAGTTCGCCTTTGCCCAGAGCGACAGCGTCGTGGTCATCGGCCTGGGCCGTTTTGGCGGTGCGGTCGCGCAGTCGCTGATGAGCCTGGGCCACGACGTGATGGGCATCGACCGCGATGCCGACCCGGTGCAGGCCTGGGCCGACCGGCTGACCCACGCGGTGCAGGCCGACGCCACCAACGAACTGGTGATGCGGCAACTGGGTGTGGCGGACTTCCGGCACGCCATCGTCGGCATCGGCGACAACCTGGCCGCCAGCCTGATGACATTGATGGCGCTGACCGAACTGGGCGTCGGCGACATCTGGGTCAAGGCGCTGACCGAAGACCACGGCAAGATCGCGCAGCGCATGGGCGCACACCACGTGGTGTTTCCGGAAGCCGACATGGGCGAACGTGTCGCGCACCTGATCTCGGGCCGCATGATCGACTACATCGAGCTCGACGACGGTTTTGCCATCGCCAAGATCCATGCGCCGGCCATCACCTTCGAACGCACGCTGGCCGAGTCGGGAGTGCGCGAGAAGTTCGGTGTCACGGTGGTTGGCATCAAACGCCCCGGCGAAGACTTCCGGCACGCCACACCCGACAGCCGCGTGCAGGCCGGTGACCTGTTGATCGTGTCGGGGCCGACGGAGCTGGTGGAGAAGTTCGCGGGGCGTGCCGGGCGCTGAGCCCCACGTGGGCGCCGGCAGCAACTGCCCTTCGTGGTTCGAGCTTCGCGACTCAGCCCCGCCCGGCCGGCGCAAACAGGCCCGGCTGGCGGGCCAGCAACCACCCGGCGCGTGATCCGCCCAGCGCCGCCATGCCGGCTGCAACGGCCAGCCAGGCCGGCAGCGAAACCGCGCCCAGTGCCAACGCCAGCATCAGCAAAGCGGCCAACAGCATGGGCAGCACAAAAACCTGCGGCGACGCGGATGGCGGCCGGCCCCTGCCGGCTACGTCGGCAGGCACCTGCCAGCACAGCGCCAGCCCGCTGAGTGCCGCCACCGTCCAGAACACCAGGGCCTGGCTCATCACGGCCGTGCCCGGCATCGCCAGCGCCACCACGATGAAACTGATGGCACACAGGCCCTGGTACTGCAGCAGCAGGTGCAGCACCAGGCGGCGTGACAGACCCGGCTGAGCCCGGTGCCCGGGCGCCAGCGACAGCAGGGCGCGTTCGGCTGCTGTGCGCGCCATGGCCACCTGGGTCTGTTGCAGCAGGCTCAGGCTGAAGGCCAGCGCCGCGAAGCTGGCATTGCCCAGGCCGGGCATGCGTTCGGCCGGTGGCAGCCAGCCCAGCGCGATGGCCGCGCGGAACAGGCCGGCCAGCACCACGTACACGGCCGCATAAACCAGCACCGTCATGGCCTGCACACCCGCCTGTGCTCCCGGCCCCAGCGCCAGCAGCAGCCGCGGCAGCACGTCGGCTGGCGCGGCCAGTGCACGCTGATGGGCGCGGTCCATGGCCCACCGTGCGGGGCGCCGCCACTGCTGCGCCAGCCGTGCCGCCAGGCCGCCAGCGTCGTGGGCGCCCGGGTGGCCGTGCAAGACGGCGGCGCCACTGCTGGCACGTGCCGAGGCCCGCTGCGCCGTCCACTTGCCGTGCCAGCGTGCATGGTCGGCGCCGCCGTTCTGCAACAGGGGCGCCAGCAGCGCCGCACCGGCCAACAGCAGCAGGCCGCCGCTGGCCAAGGGCCGTGCCGCGGCACCCTGGTGCACCGCTTGCCAGGCCAGGACCAGCGTGCCTTCCGATGGCGCCCACGGCCACAGCGCGAGGGGTATCCAGGCCACGGCCCACAGCAGCGGCACGCGCATGCCCCAGGCCAGCACCATCAGCCACAGCGCCCAGGCCAGGCCGATGCGCCAGGTCGACCCCAGCCAGGCCCAGGACAGCACCAGGCCCACACCCGCCAGCAACACCCAGCCCAGCAACAGCGTGACACGCAGTCGTTGCACATGGCCCGGCACCAGGCGGGCCAGTGCGACCTGGTTCTGCATCAGGAGGCTGGTGCACAGCTGGACCCAGGCGGTGCTGGACACGACGATCAGGAACACCAGGCCCGCCATCAGGGCCAGGCCGCGGCCCCAGGCCAGGTGGATCAGCAGCAGCACGGCGGCGCCCGCCAGCAAGCCGGCCGTCCAGTCGCGGCCCCGGCGCAGGTGGATGCCGTCGTGCCAGGCGGCCTGGCCGGGCCCCTGCCAGATGGCGGTCAGCGCAGCGGCGGTGCTCATGCCGTCAGGCCCATGAACAGGTCTTCCAGCGTCACCGCGCTGGCCACCACGCCGGCCGGCAGCACAGCCGGATGTTCGCCACGGGCCAGCAAGTGCACGTGGCCTGTCGGGTCGGTCGCTCGCCCATCGCCGGGCAGCGCCTTCAGCCCGTGCTGCGCCAGGTGCAGCCGCACCGCCGCGGCCGGGCCGCTGAGCCGGCGTGTGCTGTCCATCAACTCGTCCAGCGGCGCCTGCAGCACGATGCGCCCGTGGGCCATGAAGGCCACCTGGAAGGCCACACGCTCCAGGTCGGACAGGATGTGCGTGCTGAAGACCACGGTGGTGCCGCGGTCCAGCACCTGCTCCACCAGTTCACGCAGGAAGTCGCGCCGGCCGGCCGGGTCGAGACTGGCCACGGGTTCGTCCAGCACCAGCAGTTCGGGTTCGGGCGCCAGTGCACGCACGATGGCCAGCCGCTGCTGTTCGCCGCCCGACAGGCGCGCGATGGGTGTGTCCGGCGGCAGCGCCCAACGCGACATCAGACCCTCGGCCTTGGCCGTGTTCCAGCGCGGGTAGAAGCTGCGGAAGTACTGCAGCAGCTGGCGCGGCGTGAGCCAGTCGAAGAGGTCGCTGCGCTGCGGCACGTAGCCGATGCGGGCGCGCATTTCGTCGTCCAGCCGTTCGGGGGCGCAGCCGAACAGGGTCACGGTGCCGGCCTGCAGCGGTCGCAGCCCGAGCAGGCTTTCCAGCAGGCTGGTCTTGCCCGCGCCGTTGCGGCCCAGCAAGCCCACCACCTGGCCGGGGTGCAGTTGCCAGTCCAGGCCGTCCAGCACGGTGTGCTGGCCGTAGCGCAGCTGCAATCCGCTGGCGCTGGCCGTGGCGGCAATTGCAGGGGCGGCTGCGCTCAGGCCCAGGCCGGACTGGGGCACATGAAGGGACGTGGTGGACAGGGCATTCATCGCGGCTCCTCGTCGAGCAGGATCTTGAACAGCGCCAGCGCCTGTTCGGGGGGCAGTTCGAGCTGGTGCGCCTCGGCCGCCGCACGCTGCAGCGCCGGCCGCAGCAGCGCCATGCGCTGGGCCGCCGACAGCGCGCGGCGGTGCTGCTGCGCCACCACCATGGGCAGGCCGCGCCGGCGCTCCAGCAGGCCCTCGGCTTCCAGCAGGCTGAAGGCCTTGGACACCGTCATCGGGTTCACCGCCAGCGCTTCGGCCAGTTCACGCACCGAAGGAATCTCGGCGCCGGCACGCAGCTGGCCGCCGGCAATGCGCCGACGCATCTGTTCCACCAGCTGGCGGTAGATGGGTTCGGTGGCGCCGGGGTTGATGCTGAACAGCTCGTGCATGGACGGGGTTCGGGTGCACGTGCCTGCCGCGCGGGCCGGGCACGGGCGTCTGTGTGTATGACTACATTAATACACTAGAACCCGAACTGTCAAGCTGCGGCGTGCCGTGCCGCGGCATGCAGGCGCGCCGATCAGCGCGGCGTCACGGCCTGGCCCTCGGTGACCGTGGTGCCCGGGTACAGCAGCACCTGCTCACCCTGACGCAGACCTTCCTTGACCCAGGCCCAGTCGGCGTTGCGGTCGTGCACGGTCAAGGCACGTGCCCGCGCATGGCCGGCCTCCAGCACCCACACCCGCCAGCCGCTGCCGTCGCGCACCAGCGCTGCGCTGGGCACCCGCAGCACCGAAGCCTGCAGCGAAACGGTGATGCGGGCGTCGACGCGGAAGCCGTCGCCCAGCGCGGGGGCGGTGGGCGTTGCGGTCGCTGCTGCGGGTGTCATGTCGACCAGCACATTGACCCGCTGCTCTTCGATGCCCAGTGCCGAGACCTTCGTGAAAGCCACCGGTTCGATGCGCCGCACCTGGGCCGGCCGTTCCGCGGTGCCGCTGCCGAAGGACAGCTGCACCCGCGCACCGGGTGCGATGCGCCGGGCTTCGCTGGACAGCACGTCGATCACCGCTTCCAGCGCAGCCGTGTTGCCCACGTCCAGCAGCGGCTGGCCGGCGGCCACCGGCGCGTCGCTGTCCAGGTGCAGGCGCAGCACCTGGCCGTCGACGGGGCTGCGCAACTGCCAGACACCGGCCGAGGCGCCACCGCTGGCGGGCTCGGCGGCGCCCAGCGCGGCACGGGCTTCGTTCCACTGGAAGTCGGCCGCCCGTTGCTGGGCCTGTGCCACTTCCAGCGCCTGCTGCGCGGCCTGCTGCGCCAGCTGCGCCTGGTCGCGTGCCGACGGCGCGATGAAGTTGTCGCGCGACAGTTGCAGCGCGCGGTTCGCTTCCAGCGCGGCCTGGGCCAATGCCGTCTGCTGCCGCTGAACCTGGGCCGCGGCGGCGCGCCGCGCCGCGTCGGCACTGCCCACGCGCTGGCGAAGCACTTCACGCGCACGGGCGTCGATCATCTGCGGCGACACCGGCCGCAAGCTGGCCACCACGTCGCCGGCGCGCACGGTGTCGCCCACCTTCAGCTTCGGTCTTTGCAGTTGCGCTGCCGTGGGTGCGCTGATGACGTAACGTTCCTTCAGGCGCAGCCGACCGTCCTCCTCGATCACCTGCTCGAAAGCACCCATCTCGACGCTGGCCACCTCCACCACCAGTGGGCGTGGCCGGTAGGCCCAGTAGAGCAATCCGGCCGCGGCGATGGCCAATGCGCCAAAGGCCAGCCAGCGGCGGCTGCGGGTCCAGCCAAGTTGTGTTTTCATTCGCGCACTTTCAGCACAGCCACCAGGTCCAGCCGGTCGATCTGCCGGCGCACCAGCAGCGCGCTGGCGATGCCGGCGGCCAGCACGATCAGCGCCGCTGAAGCATAGGATCACCGGGAAGTCGATGCTGTCGGACGACATCAGCTGCATCATCAGCGTGGCCAGTGCCCAGCCGGTGAAGGCGCCGATGGGCAGGGCCAGCAGCAGCTCGGCGCCCAGTTCGGCCAGCAGCAGCACCGACACTTCGGCCCGTGTCATGCCCAGCACGCGCAGGCTGGCCAGTTCCCAGGCGCGTTCGGACAAGGCGATGCGCGCCGCGTTGTAGATGATGCCCACCGCCATGGCCACGGCAAACAGCGTCAGGATGCCGCTGAACACACCCATGTTGCGCGAGGTCGTCTTGTCGAAGGCGGCCATCGAGCCGGCCTTGTCGAACACCGAGTTGATGTGCGGCGCGGACTTCACCGCGGCCCAGAAGGCGCTCATCTCGGCGGGGTCGACACGCAGCGCGGCGTTCGCCACGCCATCACCGTCACGTGCGACGCGGTTCATCGTGTCCAGGTTCATGAACAGCAGCTTGCCGAACATCGTCTGCACGATGTCCACCACCGGCAGTTCGGTGCGCACCTGGCTGTAGAGCCTGAACTCCACTTCGACACGGTCGCCCACCCGCGCGCCCATCTCGCGCGCCAGCATGGCCGACAGCACCACGCCGTTCGTGGGCGGCGACACCGGGCCGCGCACCTCGTCCACCACCCGCATCAGCTGTGCGTCGGCCACGTAGCCGGTCAGCGCGGTGTCGATGCGGTGCCCACCGAAGTGCACCCGCACCGGTTCGCTGCGGTAGGGCTCGGCGGCCATCACACCCGGCAGGCGCTTCAGATCGTGCACCACGTTCACCGGCACCGGGCGGTGGAAGTTGATCAGCACGTCGCCCTGCTGCACCTGCCGGAACTGCACGTCGACGATGTGCGCGATGGCGTCCAGCCAGAACGCGCCCGAGATCTGCAGCGCCACCGCCAGCGAGATGCCGGTGACGGTGAAAGCGGCACGCAGCGGGCGGTTCTCGAAGTTGCGGATCACCATGCGCGCACCGGTGCTGACGAAGCGGCCCAGGCCGATGCGTTCGATCAGCGTCTGGCGGTACACCGGCGGCGCCGGCGGCATCATGGCCTGCGCCGGGCGCAGGCGCACCACGGCGCGGATGGCGGTCCAGGCGCCCGCCGCCGCGGCGCCCGCGGCCAGCAGGGCCGACACCACGATCAGGCCCGGGTGCGTGATGTAGCGCAGCGTGTTGAAACGGAAGACCTCGTCGTACAGGCCCAGCATGGCCTTGCCGATGAGCAGGCTCAGGCCAAGGCCCACGGCCACGCCCAGCCCGGCGATCAGCAGCGCCAGCTGGATGTAGTGCCAGGCGATGGCCGCGTCGCCGTAACCCAGCGCCTTCAGCGCCGCGATCTGGCTGCGCTGCGTGGCCACCTGGCGGCTCAGCACGACGTTCAGGATGAACATCGCCACGGCCAGGAAGATCGACGGCAGCACCGTGCCCATGACCTGCAGCTGCGCCAGTTCGTCGCTGACGATCTTGCTGGACAACTGCTTGTCGCGCCCCACGGCGCCGATGGCGCCATACGGTTCGAGCAGGCGGTCCACCTGCAGCAGCACCGGTGCCACCGCGGCGCCGGCGTCCAGCCGCAGCGTCAGGTGGTTGAAGGCACCCTGCATGTCGAAGGCGTGGCTCATGCGCTCCTGGTCGACCCACCAGATGCCGAAGGACGTGTCGTCGGGCGCACCGCCTTGCGAGGCAAACACGTACTCGGGCGAGGCCACCGTGCCCACCAGTTGCACGGCCTCGCGCTTGCCGTTCAGGATGGCGTGCACGGTGTCGCCGGGTTGCAGGCCACGCGCCGCCGCAAAACGGTCGCTGACCAGCGCTTCCAGCGCGGTGCCGGCTTCGGGCCAGCGGCCGCGTTTCAGGCTCAAGGTGTTGATGCCCTGGCGCTTGGCATGCACACGCGCCAGGTCCAGGCCGATGAAGCGGCCGGTGACCGGCGGCTCGACACCCGGCAGGTCGATCTGCGCGTCGAACAGCACCTCGAGCTTGACCTCGGCCACGCCGTCCAGCGCCGCCAGCCGGTCGCGCAACACCGTGGGCGCGCGCCTGACGCTGGCAAACACATCGGCCAGGCGGTTGTCGCGGTAGAAGTCGTCGCGCGAACTTTGCAGCGACGCGTGCACCGAGAACATGCCCACGAAGCCGGCCACGCCGATGGCCACCACGACCGCGATCGTCGCCGCCTGCGTGCGCAGGCGCTTGAGGTCGCGCCACAGCTTGATGTGCAGGGCTTTCATGCGGGCTTTCGACGGGTTCTCACCACTTCAACCCCGCTGCCGCCACCTTGTGGGCATTGACCTGGCTGTCGGCAAAGCGCCCGTCGGCCAGGCGCAGCACGCGGTCGGCCATGCCGGCAATGGGGGCGTTGTGCGTGATCACGACCGTGGTCGTGCCCAGCTCGCGGTTCACCTGCTCGATGGCCTGCAGCACCATCACGCCGGTGGCGCAGTCCAGCGCACCGGTGGGTTCGTCGCACAGCAGCACCGCGGGGCGCTTGGCAATGGCCCGTGCGATGGCCACGCGCTGCTGTTCACCACCCGACAGCTGCGACACGAAGTGGTCCATGCGGGCGCCCAGGCCCACCAGGGCCAGCGCGTCGGCCGGGTCCATCGGGTCGTCGGACAGGTCGGTGACCAGGGCGACGTTTTCGCGGGCGGTCAGACTGGGGATCAGGTTGTAGAACTGGAACACGAAGCCCACGTGCTGGCGCCGGTAGCGCGTGAGCTCGGCGTCGCTGGCGCCGTTCAGTTCATGCGTCTGGCCGTCGTGGGTCCAGCGCGCAGAACCGCTGCTGGCCGTGTCCAGCCCGCCCAGGATGTTCAGCAGCGTGGACTTGCCGCTGCCCGATGCCCCCAGCAGCACCACGAATTCACCGCGCACGATGTCCAGGTCCACACCCCGCAGAGCGTGCACGGCCGTGGGGCCGTCGCCATAGACCTTGGTCAGGCCACGGGCCACGAAGACGGGTTCGGCAAGGGGTGGGGGTGATTCGTTCAGCACGTCAGGGACCCTGTTCCCGCGCAGGCTTTTTGCGAGCTTGTTTCGGCGGGAGACAAGGCACCGGCAGACCGGTGGCCTGTGTGGGGTTCAGCATAGTCAGCGTGGCCTTCGCATGGCTTGATGCGGGTCAAGCCGCTACCGACTGCGCAGCTTTGCATGATGCGCTTCAGACGCGCACGTAGATGCGGCGCCTGTCCATCCAGTGCGCCAACCCCGCGTACACCGCCAGGTGGGCCAGCGCGTACAGCAAGGACCCCAGTCGTGGGTCGCTGCCGATGGGCGCAAACACGGTCTGGTAAAGCCACGGCAGCGGGCTTGTCCACAGCGGCTGGCCCTGGGCGTCGACACCCGTTTGCCAGCGCAGCAGCGCCAGAAAACGTGGCACCAGGCCGGCCAGCACGAAAATGAAGAGCGGGTTGCGGCCGAAGACCTCGAAGACGTGCACCCAGCCGCGCAGTTCGCCGGGTTTGCCGCGGATGTCGATCAGGTGGATGCACACCGCCAGCGCCAGCATCGCCAGGCCCGTGGTGTGCAGCACGTAGCTCGATGTCCAGATCTTCTTGTTCATCGGCATGACCAGTTCCCAGGCGTGGGCCAGAACCAGCAGGGCCACGGCCCACAGGCACAGTCGCGCGACCACGGTGGCGTCCATGCGGCGGCCCGCCACCATCTGGCCGGCCCAGAAACCCAGCAGCACCTGTGCGACGGCCGGCGCGGTGCTGGCCAGGCCTTCGGGGTCGAAGGGCACACCTTCGCCGTGGTACAGGTGGGCTTCGCCCAACAGGGCGCGGTCGATGGCGGTGCCGAACCATCCTTGCAGGCTGTAGGCATCCCCCGGTGCACCCAGCAGCACACAGGCCACCCAGTAAGCCAGCAGCAGTGCCGCGCTGGCCCACGGCGCTGCACGTGCACCCAGCAGCCAGACGATGGCCGCCGCGGCGCCGAAACACAGGGCGATGCGCTGCAGCACACCCATCACCCGCAACGTGCCCCAGTCGCGTTGCACCAGCTCACCGGCGGCGTCCCAGCGCACGAAGGGCGCGGCGTTCAAGAGCAGGCCGATGGCGAAGATCAGCAGCGTGCGTGTCAGCACCCGCCGCCAGAACGTGCCGGCGCCGGCGGCGACGAGCGCCGGCATCGTCAGCGCCAGTGCATTGCCCACGGCAAACAGGAAAAACGGGAACACCAGGTCGGTGGCCGTGACACCATGCCAGGGCGCGTGAGCCAGCGGCGGGTACAGCGCGTTCCAGTTGCCGGGGTTGTTGACGCCGATCATCAGCGCCACCGCGGCGCCGCGGAACACGTCCAGCGAACGGAAACGTTCGCCGGGTGCGCCGCCAGCCACCATATTCAGGCCAGCGCGCCCAGCGCGGCGTTCACGCTGCCGTCGGCGGCGGCCAGCATCGTTTCGGCCTGCGCCACGTCCACGCCGGCTTTCAGCATCACGATGGCCACCTTCACGCGTGAGCCGCAGGCCGCCAGTGCGGCTTGTGCGTCGACTTCGGCCGCGCCAGTGGCACGCACCGTCAGCCGCAGTGCACGGGCCACCAGCTTGGCGTTGCTGGCGCGCAGGTCCACCATCAGGTTGCCGTAGACCTTGTGCAGCCGCACCATGACGCTGCTGCTGAAGCAGTTCAGCGCGATCTTCTGCGCCGTGCCGGCTTTCAGGCGCGTGCTGCCACTGATGACCTCGGGCCCGGTGTCCAGCAGCACGCCGATCTCGCAGGCCGCAGCCAATGGCGCGCCGGCGTTGTTGACGATGCCCACCGTCAGCGCACCCGCGGCCCGGGCAGCTTCTGCGGCCCCCAGCGCATACGGTGTGCCACCCGATGCGGCCAGCAGCAGCACCACGTCATGCGCCGTGGGCTGCAATGCGCGCAGGTCGGCCGCGCCTTGTTCGCGGCTGTCTTCCGCACCTTCCACGGCCAGGAACATCGCACCTTGACCCCCGGCCAGCAAGGCCGGCGCGCGTTCACGCGGCCAGCTGAAGGTGGGGTGCAGTTCCACCGCGTCCAGCACACCCAGGCGGCCGCTGGTGCCGGCACCCACGTAGACGATGCGGCCACCGGCCTGCAGGCGCGGCACGGCGGCGTCCACGGCCAACGCCAGCTGCGGCGCCGCAGCACGCACGGCCAAGGCGGCCAGGGCCTGGTCGCTGACGAAGGCATCGACCAGCCGCGCGGTGTCGTAGCGGTCCAGCGTGGGGTGTTCGGGGTGCGGCTCTTCGGTGCGCAGCGGTGTCATGGGGCGGTTCCGGACAGGCTCAGGATGTGTTGCGGGCTGGCGTTGCCGACCCGGTCGATGGCGCTCACCGCCACGCGGTCGGCGCCGGCGGCGTCGAAGCTGCGCTCGGCACCGGGCAGCACGCTGAAAGCCCAGCTGCCGTTCAGCCGCCGCCAAACGGCCCAGCGGGCCGCTGCTTCGCCGCTGCCGGGTTCGATCAGCACCCGCCTTGCAGACAGGCGCAGCGTCGGCGCGGGTGGCGGCTGGTCGTCCAGCCACGGCGTGGCGGGCACCAGCGCGGGCTGGGTGTAGGTGCCGGCCTGCAGCTTGCTTGACAGGCCGTCGCGGTTCTGCATCAGCGCGACCATGCTGAAGTGGATGTGGCCGGTGGCGCGCTCGCCGCGTTGGCGCTGCAGCTGCACCTGGTCGACGATTTCCTGTGCGGCCCATGACCGCTGCGACAGTGGCGCACCTTGTGTGACCAGGCTCGTGAAGAGGCCCGGCCACAGGTGGCGGTTCAAGGTGTTTTCCGCCACCCAGTGGTCCAGCAGCAGCGGGAACTGCAGGCCTTCGCGGTTGATCTGCCAGTACAGCTGCGGCGCCAGGTAGTCCAGCCAGCCTTCGCTGAGCCAGCGTTCGACATCGGCGTACAGCTTGTCGTACTGGCTGAAACCGACAATGCCCGCGGGCCGGCGCTCGGGCTTGCCCACGCCGAAGGGGCTGATGCCGAAACGCACCCAGGGTTTGATCTGGTGGATCGTGCTGTGCATCTGCTGTACCAGGCTGTCGACGTTGTTGCGCCGCCAGTCGTCACGTGCCAGCGTGCCGCCGCCCAGGCGGTAGCGCGCCCACGACACGTCGTCGGGGAAAGGCACGTCAACACCATTGGTGGCCGGTGCAGGCGGCACCGTGACGGGGTAAGGGTAGAAGTAATCGTCGATGTGCACACCGTCGACGTCGTAGCGCCGCACCACGTCGGCCACCACGGCCAGCGTGTGCGCGGCGGCGGCGGGTTCACCCGGGTCCATCCATTGCTGGTCGCCATAACGTTTGACCAGCGCGGGCTGGCGCACCGCCAGGTGTGGCGCCACCTGCGGTGTCTTGGCCGACGAATGGCGGGCGCGGTAGGGGTTGAACCAGACGTGCAGTTCGATGGCGCGGCGGTGCGCTTCCTGCACCCAGAAAGCCAGCGGGTCGTAGGCCGGCTGCGGCGGTTTGCCTTGTTCACCGGTGAGGTATTCGCTCCACGGTTCCAGTGTCGACGGGTACAGCGCGTCGCCGGCCGGCCGCACCTGCAGGATGATGGCGTTCAGGCCCAGCGTGCGGGCGCGCTCCAGGATGGCCAGCGCTTCGCTGCGCTGCGCTTCGGCCGGCAGGCCGGGTTTGCTGGGCCAGTCGATGTTGGCCACCGTGGCCACCCAGGCGGCGCGGAATTCACGCGGCGCGGGTGGTGGCAAGTCACCCGCGGCCATCGGCGGAGTTGATGCGGGAGAGGGCGCCGCCACACCGGGGCCTGCAGGTGTCGAAGCGGACGGTGTCGGTGCAGGGGGCGGTGCCGGCGTCACCACGCAGCCGGCCAGGAACAGGGTGGCCAGCAGCCGGCTCAGGATGTGTCGCATGGGTCGGGAATCAGCCACCGCTGGACAGCGGCACGGGCAGCACGGGTGTGAAGGGCACCGCAGCGGGAATCGGCCCCGGCACCGTCAGCACATGCAGCAGCGCGGCGGTCTCTGCATCGGGCTGGCCGCTGTAGTTGGTCGGGCGGTAACGCATCTGGAAATTCATCATCACGCGCCGCGTCTGTTCGTCCCACAAACCTGTGCGCTCGATGACGTAGCCGTGTTGCGCCAGCGCCGCCTGGAACCAGGCCGCATCGGGCAGCGCGTTGACAAAAACGGCTTGCTGTTGCGCCACCAGTTGGGCGTCGGGCCAGGGTGGTGTGATGCCCAGGTCGGCCAGCAGCTTCCACGGGAAGGTGGGGCCCGGGTCTTCCTTGTACGACGGTGTCACCTCACCATGGCCCAGGATGCGCTCGGGCTTGATCTGGTGCCGCTGCACGATGTCCTTCACCAGCGGAATCAGCGCGTCGATCTGCTCTTTCGGAAAGGGCTGGTAGATGCGCTGCTTGTCGGGCCCGGGCTTGAAACCCGGGTGCACGATCTCGATGCCGATGCTGCTGGCGTTCAGCAGCCGGTGGCCCTTCCAGCCGCTCAGGCCCGAGTGCCAGGCGCGGCGGGTTTCGTCCACCAGCCGGAAGATGCGCGGCGGGCTTTCGTCGCTGAGCAGGTAATGCGCCGAGACCTGCTGCTTGGTCAGGATGTGCAGCGACAGCGGCAGGTCGGCCACCGTGTAGTGGATGACCAGGAACATCGCGCGGCTGTCCTGCCCCTGCGCGGTGTGGCTGGTGTCGATGGGCACACCGCCTTCGGTGGTGGTGACGCGGGTGGCGCAGCCGCTGGTCAACAGCGCGGTGGCCAGGGCCAGACCCAGGCGCTGCCAAGTGTGCAATCTCATCCAGGGTTCCTTGTTGATGGGGTCCGTGCCGCCGTTGCTGCGCCGGCCTCTTTCGCAGCGATGCGCGCGGCCGCGCAGTGTGCCGGCTCCTGCAACTGTTGCAGCGTCGTGCCGGCCGGCAGCGCCTGTTGCAGGGCCGCGCGCACGGCAGGGTGCAGGTCGAAGACACGGCCGGCCAGCGCCAGCGGCCGTGGGCCGTGGCGTGCCGTCAATGCCTGCGCCAAGCGCGCCAGTTCACGGCCAGCGGCTTGCAGGATGTGCAGCGCGACCGCGTCGTCGGGTGCAGCCTGCGCCACCGCCAGCGCCAGCGTGCCCAGTTCACCGCGGCTGGCACCGTAGACCCATTGCCGCGTGTGCGCCCAGTCGCTGCCGCCCATGTGCTCGAACAGCCGTTGCGCCAGCGGCGACTGCCGCCAGGCGCCCGGGGATTTGTCTTCGGTACGCCAGACGTGGCGCAGCGCTTCGCGTGCGATCCAGTGGCCACCACCCGCGTCGTCGATGAGCGCTCCGCGGCCACCCGCGCGGTGCAGCGTTCCCTGTTCGTCGATGAACGCGGCGATCGAGCCGGTGCCGGCGTAGACCACATACCCTTCGCCCGGCCCGAAGGCCGCGTGGCAGGCCAGTTCGATGTCGTTCATCGCGCGCACGGCCGACCGGTCCAGCTGCAGCGCCTGCGCCAGCAGCTGGCACAGCTGCGGGCCTTGTTCGGCGTCGAAACCGGTGACCCCGGCCACCACACCCTGCACGGGGCCGCAGGCCGCGGACAGCGCCGCCAAGGTCTGCGCCATCACCGCACGGCCGGCAGGGTCGTGCAGCTGAAGACCCGACAGCGATGCCACCGAGCCTTCTCGCAGCAGCTGCCCGCCGGCACCGGCCAGGGCCCAGCGGGTCTGTGTGCCACCCGCGTCCAGGCCCAGCCAGGCCGGCGGTGTGACGGGGGGGGTGTCGGTGCGCACTGCGCGATTCTGACCGCCACCGCCTGCGCCCCCCGCGATCACCCACACGGGCACCGCCACAATGTGCGGATGCTGTTTCGTTTCACCGCTGCCCTGCTGTTGACGGCCCTGGGCACCCCACACACCGCCAGTGCGCAGGACCGTCTGCCGCTGGCGGTGGTGCAAGCCATGCAGACACTCGGCCTGCCGGCCGATGCCCTGGCCGCCGTTGCGCTGCCGCTGGGCCACCGCAGCCCTGTTTGGCAGCACCAGGCGAGCTTGCCTTTCCAGCCGGGTTCTTCGATGAAGGTGGTGACCAGCATCGTGGCGCTGGACAGGCTGGGGCCCAACCACCGTGGCTTCACCGCCTTGCGCAGCGCGGCGCCCTTGTCCGCCGCCACCTTGCAAGGTGATCTGGTGTTGCAAGGGGGTGGTGATGTCGAACTGGGCCCGTCGCAGCTGTGGTCGCTGCTGGTCGACCTGCGACAGGCCGGTGTGCGGCACATCGCCGGTGATCTGCTGGTGGACCGCACCCGCTACCAGCCGGCGCGGCTGGACATCGGCCTGCCGCCTTTCGACAACTCGACCGAGTTTGCCTACAACGTCATCCCCGACGCGCTGATGCTGAACGAAGGCCTGCTGCCGCTGGAACTGCGTGCCACCGACAGCGGCGTGTCGGCAGCCACCGTGCCGCCTATCCAGGGCATCGTTTTCGACAGCAGCCGCATGGCCTTGGTCGATGCCCGCTGCGCCGACTGGGACGACCACTGGCAGCCCGCCATCACCACCCGCAGCGCAGACGGCCAGACGCGGGTCACGCTCAACGGCGCTTTCCCACGCGGCTGCACCCAACGCACACGGCTGCAGTTGGTGGACCGCGCCGACCTGACGGACAAACTGTTCCGCAGCCTGTGGCAGGGCCTGGGCGGCACCTGGGCCGGCCGCGCCCGTGAAGCGGCCACACCGGCCGACGTGCCGGCGAATACCCGACAGCTGGCCCGCCGCCAGGGTCGGCCCTGGGCCGAACTGCTGCGCCACCTGAACAAGTTCAGCGACAACGCCTGGACTCGTGTGCTCTACCTCGAACTGGGCGTGCCGCTGATGGCCAGCCAACCGAACAAGACCACGCAAGAACTGGCGGACGCCGCGGTGCGGCAGTGGCTGGCGCAGCAGGGTCTGGACGATGCCGGCCTGGTGCTGGACAACGGCTCGGGCCTGTCGCGCACCGAACGCATCAGCCCGCTGCTGCTGGCGCAGATGCTGAAGGTGGCCCACGCCGGCAAAAACGCGCCCGAGCTGCTGATGAGCCTGCCCACCGTGGCGGTGGACGGCACCATGCGCAACCGCCTGAAAGACAGCCCGGCCGCGGGCTGGGCGCGCCTGAAGACCGGCACGCTGCGCAACGTGGTGGCGCTGGCCGGTTACGTGAAAGATGTCGACGGCCGGCCCTGGGTGCTGGTGGCCATGGTCAACCACGACACGCTGGCCAGCCGCAGCCGGCCGGTGCTGGACGCGCTGGTGGACCACATCGCACGCCACGGCCTGCAGACGCAGCTGTCGGCGCCGGGCATGGGCGTAGGCCCACAAGGCGACGGCCCGTGAAGCCCATCACGTCGACCGGTCGGCCGCAGTTCATCGTCATCGGCGGGGGTTTTGCCGGCCTGTGGGCCACCCGCGCGCTGGCGCGGGAGCCGGTGGACATCACGCTCATCGACCGTGCCAACCACCACCTGTTCCAGCCGCTGCTGTACCAGGTGGCCACGGCCGGCCTGTCGGCGGCGGACATCGCCGCGCCCTTGCGCCACATCCTGCGTGACCAGCCCAATGTGCGCGTGCTGATGGCCGAAGTGAGTGGCATCGACTGCCAGCGCCGGCAGGTCACGCTGTCCGATGGCAGCACGCTGGCCTACGACCAGTTGCTGGTGGCCAGCGGCGCCACCCATGCCTACTTCGGCAAGGACCAGTGGGCACCGCACGCACCGGGCCTGAAGACGCTGGACGACGCGCTGCTGATTCGCCGCCGCCTGCTGCTGGCCTTCGAACATGCCGAAGCAGCCGCCACGCCGGCCGAGCAGAAAGCCTGGCTGCACTTCGCGGTGGTCGGTGGTGGCCCGACCGGGGTCGAACTGGCCGGCACGCTGGCCGAGATCGCCCGCCACACGCTGCGCCAGGAATTCCGCCGCATCGACCCGCGCCAGGCGCAGGTGCGGCTGATCGAAGCCGGGCCCGCGCTGCTGGCCAGCTTTCCGCCGCGCCTGCAGGCCCGCACCCGCGCGCAGCTCGAAGGCCTGGGCGTGCAGGTGCTGTGTGGGCAGCCGGTGGCCGACATCACCGCCCAGGGCTACCGCCTGGGCGACAGCTTCGAACCCTGCCGCACCGTGCTGTGGGCCGCCGGCGTGGCGGCCTCGCCGCTGGGCGCGATGCTGGGTGCGGAACTGGACCGCGCAGGCCGCGTGAAGGTGCAGGCCGACCTGACCTTGCCCGGCCACCCCGAGGTCTTCGTGGCCGGCGACCTGGCGTCGCTTCAACAGGCCAACGGCCATCCGGTGCCGGGTGTGGCGCCGGCCGCCAAGCAGATGGGGCGCTTTGTGGCGGCCGTCGTGCGCTCGCGGCTGCGCGGCGGCGGCGCACCGACCAAGCCCTTCGTGTACGCCGACTACGGCAACCTGGCCACCATCGGCCGCATGGCGGCGGTGGTGGACCTGCGGGGCTTCCACTTTTCGGGCCTGCTGGCCTGGTGGTTCTGGCTCGCGGCGCACGTGTTTTTCCTGATCGGGTTTCGCAACCGCGTGTCCGTGCTCGTCAACTGGGCCTGGGCCTATTGGACCTACCAGCGCGGCGCGCGCATCGTGCTGGGCGGGCCAATACCCCACAAGGAAGAACCCTGATGCGCGGCGGCGGTCTCTGGCCGAGACTGCGCAAACAGGGCCGCTGTGGCTGCTGGGAGCTGGCCCTTGAACACCCCGATCGTGCTGTTTCTCGTTTTTGGCGCCTGTTTTGGCCTGGCCACCTACAGCCGCCGCCACCTGTTCAGTGAGGGGCCCAGCAAGGCCACGCAGAGCACTGGCCGAGAAGCGCTGATGGGGCGCATCCTTTGGGTGGCCATCTGCACTTGCCTGTGGCCGCTGATGGCACTGACGGGACTGTATTCCTGGTGGCGGCTGTCGCGGGTGCGCGTCAAGGTGCCGGTCGAGCCCAAGCGCTGAAGCGTCGGGCCTGCCTTCAGCCCACCCGCAGGTTCTCGGGCGCCAGGTAACGCTGGCGGAAGGTCTCGAAGTCCACCGTGTCGGCGACTTCGATGGCGCGTGTCTTCTCCAGCGACTCGCGTGCCATGGCTTCGAAAACCGCCTGCTGCTCCGCCGACCAGGGCAGCGCCAGCAGGTGTTTCTGCGTCTGCACCGACTGCGCGCGCACGAAGCCGGTGTAGGACGACGCGAAGTCGCTTTTCATCGTGGCCAGCACGCGGGCCGACGGCAGGCTGTCCATGGCCGCCAGGCCCTGGCGGGCGGCGGCCAGCGCAGCGCTGTAATCGGTGCTGTCGTGGGCGGTGTTCAAGGCGGCGGCGATGGGCTCGCACTGGTCCAGCAGTTCCACCGCCCAGTCCACCAGCTTCACCTCTTGGCCGTCGCGTTCCAGCTTCAGGCCAGGTTCACGGCCATGGGATGCGGTGCGGTGCTGGTTGCGGCCCAGCGCGGCAATCTCTTCGGGGGTGTCGGGCGGGCTGTCGGACAGCAGGCAGTGCAGCAGGAAGACATCCAGGAACCGCAGTGTCGGTGCGGCAATGCCGACCGGCACGAAGGGGTCCAGGTCCATGCAACGCACCTCGACGTATTCCACGCCACGTTCACGCAGCGCGTGCAGCGGGCGTTCGTCGGGGCGGATCACGCGCTTCGGGCGGATGGTGCCGTAGAACTCGTTTTCGATCTGCAGCAGCGTCGTGCCCAGCTGGTTGTATTCACCACCCAGGTTCTTCACGCCGATGGCTTCGTAGGGCCCGTAAGGCTGTGTGAGCGCTTCGTGCAAGGAAGCCGCGTAACTGTCCAGGCTGTTGTAGCTGACCGCCAATGTGGACTGTGCGTCGCTCTGGTAGCCCAAGCGCCCCATGCGCAGGCTGGTGGCGTGCGGCTGGTGCAGCGTGTGTTCGCTCAAGGGCTGCAGCGTGTGCGCGCGGCCGGCCACGAAGCTGGAACACACCGCGGGGCTGGCGCCGAACAGCGTCAGCAGCAGGAAGGCGTGGCGCCTGAAGTTGCGGATCAGCGCAAAGTGCTCTTCGTTGTTCAGGTCCGGCAGCGACCAGTTGTAGTGGATGCCGGAAATCGTCTGCATGCGCCGCCCGTAGCGGTGGCCCAGGCCCATGCGGTAGACACTCTTGGCGCGGCCGATGTGGCTGCTGCCGTAACGGCCCAGCGGAATGGTCTCGTCGGTCGGCAGGCCACACGGCATGCTGCCCACCCACAACATCTCGTCGCCTGCGGCAGCCAAGGTGCGGTAGACAAACTGATGCACCCGGGTCAGTTCGTCCAGGCAGTCCTGCACCCCGGCGTGCACACCGGTGATCAGCTCGAGCTGGCTTTCGCTGAAGTCGGTGGTGATGTGCGGGTGTGTCAGCGCCGAGCCCAGCGCCAGCGGGTGCGGTGTCAGCGCCAGGCCACCACCGGGCAGTGCACGCAGGCTTTCTTTTTCGATGCCGCGGCGGATGCCCAGCAGGCGCTTGGTGCCCAGTCGGTGCAGTTGGTCTTGGATCAGGCTCATGGACGGGCTTCGGCTCGGGGCCGTCAGGACAAGGGGAATGGGCCGCCAGGCGCGCGGGGCCGCAAGGTTAAGCCTTCGGGGCAGATCGTGCTGGCCAGGGCTCTCTTGGACCGCCTGCGACCGCCGGCCGTTTGCCGTGGCACGATGCTGCCAGCTTCGACCCGGTTCCTTGATGACGAAAACCCCGCCACCACCCGGCGGCGAAAGCACCGCAGGCATGAACGTCCTTCTGCAACGCCGACTGGCCCGCGCGCTGGCCGCGCTGTTTTTCTGTGTCGGCACCGGCTGGGCCCAGGCCCAGGCCGCCGCGGGCTTCACCGAATGGAGCGAGAGCTTCGCCGCCGACTGGGTGCGCCTGTCGCCGGAACGTGCGACCTTCTCGCAGTACTTCGGCGCCGAAGAACAAGCTGCCTTCGACCGCGAACTGACGCCGCTGACGGCCGCCCAGCGCGAACGCACCGCGGCGATGGCACGCACCGGCCTGGCGCGGCTGAGCGGCTTCGACACGGCTGCGCTGACGGCCGACGAACGGGTGGGTGCGGCCATCCTGCGCTGGTCCTTGCAGCGCACGCTGGATGGACTGCCTTTCGAAGACCACGGTTTTGTCTTCAACCAGCTGGGTGGTCCGCACATCCGCTACGTGAGCCTGCTGGCCGAAAACCAGCCGCTGCGCAAACCGGCCGACCTGCAGACCTACCTGGCGCGCCTGGCGCAGGTGAACCTGCGCCTTGACGAGGGCATCGAGCGCAGCCGCGCTGCCGTCGCCAGGGGCCTGCTGCCGCCACGGGTGGTGCTGGAGCGGGCCCGCACGCAGGTGCAGGCCTTTCTGGCACAAGGCGCGGCCGACAACGACATCGTCAGCGGCCTGGCGCGGCGCAGCGCGCGCATCGAAGGGCTGGCCGCTGACGAACGCCAGGTCGCCATCAGCCAGGCCACCGCGTTGGTGCAGGACCGTGTGCGCCCGGCCTACGAGCGTGTCCTGGCGCTGATGAACGAATTGCACCCGCGCACCACCGGCGATGCCGGCCTGTGGCGCTTGCCGCAAGGCGACAAGGCCTACGCGCAGGCGCTGGCCAACTTCACCACCACGACACTGGATGCCGAGGCCATCCACCAGCTGGGCCTGCGCGAGGTGGCCCGCATCGAAGCGCAGATGGACCGTGTGCTGCAGGGCCTGGGCCGCCGCGAAGGCAGCGTGCAGGCGCGGTTGAACACGCTGCGCGCCGAACTGCAACCCGCTGCCGAGCCCGACCCCAGGCCCGCCATCATTGCGCGTTATGTCGAGGCCGTGAAAGACGCCCAGCGGCGTGCGCAGGACCTCTTCAACCTGCAGCCGCGCGCGCCGGTGGACGTGCGGCGGGTGCCGGCGCTGACCGAACGCACGGCCAGCGCCTACTACACCACGCCCACCCCCGACGGCAGCCGGCCGGGCATCTTCTGGATGCCCTTGCCGGGCCCGAACTACGACCTGCTGCGGGTGCGCAGCCTGGCCGTGCACGAAGCCGTGCCGGGCCACCACTTCCAGCTGGCGCTGCAGCAGGAACAGGCATCGCTGCCGCGCTGGCGCCAGCGGCGCATCTTCGGCGGCGGCAGCGCCCACAGCGAAGGCTGGGCGCTGTACGCAGAACGCCTGGCACTCGACGAAGGCTGGTACGAAGGCGACCCGCACGCCTTGCTGGGCGGGCTGGACGGCCAGCTGTTCCGCGCCCGCCGGCTGGTGGTGGACACCGGCCTGCATGCCAAACGATGGACCCGCGAACAGGCCATCGCTTACGGCCTGCCGGCACACGAGGTGGAGCGTTACATCGCCAACCCGGGCCAGGCCACGGCCTACATGGTGGGCATGTTGCACATCCTGGCGCTGCGCGACGAGGTGCAGCGCACGATGGGCCCACGTTTCACGTTGAAGGGTTTTCACGACGTGGTGCTGAAAACCGGCTCGGTGCCGCTGGACGTGCTGAGCGACGTGGTGCGGCGCTGGGCCGCGGCGCCGGCCTGATCGGGCCCTTGCGATGCAGCGCCGGCACCTGTTGCGCTACCTGCCCGCCTGGGCCGCTGCCGGCCTGTGCGGGCCTGCGCTGCCGGCCCACGCGGCGCTCGACACTGCCGCGCTGGAAAAAGCAGCCGCTGCAGCCGATCTGCACAGCCTGATGGTCTGGCAGCGTGGTGAGTTGCTGATGCAGCACCACCGGCGTTCGCGCGACCGGCCCGGCGGCAGCTGGTTCGAGCGCGAGGTCGACTTCGGCCCCGACGTGCTGCACGACATGCGCTCGATCAGCAAAAGTGTCATCGGCCTGCTCGTGGGGCAGGCGGTGGGGCGGGGCGAAGTCGACATCGGCGCGCCGGTGCTCGATCACTTCCCCGAGCTGCAGGCACTTCGCAGCGGCCCGCAGCAGGCCATCACGGTGACGCATCTGCTGAACATGACGGCCGGGCTGAGCTGGAACGAAGAGATCGGCACCTACGGCCGCGCAGCGAACGACGAAACCCGACTTGCGTCCGACCCCGCGCCGTGGGGCTACGTCCTGGACCGCGCGCTGGCCCACCCACCCGGGCAGGTGTGGCAGTACAACGGCGGCTGCACCGCGCTGCTGGCCGAGATCGTGCAACGCCGCAGTGGCCGGCCCTGGCTGGACCGGGTGCGAGAAGACCTGTTCAGCCCCTTGGGCATCCAGCGTTTTGCCTGGCGCACCGGTGCCCACGGCCAGCCGATGGCCTATGCGGGCTTGCGGCTGTCGGCGGCCGACCTGCTGCTGCTGGGCCGGCTGATGCTCGACGGCGGCCGTTGGCAAGGCCGGCAACTGGTGCCGGCCGCCTGGGTGGCGGCCACGCTGCAAGGGCAGGCCACCGTGGGCCGCGGGTCCTTGCAGTACAGCCAGCAGTGGTGGAACGGCACGGTGTTGCACCAGGGGCGCACGCTGAGCACCACCGCGGGCATGGGCAATGGCGGGCAGCGGCTGTTTGTCGTGCCGGCACTCGGGCTGCTGGTGGTGTTCACGGCCGGCCAGTACAACTCGTCGGCCATCGGTCCGCTGCAGGCGATGCTGCTGCGACAGATCGTGGGCATGGTGTGATCGACAGACCCAGGAACGGCACATGAAATCGATGGGCGCTCGCGCCGAAGGCCTGCGGCTGGAACGCATGCAGGCCAGCCCCCTGTGGCGGCCCGCGGCCGACGGCAACGGTGGTGGCTTCCGCAACCTCGCGCCCATCCGCGCCGGGCTGCGTGACCCGGCCGCCAAGATGCCAACGCTTGCCGACTTCATCTGCGGCGGCACACGCCGTGTGCCCACGGGCCCGCTGCCGGCGCTGGACCCGCTGCCCGCGTGGCTGAAAAAACCCGACACCGGCCTGCGTGCCACCTGGCTGGGCCACAGCACGGTGCTGCTGGAAGTGGACGGCGTGCGCCTGCTCACCGACCCGGTGTGGGGCCTGCGGGCCTCGCCCACGCAGCTGGCCGGCCCGAAGCGATTCCAGCCGGTGCCGGTGAGCCTGAAGGCCTTGCCGCCCATCGACGCGGTGATCCTGTCGCACGACCACTACGACCACCTGTGCCACCCCACGGTGCGTGCATTGGCCAGGACCGGCGTGCCCTTCATCACCAGCCTGGGCGTGGGTGCGCACCTGCAGGCCTTCGGCGTGGCGCCTGACCGCATCACGGAACTGGACTGGTGGCAGAGCCATCGTGTGGCCGGCTCCGATGTCGAAGTGACGGCAGCGCCTTCACAGCACTTCAGCGGCCGGGGCTTGAAAGACCGCAACGCCACGCTGTGGTCGTCACTCGTGGTGCGTGGGCCGAAACACCGGGTGTTCTTCAGCGGCGACACGGGCCTGACCGACCAGTACACCGGGATCCGCGAGCGCCTGGGCCCCTTCGACCTGGTGATGCTGGAAGTGGGCGCCTTCCACCCCGCCTGGGGCGACATCCACCTGGGCCCGGAACACGCGCTGGAAGCGCTGCAGTTGCTGGGCGGCGGTGCCTTTCTGCCGGTGCACTGGGGCACCTTCAGCCTGGCCATGCACGCCTGGGACGAACCGGCCGAAACGCTGCTGCGGCTGGCGCCGGCACAGGGCGTTCACTTGCTGATGCCGCACCTGGGCCAGGCCGTGGAACCCACGCAGGTGGACAGCGTCACGCCCTGGTGGCGGGGTGTGGACCAGGCCGACGCCGCGCCACCCGAAGCGCTGAGCTGGCCCAAGTCGCTGGCCTGGCCGGCGGACTGAATGAGCACCGCTGCGCCGGCTTGACAGGGTGAACCTGTGTAAAGGCGGCGCCGCGCCGTCGGCCCCGCCCGGCCGCACACCGTTGACGGATTGAAGTTCACTTCAGGAGACCGTCATGCCCGATTCAAAGGAACCCGTGGTCGCAAGCTCGCCGGGCCGCCGCCGTTGGGGTCTTGCCTTGGCGCTGTTGGCCGGAGGCGCACTGAGCGGCTGCATCATGGTGCCGGTGGGTCGCCGGCAGGGTCGCGGTGACGATGGCTACGACGACGACGATGGTGACGGCGACGTGGTCACCGTCGCACCGCCGCCGCCACGTGTGGACGTGGTGGTGGCCGCGCCCGGCCCCGGCTTCTTCTGGATTGCCGGCCATTGGGGCTGGATCGGTGGGCGCCATGTCTGGATCGGCGGCCGCTGGCAGGCGCCGCGCCCGGGTTGGCGCTGGCAGCCGCATGGCTGGACACGCCACCGGCGCGGTTGGCGCGCACGGCCGGGGCGCTGGCACCGCGGCTGAGCTGGGGACACACGCCGCGTCGGGATTCAGCCGGCAGCGGGTGGTGAGGCCGGCAAGGCCGGCCAGTCCAGCAATTCGGCCAGCCGTGTCACCACCCACACTGCTTCGGCATCGTTGACCACCGACACTTCGGCCTGCAGCCCGCCCAGCATGCGTTGCAGCACATCGTCTTCGGTCACGCCCAGCTGCCAGCGTTTGTCCATGGCCTGCTCGGTCAGCATCTGCGCCAGGTCTTCGCAGAACTCGTAACGCGCGGCGATCTCGGCACGCGAGGCGGTGGGCTTGATGCGCCCCGGCGGCACGAACAGCGCAATGAACGAGGGTGGAACGACGATCTGGCTTTCGTCTGACATCGGGGCATTGTGCGGGTGGGTGTGCGGGTGTGGGCCGCGCGGCCTCAGAGGGGCTGCAACGCCGCGCCCCGCAGACCCACCAGCAGTGCGCGGCCGTTGCCATCGACACGGAATTCACCGTAACGCGCGGCCTGCCAGCGCTCGGCTTCCCCTTCGGCAAAAAACCAGGCATCGGTGACCAGCACCCAGTCGCCGTCCTTGGGTGTCAGCTCGATCAGCAGCTCGCCGCCCTGGGGCACCGCCCCTGCGGGCAGCGCATGCAGCGTGGCCACGCCACGGGCATCGCGCCACGCCACCACCCGTGGGCGTGTGGGCTGCAGCAGGCCCGCAACCGGTTCGATGACATCGCGCGGAATGGCAAAACGAAGCGCCATGTAGTCGCCCTGCATCAGCGAGCGCGGGTCCACCGGGGCCAGCTCGACAAACACCGGCAGGCCTTCGGCGATCAGGCGTTCCTTCTGCCAGATGCCCACGTTGGCGGCCGTCAACACCGCCAGCAGGCTGATGGCCAGGCCGATGCGGGCACGCGGCGTTCCGACCGACGGCACCGCGTCGTTCGCCGCTGCAGCGCGCTGGCCACGCCAGCCCCACCAGGCCAGCGCACCCAGCAGCGCGCCGGCGGCCAGCAGTGCCAGCGCCTTGTCCTGTAAGGGCCAGCTCAGTGCGTAATGGAAGGCTCCGACGATCCACGCCGCCGCCAGCGCGGCTGCGCCTGCCAGGCGCCAACGCCCGGCGGTGGCCGACAGCGACAGCGCCAGCAGTGCCGCGCCCAGTGCCGGCATCAACACCGCCAGCGCGGCCAGCACCAGCGCAGCGGCTGCGCACCAGGCTTGTCGCAAGGGCGGCCACTGCCGTGCGGCCCAGGCGGCAGCGGCCAAGGTCAGCAGAGTCGACAGCACCTGCAGCGGCCAGTCCAGCGGCCGCCCCCTCTGCCAGGGCCTGCTGGCGAGATCGCCCGCGTCGCCCAGGCTGGCGCCGGCCAGCATCGTCATGCCGGAGGCGAAGGCCAGCCCAGCCAGCGTCGCCAGCAGCCAGCCGGCGCGCAGCGTTTCCAGCAGCGCACGGGCGCGGGGCGCCAGCCGTGCCTGCACCATGCCGGCAAGCAGCCACACCGCCAGCAGCAGGTGCAGCACGAACCACCAGCGGCCATGGCCGCTGAGGAACCAGGCGTCCCAGGACCGGGGCATGCAGGCCACGCCGAACAGCAGCGCGGCCGCGGCCCCCAGCAGCACCCGCAGCCAGGGCCGGGGCACGGCGGCGGCCACCGCCACGCTCAGCACCGACAGCAGCGCCGACGCGGCCGGTGGGTCGATGTCGCGGTACAGGCCGAAGCCGAGCGACAGCGCACCCACCAGCAGTGCCGGCAAGGCCAGCTGTTCGACGAAAACCGCCAGCCCGTCGGCGCGCAGCACCACCACCGCGCCGGCCAGCAAGAGCACCCCGACCAGATAGGGCCCGACACCTTGTTCGATGAAGTCGCCCAGCAGCAGGCCCACCACGCCCAGCAGCGGCAGCGCGGCCATCCAGGCACCCAGTGCGATCAGCAGCACCACGGGCCAGGGGCGGCTGTCGGCCGCCGGGGCTTCGGTGCCGGGTGGCAGCAGGCCGTCGCGCACGGCGTTCTGCAGGGCTTGTTGAAGTGGCAAGGCGCTCATGACGCGCTGCCCTCCACGGAGGCTGCGGCGTGTTCGCGTGACAAGCGCAGGATCAGCGCCACGGTGCCACCCAGCATCGCGGCCGCCGCCACACCCAGCAGCAGCAGGCGGCCGATGGGGTCGTCGCCGCTGTTGTCGAACAGCAGCCTGGCCAGGCCGCCAAACAGCAGCGCGTTCAGGCCCAGTGCCACCGCGCTGAGGCCGAAGATGTCGAAGCCGGCCGGCCGCGACAGCAGCGCCGCCAGCACGGCCAGCACCAGCAGGCCCAGCGCATAGTGGCCGGCGACGCTGGACTGGAACAGGCCGCCCAGCGCACTGCTGCCGATCATCACCACCGCCAAGGTCAGCGCGTTGCGCAGCGCCCACGCGCCGGCACCGGTGTGGCGCTGCAGCGGCGGGCTGAGCAACAGCACCACGGCCAGCGCCAGCACCCAGCCCACCGCGTGCGCCGGCAGGTCGTGGGGCGCCGCGCGCCAGCTGTGGCCGGTGTGGGTCTGCACCCACAGCGCGACGGCCGTCATGGCGACCAGGGCCCAGGGCGCCCACAGCAGGTCGCTGCGTTGACCCAGGGCCAGCGGCAGCGTCAGTGCGGCCCACAACGCAAACAGCTGCCAGGCATCGGCACCGGTCTGGTAGGTCTGGCCGAAATAGGCAAACAGCGCACCGGTGGCCAGCAGGGCCAGCAGCGACAGCGGCCCACGCGCCGCCGGGCGTGCCCATGCACCCACCACCATCACCAGCACCGCGCCCTGCAGCAGAGCAAAGCGGCCCAGGCGGCCCAGCGTGTCCCAATGGGCCGCCACCCAGAACACCAGGCCCAGGCCGATCAGCGCGGCGGCCAGCGCGGCCAGCGTCAGCACCGCCTTGCGAAGCAGGTGTTCGGGTGACGCAGTCAAGCCTGCGCTGAGCTCCAGCCGCGAGGTGTCGGCCGCGTCCAGCTGATGCCGGGCGGCGGTGTCGTACAGGGCCAGTCTCAGGTCCATGGCGCGGTGGGTGTGGCTGCGATGGCTTGGATGCTAGGCCGCCAGCCCACACGCCGGTGCCACCGTCTGCGTCGCACCGCGGCGTGAGCCGCCCGGTGCCGGTGGGCGATACCGCCGCATGGGGGATGGCGCCGGCTGGCTCAGGTCTCGTCGGCTTCGATCAGCATCGTGCGCCGCCGCACACCCTGGCCGGCCACGCTGACCGTCACACGCAGCGCCTGGCCCACGGGCACGCTGCGGCTGAAACGGTAGTCCAGCCCGTCCCAGGCGCCGGGGTTGTGGGCTGCCACGCGGTGGCGCCACTGCTGCGTGCCGTTGGCTTGCACCGTGACCTGCAGCCAGGGCGCTGCCGCCTGTTCGGGCACGGCCACGGTCACGGCGCAGGCGATCTCGAAGCGCCTTTCACGGCGCGCGTCGGCCGGGATGGTGAGCGTGGCGGTGGCGGCATCGCCGCCGTCGAGCTGCCAGCGTTCGGGCTTGTCGGTGGCGGGACGGGGAACAGGGGGCTTGGCGGCGGTCATCGGCCGGGCATTGTGCGCGACCGACCCCCTTCCGGTGGATACCTCGGTGTCATCGCCGGCTTCGGATCGCTAGGATACAAAACGTCACCGTGATGCCTTCCGGAGCGAGCCGTGCGAGCCGCAGCCCTGTTTCACCCCACCGTCCGCCTGTTCCCGCTTTTGTTCCTGCTGCTCTGCGCGCTGGGCCTGGCCGTGCCTGCCTGGGCGCAAGCCGACACACCGCGGCGTGTGGCCCTGGTCATCGGCAACAACGCCTACAGCAACGGGCCCTTGTTGAACCCCGTGAACGACGCGCGTGCGATGGCCAACACGCTGCAGAAGGCCGGCTTCACGGTGATCCTGAAAACCGACGCCACCCAGCGCGACCTGCTCAGCGCGGTGCGCGACTTCGGCAACCAGCTCAAGGCGGGCGGTGCGGGCACCGCGGGGCTGTTCTACTTTGCCGGCCACGGCATGCAGATCAAGGGCCGCAATTTCCTGATCCCGGTGGGCGTGAACATCGAACACGAAGACGAGGTCAGCTACCAGGCCCTGGACGCGCAGGCGGTGCTGGACAAGATGGAATCGGCCGGCAACGGCATCAACCTGATGATCCTGGACGCCTGCCGCGACAACCCCTTTGCGCGCAGTTTCCGGTCCAGCAGCCGCGGCCTGGTGCAGATGGAGCAGCCGGTGGGCACGCTGGTGGCCTACGCCACCGCGCCGGGCTCGGTGGCCAGCGACGGCCAGGGCACCACCAACGGCCTGTACACCACGCACCTGCTGCAGCAGATGGAGCAGCCGGGTGTGAAGGTCGAAGAGGTGCTCAAGCAAGTGCGCGGCGCGGTGCGACGCGCTTCGCTGGGCCGCCAGGTGCCGATGGAGTGGAACGCGCTCGAAGGCGACTTCTACTTCTTTCCGCCGGTGGCGGGTGCAGCGCCCACCGCACCGCCGGTGGCCTTGCCCGACCCGCAAGCCATGATCGACGACGCCCTGTGGTCGGCGGTGAAGGACAGCACCAGCAGCGCCGAGCTGTTTGCCTACCTCAACCGCTTTCCGGCCGGCCGCCATGCCAGGGAAGCCCGCGCCCGCCTGGCCGACCTGGTGGCACCCGGCGGCCGGCCGACAGCGGGCAACAGCTCACGTCCCGATGCCACGGCAGGTGTCGCGGAAACCGGCTCGCGCCCGCTCAGCGAAGCCGAGGTCGAGAACGTCCTGCGCCAGACCGAGCAGGGCGACCGCGAGCGCCTCGCCAACATCGCCGCCGCGCAGGCGCGCATCGACGAGATCGTGACCTGGGGCGACGTCGGCACCGACCGCCGGCCCGCCAACCCCAAGCGCAACGCCCACGCCTTCGCCGAAGGCGACCGCTACCGCTACCGCGTGCTGGACCAGATGAGCGATCGCTACACCTCCGACCACCTCTGGCGCATCGACCGCATCGAAGCCGACGGGTCGCTGTGGGTGAACGACGGCGCCCAGCGTTTCGACCCCCTGGGCCAGCTGCGCGGTGGCACCGACGAACACACCGGGCAGTGGGTGGACTGGCAGCCGGTGCTGCCGCTGGCCACCATCGCATCGCAAGCGCCTTCGGCTCAGCCGCTGGAGCACGGCGTGGCCAGCACCGTGCAGTGGCGCGATGTCGAGGGCCGGGTCACGAAAGCCGCGCTCAAAGGCAAGATGCAGGGCCCGGTGGCCGAAAGCATCCAGACCCTGGCCGGCTTGATGAACACCCGCCGCATCGACGCCTTCCTGGAGGGCCCGGCCGTGCGCAGCAACGGTGAACGCCTGCGCATCTCGCTGCGCCTGTCGTGGTGGTTTGCACCCGGCGTGGGCCTGCCCGTGCGCATGAGTGTCGACCAGCGCGAAGACGACCGCCTGGTGCGCCGCAGCGTGCACGACGTGACGGCGCTGGACGTGCTGAGCCAGGGCGCCACCAAGACCGCCTTGGGCAACTAGACGCAACGGGACGCCACTAGACTGCAGGCATGGCCAGATTGCACCCCGACGAAGTCACGCACTACCAACAACAGGGCTACGTCGTCCCGCGTTTTGCCTTGCCGGCCCCGCAGGTGGCGGTGATGCGCGAGGCGCTGGACGAACTGATCCGCCGCAACCCGGGCGTGCGGCCCGAGAAGCTGGTGTCGGCGCACATCGAAAGCGGCGCGGGTCGTGACAACGGCGAAGGTGTGCAGGGTGTGTCGGCCTTTCTGGACCTGGCGCGCGACCCCCAGATCGTCGAGCTGGTCAGCGGTGTGCTGGGCGAGGACATCATCCTGTGGGGCTGCCACGTCTTCTGCAAGCCGGCCGGCGAGGGTTACGAAACGCCCTGGCACCAGGACGGCCACTACTGGCCCATCCGCCCGCTGGCCACCTGCACGGTGTGGGTGGCGCTGGAAGACTCCGACGTGGGCAACGGCTGCCTGCGCGTGATCCCGGGTTCACACGCCAGCCAGACCCTGCACGACCACCTGCACGAAGACCGCCAGGACCTGACGCTGAACCAGCGCCTGGCAGCCGGCACCTTCGACGAAAACACCGCGGTGGACATCCAGCTCAAGCCCGGCCAGATGTCGCTGCACGACGTGTACATGATCCACGGCGCGATGCCCAACCGGTCATCGCGGCGGCGCACCGGCGTGGCGCTGCGTTACATGCCCAGCACGTCGCTGTTCGATCGCCAACTGCGCCCGGTGGACGGGCAAAGTGGCGTGCCGGTCAACTTCGCGCAGCGGCCGCTGTGGCTGGTGCGGGGCGTGGACCGCCACGGCGGCAACGGGGTCGGCAGCATGTAAGGCCGCCAGGCCTTCGCTTCCCAAGGGCGCAACGCCCCGACACCGACAGTTTTTGCGAGTTCCGTAAGAATGCGTCGAGCCGGCGCGACCGTGATGGATGCGCGGCGCCACCGTGCCGCCCCTTGCACGCCGCATTCTGAAAAGGAACCCATGCACCCGACCTTGCCCTTGCTGGCCGCCACCGACTTTCCGCCGCTGAAGCGCATGGGCCTGGACACGCTGCAGGTGAACCTGGGCTACAAGTGCAACCAGAGCTGCCTGCATTGCCACGTCAACGCCGGCCCGAATCGCACCGAGATGATGGACGGCCCCACCGCGGCGCTGGTGCTCGACGTGCTGCGCGCGCGGCGGGTGTCCACGCTGGACCTGACCGGCGGCGCGCCCGAGCTGAGCCCGCACTTCCGCAGCCTGGTGCAAGGCGCGCGGGCGCTGGGGGTGCGGGTCATCGACCGCTGCAACCTGACCATCCTGTCCGAGCCCGGGCAGGAAGACTTGGCCGCTTTCCTGGCCGCGCAGGGTGTCGAGGTGGTGGCGTCGTTGCCCTGTTACTCGGTGGACAACGTCGATCGGCAACGGGGCGAAGGGGTGTTCGACCGCAGCATCGCCGGCCTGCGCGCGCTGAATGCGCTGGGTTATGGCCGCACCGGCAGCGGCCTGGTGCTGAACCTCGTCTACAACCCGCAAGGCGCCAGCCTGCCGCCACCGCAAGGGCCGCTGGAGGCCGACTACAAACGTGAGCTGGCGGCGCATTTCGGCATCGTCTTCAACCAGCTGTTTGCGCTGACCAACATGCCCATCCAGCGTTTTGGCAGCACGCTGGTCAGCAAGGGCACTTTTGCCAGTTACCTGCAGCTGCTGAAAGGCGCCTTTCAGGCCCACAACCTGGACACGGTGATGTGCCGCAGCCTGGTCAGCGTGGACCACGTGGGCGAGCTGTACGACTGCGACTTCAACCAGATGCTGGGCCTGCCGGCGCGCATCGGCGGCCGTACCCGCGCGCACCTGCGTGACCTGCTGGTGCACGACACCGCCGGCTCGGTGATTCGCGTGGCCGACCACTGTTACGGCTGCACCGCGGGCCAGGGCAGCAGCTGTGGCGGCGCGCTGGAGGCCGCTGACCAGAACGCCGCGCAGACGGTGTGAACCGGACGGTGTGAGGCAGACGGTGTGAAGCGGCTGTCCATCGTGATGCCGGTGCTGGACGAAGCCGCCGGCATCACCATCACGCTGCAGGCGCTGGCACCGCTGCGCGCCGCCGGCCACGAGGTCATCGTGGTCGATGGTGGCAGCAGCGACGGCACGCCCGAGCTGGCCCAAACCCTGGCCGACCATGTGTTGGCCGGCCCCCGCGGCCGCGCAAGGCAGATGAATGCCGGCGCGTTGCAGGCCCAGGGCGATGTGCTGCTCTTCCTGCACGCCGACACCGTGTTGCCGGCCGGTGCCGACCGCTGTGTGCTGCAGGCGCTGGCCGCTGGCCGGCGCTGGGGTCGCTTCGACGTGCGGATCAGCGGCAGCAGCGCCTGGTTCGGTGTCATCGCGTCCTTCATGAACCTGCGCTCACGGCTCAGCGGCATCGCCACCGGCGACCAGGCGCTGTTTGTCGAACGCCACCTGTTCCATGAATTGGGTGCTTATGCCGACCAGCCCCTGATGGAAGACATCGAGCTCAGCCGCCGCCTGCGTGCCGTGGGCCGGCCGGCCTGTCTGCGCGAGCGAGTGCTCACCTCGGGCCGGCGATGGGAAAGCCGCGGCGTCTGGCGCACGGTGCTGCTGATGTGGCAACTGCGCTGGCGCTACTGGCGCGGTGTTTCGCCCGAGGCCTTGGCGCGAGCCTACAAATGAAGCTTTGCCGTGTGGCCCTGATGGCCAAGGCGCCCGAGCCCGGCCTGGCCAAGACCCGCTTGGTGCCGGCCTTGGGTGAAGCCGGTGCGGCGGCGCTGGCGGCGCGGCTGCTGGCACACGCGCTGCAGCAGGCGCTGGAAGCGCAGCCCGACAGCGTCACCTTGTGGACCGCACCCGATGCCAGCCACCCTGCCTTCGTGCGCGCCAGCTGGCTGGGTGTGGTGCTGGCGGTGCAGCCGGAAGGCGATCTGGGCCAACGCATGGCGCGGGTCTTCGAGGCTGGCTTCGCGCAGGGCGACACGCCGGTGCTGCTGATGGGCACCGATGCACCCTCGCTCGGCGCAAGCGTGCTGCAAGCGGCTGCAGCTGAATTGGAGCGCCATGATGTTGTCTTCGTGCCAGCACATGACGGCGGTTATGCCCTCGTCGGCTTGCGCGCACCACCGACCCGGCGCCTGAGCGATCTGCTCACCGCCCTGTTCAGCGGCATGCGCTGGAGCACGCCCCAGGTCATGTCCGACACCCGCGCGCGCCTGGCCGCAGCCGGCTTCAGCCACGCCGAACTGCCGCCCGTTCACGACATCGACGAACCGGCCGATCTGGTGCACCTGCCACCGGGCTTGCTGTCAGCCACCGACCGACCCGCCACTGCTTGAAGGAAGAGCCATGAACATCCCTCGTCGCCACGTGCTGGGCGCTGCCGCAGCTTTTGTCGCGGTACCCGCGGTGTCCACCGCCTGGGGCCAGGGCAGCGCGCTGCGTTTCGGCGTCGGCCTGTTCCAGCCCGACCGCGAAAAAAACGACAACACCTACCGCCCCCTGGCCAATCACCTGGCGGCCCGCCTGGGCCGGCCGGTGCAATTGCGCACGGTGGACACCTGGGAAGGCCTGGCCAAGAGCCTGGCGGCCGGTGAAACCGACATCGCGCTGCTCGGCCCCTGGGGCTATGTGCTGGCCAACCAGACGGCGGGTGCGCAGGTGGTGGCCACGATCCTGTACGACGGCAAGCCCGAGTACTTCGCGATCATCGTCACGCACCCCGAATCGGGCCTGAAGAGTGCTGCCGACCTGATCGCGCAAGGCAAGTCGCGCAGTTTTGCCTTCGGCGACAAGGGCTCGACTTCGGGTTACCTGATCCCGCTGCACTTCTTCATGCAGCAGGGTGTGCCCGACCCGGAAAAACACTTCGCCAAGGTGCTGTACACCAAACACCAGGCCATCCAGACGCAGGTCACGGCGGGCCAGCTGGACGCCGGCGCCGACTACAACCGCAACCGCAACGCGATGATCGAACAGGGCCTGATCCAGGCCGAACGCTCGCGCATCATCTGGCAATCGGCGCCCTTGCCCAACGACGCCGTGGCGCTGAACGCGCAGCTGTTCAAGGACAAGGCCTTTGTCGCCCGTGTGCAGGCCGCGCTGCAGGAGGTGGGCCCGCTGCTGAAGACCCAGCCGCAGCTGCTGCCGAACCACTACACGGGTTTTGTCGCCAGCGACAACCGCTTCTACAAGCCGATCCGTGACGCGGGCCTGGCCACCGGCAAGCTGCAGCCGACGTGAACGTGGCGCCTGCGCACAAGCGCCCCGGCTCGGCGCTGGGTGGCCTGGGCCTGGCCTACCTGGCGCTGGTGCTGCTGTGCCTGCTCACGCTGTGGCAGGCCGGCGACCTGAACCTGGGCCGTGCGCCCTGGGCCAACCTGGCGCGCACGCTGGGCGACTTCCTGCACCCCAGCTTCCTGGACGCCTGGCTGGGCAACCCGCGCCTGGAATACCGCAGCGATGACGGCACGCTGCTGCGTGTCGAAGACCGGCGCCAGGTCGAACAGGACTTCCTGCTGGCGCTGGCCCGCGCCACGTGGACGACCTTGCAGATCGCCACACTGGGTTCGCTGCTGGCGGCGGTGCTGGCGCTGCCGCTGTCCTTGCTGGCGGCACGCAACCTGGGCGCGCCTCGGCTGCTGGCCGGTGCTGCGCGTGCGGTGCTGGACGTGGCCCGTGCGGTGCACACGCTGGTCTTCGGGCTGCTGCTGGTGGGCATCGTCGGGCTGGGGCCGGTGGCCGGCATCCTGGCGATCGCGCTGCATTCGATGGGCACTTACGGCAAGCTGCATGCCGAAGCCATCGAGGCACTGGACATGGCCGCGGTCGACGCCGTGCGTGCCACCGGCGCCGGTCCGCTGCAGGTGTTTTTCCATGGCGTGTGGCCGGCGGTGCTGCCGCAGTGGGTGGGCAGCCACTTGTACGTGTGGGAATTCAACATCCGCGACTCCACCGTGCTCGGTCTCATCGGCGCCGGTGGCCTGGGGCTGCTCATCTCGGAGGCCACGTCGCTGTTCCAGTGGGGGCGGCTGGCGACCTTGCTGATTGCGGTGGTGGCGCTGGTGATGTTGTTCGACGCACTCAGCCGGCGCGTGCGCCGTGTGCTGTCCTGAGCCGGCCTTGATCGCGCCGCACGAGATGCCACCGCCGGCAATCGCCACTTCAGGCCTGCGCTGCACACTGCAAGGCCGCGTGGTGCTGGACCTGCCGGCCCTGCAGGTGGCGGTGGGCGAACACGTGGTGGTGGTGGGCCCCAACGGCGCGGGCAAGTCCACGCTGCTGCGCTGCCTGAGCGGCTTTGTGCAGCCCGCCCAGGGCCAGATGGCCGTGCTGGGCCGCCAGCTCGGGCCGAAGCCGCTGGCCCGCGCGGCGCTGCGCGATCTGCGGCGCGACGTGGGGCAGGTTCTGCAGGGCTTGCACCTGGTGGCGCGGCTGTCGGTGCTGGAGAACACGCTGATCGGTTCCTTGGGTCGGCTGAAGGGTGCAGCGGCCGTGCGCAGCTGGTGGCACGCGTTTCCAGCCGAAGAGACCGAAGCGGCCTTGCGCGCCTTGCAGGCGGTGGGCCTGGCCGAACGTGCGCACGATCGCGCCGACGGCCTGTCGGGCGGCCAGCGCCAGAAGGTGGCGATGGCACGGCTCTTGTTGCAGCAGCCGCAGCTGGTGCTGGCCGACGAACCCACGGCCAGCCTGGACCCCCACGCGGCCCACGCCGCCTGCCAGCTGCTGCGCCGCGCCGCTGCGGGTGCCACGCTGCTGACCATCGTGCACGAGCCGGCGCTGGTGCCCTTGCTGGGCGACCGTGTCATCGGCCTGCGTGCTGGCCGCCTGGCCTTCGACCGCCCGGCCGGGCAGGTGGACGCGGCATTGCTGGCCGAGCTGTACCACCACGCGCCCGCAGCAGCGCACCGGACCGGAAGTGCTAACGTGTCGACTGAGCTGATTCCCTCATGACCTTCAACGCTGCCACGGCCGACCCACCCGCCACACCCGCCGAAACCGGACCCGGGCGCACCTGCCCCTTGCACTATCGCTATGGCCCGGCCGTTTTTGCCCAGGCACCTGTGCAGGCCTGCGAAGTGCTCTACGTGGTCGGCGGCCTGTACGGCAACGAACCGGCGCTGGACCAGGTGCTGGCGCTCTTCGAGCAGGAGACGGGCGACAAGCGGCTGGTCTTCAACGGCGACTTCAACTGGTTCAACATCGACCCTGCGTCTTTCGAACGCATCAACAGCCGCGTGCTGATGCACACCGCCTTGCGCGGCAATGTCGAAACCGAACTGGCCAGCCAGGCGGTCGACGACGCAGGCTGCGGCTGCGCCTACCCGTCGTGGGTGGGCGACGGTGTGGTCGAACGCAGCAACCGCATCCTGCAGCGCCTGCGCACCACGGCGCGCCGGTTTCCGCGCATCAGCCAGCGCCTGGCGGCCCTGCCGATGTGGGCGCGTTTCGACGTGGCAGGCCTGCGTGTGGCCATCGTGCATGGCGACGCCGAGTCGCTGGCCGGCTGGGGTTTCGCGGCAGAACACCTGCAGGACGCAGCGCATCGCCACACCGTGCGCCGCTGGTTCGATCAAGCGCAGGTGGACGCTTTTGCCTGCAGCCACACCTGCCTGCCGGTGTTCCACCAACTGCCGATGGCGGGGCGCACGGTGGTGCCGCTGGTGCTGAACAACGGCGCCACCGGCATGCCCAATTTCCAGGGTGACGGGGCGGGCCTCTTCACGCGCATCGCGGTGCGGCCGTTTTCGGCCCGCGGTGCAGGGCCCGAGTCGCCGCGTCGCCACGGGCTTCAGTCCGGCGCCGCGCATGTCGATGCCATTGCGGTGGACGGTGCCAGCCCGCGCTGGCGCGCCCAGTTCCTGCGCCAATGGCCACCGGGCAGCGACGCACACACCTCTTACGCTGCGCGCATCGAACAAGGCCCGGCCTACAGCCCGGCACAGGCGCTGGTGACCTCACCTGATGGGCAATGACACGCACGTCGGGCGTGCTCGAAGGCCCCGTGGCAGCCGCTTGATGCCTGCCGATGCCGACCGCTGAACGTGCCCTCTTGCACCGAGGTGGCCAGCAGGGCACCTGGGGCAGCCTCGGCCTGTGGGCCGCCGACGAAGACGACTATGCGCAGGCCTGCAGAGCCCTCGCCCGCGTGGTGGCCCAGGCCGCGGGGCTGAAGGCCGGCGACGAGGTGCTCAGCCTGGCCTGCGGCGCCGGCGACGAGCTGCTGCTGTGGCTGCAGGACTTTCGCGCCGCGCTGGCTTGTGGCGTGGAACGCGATGGCCGGCAGGTGCAGGCCGCGCGGCGGCTGCTGGCCGTGAAGGCCGGGGTGCCGCCCAGCCGGTCCCAGGTGCTGCAGGGTTCCGCGCTGGAGCTGCCGCCACTGGGCCTGGACGCCGCCCGTTTCGATTGTGTGCTGTGTGTCGACGCGGCCTACCACCTGCGGCCGCGCCGGCAGTTTCTGCAGGCCGCCTGGTCGGCGCTGCGCCCCGGCGGCATGCTGGCCTACACCGACCTGAGCCTGGCGCCGCGCGCCAAGCCGCACCAGGGGCTCTGGGGTGGCGTGCTGCTGCGCGGCGCCGCGCGTCTGTGTGGTCTGGCGGGTGATGAATTGCAGACCGCCGATGCACAGGTGCAAGGCCTGCATGCGGTGGGTTTCGTGGACGTGCACACCCGGCCGCTGGACAGCGAAGTGCTGGGCGGTTTTGCCGCCTACGTGCGCCGCCAGGGCAGCCGTGTGCTGCGCACCGCCTGGCACCCCGACTGGCGCCGGCCGGCCCTGACCGCCGCGCTCATCGGCCCCTGCCAGGCCGCCGGCCTGGGCTACGTGCTGCTGGCGGCACGCAAGCCGGGGCCGGCCGCGTCTGCGTGCAAGGCCGCCGCCACGCCGTACGCCGACCGCACCGCGCTTTCCAGCAGCGGCACACCCGCTTCGGCGTAGCTGCCACACAGCCACACCCGCCTGGTCGGTGTGTGGTCCGCGGCTGCTGCCGACTGCAGCTGCTGCAGCGCCGCCAGTGCGCGCTGGCTGCTGGCGTCGACCAGCGGCCTTTCGAATGCGGCACGGCCGATCAGCAGGTCGTCGCGCGGCTGGCGATGTGGGTGCACGGTCTGGAACACCGGCGCGGCCTGGCGCAAGGCGGGTTGCACGGCGTTGACCCAGATCGTGCTTTCGGGCCTGTCGTGCTGTGTGCAGACACGGGCGTTCACCGGCGACCAGTCGCGCCGCCGCACCGGCATGAAACCGGTGTCGCGGTGCATCAGCACCTCCAGGCGCCGGTACTTGAACGCGGCCAGCAGTTCGGCCTGCGCCAGTGGCGGGTTCTGCCACAGCGCGGCCGCCTGGTTGGCTTGTGTGGCCAACACCACGTGGTCGAAGAGTTCGACTTCGCCGGCCGCACGCAACACGGCCACCTGTTCACCGGCTTGCCGCACACCCTGCACACCGGCGCTGCACACCACACGGCCGATGCCGGCACTCAGGCGTCTTGCAGCGTCGTCGGCACCGTGCACGGCACGGCGCACGCTCTGGCGCGTGAGGCCGCCGGCCAGGTAGGCGGCCACCACGTCGACTGGGTAGTTGCGGGCGTCTTCGGTGGTGCAGGTGGCAATGGTCGCCAGCGCGGGCAGCAGCAGGCCGTCGACGTACTCGGCCGGCAAGCCGTGGGCGGCCGCGAATTCGCCAACGCTGCAACCGGCCAGTTCACCCCGCGCCAGCGCCGCGCCGGCCAGGCGCTTGAAGCGAAGTGCACCTTGCGCGATGCGCCAGGCGCGTGGGCTGGCCACGTCGACTGGCAGGACATAAGGAATGGACAGGCCACCCAGACGCAGGTTGCGCCAGCGAAAGAAAACCTGGCCGTTGCCGCCGGTGAACGTGGTGGCGTAACTCACGGGCTCGGTGGCCACACCCAGTTCGCGGTACAGGTGGCTCAGCGTGGGGTAGTAGCCGGGGTAGAACACCCGAAGCGGCATGTCGACGCGCACACCGTCCACCGCCAGGCTGCTGGCCACGAAGCCGGGCTGGGCCTGGCGCTCGAAAAGGGTCACGGTGTGATGGCGCGACAAGAGCCAGGCAGCGGCCAGGCCCGCGATGCCGCCACCGATGACGGCGATGTTCATGGCGGCAGGTTACCAGCGGTGGCTGGCAGGGGCCGATGGGACAACAGCGAATGCGGTTGACAATCGAGGTCTGCACTGCCGCAGCATCGATTCCGCGAACATGCCCGAGAACACCCCGATCCCCGATCCGTCCGAACAGCCGAAACAGGCCGACGAGGCCACGGCCGTGCCCGAAACGGCGTCGGCTCCCGAGCCTGTTGTCGAGCCTCTTGCGACCGAAGCAGCGCCCGAAGCCGTCAGTGCTGCCGTCGATGGCGCTGTGGATGCGGCTGCCGCTGCCGTGGATGCAGCCGCCGAGCCTTCCGCGCCGGCCGAGCCCGCGGCCCCCGCCGCGCCGCCGATTGCCGACCTCTCACCCGCCGCGTGTGCCGCGCTGCTGGCGCAACACTTCCCGGCGCTGTTCGGCGCCGGCCGCATGTTGCCGATCAAGCTGCGCATCCAGGCCGACATCCAGCAGCGGGTGCCGGGGGTCTTCAACAAGAAGTCGCTGTCGATCTTCCTGCACCGGCACACCACCAGCACGGCCTACATCAAGGCGCTGGTGAACTCGCCGCACCGCTTCGACCTGGACGGTCAGCCGGCCGGCGACATGGCGCAGGAACACAAGGACGCGGGCGTCGTGGAGCTCGACAGGCGCCTGGCCATCGTGCAGGCGCGGCGTGTGGCCGAACGCGAGGCGCAGCGCCAGGCACGCCGGCCCGCTGCCCAGTCTGGGCCCGCCGCGCCTGCCGCAGGGCCGGCAGGCGACACACAGCCCCCGGCGGCCGACGGCGCGCCCATGCAGCCCAGGCCGCCGCGCCCGCCGCGTGCCGACCGGCCGCCAAGACCCGACCGCCACGCCCGCCCCGACCGGCCGCCGCGCCCGCCGGGTGCGGACAACGCACCCCGCCCCGATCGCCCACCACGTGCCGACCGCCCACCGCGTGCCGAAGTGCCGGCACACTCGGCTCCGGCACCGCAGCCCGTGGCCACACCGCAGCCCCCCGCCGCGCCGCTGACGCCTGAACAGATTGCCGACAACGAAGCACGCCGCGGCCGCGCCGCGCTGCTGCGGGCTTTCGAGACCACGACGCTGACACGCAGCAATTTCTGCGCGCTGAAAGGCCTGAAGGACGACGTGCTCGAAGCCCAGCTGGTGCAGGCCCGTGCCGAACGCCAGCTGCAGCCGCCACCGGCTTTCGACCGCGAACGCGACCGCGAAAGTGATCGCGACCGCGGTCCGCGGCCAGGGCCGCAGGGTGCACCCCGTGGACCCGATCGTGGACCACGCCGTGATGCACCGGGCCGCCCGGGCGGTCCGCGGTCCGGCAGGCCTTCGCGCTAGCCCCTCGTCCTCTCAGGCACTCGGGAACACGGCGCATGCAGCCGGCCCTGGTGGTCATCGCCGCCGGCGTGTGCGCGGCGCTGCACGTGGGCAAGCTGGCGCCGGCCATCAACACCCTGCAGCAGGCGCTGGGCATGAGCCTGGTGGAGGCCGGTTTTCTGCTGTCGCTGGTGCAGGTGGCCGGCATGAGCCTGGGCCTGGCCTTCGGCGCCTGGGCCGACACCCTGGGGGCTCGGCGCAGTGTGATCGGCGGACTCGTGGCCCTGGGGCTGGCCAGCGTGGCCGGCGGCCTGTCGCCCGGCGTGCCGGTGCTGATGGCGCTGCGGGTGCTGGAAGGTTTCGGCTTTCTGCTGGTGGTGCTGCCGGCGCCGGGCCTTTTGCGGTCTTTGGTGCCGCCGCAGCGGCTGAGCGCGCTGCTCGGCCTGTGGGGCACCTACATGCCCACGGCCACCGCGCTGGCGCTGCTGTGCGGGCCGCTGTTCATGGACGCGCTGGGTTGGCGCGCCTGGTGGTGGCTGCTGGGGGCGCTGTCGCTGGCCATGGCGGCGGTGGTGGCGCGAACCGTGGCACCGAAGGTGGCACCTGCGCCAGCACCGGACCAGCAGCGACCCGCCGGTGCCTGGCTCGGCACCCTGCGCCAGACCCTGTCGGCCAGCGGACCGTGGCTGGTGGCGCTGCTCTTTGCCGTCTACTCCAGCCAGTGGCTGGCGGTGATCGGTTTCCTGCCCACCATCTACCTGCAGGCGGGTGTGGCGCCGGCCGCCACCGGTGTGCTGACGGCGCTGGCGGCGGCAGCCAACATCGTGGGCAACGTGGCCTCGGGGCGGCTGCTGCAGCGGGGTGTGCCGGCGCAGCGGCTGCTGGTGATCGGCTTTGTCACGATGGCCCTGGCCGCTGTGCTGGCCTTCGCCACGACGGCCGCGCCGCCGGCCCTGCGCTATGCCGCGGTGCTGCTGTTTTCAGGTGTCGGCGGCCTGATCCCCGGCACGCTGTTTTCGCTGGTGCTGCGTGTGGCACCGCACGAACGCTGCGTGGCCGCCACCGTGGGCTGGATGCAGCAGTGGTCGTCGGCCGGCCAGTTTGTCGGCCCGCCGGTGGTGGCGGCGCTGGCCAGCCAGCTGGGTGGCTGGCAATGGACCTGGGTGGCCACCGGGGCCTGTTCTGCCGCGGGTGTGGCGCTGACGCTGCTGTTGACCCGCCGACTTCGCGACCGTCAGGCCGGCGGCAGCCCCTGAAGCCAGGGCAGCGGGTGCTTCATCGCGGCTTCGAAGCCTTGCACGAAGCGGCCCACGTGCAGGCCGTCCATCAGCGCGTGGTGCACCTCCACCGACAGCGGCATCCAGCGCCGCGCCGCGTCGGCCGGACCCTCGGCGTCGATGCGGCCGAAGGCCAGCTTGGGAATCGAGTCTTCGAAGGCACCGTCGCGGGCATGCGTGAAGCTGGTGAAGTGCATCCACGGCAGCGTGGTGAAGTGCACTTGCGCGGCGTCGCCCACCCGCGGGTCGAAGCCTTGCTCACCGGCGCGTGTGCCGGCAATGGCCGGCGCACCCGTGGCCACGAAGTCGGCAAAGTTGTCGGCGTGGGGCAGGTAGGCAAAGCTGAAGCTCTCGTCGGCACGCAGCACCGTGGTGCTGCCGTGCACCACGTCCATCACCATCACGCGCCCTTGCTGCAGGCGGTAGCGAAAGGGCGCCAGCCGGTTGGCCAGTTGCAGCGCGATGAAGTGGCAGGCCAGCGTCACCGTGCCCACACCGGCCTGCGCCAGCGCAGGCTTCAGCGCCGTCACGTCGATGCGGGTGCAGATGCTGAAGTGCGGCTTGGCGAAGTCGCGGAAAAACTCGAAGGCTTGGCGGCGCGGCCAGTCGGCCAGGTCCAGTTCTTGGGGCGGCTTCTCAGGCAGGTTCTCTTTCATGGGGGCATTCTTCACCAGCCCCGGCGCTACAGTGGCCGGGCTGTCCCACAACGAAGACCTGCATGCTGATCACCGTCGAGCCCGGCGTTCAACTCTTTGTCGACATCGAAGGCGCTGGCCTGGTGCCCGACGGTGCGCAGATGCGGGCCAAGCCCACGCTGATCCTGCTGCACGGCGGCCCGGGTTACGACCATTCCAGTTTCAAGCCGCAGTTCAGCCAGCTGGCCGACGTGGCGCAGATCGTCTACGTCGACCACCGCGGCCATGGCCGCAGCAGCCGCCGCCCGGCGGCCGAGTGGACGCTGGACACCTTCGCCGACGACGTGGTGCGTTTGTGCGATGCGCTGGGCATCGTCAAGCCGGTGGTGCTGGGGCAGAGCTTCGGTGGCTTCGTCGCGCAGCGTTACCTGGCGCGCCACCCGGCGCACCCGGGCAAGGTCATCCTGTCCAGCACCAGCCACCACATGGGGCTGGACCGCAAGCTGGCGATGTTCGAGCAACTCGGTGGCGCGGCCGCGCGGGCCGCGGCGCAGGCCTTCTGGACCGCGCCGAACGAGAGCAACTGGGCGCTGTACCAGCGCTTGTGCACACCGCTGTACAACACGCGCCCGCCGGCCGACCCGCTGGCGCGTGAACGCACGCGGTTCAACACCGAGATCCTGTTCACGTCGGCCAGCGGCGAGCAGCGCACGATGGACTTGTTGCCCGGCCTGGCCCGGGTGCAGTGCCCCGTGCTGGTGATGGCAGGTGTGGCCGACCCGGTGACACCGCTGGCCGACGCGCAGGAGATCGCGGCCGCCATCCCCGCGCCGTGGGGCCGCCTGGTCACCTTCGCCGACGCCGGCCACGGCGCCTGGCGCGACCAGCCTGATCAGGCCATGCACGTGATCCGCGACTTCGTCGGCAGCTGAGTTTCGCAGCCGTTCAGCAGGTCAACAAGTCAAAAGCTGCGACTGCGAGCGGATCAGCTCACGCGCCCGGTTCATCGCGTAGTGCATGGCCTCGTCGGGCGAACGCCAGCGGTAGCCGCAGGCCAGGCTATCGTCGCGGAAGGCTTCGTGGTGGCGGCCCTGCACGCCCCGTACGCGGTTGACGATCAGCGCCGCCAGGTAACCGTCGCCCTTGGGTGCTTCGACGGCGCCCACGAAGATGCGGTAGTCACCTTCCTGGCATTCATTGAATCGCATCGCTCGTCCTGTCTTTGCATGGAAACGGGCGCGATCATGTTCCCGCCTTTCGGGTGGGCCCATCCCCTGCCAGGGGGAGAACCTCCTTCTGGGGGACATGCCCGATGAGCGCGCTGCAGGCCACGTGGGATGATGTTTTTTCAGCCGCCCTGGCTGCACCCATGCGCTGCCCAACATGAGCACAAGTTCCCCCGCGCCCGAGCACAGCGTGCCGCCCTACCTGCGTCAACCCAGCCTGCAGGGCGACACCGTCGTCTTTGTCAGTGACGACGACCTGTGGCGTGTGTCCACCAGCGGCGGCACCGCCCAACGCCTGACGGCGGGTTTGTCGGAAGCGGGCACACCCTGCCTGTCACCTTGCGGGCGCTGGCTGGCCTACACCGGCCGCGACGAACAACATGCCGAGGTCTGGTTGATGCCCGCTGCCGGCGGCGCCGCGCGGCGTTTGACCTGGCTGGGCAGCGAACTGGCGGTGCGCGGTTTCACGCCCGAAGGCCACATCGTCTTCTGCAGCAACCACGGCCAGCCCTTCTTTCGCAACTGGCACGCCTTCACGCTGCGCATCGCCGGTGGACAAGCCGAGCGTGTGCCGTTGGGGCAGATCGACCACCTGTCCTTCAGCAGCACCGGCCGGCGTGTCATCGGCCGCAACACCGGTGACCCGGCGCGCTGGAAGCGTTACCGCGGCGGTCGTGTCGGGCAACTGTGGGTCGAAGACGAAGCCGGCGGCAGCTTCACGCAGCTGGCCAGCTTGCCGGGCAACCCGACGACGCCGATGTGGATCGGCGCGCGCATCTACTTCGTCAGCGACAGCAGCGGCGTCGGCAACCTGTGGTCCTGCCTGCCCGACGGCAGCGACCTGCACCAGCACACGCAGCACAGCGAACACTACGCACGCACGGCGGCCAGCGACGGCCAGCGCATCGTCTACGCCTGCGGTGCCGAGCTGTGGCTGTTCGACCCCGCCAGCGACACCTCGGCACGCATCGACATCCAGGTGCCCAGCGGCCGCACGCAGACCGCGCGCCGCTTCGTCGCGGCATCGGACCACCTGCAGGGCATGGCGGTGCACCCGCAGGGCCACAGCCTGGCGCTGGAGTCGCGCGGTCAGCTGTTCACGATGGCGCTGTGGGAAGGCGCGGTGCGCCAACACGGCAGCGGCGGCGGGCGTCGCCGCCTGGGCCAGTGGCTGGCCGACGGGCAGACGCTGGTCTGCGCGAGTGATGCCTCGGGCGAAGAACGCATCGAGGTCATCGGCACCGCCGGATCGACCGAGCTGCCGTGGGAGCTGGGCCGCATCACCGCGCTGCGCGCCGCACCGCAAGGCACACAAGTGGCCATCGCCAACCACCGCAACGAACTGTGGGTGGGCGACACGGCCGGCGGTGCGCTCAAGCGCATCGACCACAGTGACTACGGTCGTTTCGAAGACCCGGTGTGGTCACCGTGTGGTGGCTGGCTGGCCTGCACAAAGGCCACCAGCATGCGCCACACGGCCATCCTGCTGGCTGAGGTGGACACCGGCCGCACCTTGCTGGCCACGCAGCCCGAGTTCAGGGACTACGCCCCGGCCTTCGACCCTGAGGGGCGCTACCTCTATTTCCTGTCGCTGCGCACCTACGACCCGGTGTACGACGCGGTGCAGTTCGAGCTGAGCTTTCCGCGCGCCGCCAGGCCCTACCTGATCGCGCTGCAGGCCGGCGGCCCACCACCCTTCGAGCCCAGCCCCAAGGGCATGAAAAACAGCGGCCCGCATGGCGACGACAAACCGGCCGACGACAAGGCCGGCCCGACGGCCCTGCCCGCCATCGATACCGCAGGCCTCGCGCGGCGCGTGGCCGCTTTCCCGGTGCCCGAGGGCCGTTTCGGCCAGCTGGCCGGGGTGGCACGCCGCAAGGTGGTGTGGACCGCTTTGCCCATCGCCGGTGCGCACGGCCGCGGCGGCCACAAGGAAGGCCCGGGCAAGCTGGAAGTGTTCGACTTCGACACCGCCGAAGTGAGCACGCTGCTGCCGCAGGCCGACCACTTCGTGCTGGCCGCCGACGCACACACGCTGATCGTGCGCACCGGCAAGGCACTGAGAGCCATCGACGCCACCCGGCCCACTGACGACCGCCCCAAACCCAAGGGCGACAAACCGGGTCGCGACAGCGGCCTCATCGACCTGTCGCGTGTGCGTGTGGCCGTGTGGCCGGCCGACGAATGGGCGCAGATGCTGGCCGAGGTGGCCCGCCTGCAGCGCGACCACTTCTGGGTCGAAGACATGTCGGGCATCAACTGGCCGGCGGTGTGTGAACGTTACCGCCGGCTGCTGCCGCGCGTGGCCACGCGCGCCGAACTGTCGGACCTGATCTGGGAACTGCAAGGCGAGCTGGGCACCTCACACGCCTATGAAATGGGCGGCGACCACCGCAAGCCACCGGCCGTGGCGCTGGGCCATCTGGCGGCCGAGTTGAAGCTTTCGTCAGCCGCCGACGGCGGTTGGCAGATCGTGCAAACGGTGCAAGGCGACGCCTGGGACCGCACGGCCGATTCGCCGCTCAATGCAGTGGGCGTGGCTGCGCTCACCGGCGATGCCGGCGAGCGCATCGTGGCCGTGGGCGGGCAGCCGGTGAGCAGCGCGGAACCACCGCAGGCCCTGCTGGTGCACCAGGCCGGCAACAAGGTGGCGTTGACGCTGGCCAACGCTGAAGGTGGGCGGCGCGACGTGCTGGTCGCCACGCTCGCCGACGAAGCGCCCGCGCGTTACCGCGAGTGGGTCGAACGCAACCGCGCCTGGGTTCATGAAACCAGCGGCGGCCGTGTCGGCTATGTGCACCTGCCCGACATGATGAGCGCCGGTTTTGCCGAGTTCCACCGCTACTTCGGCACCGAATGCGACCGCGATGCACTGGTGGTGGACGTGCGCTACAACCGCGGCGGCCACGTCAGCCAGCTGCTGCTGGAAAAGGTGGCACGCAAGCGCATCGCGTGGACGCTGCAGCGCTGGGGCCAGCCCAGCAGCTACCCCGACGAAGCCCCGGCTGGTGCCGTGGTGGCGCTGACCAATGAACACGCGGGCAGCGACGGCGACATCTTCAGCCATTGCTTCAAGCTGATGGGCATCGGCACGCTGGTGGGCCAACGCACCTGGGGCGGTGTCATCGGCATCTGGCCGCGCCACCAACTGGTGGACGGGTCGGAAACGACCCAGCCCGAATACAGCTTCTGGTTCAAGGACGTCGGGTTCGGCGTCGAGAACTTCGGCACCGAGCCGCAGGTGGTGGTGGCCAATGCGCCGCAGGACGACGCTTTTGTCGGGCCAGCGCAGGACAGGCAGCTGGCGGTGGCGGTGCAGCAGGCGCTGCAGGCGGCGCCGGCCGCTGGCAAAGCCTGGCCCGACTTCGGTCCAAAGCCCCGGCTGGGGTGAACGCAGCCGGCCGCGGCTCGGCTACAGCGCGCGTGTGCTGGCCTGCGCCAGATAAAACCACTCGTGCCCCGGCTGTGCCGACACATCGGGGAACACGATGTAACCGGCCTGCGGTGCCCGCACCTCGCTGCCGTCGGCGCGCATCGCGATCAGCTCGCCTTCGGCCAGCGGGTCGAAGCTGGTCCAGGTCTTGACGAAGCGGTCGCCTTCGGCGTGGCGGTCGATCACCTCGGCCAGGTTCAGGCACTCGAAGGGTTTCTGCGGCGGTGCCAGCGGCAGGTCGGCCAGACCCAGCAGCGCCAGCGTCTGGTGGATGGCGTGGGTGGCCACGTCTTCACCCGCCGGGTCGTCATGCTGGCCACATTCCAGCGTGATGCCGTAACCGCCCTGGCTGCGCATGTACTCGGTGGTGCCCACGCCGTAGCTCGGGTCTTCGTGCACACCGCCGGCGGTCAGGCCGCGCGCCTTGCGCCGCGCCAGACCGTCGGCGTAGGACGACATCCAGCCTTCGACGATGCGGCTGGGCCCCACATGCGCTGCCAGCCGCGCTTCGGCGGCTTCGTGCGCAAAGGGCTCGAGCAGGCCGCGGTTGTCGGCCGGGCCGCGCATCACGAAGGGCTGGCCGGGGCTGCGGAAGCTGTGCAGGTCCAGCAGCACCTCGTGCTGCGCCAGCAGCGGACACAGCACGTTGGCGATGCGGTCCTCGAAGTCCTGCGGCGTGGCGGTGGGCTGCAGGCGCCGGTTCAGGTTGCGCTCGCCCATGCGGCGCATGTGGTTGTAGGCCAGCGGGTTGCACACCGGCACGAAGGTGACGCTGCCACGCACGATCTCGATGTCGCTGCTGTCGATCTGCGCCAGCACACGCCGGATGCCCTTGGTGCCCGCCGTTTCGTTGCCGTGCACGGCGCCAGTGACGATGAGCTTGGGCCCGGGTGCCAGGCCGCTGATCTGGTGGATGCGCAGGTTCTGGTTGCTGATCATGTCGGGCCTATTCGTCACCGCCACACAGCATGCGGTGCGCGCGTGCATAACGCTCGTGGATGCCGACGATGACGTCCGCCGGCAAGTCCAGCGCCGCCTGTTCCGCGCCACCGGTGACACCGGTGGACGCCAGCCAGTCGCGCAGCGGTTGTTTGTCCAGCGCCACGATGCGGCCCTTCTGCAGTTCGTCGGCGAGCCAGAAGCGCGAGGAGTCGGGCGTGAGTGCTTCGTCCATCAGCGTGAGCTGGCCGTTTTCGTCCAGGCCGAATTCGAACTTGGTGTCGGCAATCACGATGCCGCGTGTCAGCGCGTAAGCCGCCGCAGCCTTGTACAGGCGGATCGCGGTGTCGCGCACCTGGGCGGCCAGTGGCGCGCCGATCTGCGCCACCAGTTGTTCGAAGCTGATGTTTTCGTCGTGGTCGCCCACGGCGGCCTTGGTGGCGGGGGTGAAGATGGGCTCGGCCAGCGGCTGTGTCATCGACATGCCCGCGGGCAGCGGGATGCCACAGACGGTGCCGCTTTGGCTGTACTCCTTCCAGCCCGAACCGGCCACGTAGCCGCGCACCACGGCTTCGCAAGGCACGGGCTTCAGGCGCTTGACCAGCATCGCGCGGCCTTGCACCTGCGGCACTTCGTCGGGCGCCACCACGCTCTCCGGCGCCTCGCCGGTCAGGTGGTTGGGCACGATGTCCTGCAGGTGGCCGAACCAGAACAGCGCCATCTGCGTCAGCAGCCGGCCCTTGCCGGGCACCGGTGCCTTCATGACCACGTCGAAGGCGCTGAGGCGGTCGCTGGCCACCATCAGCAGGCGGTCGGTGCCGACGGCGTAGTTGTCGCGCACCTTGCCACGGGCCAGCAGGGGCAGCGAGTGCAGCGAAGTGGTGGGCACGGCAGGGCCGAGCGCGGCCAGGGCAGGGGTGGTCATGGCGATGGGCCCCAAGAAAGGGGCGGCAGTGAAGGGGCGGCGGTGAACCCGCTATTTTGCGTGCAGCAGGTCCTGCAGCAGCGTCAGCGTGCCGGCGGTGGCGTCCAGCCGCACGCGCAGACCCATCGGCAGCGGCCGGTTGGGTGAGCCGTGGCCGGTGGGCCAGCCGCCCAGCAGCGGCTTGTGGTGCTGCTCGCAGATGGGCACCAGCATGTCGTGCAACAAGGCCGTCGGCGCGGCTTCTTCGGTGAAGCTGCCCAGCACGATGCCGGCCACCGCGTCCAGCGCACCGGCCAGGCGCAGCTGCGTCAGCAGCCGGTCGACGCGGTAGAGCTCTTCGTTGACGTCTTCCAGGAACAGGATGGCGCCTGGCATCTGCCAGGCCCACGGTGTGCCCAGCAGCGCCGTCACCACGCTCAGGTTGCCGCCGACCAGCAGGCCCTCGGCTTGTCCATCGACCTGCGGTGCGCCGCCCTCCAGCGCGGGGGCCAGCACGTCGCCTGCCCGCAGGCCGTGGCGCAAGACCTGCAGCAGCGCGGCTTCGTCGGCTTCGCGGCCGGGTTTGATCAGGTCCGATGCCGGCATCGGTGCGTGCAGGCTGGGCAAGCCGTGCACGGCCCACAGCGCGTGCAGCGCGGTGATGTCGCTGTAGCCGATCAGCAGCTTGGGGTGGCGCCGCAGCAGCGCCGTGTCGATGTCGGGCAGCAGCCGCATCGTGCCGTAGCCACCGCGCAGGCAGTGGATGGCGGCCACCTCGTCGTCGGCCAAGGCGGTGTGCAGGTCGGCCAGTCGCAAGGTGTCGGGCCCGGCCAGGTAGCCGGTGTTGGCGTGGCAACTGGGGAAGAGCCGCACCCGGTAGCCCCAGCGTTCGACCAAGGCCTGCACGTCGGGCAGCTTGTCGGCCGAGACCGGGCCTGCGGGTGCAATGACACCGATCAGGTCGCCGGCTGCCAAGCCCCGAAAGCCGGTGAATCCCGCCACGGTCAAGCCGTTTCCTTCAGCAGCCGGTGCACCGCCGCGCCCAGGGCCGGCAGCTGCCAGGTGGTGGCACAACGTTCGTGCGGTGCGTAACGCCGGCCCAGGCTCGTGATCAGCGCCACGATGGCGTGGGTGTCGGCTGTGCGCAGGATGCCGGCGTCGGACGCGTAGTTGTTCGTGGTGCCGGTCTTGTGCGCAAAAGCCGGCGCGTCGGGAAAGCCGGGCAGCCAGCCATGCACACCGTGCAGGCTGCCGGAAGACAGCACCTCGTTGCGTTCCTGGCGCGACAGCACCGCGTGCAGGCGCTCGCAGGTGTCACTGCGCAGCAGACGTTCGCCGGCCGGCAGCCAGGGTGCAGGCGGGGCCTGCGTGTCCAGCAGCCACAGCAGCCGTGCGGTGTCCCACGCCGTCATGTGGATCTGCCCCACGCCCGCGCCGTCGGCGTTGCGCCAGCCGCCGTCGGGCCGGGTGCCGTTGAGTTGCAGGGTGTGCAGCCCCAGTTGCTGGAAGCGCCGGTTCAACTGGTCCACCACCTTGAAGCGGTGCAGCAGGGCCAGGCAGTGTTCGGTGGCGTCGTTGTCGCTGACGACGATCATGGTTTCCAGCGCCGCCTGCGTCTGCGCCCACGTCAGGTGCCCGGCCTCCACCGCCATGCCCACACCCACGGCCACCATCAGTTTCAGGAGCGAGGCCGGGTAGGGCGCCACAAAGCGGTGTTCACCGTCGCCGTGCAGGTGCAGCCACTGCAGCTGCGACCAGTCGGAGCCGGGCAACCAGGCGATGGACTCGTCGTTTTCGTCGCGCTGGTCGGCGTCGAAACGCACATTGCAAACGGGGCCGGCACGGATGTCGATGTCTGCCACCACGCCACCGGGGTGTTCACGCGAAAACAGCACATTGGCCCAGCTTGCAGCACCCGTGGGGCTGAAGTGGATGACCGCCAGGTCGAGCGACGGCATCAGCTGCAGCGGCTCGCCGCTTTGCCAGTTGTCGGCAACGGCTGGCAAGTCCAGTGCGTGCACGGCTTCCAGCAGGCCTTTGGCCAGCGCATTCATGCGCCGGCCCCGGCCGGCCGGGCCTGCTGCATCCACCCCCACATCTTCACGGCGTTTGTGCTCCGTTCAAGGCAAAAGGGGCCTCCGCAGAGGCCCCACCCTGCAGGCAAGTGGTTCAGAAGAACTTGTATTCGACGTTCAGCACGAAGGCGCGGCCACGCGGGTCGGCCACACGCGGTTCCCAGCTGCTGCCGCTGCCGCCGTTGCTGTCGTAGGTGATGGCAAACGGCGGGTCCTTGTCGAACAGGTTCTTCACCAGCGCAGTGACCGTGAGGTTCTTGATGCCGGTGTAAGAGGCGCTCAGGTTGTAGGTGATGTAGTCGTCGACACGGGCCTTCCAGTCCGGCGGCGTGACGGCGCCGGTGGCGATGCCCGGCAGCACCTGGTCGTTGTAGCCGCGGCGGTAGGTCTGGCTCAGCGTGCTGCTCCAGTCACCGCGCTTGCCGGTGATGTAGGCACTGTGCTTCCAGCGCAGGCCCAGGTCACCCGCAAAGGTGAAGCGGCCGATTTCGCTGGCGCCGTAGGGCGCGCTGGCAATGACGCGTGAGCGCTTCTTCAGCAGGTAGGTGCCGTCCATGCCGGTGGTCAGGCGCACGCCCGCAGCGTCGAAGCCGGCGCGAACGCTGACCTCGACACCTTCGGTCTCGGTCTGGCCGGCGTTGACCCAACGGTTGTCGATGGCGTCGATGGTGCCGGTGGCGTCGCGCCGGAAACGCTCGGGGAAGAGCGCGTAGTTGCGGTACAGCGTCTCGACGCCCAGCACCTGGATCGTGCCGGTGCGTTCGATGCGCCACCAGTCCATGCCGATGCTCAGGTTGGGCAGGGGTTCGACCACGAAGCCCACCGACGCCATCTTGGCTTCTTCCGGGCCCAGGTCGGTCTTGCCGCCCGTGACGGTTTCGGGGCGGATGATCACGTCACAGCCCGGCACCAGCGGGTCCACCACCAGGCCCGGGCAGGTGGCCGGGTCGACCCGGTCCACACCCGACGCCGAGAAGATCACGCCGTTGTAGAGCTGGTTGAAGGTGGGCACACGGAAGCCGGTGCTGTAGGACGCGCGGAACAGCAACTGCTGCATGGGCTGGTAGCGCGCCGACACCTTGGGGTTGGTGGTGCCACCGAAGCCGTCGTATTCGTCACGGCGCACGGCCAGCGTGGCTTCGAGCTGCTTGGTGATCGGCAGCATCAGTTCGCCGTAAACCGCCTTCACGTCGCGCTCCACACCCAGCAGCGCGTTGGCGTCGTCGAAGGGCGCCAGGAAGATGACGGGCCGCGCCGTGGCGGCACGTTCGTCGCCGTTGAACTTGTACTTCTCGGTGCGCAGGTCCACGCCCACCGCGGCCAGCGCCGTGCCGGCCGGCAGCTTGAACACCGGGCCCGAGATCGAAGCGTCCACCTGCTGCAGCGTGAATTCACCGCCGTACAGCACCACACCCCGTGCCGAGGCCTGCTCCAGCGCCGCCAGGCCAGCGGCCGTCTGGGTCTGTCCGGGCATCAGGAAGGGGTTGACCAGGCCGCTGTTCATGGCCTGCACGATGCCGTAGGTGCCGTCGGCGGTGCCGTTGTTCAGCGTGCCGCGGTAGTAATAACCGCCGCCCAGCGTGGACTTGCTTTCGCTCTTGGCCTGCAGCACACCGGCGCGGTAGTCCCAGCCCATGAAGGGCCCTTCGATGCCGACGAAGATGCGCTGGGCGTCGGTTTCGGTTTCGATCTCACGCGGGCCGCATTCGATGCAGCGCCAGCGGTAGCCCAATGTCTGTCCACGCTGCGCCTCGGTGACCTGGCCCGGGAAGGCGGTGAGCAGCGCGTCGAACACGGTGTCGTAGGCCACGGCCGAGTCGGCGTTGCGGGGGAAGCGCAGCGGCGCGTTGGTGGTGTTGCTGGAGACCTGGGCGTTGGAGAAGCGCTTGGCCGATTCCGAGGTCGAGCCCATGGCTTCGGCCGACAGCAGGTGTTCACCGAGCTTCAGCGTGCCGCGCAGCACGAAGTTGACGTTGGTGACCGGTTGCTGGATGACCGCGGCGCGGCCGGTGTCCCAGGCGCAGGCCAGCGCGGCGGTGGGCGAGTTCCAGATCGCGTTGCTGTACGCGTCCATGCCGGTGATGCTGTTGCAGCCTGGGCCGCCCGGCAGGTCGAGGATGTTGATGCCGCCGGAGGCACGCACCGTGGTGCTGCCGGGCACGAAGGGCGCGGCCGCGTTGTTCGGGAACAGCGTGCCGGCCAGCGGGAAGATGGTGGCGTGTGGCGTGCCGCGTGTGTCCACGCTCAGGCCGCGGTTGGTCTGGAAGGTGTTGACGAAGTCGCGCTGGTCGCCGCGCAGCGCCTTGTGGTCGCTGTAGGACAGCGTGGCCAGGATGTTGAAACCCTGGGCGTCCAGGTCGCCGAAACCACCCGTCACGCTGCCGCGGTAGATGTCGCCGCCACCTTCCTGGGTCTTGTCGATGACCGCCTGGGCACGCAGGCCGTTGAAGTTGGTGCGCAGGATGAAGTTGATGACGCCGCCGATGGCGTCGGTGCCGTAGATGGCGCTGGCGCCGTCTTTCAGCACCTCGATGCGCTCGATGGCGCTCATCGGGATCTGGTTCAGGTCGACGACACCGCCGTTCAGGCCGTGCGAAGCGACGCGGCGGCCGTTCAGCAGGATCAGCGTGGCATTGGCGCCCTGACCGCGCAGGTTGGCGCTGCTGGCGCCGTTGTTGCCGCGCTGTGCGCCGCTGACCACGTCGGCGTTGGAGGCCAGGTTGTCCAGGCCGTTGCCGTTGGTCGACAGCATCATCACCACCTGCTCGGCGCTGGTGATGCCTTCACGTTCGATTTCCGTGCGGCTGATCACCTGCACCGGCAACGCACCTTCGCTGGCGATGCGCTTGATGCTGGAACCGGTGATGGTGACGCGTTGGTCTGCCGTCTGGGCCAGGGCATGAGAGCCCAGGCCCAACAGGACCAGGCTGCCGACGAGTGCGGTGAGTTTCATGGGGGTGATTTCCTCTTGATCGGTTGGGCTTCGTTGTCCGGGGTGCCGTCCTTCACTCCCAGGCAAGAGTCATACCTTCACAGTGTTGCCCCGGGCAGGGGCACAGGCCCATCGGGGATAACCAATGGTGTGCGCACACGCCACAGTCAAGGGCTTTGTGCCTTGCCGGTGTGCACAACGGCGATGGCTTTTCCGGCGTGCGTTCCGTGTGAACATCGCGGCCCATGCAAGCACCCACAAGCGCAGGGCCGTCGGCTTCGCCCTGGCGCTGGATTCCCACGCTGTACTTCGCCCAGGGCCTGCCCTATGTGGTGGTGATGACGCTGTCGGTCGTCATGTACAAGAACCTGGGCGTGTCCAACACCGACATCGCGCTGTACACGAGCTGGCTGTACCTGCCGTGGGTCATCAAGCCGCTGTGGAGCCCGCTGGTCGACCTGCTGGGCAGCAAGCGGCGCTGGATCGTGGGGCTGCAGTTCGGCGTCGGCGTGGCCTTTGCGCTGGTGGCGCTGACGCTGCCGGCACCGAAGTTCCTGCAGATGACGCTGGCCATGTTCTGGCTGATGGCCTTTGCCTCGGCCACCCACGACATCGCGGCCGACGGCTTCTACATGCTGGCCCTGCCGCAGCGCACGCAGGCGGCCTTCGTGGGCGTGCGCAGCACCTTCTACCGCCTGAGCATGCTGGGCGGGCAGGGCGGCCTGGTCTACCTGGCGGGCTGGCTGGCCGAGAAGCAGGGCGATGTGGTGCTGGCCTGGAGTTGGGTCTTCGGCCTGCTGGCCGGGCTGTTTGCACTGGCCGGGCTCTTGCACCTGTGGGCCCTACCGCGCCCGCTTGCCGATGGCCCGGTGCCGCGCACGGCCCACTTCTGGGCCGACTTCTTCAAGGTCTTCGCGGCCTACTTCGCCAAGCCCGACATCCTGCGCATCCTGGCCTTCCTGCTGCTGTACCGCTTTGCGGAAGCGCAGATGCTGAAGCTGGTGACGCCGTTTTTGCTGGACACCCGCGAGGTCGGTGGCCTGGGCCTGCGCACGCAGGACGTCGGCATCGCCTACGGCACGGCCGGTGTCGTGGCGCTGACGTGTGGCGGCCTGCTGGGCGGCTGGGTCATTTCACGCGGTGGCCTGAAGCGCCTGCTGTGGCCGCTGATGCTGTGCATGAACGTGCCCAATGTGGTGTACGTGCTGCTGGCGGTGTGGCAGCCCGGCAGCCTTTGGGTGGTCAGCGCGGCGCTGGCGCTGGAGCAGTTCGGCTACGGATTCGGCTTCACCGCCTACATGGTGTTCATGCTGATGGTGGCCGGTGGCGCCGACGGTTCTGCATTGCACAAGACCGCGCATTACGCCATCTGCACCGGCTTCATGGCGCTGGGCATGATGCTGCCCGGCATGTGGGCCGGCTGGCTGCAGGAACAGCTGGGCTACGTCAACTTCTTCATCTGGTGCTGCGTGGCCACCGCGGTGTCGTTTGCCGCGGCAGCATTCGTGCGCATCGACCCGGCGTTTGGGCGTCGGCTGGATTGAAGCCGGCCAAGCCGCGGTTTCAGCGTTTGTTCAGCAGCCCGCCCAGCATGCCGGCCAGGTCGCCCATCCCGCCGGCCTGACCCCCGCCACCTTGCGCCCCGCCCAGCAGGCTGCCCAGCAGCCCGCCCAGGTCACCCTGCGGCACCCGGCCCTCGGGTGTCAGCGTGTCCACCACCTGCGGCAACATCTGGCTCAGCTGGCCGAGCAGGTCGCCCTGGTTCATGCCGAGCTGGCGCGTCAGGCCCTCGATCATGTCGCCGCCCAGCACCTGGCCCAGTTGGTCGGCCCCGATGGGCTGGTTCTGGCCGGTGCCGACCCAGGACGCGGCCACGTCGCCCAGGCCGCTTTGCTGCATCTTGGCGATCAGGCCACCCAGGCCACCCAGGCCGCTACCACCCCCCTGGCCACTGCCCTGCGCCAGCATGCCGATGACGGCGCTGATCAAGGCGGCCTGGCCGCCACCACTGCCCCCGGGCTGTGACTGACCCAAAGCGCCAATGACGGAATCGAGCAAGCCCATGCAGTTCTCCTGAAAACGGTGTGAGGCGTGAAGCGCGGATTGTCGCGAGCCGCCCGTGTCGGTCGCAAGTGTCGCTTGCAAATGTGACTGGCCTCCCATGCCCTGGCATGGGGTGGACGTGATCAGGCGTTCAGGCGATCAAGCTTTCAGCCCCAGCCAGCCCAGCACCGCCAGCGGCGCGGTTTCGGCGCGCAGCACACGCGGGCCCAGGTCCACCGGCACGAAGCCGGCGGCCCGTGCGGCGGCTTCTTCGTCGGGCGCGAAGCCACCTTCGGGGCCGCTCAGCGTGCACAGCGTGGGCGAAGGCGACGGCATCGCGGCGGGCCCCTGTGCCCCCGGCGCCAGGCTCAGCAGCCAACGGGTGCCAGCCGGGGCACGGGGCAGCCAGTCCAGCAGCGAAGCCACCGGCAGCACCTGTGGCACGGCGGCACGGCCACATTGTTCGCAGGCAGCGTGGGCGATGGCCTGCCAGTGCTGGCGCTTGCGTTGCGCGCGATCGCCCTGAAGGCGCAGCACCGAACGCTCGCTGTGCAGCGGCTGGATGCACGCCACCCCCAGCTCGGTGGCCTTTTCCACCAGCACGTCCATGCGCTCGTTGGCCGGCATCACCACCGCCAGCGTCACGGCCAGCGGCAGTTCGCGGTTCACGGCTCTTGCATCGCCGACCCGCACCGACACGCCGCTGCGCGTGACCGCCAGCACCGTGGCCGGCCAGTCGCTGCCACTGCCGTCGAACAGGGTCAGCGTGTCGCCGGGTTGCACCCGCCGCACCATGGCGTGACGGGCCGCACCTTCGGGCAAGGGCATTTCGGTGCCGGCCAGCAAGGGCAAAGGAACAAACAGGCGCACCGGCTGGCCTGCTCAGTCGGCCAGCGCGGTTTCCACCGCCAGCGCCAGCGCGGCCAGCGCGGCGTCGTGGCCTGCGGGTGCCGACAGCATCAGGCCCACCGGCAAATCACCCTCGGCATGGCAAGGCAGCGTGAAGGCGCAGCCGTCCAGGAAATTGATGGCGAAGGTGTTGCGCAGCAGCTGGCCGTTGGCCTTGAAAAAGGCCTCGTCGCTGGCCAGCAGATCGGCGATGGGCGGCGCCAGCAGCGGCACCGTGGGGCTGATCAGTGCGTCGAAGCTGCCCAGCGCCGTTTCCATGCGGGCGATCCAGTCGCGGCGGCGCTGCTGCATCGTGATGTAGTCGGCCGCGCTGACGCCTTCGCCCATCGCCACACGTGCGGCCACGCGGGGGTCGAACTTCTCGCGCTGCGTGTGCAGGTCGTGGCGGTGCACGGCATAGGCTTCGACGGCAGAAAAACCGCCGGGTGCGTTGATCTGCGCGATCTCGGACAGCTCGCGCAGCGGCAGCTCGACGATCTGCGCGCCGGCCGCCGACAGCCGCGACAGCGCACGCTGGAAGGCGGCGGCCACCTCGGGCTGCAGGCCGTCCAGCATCAGCGTCTGCGGCAAGGCCAGGCGTGCGCCGCGCAGGCCGCGCGCGGGCAGCTGCAGCGGCGCACCGGCCAGCACGCCGTCCACCAGCAGGCAGTCGGCCACGCTGCGGGTCATGGCACACACCGTGTCCAGTGTGAAGCTCAGCGGAAAGGCACCGGCCAGCGGTGTGCGCGCCTGCGTGTTCTTGAAGCCCACCAGCCCGCACAGCGCGGCCGGCACACGGATCGAGCCGCCGGTGTCCGACCCCAGACCGGCCACCGCCAGGCCCAGCGCCACCGACACCGCGGCACCCGACGAAGACCCGCCGGGAATGCGCGCCACGGTGGGGTCGCAGGGGTTGCGGGGTGTGCCCAGGTGCGGGTTGATGCCGACGCCGGAAAAGGCGAACTCGGTCATGTTCGTCAAGCCGGTGATGGCAGCACCCGCCTGGCGCAGGCGCAACACGGCAGCGGCGTCGTGCGTGGCCGCGGGCCGGCCTTCGCGCAGCACCGAGCCGGCCATCGTCGTGCGGCCGGCCACGTCGTAGAGGTCCTTCACCGTGACCGGCAGGCCGGCCAGTGGCGGCAGCGGGCTGCCGGCGGCCAGCAGGGTGTCGGCGTGTCGTGCGGCAGCCAGGGCCAGGTCGTCGAAACGCTGGGTGAAGACCGCGGCGGCGGATGGCAGGTTGGACTGGCCGATCACCTGCTGCAACAGCGCCTCGTGGGCGCCGGGCTGGCGCAGGCTGGCGCGCAGGTCGCGGATGCTGGGCAAGGTTTTCATGACCGCCGATTCTGTGCCACAACTCCGCCACAACGGCGCCACAACGCCGCCCGGTCTGGCCGGGGCACGGTCTGATCAGGCGTCTTCGCGCAGCTCGCGCCGCAGCACCTTGCCGACCGCGGTGCGTGGCAGGTTCGGGCGGAACTCCACCACCTTGGGCCGCTTGTAGCCGCTCAGGCGTGCTTCGCACCAGGCCCGCACCTCGGCTTCGCTGGGGCTGGCGCTGCTGGGGTCGGACTTCACCAGCACCAGCTTGATGGCCTCGCCGGCCAGGTCGTCGGGCATGGACACGGCGGCGCAGTCGCGCACGCCGGGAATCTGCGCCACCACGTCTTCGATCTCGTTGGGGTAGACGTTGAAACCGCTGACGAAAATGAGGTCCTTCTTGCGGTCCACCAGGCGCAGCGCGCCGTCGTCGTCGAAAACACCGATGTCACCGCTGCGCAGGTAGCCGCTGGCGGTCATCACCCGTGCCGTTTCGTCGGGGCGTTGCCAGTAGCCGGCCATCACCTGCGGGCCGCGGATGGCAATTTCGCCCGCGGTGCCGGGTGGCACCGGTCGACCTTCGTCGTCGACCAACTGCAGTTCGGTGCCGGGCAGCGGCTGGCCCAGGTGGCCGCTGAAGGTGGTTTCGTCCACCGGGTTGCAGGTGACCGCCGGGCTGGCTTCGCTGAGACCGTAACCCTGGCAGATGGTGTTGCCGGTCTTCAGCAGCCAGAGCAGCGCGGTGGCCGGCTCGACCGCCGTGGCGCCACCCAGGCTGAGCCGCAGCGAGCTCCAGTCGACCTTGTCGACGTCGGCATGGCTGGCCACGGCCAGGAACATCGCATTGACGGCGGGAAAGGCGTGGAAACGGTGGCGTGCCAGCACCTTCAGCATGCCGGTGGTGTCGTGTGCATTGGGGATCAGCAGCACACAGCTGCCCTGGTGCAGGCCCAGCAGCAACACCAGCGTGAAGCCGAAGATGTGGTGCAGCGGCAGCGCGCCCACGGTGACCCATTGCTCGCCTGCCGGACAACGGGCCAGCGCGGGCTGGTAGCGGTCTTCCGACTGCAGCAGGTTGGCCGCCAGGTTGCGGTGCAGCAGCACCGCGCCCTTGCTGCGGCCGGTGGTGCCACCGGTGTACTGCAGCGCCGCAATGTCGTCGGGCAAAACCACCACGTCGGGCGTCGGCAGGCGACGGCCGTTGTCGATGGCCTGGTTGAAGGACACCGCCGACGGCAACTGGTGTGCCGGCACCAGGCGCCGCACACGGCGCATCCAGTGGTTGACGACAGCGCCTTTCAGCGGGCCCAGCAGGTCACCCAGCGAGGCCACGACCAGGTGACGGGCCGGCGTGCTTTCGGTCAGCTGCTGCAGCAGGCTGGCCTCGGTCTCCATGAAAACGACGGCCCGGGCGCCGCTGTCCTTGAGCTGGTGTTGCAGTTCGGGGACCGACAACTGCGGGCCCAGGTTCACGACCACCAGCCCGGCACGCAGCACCGCAGCCACGGTGACCAGCATCTGCGGCACGTTGGGCAACATCACCGCGACGCGGTCGCCTTTGTTCAGGCCCTGCGCCAGCAGGTGGGCAGCGAGTGCACGCGACAGCTCGTCGAGCTGGCCAAAGCTCAGCGGTCGCCCCATGCAGATGCAGGCCGGCAGTTCGCGGTGAAGCTGGAAACTGCGCTCGAAGAGCGCGACCAGCGTGGTGGGCGCCAGATACGGCATGGCAGCAGCCCGGGCTTGCGCCGGCCGAGCATCTGGCGCGGGGTGCTGCTCTTGCATGGCTGAGGTCCACTGTGCGTGGGCCGATTCTGACGCTTGGCTGACGCAAGCCCATCAGGGGATTCGATACACCCTGTTGCCAAAGGCGACCGCCGCGCCGCGCCGAGCGTTCCTTCACGCGCCTGCCGGGGTGGGCCGCATAGACTGCCGCGCATGCAGTCCAGCGGCACGTCTCCACCCCAGCCAGACCCGGAACTTGCGGGTGCCGGTGGGCTTGAAGCCCGCTGGCAAGTGCGCGTGCTGGGCGCGGTCGAGGCCAGCGACGGTGTGCAGCAGATCGTGCGCTTTCCTTCGCGCGCCGTGGCCTGCCTGCTGGCCCGCCTGGCGCTGGCGCCCGACCGGGCGCATGCACGCGAAGAGCTGGTCGAGCTGCTGTGGCCCGGGGTGGCGCTGGCCGTGGGCCGCAACCGGCTGCGCCAGGTGCTGTCGACGTTGAAGAGCCTGCTCGAAGCCCCCGGCGTGCCCGGTGCGGCGGTGTTGCAGGCCGACCGACTGTCGGTGCGGGTGTTGCCCGGGGCCCTGGGCTGTGACGCCTTGCGCTTCCAGCAGCTGGTGCGTGCCGGCCAATTGCAGGCGGCGGCAGCCCTGTACCGGGGCGAGTTCATGCCCGGTTACTTCGACGAATGGGTGCACGAAGAGCGCCAGCGCCTGGCCGCAGTGCAGGACGGCCTGGCTGCGGCCCACGGCGCCGCGTCGGCTGCGGCTCAGGCCCTTGCCGCGACAGCGTCACCCGATGTGTCAGCGCGTGCGCCAGGGTCTGGACCTGACACCCTGCGGCCGCTGGCCGCGTCCGCGCTGCCCTCTTACCTGACGCGCCTGTTCGGGGCCGACCTGGCGGTGGCCCGTGTGGGATCGCAGGTTCGCGCGCACCGCCTGGTCACGTTGCTGGGCCCGGGTGGCAGCGGCAAGACGCGGCTGGCGGTGGAGGTGGTGCAGGCGCTGCGAGGCAGCACGCCGTGGCTGGCCGACCCCATGCAGACGGCCTTTGCGCGATCGGCGTTTGTGTCGCTGGTGGCCTGCGAACAGGCAGCGGCCATGCTGGCCGCGATGGCCCGCGCGCTGCAGTTGCCGTCGGGTGGCGGCGACGACCCGGCGCGCCTGGTGTCCGCCCTGGCTGGGCAGCCGGTGCTGCTGGTGCTGGACAACTTCGAACAGCTGGTCGACGTGGCGCAGGTGGCATTGGCCGAACTGCTGTCGGCCCTGCCGCAACTGCACCTGCTGGTCACCTCGCGCCGGGCCCTGGGGCTGGACGGCGAGGTGCTGGTCACCGCCGAACCGCTGCCGCTGCCGGCACCCGATGCCGCACTGGCCGCAGCCGGCGCCAACGCCGCCGTGGCGCTGTTTGTCGACCGTGCGCGGGCGGTGCGCGCCGACTTCCACCTGGGCCCGCGCAACCATGCCGCCGTGGTGGCTCTGGTGCGGGCGCTGCACGGCATGCCGCTGGCCATCGAACTGGCGGCGTCGCGGGTGCGGAGTTTTTCGCCGGCCGAGATGGTGGCGCTGCTGAGCCAGGACACCCCCGGCAGCGGCGCCCACCTGGCGCTGCTGGCCCGGGGTGGGCCACGCGCTGGTCACGACGCCCGCCATGCGTCGATGAGCCAGGTCATCCACTGGAGCTGGCGCTTGCTGGACGCACCGGCGCAACGCCTGATGGCCGCCTTGAGCTGTTTCGGCGGCAACGCCACCGCCGCCGCACTGGCTGCGGTGCTGGCCGAACCCCTGGCCAAAGCCGCGGCGCAGCTGGACGACCTGGCCCACCATTCCTTGCTGCACGTCAGCGACGACCAGGCCGACACCCGCTTTGGCCTGGTCGAGCCGGTGCGCGAATTCGTGCGCTCGCTGTGGCCGGCCGTTGACCTGGCCGCCCTGCATCACGGCATGCGGCGCTGGGTGCTGGCCTGGGCCGAAGGGCTGCCCCGCGCGGCCACGCCGGCCCAGGTGGGGGCCGAACTGCGCCATGTGCACGACGTGCTGGCGGCCGCCGACAAGGACCCCGAGACGGCCTTGCGCCTGGCGCTGGCCCTGCGCAGTTACTGGGACACCGACGGCCTGCCCGCGGCCCTGCAGACCGCACTCGAAGGTGCATTGGCCCAGCCCCTGGGCAAGCCGCTGCTCAGCGCCGGCCACGAGCTGCTGGCCTACCTGCGTTTCGAGTCCGGTTTCACGCCGCAGGCCCTGGGACATGCCGATGCGGCGCTGGCCACCGCAGGCGACGACCCTTCGCTGCGCGCCCGTGCCCTGGTGCGGCGGGCCTGGGTGGAACTGGCCGCCGGCCGCGCGGCAGACGCCGCGACGCCGCGCACGCCCCAATTGCAGGACTGGCTGCATCAGGCCCTGCAGCTGGCCAGGTCCTGCGGCGACCACGAAGCCCAGGCCCGGGCCCTTCACCAGCAGGCCGTGATCGCCAGCCACGTGCAGGGCAACTGGGGCGAGGCCGAAGCCTTGCTGGAACAGTCGCAGGCCCTGTGGCTGGCGCTGGGTGACCGGCGCAAGGCCTTTGCCCGTTTGCGCAACCGGGCCCAGTGCTGGTTTCGGCTGGGTCGGGCCGATGAAGCGCAGCCCTGTTTCGAACTGTGCGAACGCACGGCGCGCGAAGAAGGCGACGCCGTGGGCCAGATCGACAGCCTGCTGTCGCTGTCTTCGCTGTTGCTGGCCCAGCGCCAATGGGCGGCGGCGCTGGACCTGGACCGCCGCTGCGTGGCGCTGTGCTGGCAACGTTGGCACCGCCACGGCCTGGCCTACGCGCTGTGGAACCCGCCGCGTGCCTTGGCCCGCTTGCGCCGGCCCGAGGCCGCGATGCAGCTGATGGGTTTTGCCGCCACGTTCTGGCAAGCCAGTTTCGGCCCGCTGGCGCAGTCCGACCGCCGGACCTTGCGACGGGTGCGGGGCCTGGTGCGGGCTCAGCTGGGTCCGGCACGTGCGGAAGTCTTGTGGGCCGAAGGCGCGGCCATGGACGTGTCGCAGGCGGTGGCGCTGGCCTTGCGGGCCTGAAGCCGGCGCCACCACCGAATGGGGTGGTGCTGGCACGGCGTTTGTGAACGATGGCGGAACGGTGGAGGGCGACACTGCAGACGTTGTTGCACCCGACCGGAGCCTGCCATGCCCATCACCCTTGCTGCCGCGCTGGCGTCGCCCGTGGTTTGTGCCATCGTGTCGGCCCTGGTGCTGGTGGCGCCCGCTGCCGCCCAGGCGCTGCCCGAAGGTGCGCTGCGGGTGCAGCGGGTCGAGTTCATCGACCGCCAGGGTTTCGAAAAACCGATGGTGGCCGCCACCATCATGGTGCCGGCGGGCTGGCAGCAGCAGGCCGGCGTGGAATGGAACATCCAGCAGCGTTGCACCCGCCCCCATGCGTTGCGGCTGCGCGCCCAGGCACCTGACGGCAGCGCCGCGATCGAGCTGGCACCCAGCGAAGGCTGGGGCCAGGCCACCCAGGGCGCGGTGGGCGACTGCCCGCGGGCGCCCTGGCGCAACACCCAGCAGTACCTGGCGGCGTGGGTCGAACGCCACCGGCCCGGCGCACGCTGGCTCGACTACCGCGCGCGCCCCGACAAGTCGCACCCCGAACAGCGCCAGGCCTTCGGCAATGGTGGCGGCTTCAGCCAGCGCATGGAAAGTGGCCAGGCACTGATCGCCTACAACGTGGGCGGGCGCGAGATGCGCGAAACGCTGGTGGCCAATGTGTCCTTCCTGCAGTCGCGTTTTGTCATCGCCGGTGGCCAGGCCTTCGAGTCGATGCAGGCCCAGGCGCTGGGTGTGCTGGCCTGGCGCGCGCCGGCCGGCACGCTGGACATGAAACAGTTCGACGCCGTCTGGGACACGCTGCGGCCGGGCCCCGAGTGGCAGGCGCGCATCAACAAGGCCAATGCCGAGATGGCGGCCGACAACCAGCGCACACAGGCCGAGATCAGCCGCATCAATGCCGCGACGCACCGCGAGACGATGGCCCACATGGCGCTGCGCGGGCAGATCCGCGCGCAGACCCAGCGTGAGGTGGCCGAGATCCACAACGGCACCTGGCGCGCGCGCCAGGAGAGCAACGAGCGCATGCACACCGACAACGTGCGCACCGTGCGCGAAGTGCAGGCCTACCGCGACCCGCGCAGCGGCGGCGTGGTCGAACTCAGCCACCACTACCGCCATGCCTGGCAGTTGCGCGACGGCAGCTATGTCCTGACCGACAACCCCAGCTTCAACCCCAGCCGCGACATCGGCATCGGCGGTGTCGAACTGGACCGCACAAAATGAAGGGCGCATCCATGAACCCCAGGCCCTGGTTTGCAAGGGCGCTGTTGATCGGCGCCGCCAGCACGGTGCTGGCGTCGGCCGCGCTGGCGCAGGACAGCTTCAACAGCCCGCCGCCGCAGCGCGTGGCGCCACCCGCGGGTGGCGACAGGCAGCCACCACCGTCGGGCTATGAACTGCCCAGGCAACAGCTGCCTGCACGCGGCGACAACGCGGCGGCCGGCAACGAACGTCAGGACTTCGGCGTTGCGCCCATCGACCGCCTGCACACCGGCGCCATGCACGGGCCCACGCCGACGTCCATCCCGGGGGCCCAGGTCATCGGCACCCCCGCGCTGGCGGACCTGCTGAAAGCCGGCGCCGGCCGCGTGCTGGTCTTCGACGTGCTGGGCGGACAAGAACGCCTGCCCGGTGCGCTGAACGCGGTGCCTGCGCACCAGGCCGGCAGCTTCGACGACGCGGTGCAGCGGGAGTTCGGCCAGTACCTGCAGCAGGTGACGCAGGGCCAGAAGGACACACCGATGGTGTTCTATTGCCAGTCCACGATGTGCTGGATGTCCTACAACGCGGCGCTGCGCGCCAGCCGCATGGGCTACCGCAAGGTGCTGTGGTACCGCGGCGGTGTCGAGGCCTGGAAGGCCGGTGGCCACGCACTGCAGGGGCCGGGTTTCGCTGGCCGCTGAAGGTGCCGCCGACGCTGCTAGCGCTTGCCTAGCGCCCACGGGCCAGACTGCCCGGGTCACCCCTCAGGAAGGTCTTGCCATGCCGCACTGCCGCCACTGGTCTCGATGGGTCGCCCTGGTCACCGTGCTCGGTGCCACGGCGCTGGCCCAGGCCCAGAGCTGGGAATACCGCTCGCTGCAGAAAGACCCGATGACGGGTCAGTACAGCAAGGACCGCTTCCGCACATCGACGATCACGCTGGAAGAAAAGGACGGCAAGGCCGTGTTCCGCATGATCGCCGGCGGCAAGGGCGACCCCTGCTTCAGCCGCGGCGACCTGCCCGCCGAGGTGCAGCGTGACGTCGACACGACCACCATCACCGTGCTGCCGCCGCTGGCCGGCTGCCAGCCCTTCCGCTTCGTCATCCGCAACGACGGCAGCGGCGGTGTGCGGCAGAACGCGCGGGGCGAGCGCTGGGTGGACGACGGGCTGGAGCGGGGGTTGACGCTGGTGAAGTAGGGGTTACTCCACCGCCTTCACCATGTCCTCGACCACCTTCTTCGCGTCGCCGAAGACCATCATCGTCTTGTCCATGTAGAACAGTTCGTTGTCCAGCCCGGCGTAGCCGCTGGCCATCGAGCGCTTGTTGACGATCACGGTCTTGGCCTTGTAGGCCTCGAGGATGGGCATGCCGTAGATCGCGCTGCCCTTGACGTGTGCGGCCGGGTTCACCACGTCGTTGGCGCCCAGGATGATGGCCACGTCGGCCTGGCCGAACTCGCCGTTGATGTCTTCC
>LNFM01001473.1_pt1 | contig 101545 bp, 100 predicted proteins | sample 596031 | NCBI WGS metagenome assembly LNFM01 (sample SAMN04254537, study PRJNA301005) | activated carbon metagenome | isolation source: dual media filters at the Ann Arbor, Michigan drinking water treatment plant | place: USA: Ann Arbor
GTGCCCGAGAAGGACGCCACCTACATGCCCATCGCCTGCATGCAGTGCGAGAAGCCGCCTTGCGTGAAGGTGTGCCCGGTGCGCACCACCTACCGCGAGGCCGACGGCCCGGTGGTGATCGACTACAACTGGTGCATCGGCTGCAAGATGTGCATGAACGCCTGTCCCTACTGGGCGCGGCGCTTCAACCTCACCACGCCGGTGCTGCCCCAGGCCGACATGAACCCGGTGACGCACTACCTGGGCAACCGCCCGCGCATGCGCGGCGTGGTCGAGAAGTGCCACTGGTGCCTGCAGCGCACGCGCCACGGCCGCTACCCGGCCTGCGTCGAGGTCTGCCCGGTGGGCGCGCGCAAGTTCGGCAACCTGCTCGACCCCGAGAGCGAGGTCAGCCAGGTGCTGGCGCGCAAGAACGTGTTCCGCCTGAAGGCCGAACTCAACACCTTTCCCAAGTTCTTCTACTTCTACGACTGAGGAGACCGGCCGTGCTGCTCAGATTCGTTGCCGACTACGTGCGCTACGTCGTCAAGGGCGGGCCGAAGTTCTATGCCTGGATGGGCGCGCTGGGCGTGCTCATCGTGGGCATGCTCTACGTGTACTGGCTGCAGAACACCGAAGGCCTGATCGTCACCGGCCTGACGAGCCAGATCCACGACGGCCTGTACCTGGCCAACCTGGTGTTCCTGGTGGGCGTGGCGGCCGGGGCCGTGACCATCGTCTTCCCGGCCTACGTGTACCACCACGAAGGCATGCACAAGGTGACGGTGCTGGGCGAGATGCTGGCCATCTCGGCGGTGATCATGGTGATGATGTTCGTCTTCGCCCACATGGGCCGGCCCGACCGGCTGTGGCACATGATCCCGCCGTTCGGCATCTACAGCTTCTCGTCGATGCTGGGCTGGGACGTGCTGGTGCTCAACGGCTACCTGCTGCTGAACTTCGTCGTCGGCTTCTCACGGGCAGGCCGGTGAACAGGAAGATCTTCATGCCGCTGGTCTACCTGTCCATCGTCTGGGCGCTGAGCATCCACACCGTGACGGCCTTCCTGCTGGCCACCAACCCGGCGCGGCCGATGTGGTTCCACAGCATGATGCCGATACGCTTCATCGTCACCGCGTTCGCCGCCGGGCCGGCGCTGATCGTCATCGCCTTCCTGATCATCCGCAGGAACACGAAGTTCTGGATCGACGACAGCGCGATCCAGCTGCTCGCCACCATCGTCACCTGGTGCCTGGGGCTGGCGCTGTTCCTCACGCTGTCGGAAGTGGTGATCGAGCTCTACGCCCGCACCGAACACGCCAACGGCCTGTACTACCTGATGTTCGGCCTGCACGGCCTCAACAACCTGGTGCCTTGGTTCTGGAGCGCGGTGGTGCTGATGGTCGTGTCCTTCGTGCTGCTGCTGATCCCGTCCGTCCGCAACGACATGGGCAAGCTGCCCTGGGTCTGCGCGATGGCCTTCGCCGGCATCTGGATCGAGAAGGGCATGGGCCTGGTGGTGCCGGGCTTCATTCCCTCGCCCATCGGCGAGGTGACCGAGTACCACCCGACCTTCGTCGAATGGCTGATGACGCTGGGCATCTGGGCCTTCGGCTTCTTCATCCTGACCATCCTGCTCAAGGGCGCCATCGGCGTCCTGCTGGGCGACATCCGGTACGGCGGCGTCCAGCCCGCGGGCGCGCCCGGTGCCATCGCCGCCGAGTGAGGACACGACCATGACACGCTTCGCTCTGCCTGCTCTCGTGCTGCCTGCTCTCGTGCTCTTGCTGGTCTGCGCGGTGCCGGCCCTCGCACAGGCCCCGGCCGCGGCGTCGGCGCCCGGGCAGAAGCAAGAGGTCTGCTTCGAAGGCCGCAAGGGCGCCACCGAGGTGGTCAGGAAGGACCTCCGGCCCGGCCTGCCCAACGTGAAGTGCTCGCCCACCACCGGCGCGGCGCTCTGGTACAGCGACCCCTACGACGGCACGGTGCCGATGGGCAAGGTGCCCCTGCTGGACAAGATCCCCGACGGCCAGGCCGTCGTGAAGCCGCGTTCCGAGAAGCTCAACCTGCTGGCCCAGTGCGGCACGGCCTGCCACAACGGCGTGTACCCCAAGGGCTGGCCGAAGGACAACAAGCCGGTGCCCATCCCGACGATGGAGGCGATGTTCCCCGACGCCAAGAACTTCCAGCACGGGCGCGGCGCCGTGTGGTGCCTCGACTGCCACCACGCCACGAAGCGCAACATGCTGGTCAGCCACCAGGGCGACCCGATCAGCATCGACCAGCCGCAACTGCTGTGCGGCAAGTGCCACGGCGACAAGCTGCGCGACTGGCGCGACGGCATCCACGGCAAGCGCATCGGCGACTTCACGCGCTGGTTCACCTGCACCGAATGCCACAACCCGCACAACGTGCAGGACGGGGTGCGCAACAAGGGCTTCGTGCAGTTGCAGCCCGAGCCACCGCCCCAGCTGCCGCGCGGCATGAAGAACGCGGCGCACGAGAAGCTCCACCCCATCCCGCACTGACCATGCCGCCCGTCGAACCCGCCCACCCGACCCGCGGCGATCCGACCTGGATCGCCCCCGCGCTGACGCCCGAGGAGCAGACGCGCGACATCGGCAAGACGCCGATCTTCTTCGGCCCGCCGCTGGCCGTGCTGACCGCGGGCCAGAAGAACACGCTGATGATCAGCGGCAAGCTCAACCGCACGGCGGAGCGCTACCTTGAGCTGATGAAGGCGCACGGCGTGCCCTTGAGCGAACCGGAGCGGCAATGCCTGGCGCACATCTGCGACATCGGCTTCATGTCGCCGCTGGAGATCCGCGAGCTGCCGCTCGAAGTGAGCCTGACGCACTTCGAGTGCGACGGCCTGGACAAGCGGGCGCTGGAGCAGAAGCTGGCCGCGGCCAGCTTCGCCGATCTGGTGGCCGTCGTCGAGTCGCTGGGCTTCTGACCTGCGTCAGCGCCCCTGACCCGGCCATGCCGATGCTCACGCCCTGGGAAGCCGCCTACGAGGTCGGCGATCCCCTCATCGATGCCCAGCACCGGGCCCTGCTGTCGCTGTGCGACGTGCTGGGTGCCCGCTGCCAGGCCGCAGAGGGCGACGGCGCCACGGCAGCCGAGGACGCCGACCCTGTCTTCGACCGGACCTTCGACAGTCTCAAGTCGCTGGCGCGCGGGCACTTCGAGGTCGAGGCCGAGCGGCTCGCCCCGCTCGGCGACGAGGCCCTGGAGGACCACCGCTTCGAGTGCGACGAGTTCGAGTACCTGGTCGAGCAGATCGCCACCACCGAGAACTTCACCCGGGTGGAGATCCAGCGCTTCCTGGCGCTGTGGTGCCTGGGCCACGTGCGCAGCGCGATCGACCAGCACGTGGCCCTGACCCTGGCGCTGGCCCGGGAGAGGGCCCTGGGCCAGCGCGGCTGAACACCGCCCCCTCGCGGAGGCGGGCCCTGCCGGACGCCGGGTCAGTTCTTGAACAGGTCCAGGTTGATCGCGTTCCCCATCGCCGCATAGCCGGCCGCGTTGGGGTGCACGTTGTCGCAGTTGAACGCGGGCTTGATGATCTCGGCGCCGGTCGGTGAGCGCCCGCCGCCGGCCATCAGCGCGTCGAAGTCGATCACGCCGTCGAAGCGCCCGGGTGCGCGCATCCACGCGTTCACCTCCAGCCGCACCTGTTCCTGTGCCGCCGTGAAGCCGCCGGTGGCGGCGCCACGCGGAATGGCGGTGACGGCGATCACCTTCAGCCCGCGCGCACGCAGCCGGTCCAGCACCTGCTGCGAGCCGGCGATCAGCGTGGCCGCCGAGGCCCCGCCCGAGATGTCATTGGTGCCTTCGAAGAAGATCACGTGGCTGACGCCGGACAGCGCCAGCACGTCGCGGTCGAGGCGTTCGAGGGCCGGCGGTCCGTTGCCACCGGCGACGACGCGGTTGCCCGCGATGCCGGCATTGGCCACCGCCTTGCGCTGGTCTTCGGGCAGCGCCGCCAGGCGGGTGGCCAGGATGTCGGTCCAGCGCTGGTAGAGGTCGGGCACCACGACGCCGCCGGCCAGCAGGCCGCCGTTGGTGGTCGTACTGCAGCGGCCGTCGGTGATGGAGTCGCCCAGGGTGACGATGGTGCTGCGCGTGCGCGACATGACGTCCACCGCCCCCACCCAGTACACCGGGAAGGCCAGGATGGAGGTGCCCGCCGCCACGGGGTTGACCGGGCTGAAGCCGGTGCCGCCCGCCGCTGCGGCCTGGTTGCCGCTGGCGATGTAGTTGGTGGTCAGGCCCAGCGAGTGCGCGCTCGCGTTGGTGGCCGTGCTGGCATGCAGGCTGACGGCCAGGCGCTGGAAGGCCTGGATGGGCATGTTCACCGCATCGCTCCAGGCCTGCGCGCCCGGGGCCAGCGTGAGCGACTCGCTGCCGTTGAAGGTCATGCGCAGGTTCGGCCCGTCGATCGTCGCGCCGGCACCGGCCACGCCGATGTAGGCCGCCGAGAACGTGACCGGGGCCGTGCCCACGGTGTTCTCGATGCGCACGCGCACGGCGTCGCCCGAGGTGGCGGGTCGCACCGACATGCGCACCGTGCTGTTGGCCAGGTTGGCCGGCGCCTCGGGCACGTTGTGCGAGGCGGCCCACGACGTCAGCCAGCGCCGGTCACTGCCGTCGTCGCCGCCGCAGGCCGACAGCAGCGCGGTGCCTGCCAGCGCGAAGGCGGCCAGCCATCGGACGGGACGCCGGATGAAGGTGCGTCGGTCACGCCGGTGCCAGGCACCTGTCGTTTCGGGAGTGCTTCCAGTGGGGGTCATGCGTGTCTCCTGTCGTTGTTGAATGCGGGGTCCCGCGGGCCCCGTCAGGGGCGGCGCGGCACACCGTTGCCGTCGTGCGGCGCTTGCAGTCTGCGCGCATCGCGACGGTTCCGCCAGGGGGCAAGGCCCGTGCCCTGCCGTCCGCGGCGGGGCCGCGACAGCACGGATCGCCGGTGACCTGCATCGACGGCCGTCTGGTGCGCCATCGCACAGACCGCACGCGGGTGCCCCGCTACAAACCGGGCTCGAGGCAGACGCCTTGGGCCCGCACCTCCGGGCCGCCGCACCTGCATGTCCCTCCCCTGCCCGCCCTGCGGGCCAGAAAGCTCCCTCATGACCTCCCACTTCAAGCTGCACCCCCTGGCGCTGGCCACGCTCTTCCTCTTCTCGGCGACACCGGCCCTGGCGCAGGACGCCGGCTGGTGGTACGCCGGCGCCGGCGTCGGCACGGCGCGCGCCAAGCTCGACGAGCAAGGCATCACGCAAGGCCTGCTGGGCGTGCCCGCCACCTCCTTCACCAGCGACCGGCGGGCCACGGCCGGCCGCGTCTTCGGTGGCTACCAGCTGCACCGCAACGTGGCGGTGGAAGCCGGCTACTTCGACCTGGGCCGCTACAGCCTGGCCGCCAACGTGCCCGGCGGCACGCTGGCTGCGGACATGCGCGTGAAGGGCTTCGACCTCGGCCTGGTGGGCACGCTGCCGCTGACCGATCGCCTGTCGGCGCTGGCCCGTGTGGGCGTGCAGACCGCGCGCACCGAAACCAACTTCCGCACCACGGGGCTGGCCACCACCGCCAACAGCGGCACCAAGGACCGCGACACCAACGGCATGGCCGGGCTGGGCCTGCAGTACGCGTTCACGCCGTCGCTGCTGATGCGCGGCGAAGTCGGCCGCTACCGCGTGGCCGATGGCGTGGGCCAGCATGCCGACGTCAACGTGGTGTCGGTGAGCCTGGTGATCCCCTTCGGCCGCAGCGCCGCGCCCGCGCCGCGCGCGATGGTGATGTCGCCCGCCGTCGTCTCGCAGGCCCCGCCGCCCGCCCCGGTCTACACGCCGGCGCCCGCACCCGCCCCGGCCCCGGTGATGATGGCGCCGCCGGCCCCCGTGGCCGCCGCACCCGCGGCCGCGCCGGCGCGCCAGCGCGTGACCTTCAGCGCCGAGTCGCTGTTCTCCTTCGACCAGGCCGTCGTCAAGCCCGAAGGCATGGCCGCGCTGGACGGCTTCACGAGGCAGGTCGAGGGCACGCGCTTCGAGCAGATCACCGTGGAAGGCCACACCGACCGCCTGGGCAGCACGACCTACAACCAGGACCTGTCGCAGAAGCGCGCCGAGTCGGTGAAGTCCTACCTGGTGACGACGGGCAAGCTCGACCCGTCGAAGATCACCGCCGTGGCCCGCGGTGAAACGATGCCCGTGACCAAGGCCGGTGACTGCGTGGGCAACAAGGCGAATGCCAAGCTCATCGCCTGCCTGCAGCCCGACCGCCGCGTCGACGTCGACGTGACCGGCACGCGCTGAGTCGCGGTCCGGCGAAGGCTGGACCCCACCCCGTCGGCGGCGGATGCAGGCCACCACCCTGGTGCTGCTCTCGCTGCTGGCGGTGGTGCTCGGCGGCTTCGGGGCGCGCGTGACGCGGCTGCCGCTGCCGCTGGTGCAGATGGCCCTGGGTGCCGCGGTGGCGCTGTCGGGCCGGCCGGCGTGCCGACCCTGCCCCTGCTGGGCAGCGACGGCCTGCCCTTCCCGGCGCGCGACCTCGCCATCACGCTCGCGGCCGGGGTCATCGTGACGTCGCTGGGCCTGGCCAGCCTGGCGCTGCCGGCCCTGCTGCGCCATTGGGTGCAGGCGCCCGAAGCCGACCCCGGGGCGGCCGAGCAGCGTGCGCGCCGCACCGCCGGCGAAGCGGCGCTGAAGGACGTGGAGCGCCTCGCCGCGGTCCTCGCCGCCGACCCCTCGCGGCGCCCGGCCGCGGTGGCCGCCGCCCGCGCCCGCGTGACGGCCCTGTACCAGGCGCAGTGGCAGGCCTCGTCCCCCGGCGCGCCCGACGCGCGCGACGAGGGCCTCGACAGGGAGCTGCACCGCTCGGCCCTGCGCGCCGAACGCGCGGCGATGCAGCAGGCCGGGCCCGCCGAAGGCCTCGACGACGGCCGCCTGCACCGCATCCTGCGCGAGTTCGATCTGCTCGAAGCCAGCCTCGCCCGGGCCGACAATCGGGGCCGGCACCCCCCTGGAGACCCCGCGTGAAGCCCTATGACATCGAAGTGCAGCGCCTGAAGTCGATGAAACACGACAAGGGCATGATCGAGATCAGCGTCGACGCCCTGGTGACGACGCGCCCGCTGCGCGACGACCAGGCGCCGAACAGCTCGCTGCGCGTGCCGGTGGAGCACGCGCGCACGCTGCTCATCCTGCTGAAGCAGCAGATCGCCGAGCTCGACAAGCTGCAGCCGCGCAGCCGGCGCTCAGGCCGCTGTTGACCCACCCGGCGGTGGCGCAGCGGCACGGCCGCGGGCCGCCGCGCCCCGGGCCCGCGCGCGGCCTGGCGGCGACGCTGACGCCACCGGTGCCGCCGCGGCGGCGTGCAGCGACAGGCCTGCCGCCTGTTCCAGCGCCATCAGCGATTCGACGTGCGACATGAAGCCGTCCAGGTAGGCCGGCGACAGCGTGTGCAGCTCGCGCAGCGCGCGGTAGACCACCTGCGACGAGTGCAGCGGCCCGGCGTTGCCGGGCACCTGGGCGGCCGCCTGGTGCAGGCGCTGCTCGGCGCGCAGGCGCGACCAGGTGCTCTTGAAGGCGGTCACCGACTTCAGGCTGGCGGGCGTCGACGCGCCCTGCCCACCCGTGCCCGGCACGGCGCCCGCCCGGACCTTCGTCGGCGTGCCCGCCACGGGCGCGGGGCGCACGGGGGCAGGCCCCTCGCGGCCCAGCCGGTCGACCAGACCGGACAGCAGCGACAGGCCGCCCTGGGGCCACGGCGGGGCCACCGGCGCCGGCGTTGGCGCCGCCAGGCCCGCCAGCAACTGCCCGACACGCTGCAGCAGCAGCTGCCGCGCCGGGCCCTGCTGCGCGGCGGCGCGCCGCGCCAGGGCCTCGACGACGCTCAGGCCGACCGCATCGACCGCACCCGTGTGCTGTGCCCGCCATGCTGCCACCGCGGCGACGGGATCGGCCTCGCGGTCGCTGTCCGCCTCGGCAGCACGGCCCGGCACGCCCACCGCCGCACTCACGACGGCTTCACGGCCGCCGGCCGGGGCCGCGGCGTGGGCGCCATCTCCACGCGCCGGTTCAGCGCGCGGCCGGCGGGGTCGGCGTTCGGCGCCACCGGCTGCTCGGCGCCGAAGGCCGCGGCGAAGACCGCCGACGAGGGCACGCCGTCGTCGATCAGCGTGCGCATCACGGTCAGCGCGCGCTGGGCCGACAGCTCCCAGTTGTCGGCGAACTTCGCGCCCTTGCCGGCGTCGCGCACCGGCCGGTCGTCGGTGAAGCCGCTGACCATCAAGACCTCGTCGCGCGACGAGAGGTACACCGCCAGCGGCGCGGCCAGGCTCTTCAGCAGCTGCCGGCCTTCGGGCTGCAGCTCGGCCGAGTTGAACTCGAAGAGCACGCTGCCGCTGATGCCGATGCGGCCGTTGGCCAGGGTCACGCGGCCGGCGGCCAGCGGACCGGCCAGCGCGCGCTCCAGGGCCTGCAGGCGCTGCGTTTCGGCCTGGCGCTGCTGCACCTCGGCCTTCAGCCGCTCGGCCAGGTCGAGCTGCAGGCCCATCGCGAAGACCAGGATCAGCACGAAGGCCCCCACCAGCCCGGCCATCAAATCGCCGAAGACGGCCCACACCGGCGCGGTGCCGTCGCTGCCGTCGCCGCCGTCGTCGAGGTCGTCGTACGAGGTCATGCCGGGGCCTCGGCCGGGGACGGCCGCGCGGCCGGCGCGCGCGCCAGCTGCTGCAGCTCGTCGATGACCTGCTTCTGCGAACCCAGCGTGAGGTCGATGACCTCGCGCGCCTGCGCCACGTAGTAGGCCAGCTGTTCGTCGCTGCGCGCCATCGACTGGCCCAGCGCCGACTCGATGCGCTGCAGCTGCGACATCAGCTGCTCGCTGGCGCGGCTGAACAGCTGCACCGCGGTGCCGAAGCCCTCGCCCAGGCTGGCCACCTCGGCCGCGCTGCCGCTGACCTGGACCGACACCGCCTGCAGCGTGCGCGAGCCGGTGTCCACCGTCTGCGCGAACTGCGTGCCCAGGCGGCCCAGCACGTCGGTGCTGGCGTGCACCAGCGCGTCGATGGCGGCGCGCTGTTCGGTGCTGGCGTGGTTCACGGCGTCGAGCAGGCCGCCCAGCGTGGCCAGCAGACGGTTGCGTTCGTCCAGCGCCGCGTTGTCGCGCACCAGGCTGTCGCTGAGCGCCTTGCGCAGCTCGCCGATGACCTCGGCCGCGGCGCGCGGTGCCAGCGACGCGGTGTCCACCAGACGCGCGATCTCGCCGATGGTGGCGCGCGCATGTGACTCCGCCTGCGCCGTGATGGCCTGGGCCGTCTGCTCCAGCGCGCTGCAGATCTCCTGCTGGCGCGCGGCGACCGCGTCGGCGCTGTCGCGGGCTTCGCGCTGCACGGTGGCGGCCAGGCCGGACAGCCCGTCGTGGAAGGCGGCCAGGCGTTCGCTCTCGCGTGCGGCAGCGCCGGCTTGCAGGGCACCGTGCGCCTCGGCCACGCTGCGCAGCAACGCGGCCGCGTGCTGCTCGAAGCCGGCCGTCCACTGGCCCACGCTGGCGTCCAGCCGCCGGGCCACGCCGTCGACCAGCGTGGCCGAGCGCTCGTCGAACGTGCCCGCAAAGCGCTGCAGGCCGTCGTGCAGGCCTTGCGTGAGCCGCTCGCCTTGCTGCTGCTGCTGCGCCAGCGCGGCCTGCCAGCGCTCGCCCAGCACGGTGGTGGTGGCGTCCAGCCGCGCCGTGATGCCGTCGAGCTGGCGTTGCACCGCCTCGCCCAGCGTGTCGTGCAGCGCCGCCGACTCGCGCGCCAGGCCGGCCAGCGTGGACTGCACGGCAGGTTCGAGCGCCGCCGCCGACAGGCGCGCGCCTTCGGCCAGGCTGTCTTGCAGCGAGCGGCCCACCGACTCGGCCAGCCCGGTGTAGGCGCGCTGCGTGTCCTGGTGGAAGGCCGACTGGCCGGCCAGCAAGCGGTCCTGCAGGGCCCGGGTCTGCTGCCCCATCTGCGCCACCAGCGCTTCGATCTGCCCGGCCAGCGCCGGCAGGGCGGTCGACATCGCGGTCGTCACCGCATCGGTCTGCGCCTGCAGCAGGCGCAGCGCCTCTTCGCGCTGGTGCACACGCGAAAAACCGCGCAGCGGGCCGGCGATGGCGGCGTCCAGCGCCTGCGCCACGCGCTGGCGGTCACGCCGCGCCAGGGCCGACATCAGGCCCAGCGACGCCGATGCCGCCACGCCGGCCACCGAGCAGCCGAAGGCCAGGCCCAGGCCCTTCACGGGCGCAGCCAGCGAGGCGCGGATGGCCTCGACATCGGCGGCGTTCTGCAGCGCCAGGCCCGTGCCCTTGAGCGTGACCACCATGCCCAGGAAGGTGCCCAGCATGCCCAGCAGCACCAGCAGGCCGGCCAGGTAGGGCGTGAGCGACGGCCCGGGCAGGCCCACGCGCTCGCCTTCCAGGCGCAGGCGCACGGCGGGGCGCAGGCCCGCGGGCAGCCGGGCCAGCCAGTCGCCCAGCGACGCGGGCGGCTCGCGCGTGGCGTCCAGCGCCGCGGCCAGGCCAGCGCTGGCCTGCTGGAAGCGGTGCAGCTCCAGCGCACCGAGGCCGAAGAAGGCGCCGATGAGGGCCACCAGCGCCAGCGCCAGCGGGTTGTCGGGCAGGTAGCCGGCGACCACCCAGGCGACGACGAGCAGGCCCACCGCGAAGGGGGCGTGAAGCAGCAGCTTGTTCATGTGTTCATGTCGCGCAAGGTGTCCAGCAGGCCCTGGGCGGGCAGCAGGCGGTGCGCCAGTTCGGCCTGCAGCACGCGGGCCGCTTCTTCGTGGAAGGCGGCCAGGAAGGCCCGGTGGGCCTGGGCGCGGGCGGGCTCGTCGGGCGACGCCGCGACGGCTGCCACGCCGCGCTCGAACCGGGCCTGCAGCCGCAGGGACACCAGCGCCAGCAGGCTGCGCTCGTGGGGTGCGAGCTGCCGCTCGAGCACCGCGTCGAGAGCTGCCAGCCGCGCGCCGGCGGGGCCGCGACGCGCCAGCGCGTCGCGCAGCCGTTGGCGCAGCGCGGCCACGGCCTCGTGCATCGCCTGTTGCCGGGCAGCGATGTGGCGGCGGTGCGGGGCGAAGTCGGTCGGGCTCGACGCCGTGTCGGCGGGCTCGGCGTGGCCGGCGGCGTTGGCCGCCTCCAGCGCCGCGCGCACGCGCTGCCAGTCCGCGGCTGCGGCCGGGCCGGCGGCTGCGCCTCCGGGCAGCGACGCCACGGGGCCGGCGGCCAGCGCCTCGGACAGTGCGATGGCGCCCGTCCAGCCGAGCCAGTGGCCCAGTCGGTCGACGAGGGCCGGGCGGGTGTCGACCATCGGTGCAGGCACCGGGTCGGCCAGGCGCGCCAGAAGGCGGTTGAGCTCCGAACCGGCCACGCCCGGACGGGTAGACCCGTGCAGCATGAAGGCCAGTCGAAGGATCCTGTAGAGGGCGAGGAGTCTACTCCCCCTCACCGGCCCGGATCAGGCCCGGATCAGGCCCGATCGGACGCCCGCGCCGGGCCCAGCAGGGCCGCGGCGGCCTGGATGCGCAGGGCCAGCGGCACGCTGCCGTCGTTCATCACGGCCCGAAGGAAGTCGCGGGGGTCGGCCCAGCCGCCGGCGGGGGTGACCGGCGAGCCGGGCTGCGGCGCCGCAGCCGCGGCAGTGCCAGCTTCAGCGCCGGCTTCCGGCACGGTCTCGGCCTGCGGCTGCAGGTGGGCCATCGCGCGCTGCAGGTCGGCCCCGGCGATGGAAGCCAGCGCCGCGAGCAGCTGGGCCTGGCCGTCGGGGTTGGGCGGCAGGTCGAGCCAGGGCTCGTCGGCGAACATCGGCGCCAGGTCGGGCGCGACGAAGGCCGACCAGGGGCCGCCGCCGCCTTGCCGCGAGGGCACGGGGACCGTGTGCTGCCCGTCGGCCCGGGGCCAGGTGTCGATGCGACCGGGCGCCATGCCGACCAGGTAGCGCCCGCACAGCAGCTCGAGGAACGCGCGCGCCTGTGCGGCCGGCAGCGGCTGCGCCAGCGAGAACCACAGCTGGTAGGCATCGCGGCCCGACACCGCGATGGCCGGTGCCGGCAGGCCCAGGTCGGACTGCACCGCCTGCCAGAGCCGCGAGACGGGCTCCCACTCGGCCGGACGGCCCAGTTCGAGCACCGCGGCCCGCACGTCGCCGTGGCTGTCCGCCATGCCGACCGCCCCCCCGGCGGGCTCGTTGCCGACCCCGCCCTCGGCGTCAGTCTGCGCGGCGGGCGAGGCCCCGGCAGGCAGCAGGTACAGCCGCAGGAGTTCCGCAGGCAGGCGTGTCATGGCGTGTGGGGCGCGCTGGGGAGTGGCAGTGCATCGACTTTAGCCTTGTGCCGGCGTGCCGACCCGGGGACGCGGGCGACGACGGCGGCCTCGCCCGCGCCCACGCCCGTCGTGGCGCCTGCCGGCACGCAGTAGCATCGCGCGCATCCGCTCCATGATCCTGGCGCGCCGGGGGGCCCGCCTCCGGGCCCGTGCACAGGCCGGCCACCCCCCGCAAGCCCCTGAAGCCCTTTGTGACGCTGCCCCCGGCCTTCCCCAGCGCGCCCTGCGCCCTTCCCGCCCGGCCGCCCCGGCCCGTCCCGGCCGCCTTCGCCCGGCATGCCGTGCCCGCAGCGGCCCCGCCGGCATGACCGAACCGACCACCGACCCAGTCCCGGGCGCAGACCGCGACGCCGACCCCAAGGCCACGCTGTCGAGCATGCTGCAGGCCCTGGCGCAGGACGACAGCCGCGAGCGCATTTCCGTGGGCGACCTGCTGGAAGCGCTGGGCGACCGCGCCCTGGCGGCGCTGCTGTTCGTCTTCGCCGTGCCCAACGTGCTGCCCGTGCCACCCGGCACGTCGACCGTGCTCGGCGCCCCGCTGGTCTTTCTGGCGGCGCAGCTGGCCTTCGGCCGCCGGCCCTGGCTGCCGGCCGTGATGGCGCGGCGCACGATGACGCGCAGCGACTTCGCGGCCCTGGTGCGGCGCATCGGCCCGTGGCTGGCGCGCGCCGAACGCCTGCTGCGGCCCCGCGCGATGCGTCTGGCCCTGCCGCCCATGGAGTACCTGGTCGGCGTGGTGTGCCTGCTGCTGGCCGTGGTGCTGGTGCTGCCCGTGCCGCTGGGCAACATGCTGCCGGCGCTGGCCATCAGCCTGCTGGCGCTGGGCGTGCTGGAGCGCGACGGCGTGTGGATCGTGGCCGGCCTGGTCGCGGCCGTGGCCTCCGCCATCGTCGTGTCGGGCGTGGTGTTCGCCGTGGTCAAGGCGGTGCTCTTCTTCGTCGCCCAGGTGCTGCGCTGACGCCCCCGGTGCAGACACCGACGCCGGTGCCGGCGCCGATTGAGCCCAGCCGCCCGCGCCCGCCGGTGCTGGCCTGCCGCGCCGTCGCGGCCGACAACCACGCCGTGCCCGCCCCCTTCCGCGCCTTCGCCGTGCGCAGCGACGAGGCCTTGCACGCGATGGCCGCGCGCGCGCCCTACGGCCGCGTGCACGTCACGCGCACCGACTTCGTCGACGCCGAGTCGCGGTCGCGCCTGGCGGCGGCGGGCTTCGGGCGGGTCCGCCTCGAGAGCTTCTCCGACATCGACTACGCGCCCACCAGCTTCACCGAGCTGGCCGACATCGCACCCGGGGTGCCGGACCTGCCGGGCCGCATCGCCGGCACCCTGCAGTCGGCCGGCGTGCCGGGCCTGGACGCGGCGGCCTGCCGGCGCTGCGTCGAGACCCGTGTCGACTTCCTGGCGTCCCGCGGCGCGGGCTTCCACAACGACGTGGCCAGGCACTTCTCGCGCTGCCTGTTCTGGCTGCTGGCGCTCGACGTGGCCGATGTCGAGTTCGTGATGCCGCACGCCGGCGTGCGCCTGCCACTGGCGCCGGGCGACCTGCTCGTCTTCGACCCCGCTTTGGCGCACGGCCTGTGCCGGCCGGCCGATGGCGGACAGGCGGTGGCGGCGTCGTTCGAGAGCGGACCGCACTGCCAGCAGATCTTCCTCACCGGCGAGCTGCTGCTGGACGACGCGCAGTGGTCGGCGCTGGGTGCGCCCTGGTTGCCCGTCGAAGAGCACGAAGGCCGCGGCGCGCTCGACCTGCTGGTGGCCGAGTTCGACGATCGCAGCGGCGCCATCAAGCGCCTGCGCGCCCTGCGCGACGGCATGCAGCGCAGCGTCTGCCACGTCGACGGGATGCCCGGCGGCGCCCTGACGTCCGGCGACGCCTCAGAGCAGGCCTGACCCGGTGCGGCGCGGGTCCGGACGGACCCGGCCGGCGGTCACAGCCGCGCTTCGAGCAGGCAGCCGGACTCGCGCGCGAAGTCGACCGAGACCCGCGCGTGCACCGCGCCCTGGCGGTCGAAGAAGCGCTGCGGCGTGATGTCGTCGCCGGGCAGCGCCAGCGGCACGTAGAAGGGCGCCCGCTGCAGGGCGGCATCGGTGGCATCGACCACGGGCATGGGCACCGTCGGCAGGCAGCGCAGCACGCGCCGAACCGACGAGAGTGTTGCGCGGGCCGGTGGTCGGCCGCGGCGTCGTGCATCATGCGGACACCCAACGCTCCACCCGCCATGCACAACCTCCCCCACCTGCCCGCCTCCGTCGAGACCTGCCACTGGGGCGCCTTCGACGCCACCCTGCCGCCCATGTTGACCGTCAAGAGCGGCGAGCGCTTCACCATGGCCACCGTCAGCGGCGGCGCGCCGGTGCTGCCGCCGGCGGGCTTCCACGTGCCGCCCGAGCTGCTGGACATCCACGCGCGCAGCCCGATGCTGGCGCCGGGCCACATCCTCACCGGGCCGGTGGCGGTGGAAAGCGCGATGCCGGGCGACACGCTGGAGGTGCGCATCGTCGACGTGCAGCTGCGCCAGGACTGGGGCTACAACATCATCCGCCCGCTGGCCGGCACCCTGCCGGATGACTTCGACGCCTACCGCCACCTCAACATCCCGCTCGACGCCGAGCGCATGGTGGCGAAGCTGCCCTGGGGGCTGGAGCTGCCGCTGCACCCCTTCTTCGGCGTGATGGGCGTGGCGCCGCCGGCCCACTGGGGGCGCATCAGCACCATCCAGCCGCGCGCGCACGGCGGCAACCTCGACAACAAGGAGCTCGGCCCGGGCAGCTCGCTGTACCTGCCGGTGCACGTGCCGGGCGCCCTCTTCTCCTGCGGCGACGGCCACGGCGCGCAGGGCGACGGCGAGGTCTGCGTGACCGCCATCGAAACCGCGCTGCTGGGCACTTTCGAGCTGGTGCTGCACAAGGGCCAGCGCCTGGCCTGGCCGCGCGGCGAGACCGCCACGCACTGGATCACGATGGGCATGGACCCCGACCTCGACCAGTGCCTGGCGATGGCCCTGCGCGACATGATCGTGCTGCTGGGCGAGAAGGCCGGCCTGTCGCGCGAGGACGCCTACACGCCGCCGACTTCCGCATCACGCAGAGCGTCAACGGCCACCGCGGCGTGCACGGCATGATGCGCAAGTCGCTGCTGTAGGCCGCAGTCCGAATGAAGAACCCCCTGGGGCTTTCGCCGCAGGGGGTTCGATCAGCCGTCGGTCGGGCTGCTGCGCGTCAGGCGCGCAGGTGCGTCAGGTGCCGATCCTGCCGCCATCGGTGCGGGAGATCGCGATGGTGGCCGAGCGCGGGCGGCCCGCCACGCCATAGCCCTGGCTGCCGGGCCACTGGCTCTGGAACGTGAACTCGGCTGCCGTGCCGAGGGCGCGCGTGGTTTCGCCGGGGTGTTGGATGTTCACGAACAGGGTCCTGCCGTCGGGCGACTCGACCAGCCCCGTGACCTCGCAACCGGCCGGACCCACCAGGAAGCGGCGCAGCGTCGCTTCACCCATGGCGGCGCCGATGAAGGTGTCCACCTTGGCCGTGGTGGTGGCACCACCGGTCGTCAGGCTGCTGTCCACGCTGACCTTCTGGCCGTCGCCCACCGTGCCCGGAATGGCGGCCAGCAGCATGCAGTGGGTCTCGTCGGTGTAGGCGCCGTCGTCGGTCTGGATCCACAGGATGCCGGTCGCTTCGCCGAACTTCAGGCCGTCGGGCGACGAGAGCGCGTTGTTGACGGTCAGGCGTGACAGGTTGACCGAGGCCGGCGCGTCTTCTTCGGCGCCCATCAGGTAGATGTCCCAGGTGAAGGCGGTGGCGCTGGCCAGCGAGTCGCGTTCCTTGAAACGGATGATGTGGCCGTTCGGGTTGCCCGAACGCCGGAGGCCATCGGCGTCGTTGTACGACCGCGGGTTGGCGGCGTCCACGCGGGCGGGCGTGCGGCTGCTGTTGTTGGTCAGCGCGAAGTAGACCTCGCCGTTGGCCGGGTTCACCGTGCCCCACTCGGGGCGGTCCATCTTGGTGGCGCCCACGGCGTCGGCGGCGTGGCGCGCGTTCACGAACACGTCGGCCTGGTTGGCGAAGGCGTAGCCGCTGTAGCCCGAGATCCTGGCGTCGGCGAAGCTCAGCTCGATCCACTGGCCCGAACCGTCGGCATCGAACCTGGCGACGTACAGCTTGCCGTCGTTCAGGTACTTGTCGCCCGCAGCCAGTCCGCCCCCGACGTCCTTCGGGTCCCAGCTGGCGGCGGACACGAACTTGTAGATGTACTCGTTCTGCGAGTCACAGCCCTGGTACACCGCCAGCGGCCTGCCCGCCACGGGCACGCTGAAGGCAGCGGCTTCGTGGGCGAAGCGGCCCATCGCGACGCGCTTGACCGGCGTGCTGCTTGTCAGCGGGTCGATCTCGACGTTGTAGCCGAAGGTGTTGGGTTCGTTGCGGAAGTCTGCCGCGGCCGTGGCACCGGTGGCGGCGATGTTCCAGCGGGCAAAGCGGTTGTCCGTGGCCGACGGCGTGAACCAGCCCTGCGAGACGGCGGTGGTGGCGGCGTCGGCGATGGGCGTGCGGGCCACGCCGTAGCGGGCGCGCGAGGCCTGCGTCCTGGCGTCCACCGGGTTGGACCCCTTGGGCATGTTGAAGTAGAAGGCCCAGTTCTCTTCGCCGGTGAGCATCGTGCCCCAGGGCGTCGCGCCCGTGCCGCAGTTGTTCAAGGTGCCGCGGGACGTGGCGCCGGTGGGGTCGTACGCGGTCATCATCAACGCCCGGATGTCCGCCAGGTGGGCGGCCGGGCCGGCGATGCGCATGGGGGTCTGCGCCGTCACGCGCCGGTTGTAGGGGCTGTCGACCTTGTAGGTCCAGCCGGTGGCGCTCTTGTTGACTTCGACCAGCGACACACCGTGCTGGTTGATTTCCTTGAGCACTTCCAGCTCGGGGCGGGTGCCCAGGTCCCAGTCGCCGAACTGGGTGAACTTCTTGCCGCTCACGCCGTTGCTGGTCTGGCCCCTGGGATTGAAGAAGTGCGCGTCGGCAGAGCTCTCGTGGTTCACGGCCAGCACGGCACGGCCGGTGTCGGTGGCGGTGAACTTGCCGTCGGCACCGATGAACATCAGCTCCATGCCGTCGTGGTGGTCGCCCACGCGCATGCTCCACTCGTCGGCCTCCGTGCCCTTGTTGCCGTAGGCGGTGAGGCTGGACACCAGGCGGTCGCCGGTGGCGTGCACCACGGTGTAGGTGTAGCCGGCGGGCAGCAGGACGTTGTCGGCCAGGCTCTTGCCCACGGCAGTGAAGCCGAGGCTTCGGGTCGCTCCGGGGCCGTCGTCGCTGCCGCCGCAGGCGGCCAGGAAGGGCACGGAAGACAGCGCCGCCAAGCCCACGCCGCCGCGGATCAGGGTGCGGCGGCTGATGCCGGCCCGGGCGCTGCGCACCAGCACGTCGTCCAGGTGTTCGTTGACGGAAACGTTGCAGATCTCTTCGTGGTGGTCGGCCATTGGCGGGCATCGCAGGGGTGGTTGAGGTGCACGCAGTCTGGTCCGCGCGCATGACGGGCTCGTGACCCGTCGCGAAGCCCCGACCACCTCACGGCCTTCGTTGCCCGAACTGAACCGCCCCGGCCCAACGCTGTGTCAGCGATTCTTCGTGAAGGCGTTGGCCAGGTCCTCGGGCAGCTGGCTCACGTCGGTCTCCGTCACCTCGGACCCCTTGGCCAGTTCCTGCGAGGACACGCGGAACCAGCGGTCGTGGTTGTCAGGGGGAACCGGCGCCGGGGTGGGCACCTTGGTTGACCCCTGGGTGGGCACCTGGCCGGGCGACACGAACTCGCCGAGTGGCTTGGCGTCGGTGATGCGCCAGACGATCCTCTTCACGTCGTTGGCGGGCTTGCGTTGGAACATGGACCTCCCCTGGCCTGCCGTTCGCGGCACGGTCCCGGCAGGACCCGGTGCGTGTGCGAGCCGTGACGGCGCACACTGGCAGCATTCATACCCGGCATCTGTGCGCTGGCCCACGGAGCCTGCCCAGGCCGCCGGGGCGACCGACCCCGGTGTCGAAAGCGGCTGTCGGCAATCGTCGTGCCGAAGAACGCCCGGATGCCGCGCAGACGGGCGCCGCCCTTCCCCCAGCCCCCCAGGAGCACCCCATGTCATCCCGCACCGTCAACCTGCACCGTGTCGTTCGCACCTCTCCGCAGAAGCTCTACCGTGCCTTCCTGGAGCCGGATGCCCTGACCAAGTGGCTGCCGCCCCACGGGTTCACTGCGCGGGTGCATCACCTGGACGCGCGCGTGGGCGGAGGCTTCCGCATGTCGTTCCAGAACTTCTCGACAGGCGACAGCCATTCGTTCAGGGGCGAGTACCTCGAACTGGTCCCCGACGAGCTGATCCGCTACACCGACGAGTTCGAGGATCCCGGCCTGCCGGGCGTGCTGCAGGTCCGCGTCGGCCTGAAGGCCGTGAGCTGCGGCACCGAGCTGTCGGTGGTGCAGTCGGGCATCCCCGAGCCCATCCCGCTGGAGATGTGCGTCCTGGGCTGGCAGGAGTCCCTGCTGCAGCTGGCCGCACTCGTCGAGCCGGAGATCCCGGGCTAACGGGCTAACGGGCTAACGGGCTGACGGGCTGACGGGCGAACGGGCTATGGGGCTAAGGGGCGCTTCCGGTCTTCGGCGGTGCCCGGCGTACCCCGTCGTACAGCAGGGCGGCCGGCACGTCCCGGGCTTGCTGCCCTTGCGCCCTGAGGCCTTCCTGCCAGCCTGGCGCGGGCCCGACACGGTCGACCGGCGAAGTTCATGGGCTTGGGACGTGGTGAATTATCATGGTAGTTGTTTTAGGCCAGCGCCCGGGCACTTTTGTGTCGAGGCATCGTCAAGTCTTTGATTTCTATGGACTTTGTCCCACCCCCTCGACCGGGCCAGACCGGTCGGCACCGACTGACGCCGCGCGAGTTCGCGTTCGTGCGGAGCTGGGCCGAAGGACTGGGCCTGGCTGCAGCGTGGAACCGCTACCTGCAGGAAGACGAAGCGCCGGTCGACGCCCGTCGGGCCCGCAGCGAGTTGTCGCGCCTGTTGGACGGGCTGCGCGCGCAAGCCCGGGCCCTGGACCGGCCGGACATCGCCAACCTGCTGCGCCGGGATCCCGAAGCCATCGTCGTTCGCGGACCGGCGCAGCCGACGCTCGAGCAGTTTCGTGACGGCTTCGAGCCCGACCTCTACAGCGAATCCGAGCTGCTCGACCTGTACCAGACGCAGTTCGGCGCGCCCGAGGCCCGCAGTCCGGCACGGCGGCGCCAGCGCCTGCGCGCACGCCTGGTGCAGGCCCTGCAATGGCTGGAACGCCGCGACGCGAGGGCTCCGCAACGCAGCGACCCGGTGGCCGGCTGGCTCGATGAACGGGTGGCCGAACGGCTCTCGGCGGCCGGGGTGGGCACGCTGGACGGGCTGATGCAACTCGTCGCCCGGCGCGGTTTCCGGTGGTTTCGTGCCGTGCCCCGTGTGGGGCCGGTCGGCGCGGCGCGCGTCGTCAGCTGGCTGCGATCGCACGAGGACAGCCTGGGCGGCCTGCCCGCCCACGCCCTCCGGCCGCTGCGCCGGCTCGACCAGCGAACGCTCGCGCCCGCGCCGCGCCCGGGCATCGTGCCACTCGAACGGCTCCGGCTGCCGGCCGGGCTGGACGGATCGGTCGGGCGCTACCGCGCGCCGGCACCGCTCTGCAGGCTGGCGGCTGGCGACGATCTCCAGGCCGTGACGGCCTGGCTGCGCCAGTTCGAGGCCCGGCCGCACACCCGGCGGGCCTACCGCAAGGAAGCCGAGCGACTGCTGCTGTGGGCGCTGGTGGAACGCGGCAAGGCGTTGTCGTCCCTGGACGCCGAAGACGGACAGGCCTTCGCCGCTTTCCTGGCGGCGCCGGGGCCGGCATGGACCGCCGCGCGCAACACCCCTCGCTGGAGCGACGCCTGGCGCCCCTTCGAAGCGGGCCTGTCGGCGGCTTCGCTGGCCCGCGCGCTGAGTGCGGTGCGCTCGCTGTGCGAATGGCTGCGGCGACAGGGCTATCTCGGTGCCCATCCGTGGCAGGCGGCGGGCGACGAGTGCCTCGGCGGCGCCGCCGTGCCGCCCCCCGCCCGACGCCCTGCCCTGCCGCCAGCCGACCCGGCGTCGTCGAGGCCGGCGCTGTCACCCGGTCAACTGTCGCTGGTCGAGTGCTGGCTGGACCGCCAACCGCCCAGTGCCCGCCAGCGCCGCTGGCGGTGCCTGTTCCGCCTGGCCGTCGGCACGGGGCTGCGGCTGAGCGAGCTGGCCGCCGCGCGCGTCGGCTGGCTGCAGCACCGCGACGGCGGCTGGTGGATCGAGGTGCCCGACCAGGCGGGCCCGGGGCGCACGCTGTCCCTGCCGCCAGACTGGGTGGAGAGTTTTCGGGAGTGTTTGACGGATCAGGGGGCTACCGGCCGCTTCCCGTCAAATTCACCATCCACCGCCCACGAGGCGGTTGGGGCGGGCGGTCCCTGGGCCCCCTTGGTGTCGCGCCTCGACCAGGCGGGTGCGCTGTCGACCGCGCGGCTCTACGAGGTGCTGGTCGACGGGCTGCGCCGCTGCGCCGACGACGTGGTGCGTCACGATCCGGCGGCGGCCGTGTCGCTGCGCCGGGCGTCGACACGCTGGCTGCGCCATGCCTACGGGCGCGCCGCCGCGGCCCACGGGGTGCCCTGCAGCGTTCTTCAAGATCGCCTGGGCCATGCTACGCCGGCGGCGGCCCGGGCCTATGGCCGGTCCGTGCAGCGACTGGAGACTTTTCGGGAGGACGCGCAGGCGGCGCTGGCGGGGGGCGCCGGGCGGCGCGCCGGGGAGCTCAGCGGCGGGCCAGCAGGGCCTCGACGAACGCTGCCAGCTCCGCCTCGGCCGCGTCGCTGAGGGCGCCCGCGGCAAAGCTGACCACCACCCTGCCCTGGCCGTCACGGACGATCTGGGCATGGCGGCCCGCCGGCCCGGCCAGGGTCCTGCGGCGGGGTGTTGAACCGTTCAACACCCCATCGCCGGCGCCGGTGAGCGCGGCGAACACCTGGGCCGCCGTCAGGGCGGCCCCCGCACTGCGCAACCGGGAGGCGCGGGCGAGCATCGCGTCGGGATCGCGCTGCAGCGCTTCCGCCAGGGGCTGGGCCCAGCGGAACTGGATGTCCAGCGGGCTGCCGAAGGCCGCCACCACCCCTTCGGGCAAGCGTGCCAGCGACAGGCTCTTGGACACCAGCGAGATGTCCACGCCCAGGGCCTCGGCCAGCTTGCGCTGCGACGGGTACAGCCCTTCGTCCAGTGCGCGGCGGTACATGGTGCCCTGCTCCCACGCGCTGAGGTTCTTGCGCGACCGGTTCTCGCGCTCCATGGCTTCGAACAGCTCGCGGTCGGTGGCTTCCACCACCATGGCCTGCAGCGGCAGCCCGAGGTCCAGGCAGGCCCGGTGGCGCCGGTGGCCGAAGATCAGCTCGTAGACGGGCGCCTGGCCGTCCGCCGCCGGTGTCGAACCGTTCGACCCCGGAGCGATGCGCCGCACACTGGCCGGCTGCACATTGCCCCCGGCCGACGCGATCTCGGTCTTCAAGGCCTCGAAAGCGGCATCGGCGAAGGAGTGCGCGTGCCGGTTCGCCCACCGCGACGCCCGCACGCTGGCGGGGTCGATCTGCCTCACGGCGTGGGCCCCGTCGAAGGCCTTGAGCTTCTCCCGCAACTCCTCCGCTTCCTTCATGGCCGACGACTGGGACGCCATGAAATGCGCCATCGACCCCGGCGCCGTCTTCACCCGCGGCTCGGCGGCGTCCGGGCGCGGTTCCGCGGCCGCGCCGGGGGCCGGCGGCGGCGGCATCTGGATCAGGCTGGCCTTGGCCGCGAGTTTCTTGCTCATCGCTCAGCTCCCTTGGCGGCACGTGTTGAACGGTTCAACACCGGGGCGGGCCGCGCCGTCGCCCCCACCTGGCGGGCCCACACCCCGCGGACCGAGATCTCGATGTGGCCGACGAAACTGTCGTAGGCGTCCCGCGCGCGCTTGAAGGTGCGGGCGTTGCCGTCGTACCGCGAGACGTCGTACACCGTGCCGAACTCCGCACTGGCCACCCCCGACACCGCGGTCTTGGGGATCTCCACGGGCAGTACCTTCTCGGCGTAGGTCTGCCCGATCCACTGGCGCACGATGGTGCTGGAGGCATCGGCGGAATCGACCCGGGCCAGCAGGATGTGCACGAAGTCGAACTCCTTGCTCAGGCCGCGCTTGGTCAGCAACTCGGTGGCAAGGTCGGAGAAGAGGCTCCAGAACTGCGACGCCGACGCGAAGTCCAGCGCATTGGGCGGCAGCGGCATGATGATGCCGTCGGACGCCATGAAGGCGTTGATGGTGGTGTACGAGAGGGCAGGGGGGGTGTCGATGACGATCACGTCGTAATCGCCGCGGACGTCGTCGATGCCCAGATCGAGCACCCGCCAGAACTCGAACCCCGGCTCCTGCGTCTGCCGCGCAGGCAGCGCGAACTCGGCCCCGAACAGCACCGGCGCCGCCCCCACCAGGTCGATGCCGTCCCAGTAGGTCGGCCGGATGGCGTAGCGGATCGAGGTCTCCGTGCCCATCGCCAGCGGCAGGATGGTGTCCTCCTCGTTCACCTCGGTGTCGGGCAGGATGCCGAACAGCGTCGTCAGGGAGCCCTGCGGATCGGTGTCGATCACCAGCACCCGGTGGCCCAGCAGCGACAGACCCTGGGCCAGCGTCACCGCGGTCGTGGTCTTGGACACGCCGCCCTTGAAGTTGCCGATGCTGATGGTGACGGCCTCGGCCCCTTCAGGGCGCAGCGAGGCCTTCCGGTACTCACGCACCCACGCCCGCGCCTCCTGCAGGCTGAACTCGCGCCGGCTGCCGGCCGAGTTCAACCGTCCCTGGGGCAGGTCGCCCTTGGACATGCGGTGGTTCACCGACCCCTTCTCGATGCCGCACATGGCCGCGAGCTGGCTCAGGTTGAACAGCGGCGGCGCTTTCCGGGCGCTGGGCGCGAGCATCGCGGTGCGGATCTGCTCCATCATCATGACCGCACGTTCCGCCTGGTCAGCGATGTCCTTGAGATTGATGCGGGGCGGCAGTTTGAAGTTGATCGGGTCCAAGCGGGCTCCTGTTTCACCGGCGGCGCGCGCTAGACGAAAATCAGCAGGGGAAGCTGTTTCGCGTCTAGGCTGGTCCGTCCTGCAAAACATTATCGTGCAACACGGGCGCTGCGACATCCCCTCGGGGCCTGGCACCCCGAAAAGCACCCCGCCCGCGCGACGCGCGTTCAGGAGTTGATGAACCTTCAAGTCCTTCAATACCTTTGCGCGACAAATTGTCCTTGGCAATCAAGGCCTTGCAAGCGAAAGCGGAGTGGATGCGGGACGCGCCGGAGACTTTCCGGGACCTTGGGTGCGTGCATGCAGGACGGCACGGAGGGCGGGCGGGATGTTGCGGCAGTGGATGCGGGAACCGTGCCGCTTCGCGCCCGCTGCACCCCGCTACCGGGGCGCACGCGCCAGGCCCTGCGGCCGCACGGCCGGCGGCGGGGGGGCGCTGAAGCCCGGCTGCCACCCGGCAGCGCGCCGAAACGGAGACTTTTCGGGACCCTGCCACCCCGGAGGTCCACGAGAGGCAGCGGCTCACGTGAGAGTTTTCGGGAGTTGACCGGGGAGGCTGGCGCGAACGGACCGGATTGCCTGAGGTGATTTCCCATCTCACGTATGGGCTACAGTGTGCCGATGGGTGAAGGCACAGGCATTCAGGCTGCAGGCGACGGGGAGGACGCACACGGTGCCGTGCCGGCCCGGCGTCGCCGAGCCCGCGCGCCGGCCGTTCCCGGCAGCGAAGCCGACGTGCTGCGCAAGGCGGTCAACACCCTGGCCATCGTGCCCAAGTCGGCGCGCATCACCGCGCTGGGCCGCAAGAGCTACAACGTGCTGCTGTTCCATGCGCAGGACCAGGGCCTGGAACGCGAAGTGTTCCGCGTGCCGCTCGAGATGGTCATCAAGGGCCTGGACTTCGACAGCAACGACCACGCCCTGATCAAGAAGCACCTGCGCGCGATGGTGTCCACCACCGTGGAATGGCAGTCGCCCACCACCGGCGAAGGCAGCAGCTGGAACGTCAGCGGCCTGCTCGCCCATGCCCGGCTGAGCAAGGAACGCGGACAGGTCTGGATCGAATGGTCCTACGCCGTCAACCTGAAGCAGGAACTGCTGCAGCCCACGGTGTTCGCGCGCCTGCGCCTGGAGATCATCAGCCAGCTGCGCTCGCACGCCGGCGTGGCGCTCTACGAGATCTGCACGCGCTACAAGGGCGTGGGTCTCACGGCGCGCCAGGCCTGGCGCTGGTGGCAGCCGGTGCTCAGCGGCAACCCGGCCAACGAGAAGTCGGCGCGCCAGGAGTACCGCATCTTCAAGCGCGACACCCTCAAGCCGGCGATCGCCGAGATCAACGCCATCACCGACATCGAGATCGAGCTCGTCGAGCACAAGCTCGGACGCTTCGTCGACATGCTGCAGTTCCGCATCCAGCCCAAGAAGCAGAGCGTGCTGCCGCTGAGCCACCCGCCGCAGCCGGTGGATCTGGGGCTGGTGGCCCTGGCGCAGCGCCTGGGTGTGCCCGACGAGGCCGCCGAGGCGCTGGCGCTCGAGCACGGCGAGCCTGCGCTGCGCACCGGCCTGGAGGCGTTGCAGCGTCGCCTGGCCAGCGCCTTCCCCGAGCCGCTGCGCGACCCGCTGCGCTACCTGCGGTCGCTGATGCCGGCCGAAGCCGCGCGGGCGGCCCGCGCCGCCGAGGCGGCCGCAGCAGAAGCCATGCCGGGCGAGGGCGCTGCCGGGCTGCCCGTCGGCGCCCGCGAGCTGCAGGCCCGCCGTCAAGCGCAATGGCTGGCCGAATGGATGCGCCGCCGTCGGCAGCGCCTGGCCCAGGAGATCGCCGCGCTGGCCGCCGAGCGGCAGGCCGAGTTGTGCGAGGCCCTGCTGGCCGAGTTCGCCCGGCTCGGCCGTCATCCGAGTCTGTCCAAGCGGCTGCAGGGCTCGGGCTGGCAGCACCCGCTGGTGCAGGACGAGATGATCCGCTTCTACGCGGTGGCTTCCCATGGTGAGCACTGGGACAAGCCCCCGGCGGCAGAACTTCTGGCCATCGCGGCCGAAATGGGCGAAGGACCCGGCGCCGCCACCGGCCGGGCCTGAGGGCCCGCCGTGCCCCCACCCGGGCACGCACCTTGCCGAGCGGGTCGGCCCAACGGGCGGCCTGGCGGTCCGAACGGGTCTGCCGCAGCTTGTGCCGCCATGTGCTGCCGCCACCCATCCCTCGAGGGACGCGCTCCATGATCCATCGCCTGAAGACCCGCCGCACGCGGGCCGCCATGACGCTGTCACCGATGCCCCCGGCATCGTCGGCCAGCCGGTAAGGACCGTTGCCGATGCTGCACGCTGCCTGGCGCCTGGTCGTCGACGCGGCCTCCGCGTGGTCGGACGACTACGCCGCCAGCATGGGAGCGGCGCTCGCGTTCTACACGCTGTTCTCCATCGCGCCGCTGTTGCTCATCGTCATCTCGGTGGCCGGCCTGGTGTTCGGCGAAGCGGCGGCACGCGGCGAGATCCTGGAGCAGCTGCGCGGGCTGGTCGGCGCCGACAGCGCCGCCACCGTCGAGTCGCTGCTTGCAGGGTTGAACAGGCCGCAAGCCGGGCTGGTCGGGACCGCCGTGGGCCTGGTGGTGCTGCTCATCGGCGCGACCACCGTCTTCGCGGAGCTGCAGGACGCGATGGACCGCATCTGGCGCGCGCCCGCACGGCCTCGCGGCGGACTCTTCAAGCTGTTGCGAGCCCGTCTGCTCTCCCTCGGCCTGGTGCTGGGCATCGGCTTCCTGCTGATGGTCTCGCTGGTCATCAGCGCCGCGCTGTCGGCCCTGGGCAAGTGGTGGGCGCCGCTGTTCAGCGATCTCGCGCTGGCGGCCGACTTCGTCAACTTCACGGTCAGCTTCGTGCTCATCACCGCGATGTTCGCGATGATCTACAAGTGGATCCCGCGCGTGAAGGTCGACTGGCGCGATGTCTGGATCGGCAGCGCCATCACGGCGCTGCTGTTCACCGTGGGCAAGACGCTGATCGGCCTGTACATCGGGCGCAGCGGCGTGGCTTCGCCCTTCGGTGCGGCGGCCTCGCTGGTGGTGCTGCTGTTGTGGGTCTACTACTCGGCGCAGATCTTCCTGCTGGGGGCCGAGTTCACCTGGGTCTACGCGCGGCGCTTCGGTTCGTTGAAGGGCCGTCCGCCAGCACCCGGTGGGGCGCCGTCACCGCGACGGGCACCGCAGCAGCGGGAGCCGGGACCGCAGGACGCTCACCCGGGCTGACGGCGACGCCGGGGGCAGCGGAGGCAGAAGGGAGCCCGGTGCCCGCCCTCGCTCCCTCGACCGGCCTGCCCGGCGCAGGCATGAGGCTTGCCCCGGCGCCGGCATCCAGGAGATTCCACATGACCCCCGCCCCCCGCCCTCAGCCACCTGTCGCCGTGGCGCACCACCGGCCGTGCCCGGCTTCCTGCCTGACGTCCGGGCGTGCCCTGCGCTTGTCGGTCGAGGTGCCGCAACCGCCCCCCGACGTCGTGCCACTGCCGCCGTCACCGCACCCGGCGCCGGCACCCCAGCCGGTGCCCCCGGAGATCACCGAGCCGCCGATGCCGGGACACGAACCGGTGAGCGATCCGCTGGCCCCCGGTGCCCTTCATTGACGGCGGGCGGGCTGCTCGCGGTCCATCGTCACCCGACGGCATTCAGACGGCAGAGAGCGGGGCGCCGGGGGCGCGGGGAGGGGCGGGGTCCGGGTCCGGCCTGCCGCCTTCACCTTCCCAGGTCTGCAGGCGTTCGGGTAGTCTCGCGGGACGCCCGGCACCGCGCCTGCGGTGCGTGCGGTGCACGCTCTGCAGGGCCTGCGCCAGCAGCGCCGCCAGGGCGAGCACCAGCAAGCCCTGGCGAAGCGGGCCGCCGCGCGCGCCGGCATCGCGTTCGCCGTCGAAGCCGTTGTCGTCGGAGCCGTCCGGGTCGCCATCGAGGCGACCATCGAAGAAGTGCAGCATGATGTCCCTTCCTGAGCTGTGCAGGCCGCCCTCGAGCAACCGGCGTGCCCGCGTGCCCGCGTGCCCGCTGCGCGGTGTCGCGTCGCGTACCGCCTGCAGGAGAGACCGGGATCGGCAGCAGAATGCGGGGCCGGCCGGCTTCTCGGGGCGCGGCTGTCTGTCCGGCAGCGCCCGCGTGAAGCAACGGTCCTTCGGAGGAGTTGAAGTACATGCCCCACGCCCTGGTCGTCGACGACGACATCGACTCCGCTGCCTCGCTGCGCGAACTCATCGCCGGCGAGAACTTCACGGTGGCCGTTGCACACAACCTGCGCGACGCCCGCCGGCAGATCTCGCTGCAGCAGCCCGACATCCTGCTGCTCGACCTGCGCCTGCCCGATGGCAACGGCATGGACCTGCTCGCCGACCCGCACCTGGTGGCGAACTCCGAGGTGGTGCTCTGCACCGGCCACGCCAGCATGGACACCTCGATCCAGGCGCTGCGCCTGGGCGCGGCCGACTACCTGGTCAAGCCGATCAACCTGAAGCAGCTGCAGGGCGTGCTGTCGCGCATCATGAAGCCGGCGGCGCTGAAGGCCGAGGTCGAGGACCTGACGGCCAACCTGGCCTCGAGCGGCCACTTCGGCCACCTGTGGGGCAAGAGTGCCGCCATGCAGCGCATCTACGAGCAGATCTCGCGCGTGGCCGGCACCAGTGTCACGGTCTTCATCACCGGCGAAAGCGGCACCGGCAAGGAGGTGGTGGCACAGACCGTGCACGACCTCAGCCGTCGCCGCAAGCGTCCATTCCTGGCGGTGAACTGCGGCGCCATCTCGCCCAACCTCATCGAGAGCGAGATCTTCGGCCACGAGAAAGGCAGCTTCACCGGCGCCGACCGCCTGCATCAGGGCTTCTTCGAACGCTCCAGCGGCGGCACGCTGTTTCTCGACGAGATCACCGAGATGCCGCTGGAACTGCAGGTCAAGCTGCTGCGCGTGCTGGAAACCAGCCGCTTCATGCGCGTGGGCAGCACGACGAGCCAGGAGGCCGACGTGCGCATCATCGCCGCCACCAACCGGCTGCCGCACCAGGCCGTGGCGGCGGGCAAGCTGCGCGAGGACCTGCTGTACCGGCTGAACGTCTTTCCGATCGACCTGCCGCCGCTGCGCGACCGCCTGACCGACGTGCCGCTGCTGGCCGAGCATTTCCTGCAGGGCATCATCGAACAGGAAGGCCAGACACGCCGCTTCACGCCCGCCGCACTGGCGCAGCTGGGCACCTACCGCTGGCCGGGCAACGTGCGGGAACTGCGCAACGCCGTGCAGCGCGCCTACGTGATGGCGCAAGGCGACGTCATCGACGAGCAATGGCTGCCGCGTGCCGACGGCACGGCGGCCGGCGCCTCGGCACCGCTGGCCGTGCCGGCGGCGGTGCCCGAGGCGGCCCCGCCGCCGGCCCCGACGGTCCCGGTCGTGGCGCCTGCCGCGGCGAGCTCCGCCGACAGCGTCACGCTGCCCATCGGCACCTCGATGGCGCAGGCCGAGCGTGCGCTCATGCTGGCCACGCTGCGCCACTACAACCACCACAAGGAACGCACGGCCGCCGTGCTGGGCATCAGCCTGAAGACGCTCTACAACCGGCTGAAGGAGTACGCCGCCGAGGAGGGTGCGGCCGGCGCCGCGCCGCGCGACGACTGACCCCTGTCGGCGTCGTCCGACACCCCGACGGGCACCCCGCCGATCGGCAGGGCGCGGCGCGGCTTCTATCGTGAGCACATCGCCCGAGCAGGGCCTCACGCACGGAGCCGCAGCCATGAACACGACCCCCAACACCCCGACCCGCACCCGAGTGTCGCTCGTCGCGGCAGCTGTGCTGGCGAGCACGTTCGCACTCGCCGCCTGCGACCGCAACGACGGACGCACCGCCGGCCAGCAGGTCGATGCGACGGTGGCCAGTGCCGAACGCAAGAGCAGCGAGATCGCCGCCGACGTGCGCGAAGCCGGCCGCGATGCCAGGCAGGCCGCCAGCGAGACCGCCGACACGGTGGCGAACAAGTCGCGGGACCTGGCCATCACCGCCGAAGTCAACGCGCGCCTGGCCGGTGACAGCCAGCTCAGCGCCTTGCAGATCAACGTCGACACCGCCGGTGGCCGTGTCGTGCTGCGGGGGTCGGCCCCCGACACCGCGGCGCGCGCCCGCGCCACCGACCTGGCCCGCGCGGTGGACGGCGTGGTCGCCGTCGACAACGAACTGAACGTGCAGCCGCCCGTGGCGCGCACGAACTGACGACAGGCGGGGCCCCGGGGACCGGGCTGGCGGCCCGGGCCCGTGCGCCCCGCGACCCGGCAGCTGGGCGTCCACGCGGGGCAGGGCGCCGGCGCCAGCCCGCCTCCACGCCTGCGGGCGGAACCGCCTGAAGAGACAAAGGACCGACCATGTACCGCTCCGGACCACAGCGTCGCGAGCACCCCGGTGAAGGGCTGGCGCGGGACGGTCCGCCGCGCCGTGTAGGCCTGGTCCTACAAGGCGATGTCTTCTATGCAGACACGCGAGGCACCGCAGCGATGCCACAGTCGCCCGATGGCGGACCCGCCCTGGGTGTAGCACCGCTGGACACCCCCGTGGTCAAGACCTTCATCGTCGAAGACAGCCCCATCATCCTGGACAACCTCATCGCCACGCTCGAGGAGATGTCCTCCGTGCAGGTGGTGGGCAGCGCCGCCGACGAGGCGACCGCCCTGCAACGCATGAAGCAGCTCGACGGCCAGCTCGACCTCGTCATCATCGACGTGTTCCTGAAATCGGGCTCCGGCCTGGGCGTGTTGCGCAGCGCGGCGCAGGCGGGCCTTCGGGCCCGGCGCGTGGTGCTGACGAACTACGCCACGCCCGACATGCGCGAGAAGTGCAAGGCGCTGGGCGCCCACCGCGTGTTCGACAAGTCCAACGACCTCGACGACCTCATCAGCTACTGCATGCGCCTGGCCGAGGGTTCCGCCGACGGCCCGCCGAGCTGACGTGCCGGCGGTCGCCGCCATCGTCGACGGCGGCACGTGGCCCCCGACCCGGCGTCCTGCGGACGCGCTACTGGATGAGCCCGTTCTTCAGCGCGTAGTAGGTGAGGTCGCTGTTCGACTCGAGCTTCATCTTCTCCATCACGCGCGTGCGGTAGGTCGACACCGTCTTCACGCTCAGGGACATGCTCTCGGCCATGTGGCTGATGGTCTCGCCCTTGGCCAGGCGCAGGAAGACCTGGAACTCGCGCTCCGACAGCAGCTCGTGGGGCGCCTTGTCCTCGGGCTGCGACAGCCCGCTGGCCAGCCGCTCGGCGATGCCGGCCGTGATGTAGCGCCGGCCCAGGGCCACGGTGCGGATGGCCTTGATGATCTCGTCGGGCTCGCAGTCCTTGGCCAGGTAGCCCGAGGCGCCCTGGCGCAGCAGCGTGATGGCGTAGTGCTCCTCGGGAAAGCTGCTGAGGATGAGCACGGCCAGGCCCGGCGCGCGCGCCTTGATGGCCTGCAGCGCGTCGACGCCGCTCTGGCCCGGCATCGAGATGTCGAGCAGGATCACGTCGGCCGCCTCCTGCCTCACGACGTCCATCACCTCGCGCGCGCTGGCGCATTCGGCGACGATACGCAGATCGACCTGTTCCCCGAGAAACTGGCGCAGGCCGGCGCGCACCAGCGCGTGGTCGTCGACGATGGCAACTCTGATCATGTGATTCCTCCTGGCGAAGCGGGTGCCGCCTGACGTTGAAAATGAAGACCGATCCCCTGCAACTCATCCAGCGCGTCAGGCGCAGTGCCTGGCTGCTGCCGCTGGCCGTGCTGGCCGCGGTGGTGCTGTTCGCCATCAACGAGGCCGCCTACGAACGCTCGACCTCCTCGTTGACGAACCTCGGCCAGCGCGCCCAGGCGCGCACCCAGATCCAGCTCGTGTGGCGTGCGCTGATCGACGCCGAGACCGGGCAGCGGGGCTACCTGCTCACCGGGCGCACCGAATACCTGCAGCCCTACGAGCGCTCGGTGGGCACCGTGCAGGACGCGCTGGCCTGGCTGGACACCTACTACGCCGGCGACGCCGAGGCCGCGCCCGTGCTGGCCGAGGTGGCCGAACAGAGCCGCGGCAAGCTGTCGGAGCTGACCACCACCCTGGAACTGTTCAACCGGGGCCGGCACGAGACCTGGCGTGAACTGGTGCTGACGGACATCGGCCGCGAGAAGATGGAGGTCGTGCGCAGCGCCTCGCAGCGCCTGCTGGAGATCGAGTCGCAGCGCGTCGACCGTGAACGCGCCGACGTGTACGCCACGGTGCGCGGCGGCCGCATCGGCGTCAACACCATGACCGTGCTGAGCCTGCTGGCGCTGGTGCTCTTCCTGCGGCAGACGCTGGCCTTCGACCGCGCACAGCGCCAGCACGCAGCCGCCTTGCAGACCGAGCGCGACCGCCTCGAAGCGGAGGTGGCCAGGCGCACGGCCGACCTGACCGAGCTGGCGCGGCACCTGCAGACGGCACGGGAGGACGAGAAGAGTCGCCTGGCGCGCGAACTGCACGACGAACTGGGGGCGCTGCTGACGGCCGCCAAGCTCGATGCCGCGCGGCTGAAGCGCCTGATCGGACCGCCCACCCCCGACATCGAGGCGCGGCTGATGCACCTCAACGAGTCGATCAACCGCGGCATCGAACTGAAGCGCCGCATCATCGAGGACCTGCGGCCTTCTTCGCTGTCCAACCTCGGCCTGGTGGCGGCGCTGGAGATCCTGGCCAGCGAGTTCGCTGCGCGCAGCGACCTGCGTGTGCACACCGAACTGGAGGCGCTGCCGCTGACCGACAGCGGGCAGATCACCGTCTTCCGTCTGGTGCAGGAGGCGCTGACCAACGTCTCCAGGCATGCCGGGGCACGGCAGGTGACGATCCGGCTGCAGGCCCAGCTGCACGAGGGCCGCGAAGGCGCGCGCGTGGCGGTCGAGGACGACGGCAGGGGCTTCGACACCGACCTGCGGCAGGGCACCACGCACGGCCTGATGGGCATGCGCTACCGCGTCGAGTCCGAGGGCGGGCACTTGCGGGTCCAGGCCGAGGTGGGGGAGGGCACCACCATCGAAGCCTGGTTGCCGCTGGCCGACGACGCAGCCGCCGCGCCGATGCGCGAGGACGGCGCTGTCGGCTGATTCCGACAGGGCAGGGGCGGGTGCGACTACAGGGCGCGTGGCGCGCAGCCTACCCCTCGGCCCCGGGCCGACGGGCACAGTGGAAGCCTTCGCAGGCCCTTTGGCCTGCACCACTGGAGAAGCCCCATGCAAAGCACGCAAGAACGACTCGACGAAGCCGCCCGTCAAGCCCACGAAGGCCTCGACAGCACGCAGCGTCTGGCCAGCCGGACGATCGACCGCGTGGCCGACCGCGCCGCCGAATGGCGTGACGAGGCCGCTCCGGTGGTCGACCGCATCACGCGCCGTGCCGAGGGCTTGGCGCGCGACGGTGCGCACTGGGTGCAGGACGGCACCGATCGCGTGCGATCGAAGGTCGTCCGTGCGTCCGACCGCACGGTCGGCTACGTCCGCGAAGAGCCCGTCCGCTCGGTGCTGATGGCCGCCGCCGCCGGTGCCCTGATCTTCGCGCTGGTGCGCATGCTCAGCGGGCGCACCGATCGCTGAGACCGCCAAGCCAGACACCGGCATGGCGATGTCGCGCAACCCCGCCCGGCAGAGCCTGATGTCGGTGCTGTCCGGCCTGCACGAGGCCGTGCAGGCGCTGTTCGTGCAGCGCCTGCAGGCCGAAGGGCGTCGCCGGCGGGCACTGCAAAGGCGCCTGCTGCTGGGCCTGGAGCTGCTGTGGAAGATCGAGGAGCAGGTCGTGTTGCCCGCCGTGAGCGACGCCTCGCCGGCCGTCCCGCCCGCCGTGGCCGCGCTGCTGCAGGAGCTGGAGCTGATGCGCGACCTGTCGCTGCTGTCGGTGCAGACCTCCAGCGGCAACCGCGACATGTCGATGGGCGTGCTGGAAGGCCTGGCGATGCTGCACTTCGCACGTCTGCAGGAAGTCCTGGCCGCGACACCCGGGGACGGTCCGGACAGCACGATCGACTGGCCGGGCCTGGAGGCCGAGACGCAAGCCCTGCTCGGCCGCTGGCGCGGCGAGGTGGCCGCCGAAGGCCACATCGAAGACGAAGAGGCCGACCCCGTGGGGGTCGCGCCGCCATAGACCGACCCTCCGCTCGCCGGTCCGCCTGCCGGCGCCGCAGCAGCCCCTTCTTTCCCGTTCCTGGAGTCCCCGACATGAAAACCCTGCCGCAGTCCACCGACGCCATGCGTCACCTCGCCGAGAAGCTCGAGCCCCACCGCGTGGCGATGCTGACCCTGGCCGATGCCCAGGGGCTGGGCAGCCGCCCCATGACGCCGCTCGAGATGGACGGCGACGGCGCCCTCTGGATGCTGACCTCGCGCACGGCCTTTCAAGGGCTGCTGGGCGTCGAAGGCGGCCCCGCGAACCTGAGCTTCACCGATGCCGGTGACAACGACTTCATCTCGCTGCGCGGTCACGCCGACCTCGTGGAAGACGCCGAGCGCAGGAAGATGCTCTGGACCGTGATGGCCCGCCCCTGGTTCAGCGGGCCCGACGATCCCGACCTGGTCCTCCTGCGCGTGCAGCCGCAGCAGGCCGAGATCTGGGACGGCCCCGACAACGCGGCGACCAAGGTGCTGGCCATGGCCGCCTCGGTGATCGCCGGCAAGGAGGTCGGCATGGGCCACAAGTCCACCATCGACGCGCCGCCGCTGCCGCGTTGAGGGGCAGGGCGCTGCCGGGTGGTGCGACAGGGCCTGTCGGTCCGGCGCACCGGGCCCGGCGCGCGGACGCACAGCAAGGCGGACCCGGGCGTTCAAGGCGCGGCTTTCCAGGCCGTTCCGACGGCGGGCGGCAGCGGCTCGGCCAGGACCGGAAGCCAGGCCTCGATGCGCGTGCCTTGGCCAGGCGTCGACTGCAGTTCGAAGCGGCCTCCCGCAGCCTCGACGCGGTAGCGCATGCCACGCAAGCCGTGGGCGCTGCGGCGGGGCGCTTCAGGGTCGAAGCCCCTGCCGTCGTCGCTGACCACCAGCCGTGCGCGCATGCCGTCGTCCTGGGCCGCCCGGTCGGGCACCAGGCTCACTTTCACCACCCGCGCCTGCGCGTACTTGGCGATGTTCGTCAGCGCCTCCTGGACCAGCCGGAACACGGTGATCTGGACCGCCTCCGAGAACTCCAGCTCGTGCAGGTCCGACAGCACCTTGACGCCGCTGCGCTCGGCGAAGTCGCGCAACTGGATCTCGATGGCCGACACCAGGCCCAGGTTGGCCAGCGACGAGGGCCGGAGGTTCTCGATGATGCGGCGCTTCAGCGCAATGCCGCTGTCGATGCCGCTGCTCAGGTGGTCCAGCCGTGCCAGCACGTCCGGCGCCGCGCCGGCCAGGCCGTGCCGCAGACGCGCCAGGTCCATCTTGGTGGCCGCGAGCAGCGCACCCAGCTCCTGCCGAAGGTCGCGTGCCAGGCGGCTGCTCTCGTCCTCGCGCACCGTGTGCAGATGCCGGGCCAGCTCGGTCAGGTCGTGCGTGCGCCGCTGCACTTCGACGTCCAGGCGCTCGCTTTCGTTGCGCAAGGCCTGCGTGTGGCGGTCCTGGATGGCGTCGAGGGCGGCACTCTTGCGCAGCACCAGCAGCAGGGCCAGGATGCCCGCCGCCGCCGACAGGGCGACACCCCGACGGCTGCGCTCCAGGTTGCGCAGCACGGCCTGGCGCTCGGCCGCGACATGCGCGCGCTCGCGCTCCAGCAGGTCGGCCGACAGCCGCCGCAGCGCGGCCATGTGGACCAGCCCGCTGGGGCTGTCCAGCAGCGCCACCCAGCGTGCGCGGTCTCCGGCGTCGAAGGCCGCGACCGAGCGCTGCAGTTCGTCGAGCCGGGCCGCCGCGTGGGGCCGCAGCTGCTCCAGCAGAGCGCCCGACACCACGTCGTCCCGGAAGTACCGACGCAGCCATGTCAGCTCGCGCTGCGTGTCGGCCGCGGCCCGGGCGTAGGGCTCGAGGTAGACCTTGCGGCCCGTCAGCATGTAGCCGCGCTGGCCGCTCTCGGCGTCCAGCAGCCGGCGCAGCACCGACTGCAGCCGCACGGTGGCCTCGGCCCGCTGCTGCAGGCGCGACAGCGCCGCCATCGAACTCGCGTGGCTGGTCTCGTTGATGACCAGCACCGTCGCGGCGGCCAGCAGCGCCAGTGGCAGGGCCAGCGCCAGGCGTGGCAGGCCCGAGGCGAGGCCGATCGCCTGGGCACCGGTCAGCCCCAGCCAGCGGCCGGTCCGCGCGAGCGCGTTGCCTGTCGTCATCGTGCCCTGCCGCTGCGGCGGCCCGGTGCGTTGTAAGGATTGCCGTTCACCCGGGCCCGAGGGCACGCGGCGTGCCAGCCTCGCGCGCAGCGCGCGGCGCCGCGGGGGCCAACGGCCTACACTGCAGCCGTTGCCCCGCACTTCTCTGGAGCCCCGCCTCCTTCCTGATGAACGAATGAAGAGCGCCGCACAGTCTGCCGAGCTGGAGGCGATGGCCACCACGCAAGCGCTGCGGCTCGAAGTCGAGTCGCTGCGGGCGCAGAACCTCGCCTTGCGGGAAGAGCTGGCGACGCTGCGTGCGGTCACGCCCGCGAACGCAACCGACGTCGGCTTTTTCGAGCGCGTGCTGTCCGCGGTGCCCAACGTCGTCTACGTGTGGGACCTGGAAGAGCAGCGGCCGGTGTTCGTCAACGCCGTGGCGGGGCGCCGGCTGGGCCTGGCGCCGGGTGCCATGCAGTCCCTGGGCGGGGACGTGCTGCCGCGGCTCGCGCACCCCGAAGACCTGACGCGGCTGCAGGCCCACATGGTGCGGCTGTCGGGGCTGCGCGACGGCGAGGTCTCGACGGTGGAGTACCGCCTGCGCGACCAGCAGGGCGGCTGGCACTGGTTCGAGGCCTTGAACACGGTGTTCAGCCGGCGTGCCGACGGCCGGGCCTGGCAGGCGGTCGGCACGGCCACCGAGATCACCGAACGCAAGCACGCCGAGCTCTCGCTGCGCGAGAGCGCCAGCGCCTGGCGCTCGCAGCTCGACCGCATGCCGATGGCGATCATCGAGTTCGACGCACAGACCATCGTGCGGCGCTGGGCCGGCGAGGCCGAGCGCATGTTCGGCTGGCGCGAGGACGAGGTGCTGGGTCGGCCGCTGCGCGATCTGGACCTCGTCCACCCCGAGGACCGCGCCGGCGTGCAGCAGGTGATGGCCCGTTTGCGCCAAGGCGAGCAGCACCTCAGCTGGAGCAACCGCAACCTCACGCGCGACCGCGCCACGCTGCACTGCATCTGGCACAACTCCTGGCGCAGCGGCGAAGGGGGCGCCCCGCCCAGCGTGCTGGCGATGGTCTTCGACGTCACGGCCCGCCAGTGCGCCGAAGACGCCTTGAGCGCCAGCGAGGAGCGCCACCGCCTGCTGGCCGAGACCATGCTGCACGGCGTGGTGCACCAGGGCGCGGACGGCCGCATCATCGCGATGAACCCGGCGGCGGTGCGCATCCTGGGCAAGTCCCGCGAGCGCTTCCTCGGCAGCGACTCGGTGCAGGAGCAGCACGACACCGTTCGCGAGGACGGCAGCCTCTTCCCCGGCGAGGAACACCCCTCGATGCAGGCGCTGCGCAGCGGCGAGCCCGTGCGCGGCGTGGTGATGGGCGTGTGGAACCCGCAGGCGCAGCAGCGGCGCTGGATCCGCATCGACGCGGTGCCGGTGCGCCGCCCGGGACAGGCGCAGCCCGCCGAGGTCTACGCGGTGTTCGAGGACATCACCGACGCGCGCCGCGCCGAAGGCGAGTTGCGCGAGGCCGACCGGCACAAGGATCTCTTCATCGCCACCCTCGCGCACGAGCTGCGCAACCCGCTGGCGCCCATCCTCAGCGCCGCCATGGCGCTGCGCGCGCGAGCCCCTGCCGATGCCGCGACGATCCACTGCAGCGGCGTCATCGAACGCCAGGTGGTGCAGATGGCGCGCCTGCTCGACGACCTGCTCGACGTCTCGCGCGTGGCCAGCGGGCGCATGCTGCTGAAGCCCGAGCCGCTGCTGCTGGCGCAGGTGATCGACGAAGCCGTCGAGACCGCGCGGCCGCTCATCTCCGCGGCCGGCCACACGCTCGACATCCAGCTGCCCCCGCAACCGTTGCGGCTGCACGGCGACCGCGTCCGGCTGGCCCAGGTCATCGCGAACCTGCTGACCAACGCCGCCAAGTACACGCAGCCGCGCGGCCACATCGCGGTGCTGGCCGCACGCGAGGGCGACGAAGCGGTGGTGCGCGTGCGCGACAGCGGCATCGGCCTGGCCAGCGAGCACCTGCACAGCGTGTTCGAGATGTTCGGTCAGGTCGACGCCGCCATCGAGCGCTCGCAGGGCGGCCTGGGCATCGGCCTGGCGCTGGCCAAGGGCCTCGTGGAGATGCATGGCGGCAGCATCCGCGCGCAGAGCGAGGGTCCCGGCCGGGGCAGCGAGTTCGAGGTGCACCTGCCGCTGGCGCGCGACGCCGTGCCGGCGCCGGGCAGCGCGCCGCTGCTGCAGCCCGATGCGCCGCCGCTGCCGGCAGGGCGGCGCATCCTGGTCGTCGACGACAACCGCGATGCCGCCGAGACGCTGGCCATGCTGCTGTCGGTGAGCGGGCACGACGTGCAGGTGGCGCACGACGGCGTCGAGGCGCTGGCCCTGGCCGAGGCCTGGAGTCCCGACGTCGTGCTGCTGGACATCGGGCTGCCGCGCCTGAACGGCTACGAGGTCTGCCGCGGGCTGCGCCGTCGCCAGGGCGGCGCAGCGCTGCTCGTCGTGGCCATCTCGGGGTGGGGCCAGGAGCAGGACCGGCGCCGCTCCACCGAGGCCGGCTTCGACGCCCACCTCGTCAAGCCGGTGCAGCACGCGCAGCTCGAGGCGCTGCTGGCGGCACCGCTGGCGGCGCCCCGCGGGACGCCACCGCCCGGCTGATCGGCGGACTCCTGGTCTTCGGCACCGCCTGCCGCAGGGGCAGGGCGACTGCGGGGGGACGGTCGAGGGCGCAGCGCGGCCTGCATCCGCGGGGGGTGCGCACGGTGCGGGAACGGGGCTTGCCAGAGGGCCTTCGTCCCGTCGCGAGGTCCGAACACCGTGCGCATTGCCTACGTCACCGAAACGTTTCCGCCCGAGATCAACGGCGTGTCGCTCACCGCGGAGCGCACGCTGCGCCACCTGCGGCAGTCGGGCCACCAGGTGCAGCTGCTGAGGCCGCGTCAGCGCGGGGAGGGCAAGGCCGACAACCGGGACGAGTGGCGCATGCCGGGCGGACCGATCCCGTTCCACCCCGAGCTGCGCTATGGGCGCTGCAGCGTGGCCGACCTGCTCCACCGCTGGCGTCGGCTGGGCGCGGCCACCCTGCCGGAGCTGGTGCACGTCGCCACGCCGGGCCCGATGGCGTGGACGGCGCTGCGTGCGGCGCGCCAGGCCGGCATTCCCACCAGCGCCGACTTCCGGGTCAACTTCCACCGCTACAACGGGCACCACGGCCTGGGCTGGTTCGGCCCGCTGGTGCTGGCCTGGCTGCGCCGCCTGCATGCGCTGGCGGATACCACGTTCGTACCGACGCCCGAGGTCGCCGCGGGGCTGAAGACGCTCGGCTTCGAGCGGCTGCAGGTGGTGGGCCGCGGCGTGGATGCCGATCGCTTCTCCCCGGCGTGGCGCGACGACTGGCTGCGGCGCGAGTGGCACGCGCGGGGCACCGACCCCGTGATGCTGCACGTGGGCCGGCTGGCGCCGGAGAAGAACGTCAAGCTGGCGCTGGAGACCTTCGAGAAGCTCCGCCGCGTGCAGCGCAACCTTCGCATGGTGGTGGTGGGCGACGGCCCGTCGCGGCGACGGCTGGAGGCCGAGCACCCGCGCGCGCGCTTCGTGGGTGAGCTGCGCGGCAGCGAGCTGGCGCGGCACTACGCCAGTGCCGACGTCTTCCTCTTCCCGAGCCTGACCGAGACCTTCGGCGACGTCACGCTGGAGGCCATGGCCAGCGGCCTCTCGGTGGTGGCCTTCGACACCGCCGCGGCGGGTCGCCATGTGGTCGACGGCGTGAGTGGCTGGCTGGCGCCCGCCGACGAGGGCGCCGCCGGTCGCGACGCCTTCACCGCACGTGCGCACCGGGCCCTGGGCGCCGCCCACCCGACGAGCCCCCTGCGCTGGGAAGCGCGCGAGGCCGCCCGGCGCCTGGACTGGGGCAGCGTGCTCGGCCAGTTCGAGCAGCGACTGCGTGCCGTGGCGCGCCCGGTGCCCGCCGTGGTGCCGCATGCCGCGCTGGCTTGACGCCGGCCGACTGCGCAGCGTCGAACCGACCCGTCGTGGTGCGCCGGCCCTGCGCCGTCCCTGAACCGCAATTGTGAAGACGCTTTGCAAGCGTTACAGGCACGCTGCATGCCCTGCAGCGGGTTCGTCAGTTCCTTCAAGGTAGCCCGCCATGAGCTCGTTGCGCCCCGCCGTCCGTTCTTCCCTGTCCCAGGCCGGCCGCGCCGTGAGGCCCGCCGCCCGCACGGCGGTGCCATCGGCCGCGGCCGATGCCTTGGCAACGGCGGACGGATCGCCCGACGGGCCCGGTCCCCTCCCGCCGCGCGCCGCGGCGGCTGCCGTGCCGCTGCCGCACACGGTGCGCGCCTACAGCTGCCGCTGCGGCCGTCCGGTGTTCTTCCGCAACAGCGAGTGCCTGGCCTGCCACACCCCGCTGGGTTACGAGCCCGGGCAGGGTCGTCTGCTGCCGCTGGACCTCGTGGTGCCGGCGCAGGGCGACGAGGCGTCCGGTGCCGCCCCGCTCTGGCGCGAGGCCGGGACGTCGCGCCAGGGACCGGTCTACCAGCGCTGCAGCAATCTCGACACCGCCGCGGGATGCAACTGGCTGGTGTCCGTGCCCGAGAGTCCGTCCAGCATCGCCGGCGTCCCGGTGCTGTGCCGCTGCTGCCGCCTCACGCGCACCCTGCCCGACCTCACGCTGGAGAACAGCGAACTCTGGTGGAACCGCATCGAGATGGCCAAGCGGCGCCTGGTGTCGTCGTTGATCGGCCTGAAGCTGCCCGTGGCCTCCAGGAACGAGGACCCGGCGCGCGGACTGGCCTTCGACCTGCTGCGCTCGACACCGGGCAGCCTGCCCGTCGTCACCGGTCATGTCGACGGCGTCATCACCATCGACGTCGAGGAGGCCGACGATGCCTGGCGTGAGCAGCGCCGTGCCGTGCTGATGGAGCCATACCGCACGCTGCTGGGCCATCTGCGCCACGAGACCGGTCACTACTACTGGCAGCGCCTGGTGGAGCAGAGCCATTGGCTGGGCCCCTGGCGCGCGCTGTTCGGCGACGAGCGCCGCGACTACCAGGCGGCGCTGAACAAGCACTACGAGCAGGGTCCGCCGCCCAACTGGGGGCAGCGCTACGTGAGCGCCTATGCCAGCTGCCACCCGTGGGAGGACTGGGCCGAGACCTGGGCGCACTACCTGCACATGGTCGACACCCTGGACACGGCGCGCAGCTTCGGCCTGGACGGCGAGCGCGTCGAACTCGAGTACGAGCGCTTCGGCAGCGATGCCGTCGCCGGTTCGGGCGACCCCAAGGCCGGCGAGTTCCTGCGCCTGCTGGGCAGCTGGATGGAGCTGGTCGGCGTGCTCAACGAACTCTCGCGCAGCATGGGCGTGCCCGACTTCTATCCCTTCGTGCTGTCCAAGCCGGCCGTGCGCAAGCTGCACCTGGTGCACCGCGTCATCAGCACCGCGTCACAGCCCGGTGCGCTGCCGGCCGGGGCGGCGTCGATGCAGACGGCGAACGGCCTGATGGCGTCGGCCGAGCCGCCGCGGACCTGAAGAGCACAGCCCATGACGACCCCGAACGCCTGGCCCCCGGCGGCGTTCGCCGCGCTGGCGCTGTTGTGGCTGGGCGGTGCCATGGCGGCCCCGGCGAGACAAGCGCCTCCTGCGTCGACGGCGGCGGTGGCGATGTCGGCGCCGGCGCGCGCCCATTGGGAATGGGTGCAGCGCACGGGCGACCACGAAGGCGCCCCGTTCGTCATCATCGACAAGCGTGGCGCGCGCCTGTGGTTGTTCGACGCCGCCGCCCGGCCGCTGGGGCAGACGCCGGTGCTGCTGGGCCTGGCGCGCGGCGACGCGTCCGTCGAAGGCATCGGCGAGCGCGCGATGGGCAGCATCCAGCCGCACGAACGCACCACGCCGGCCGGGCGCTTCATCGCCGAGGCCGGGGTCAACGCCGAGGGTGAGGACATCTTCTGGGTGGACTACGCCGCCGCCGTGTCCCTGCACCGCGTGCGGGCCAGCAAGACCCAGGAAAGGCGCCTGCAACGCCTGGCCTCGCCGACCGCGGAGGACAACCGGATCTCCTATGGCTGCATCAACGTGCCTGCGGACTTCTACGACCGCCACATCCGTCCGACGCTGTCGGCGGCCGTCGGGCGAGGCACGGGGGTCTCGCGCCGGCCCGTGGTCTACCTGCTGCCCGAGACCCTGCCGCACGGCGCCTTGTTCAAGACGGTGCCCGGTCGCTTCGCTCACGGACAGTGAGGACGCGCCGGGCACCGGTTCACAGCGGCTCAGGGCCGCGGTGGGAGGAACGGACTCAGTTGCGATCGGCGCGTGCGGCGCGCGTGCCATCGGCGTTGTAGCCGCTGCGCGTGGTGCCCGACGTCGAGTTCGAGTTGCGGTCGGTCCGCGTGGTGGTGGTGGTGGTGTCGGTGCTGCGGTTGCCCGTGGTGCCGGCCGTGTTGCCCGTGCCCATGCCCGAGGTGCCCATCGTGCCCGAGGTGTTGCCCGACATGCCGCCGGTGGTGCCGGTCGTGCTGTTGGAGCTGTTCGTGCTGTTGCTGCCACTCTGCGTCGAGGTCGACGAAGGCGAGCCGGTGGTGCCGGTGCCGGTGGTGCCTTGTGTCGTGGTCGCGCCCGGGCCCATGCCGCCCTGGGTGCTGCTGGTGCCACTGCCGGTGGTGCCGGTGGCACCCGTGCTGCTCGACTGCGCGATGGCCACGCCACCACCGATGGCCAGAAGGGAAGCGACCGCGATGGCGGCCAGACGTTTGACTTGCTTGCTCATTTCATAGCTCCTGATGCTTGGAAGAAACACCGTTCGCCGCCGTCCCGGGACCCGGGACCAGACGTCGAACGCCGTGCATCAGTCAGGCAACGGCTGTGCCTGTCGGGCGATCAGCCCCAGGACGGCATGAGGCGTGTCAGAACGTTCCGTGACACCCCGGGCGCATCGTCGGCGCGGTCGGCGCGCGGCGCGGCGACGGGGGGCGTGCCGATCAGCGCGTCGACACGGTGCAGCACGCCGGCCAGGTCCATCGGCTTGGGCCACAGCTCGGCGAAGCCGGTGCCACGGATGTCGAAGTCACCGTCGGCGGTCACGGCCACGGCCGGGGCCGTCTCGCAGCCCGGCAGCCGCCGAAGCAGGGGCAGCAACTGGCTGCCATGGCAGTCGGGCAGGCGCAGGTCCAGCAGCAGCAGCACCGGGTTCAGCCCTGGCGCCATCGCCAGCGCCTGCTGGCCGGTGACGGCAACGACCAGCCTGAGCTCGGGGCGCCGATCGAACATCGCGCTCATCAGCATCGCGTTCACCGGATGGTCCTCGACGTACAGCACCGTGCGTCGGGCGGGATGTTCCAGCAGCCGGTCCATGGCGAGCTCCTTGTAGGCGTGCCCGTACGGCAGCAAGCGGCATTCCCGCACAAGGGCCGGCAGCGGCCTGGCGCTTCACCCGATGCGGACAGCGAGCTCCGCAGCCGGCGTCGGCAAGTCCTGCGGCAGTGCCGACCTGCCAGGGCATCGCGATTGCCCCCTGCAGCGATCAGCATCTCTGAAGGACGACGCATGGAACGAGAAGACAGCCTGAGCTTCGGTGTGTTCAAGCCGGTGGGTCACGTGGTGGTGTCCTTCCCCGAAGCGGAGCAGGCCGCCCGGGCGGCGCAGGCGCTGGGCGTGGCCGGCTTCGTCGGCCAGGCGGTGCGGCGCTACACCGACCGTCAGATGATCGAGCAGATCGACCAGGACATCGCGCGCGCCAGCCCGCTGGCCTCCATCGGGCAGGAGCTGAACCTCGTGCGCGCGCACCGCGACCTGGCCGAGCAGGGCTACCACTGGCTGGTGGTGCACGTGGGTGACGATGCGCAAGCCGGGCAGGTGGCCGAGCTGGTGCGCCAGGAAGGCGCCGAGCGCGCGCAGCACTACGGTCACTTCATCGTCGAGGAACTGATCGAACGTCCCGGCCAGCTGCCGCAGGTGGGCGAGTCGCCCGACCGCGGCCTGGACGCGCAGACCCCTTCGGGCCACGAGGCCGAGGCCGGTCGGGTGGCCCGCGACGGGGGCGACACGCCCCCCGAGAACCCACCGGGCGAACCGCCCGCCAGGGCGCCGTTGTAGCGCCCGGCACGGCCTGCCGGGACCCGCTGCGGCCGAGCGCTGAGTGACCTCTGCTTCGATGCGCGCGGCACCCCGTGCCCCGCCACAAACTGCTGCAACTTGTGCAGCGCCCCCCAGGCCGCGCGGCGGAGGGCTTCAGCCGGCCGAGTCCCGGGCGGCGCAGGGGACCGCACCACCCTGCAGCGAAGGGCACGGCGATTGCCATGAGGGGGCACGGGCGCATTGCCCGAGCCAAGCAGGAGCACACATCATCATGATCAATTTCATCGTCTGGCTCGTCATCGGGGGTGTCATCGGCTGGGTCGCCAGCATGATCATGCGCACCGACGGACAGCAGGGAATGTTCCTCAACGTCATCGTCGGCATCGTCGGCGCTGCGATCGGGGGCTGGTTCATCTCTCCGATGGTCGGCGTCGGCACCATCAACCAGGGCGCGTTCAGCTTCGGCGCGCTGGTCGTCTCGCTGCTGGGCGCCATCGTCCTGCTCGCCATCGTCAACCTGGTCCGCCGCGGCTCGCCGCGCTGACCCTTCCTCCCTCACTTCGCCCAAGGACCACCATGGCCACCATCGCCGACAACCCTTTTCCGTCGACCACGGGCACCCTGCCCGACGACAGCTCGCCCACCAACGACATGGGGCGTGACATCTCTTCCGGCATGGGCAGTGGTGCCGGCAGCAGTTTCGCTCCGCCGCCGATGAAGTCGTCCCTGGACGACGGCGACATGCCGCAAGGCTCGACGGTGAAGCGTCCCGCCAACGACCTGCTGGGCACGGTGGTGCAGGGCGCGCACTCGGCCATCGACCGGCTGGCGGAGGCCGCCGCACCGGCCGTGCAGCGCCTGCAGGACGGCGTGTCGTCGACGAGCGGCGCGCTCAGCGAGCGTGCCGATCACGTCCGCGAGATGGGCGACGAGTGGGCCGAGAGCCTGCGCGTCACCGTGCGCGAGAACCCGCTGGCCGCCGTGGCCACGGCCGTGGCGGTGGGCATCCTGATCTCCAAGCTCACGCAACGCTGAGTCGCGCCGTGGAGCGGCCTGAACCCGGCATGCCGGGTACTACTGGGACGCCCGGCATGGCGGGTACCACTGGAACGCCCGGCGCGGGCGGCGGTCCCTCGCCGTCCGTTGCCGCGGCAGCCCCTGCAGCGGGGGAAGCCGGCCCGCCGGAATCCCTGCTGCAGACCTTGCAGTCGATCTGGAAGGACCTGCCGGGCCTGGTCAGCGACCGGGTGGAAATCCTGTCGCTGGAACTGCGCCGCGCCGGTCTGGCGCTGGTGCAGCTGGTGATGCTGGTCGTCGCGGTGGCCATCCTCGGCGTCACCGCCTGGCTCGTGCTGTGGGCAGGCGTCGTGGCGCTGCTGGTCGCCGCCGGGCTGCACCTGGGCTGGGCGCTGCTGATCGTGGTGGCGCTCAACGTGGGGGCCATCGTCCTCGCCCTGGGCCGGGTGCGCAGCCTGCTGCCGCGTCTGAAGCTGCCGGCCACGCGACGCCATCTCACCCTGAGCCCGTCACCCCGAACCGACCCGCCCGAGCCACCCCCCCATGACCGCCCAGACTTCAACCCGGCCGGCCAGCCCGCAGCGCGCTGAGCCCGACGACGCCGACCTCGACGCCCGCATCGTGCTGGCCGAGCAACGGCTCATGCTGCGCGAGGACGGGTTGCGTCGCCGCGTCGACGACCTGACCCAGCGTGCGAAGAGCGCACTGCAGCCGCGCCGCCTGCTGGGCCCGGCGCTCGGCTCCGCCGCTGCCGGCGTCGGCCTGGCCTGGCTGTGGCGGGGTCGCACGGCGGCTCCGCGCTCCCGGGCCGGCCTGTCGGTACAGGACGGCGGCGGCACGGCCGCCGCAGGCGGCAGTGCGCGCCATGGCGAGGTGCCCTGGGTGCGCCTGGTCGGCTTCGTCTGGCCCTTGCTGCCGGCCACGTGGCGCTCCCGCGTCAGCCCGAACACCGTCAACATGGTGATGGCCCTCGGCCTGCCGATGGCCGAAGCGCTGTTCACGCGGCCGCCACCGCGGCCCATGACCACCGCCGGGCCGTTGAGCTCGGCCTCGCTGGCAGGCACCTGGCACGAGGTGGCGCGCCTGCCGTCGTCCTCCCGCGCCGCGTTGCGGGTGCAGTTCACGCCGCGCGGCGACGGCGGCATCGATCTGCTGGAGAGCCGCGTGGACGAGCGCGGCGTGGAGCACGTCACCCACGGCCTGGCACGCCCGCAGCCGGGCAGTGGCGGCGCGCGCCTGCGCGTGAGCCGCTGGTCGCCCGGCCTGCGCTGGCTCTCGCCGGCCCGCAGCGACGAGTGGGTGCTGCACCTCGGTGACGGCGCCGACGAACTGCTGCTGGGCAGCCCGCAGCGCGACACGCTGCGCCTGCTGGTACGCCGCCGCCGCCTGCCGCCCGGCCGCCTGCACGTGATGGTGGAAATCGCGCGCGACCAGGGCTTTGCGGTCGAGCGCCTGCAGTTCGTCGACGGGCTCTGATCCCCATGACGCACGCCCCCCGCATCGAGGGGGCGCTGGCGCGGTCCTGAGCAGGCTGGCGTGTATTTATCCGGGCCGGGGCGCCTCTGTGCGCCCCAGACTGACTCCCCGGCCACCACGTCATGCGTTCTGCCCGCTCTCCGTCGCCCGCCCTGCTGGCGCTGCTGTCGACGATCCCGCTGCTGGCGGCGCAACCTGCCGACGCGCAGGGGGCCGCGGGGGTCCGTGCCGCGCCGCCGGAGAGGGTGGCGCGCGACGGCTCGCCACAGGACGAGTACCGCCTGGGGGCCGGCGACCTGGTGCGCGTCTCGGTCTACCAGAACCCCGACCTGACCCTGGAAGCCAGGCTCACCGAGTCGGGCTTCATCAGCTATCCGCTGCTGGGCAGCCTGCGCCTGGGCGGCCTGGGCGTCGCGGCGGCCGAGAAGCTCATCGCCGACGGCTTGCGCCAGGGCCAGTACGTGCGCAGCCCGCAGGTCACGCTGGTGCTGGTGCAGGTGCGCGGCCACCAGGCCAGTGTGCTGGGCATGGTCAACCGGCCCGGCCGCTACGCGCTCGAGTCCGCCGACATGCGCCTGACCGACGTGCTCGCCCTGGCCGGTGGCGCGGACGCGGGCGGCGCCGAGCGCGTGGTGGTGACGGGCACCCGCAACGGCGCGGCCTTCCGCGCCGAGGTCGACCTGCCGGCTGTCTTCCTGCCCGATGGCCGCGAGCGCGACCTGCTCATCAGGAACGGCGACGTGATCTGGGTCGACCGCCAGCCGCAGGTCTACATCTACGGCGAGGTGCAGCGCCCGGGTGCGGTGCGGCTGGAGCGCGGGATGACCGTGCTGCAGGCGCTCGCCACCGGGGGCGGCCTCACCCAGCGCGGCACCGAGAAGGGCATCCGCGTGCACCGCGTCGCCCCCGGCGGCGCCATCGAAGTGCTGCAGCCCCGGATGGCCGAGCGCCTGCTCGATGGCGACGTGGTCCACGTGCGCGAAAGCCTGTTCTGACCGACGCCGGGACCGCCTCCATGACCCTCTCTCATTTCCTGGCCACCCTGCGGGCGCGCTGGCGCCTGGTGGCCCTCGTCTTCGGCTTCATGACCGCTGCGGTGGCCGTGGCCAGCCTGCTGCAGCCCAGGAGCTACACCGCCACCGCCAGCGTGGTGGTCGACTTCCGCCCCGACCCGCTGGCGGCACAACCGCTGGGCGGGCTGGCGGCCACCGGCTGGCTGGCCACACAGGTGGGTGTGCTGCGCAGCGACGCCGTCGCGCGCCGCGTGGTCGAGCGGCTGCAGCTCGAACAGCACGCCGGCTACCGCGAGCGCTGGCAGCAGGCCACGGCGGGCGACGTGCCGATGGGCCCCTGGCTGGTGGCCGAACTGGCCGAGCACCTCGACGTCGACCCGGCCCCCGAAGGCGGCGTGATCGCCATCGCCTTCCGATCGCCCGAGCCGGCGCTGGCGGCCGCGGTGGCGAATGCCTTCATGCAGTCCTACCTCGACGTGGCGGCCTCGCTGCGTGTCGATCCTGCGCGCCAGTACAGCAGCTTCTTCGAAGGCCAGGCCGATGCCGCGCGCCGGTCGCTGGAGCAGGCGCAGTCGCGTCTGAGCGCCTTCCAGAAGGCCAACGGCATCGTCATGGCCGAAGAGCGGCTGGACCTCGAGACGGCGCGGCTCAACCAGCTCAGCGCTCAGCTCACGACGCTGCAGTCGGTGGTGTCGGAGTCGGCGAGCCGTCAGGTGCAGGCGCAGGGGGCCCGGGCCGACCAGCTCCAGGTCGTCATCGACAGCACGCTGGTCAACCAGCTGCGCGCCGACATCGGGCGTGCCGAGTCGCAGCTGCAGCAGCTCGATCTGCGCCTGGGCGACAACCACCCGCAGGTGCAGGAAGCGCGGGCCCAGTTGCGTGTCCTGCAGGCCAAGCTGGACCGCGAGACGCGCCAGGTCGCCGGCAGCGTGGGTGTGGCGGCCGCCATCGACCGCGGCCGCGAGGCCACGCTGCGCGCAGCGCAGCCGCGTGCTGCGCCTGAAGGCCGTGCGCGACGAGGGCCTGGTGCTGCAGCGCGAAGTCGAACGCTCGCAGCGCCAGTACGAGGGCCTGCAGCAGCGGTTGACCCAGGCCAGCCTGGAAAGCCAGAGCCCGCAGGGCAACGTCAGCGTGCTGGCGCGCGCCGAAGTGCCCATCCAGGCTTCGTCGCCGCGGTTTCTGCTGAGCCTGCTGCTGGGCATGCTGCTCAGCGGTGTGGCGGCCGCAGGCAGCGCCGTGGCGCTGGAATTGCACGACCGCCGCATCCGCACCGCCGAAGGCCTGGCCGAGACCCTCGGCCTGCGCTGGCTGGGCGAGCTGCCGTCGCCGCCGCCCACAGCGGCCTTGCCGGCCTTGCAAGGCGTGGTGGGTGGTCCGGTGCATGCCGTGCCGGAGGGGGCGAGGGCGGGTGTCTTCGCTTCGCCGAAATGGCCCATCGCCCGACTGCACGGCGCCGGTGGTGGTGCCGCACAGCCCGGCCTGCCCCTGCCGGGATCGCGTGCCGATGCGGCCGGGCGCTGGTCGGCGTTGCCGCAGCCGGCCGCCTCCATCGGACAGATCCTGACCTCGCTGGGCTCGCTGGGCGCCGACGAGGTGCAGCACATCGTCGAGCGCCAGCGAGCCACCGGCGAACGCTTCGGCGAGGCCGCCTTGGCCCTGGGCCATGCCAGCCACGAAGACGTGCTCTTCGCGCTCGGCCTGCAGTTCCGCTACCCATACACCGTCGACGAGGCCACGGCGCTGAGCCCGGAGCTGGTGCTGCTCAACGAACCCTTCGGTGCGCGCGCGGAGAGCTTCCGCAGCCTGCGCAGCCAGCTCACGCTGCCGCGCGACGGCGAGCGGGGCGGGCCCGGCGTGCTGGCGGTCATCAGCGCACAGCGCGGCGAGGGCCGCAGCTACTGCGCCGCCAACCTGGCGGTGGCGCTGGCACAGCGCGGCGGCCGCACGCTGCTGATCGACGCCGACCTGCGGCGGCCGCGCCTGCACGAGGTCTTCCTCGTCGACAACGCCAGCGGGCTGTCGAACCTGCTGGCCGGGCGTGACGACCTTGGTGCGCTGCGGCCGGTGGCCGGGGTGCCGGATCTCTTCGTGCTGCCGGCCGGGGCGCCCGCACCCAACCCGTTGGAGCTGGTCGAGCGCGACGCCTTCCCGGCGCTGATCGACGGGCTGCGCGCCCGCTTCAGCCACATCGTGGTCGACACCCCGGCGGCCTCTCACGGGGCCGATGCCGCGGTCATCGCCGTGGCCTGCGGTGCGGCGCTGCTGGTGACGCGCCGCGATGCCAGCCGTGCCGCGGCCACGCAGTCGCTGCTGGCCTCGCTGCAAGGCTGCCCGGTGCGCAGCGCCGGCGTGGTGTTGAACCGGTTCTGACCTTGGCGCCCGCCTGGACCCCGGCCGGCCTGCGTGTGCCGGACCCGCAGCCGCGGTCCGTGCCGCTGCAGCTGGCGCTCGCCTGTGCGCTGCCGCTGGCGGTGGCGGGCTGGGGCTGGCTGCTCTTCGGGCCCGAGCTCTCGGTCGCTGCCGCGGTGGTGCTGGTCGCGGCGGTGTGCCTGCCCGCTGCCGGCGTGTGGCTGGCCGCGCGGGCCGGGCAGGGCGGCGGCTGGCCCCTGGCCCTCATCGCCGGCGCGATGGTGCTGCTGTCCGACGCCACGCTGCGCCAGCGCGGTGCCGGCGGGCTCGACCTGCAGGGGGTCCTGAAGTTCGCGCTGTGGGCGCTGGGCCTGCTGCTGCTGTTCTGGCGCGCCGCCGACCTGCGCCGTGCGCTGGGCCACGGGCCTTCGGGCGCGCTGCTGCTGTTCGGCCTGTGGAGCCTGCTGAGCGCGGCCTGGTCGGCCACCCCGCTGTACACCGCGGGCGCGGCTGTGGCCTTCCTGGGCATCTGGGTGGTGGCGGTGTCGCTGGCCGGCGCGCTGTCGCTGCGCCACGGCCTGCAGGTCATCACCGCGGCGCTGCTGCTGGCCATGGCGCTGTCGCTGGTGTTGCTGGCGGTGGCCCCGGCGCTGGCGCTGACACCGATGGACAACGGCCGCGTGCTGCGCCTGAGCGGCATCTTCGGCAGCCCCAACAACCTCGGGCGGGCCGCGGCGCTGTGCGTGCTGCTGGCCGTGTTGCTGCGCCCGCTGCTCGGGCGCCGCGATGGAACGGCCTGGCTGCTGGCCGCGCTCGGCCTGGGCGGCGCCTGCCTGCTGCTGTCGGACAGCCGGGGCTCGCTCATCGCGCTGGGGGCCGGGCTCGCCGTGGTGCTGCTGGCGCGGCGCCTGTCGCTGGCACGTGTGCTGCCGTGGCTGGCGCTGCTGTGGGTGCTGCTGGCGGCCGTCACCGCGCTGCTGCTGGCCGGTCCGTCCACGCTGGGCGACGCGCTGGTGGCGCTGGTCTCGCGCAGCGGCCGCCTGAGCGAGCTGACCACGCTCACCGGCCGCACCGAGATCTGGGCCGCGGTGATGGAGCTCATCGCGCAGGCGCCGCTGCTGGGCCACGGCTTCGCCTCGTCGCGCGAGGTGCTGCCGGCGGGTTTCCGCGGCGCGTTCGGGTGGACCACCACCTCGGCGCACAACCTGTGGCTGCAGGCCGGCCTCACCACCGGCCTGATCGGCCTGGGCCTCGTGCTGCTGGCGCAGGGCGCGTGGCTGAAGCAGGCCTGGCGCCGACCGCTGCCGGCGCGCGACGCCGTGGTGGTGTTGCTGCTGGCGGTGGGCCTCATCGAGGCCGGTGCGCTGGGGCCATCGGTCAACCTGCTGACCTTCGTCTGGGCCTGGGCGGCCGCGCTCGGCGTGCGGCACGTCGATGGCTGAGCCCGACCGCAGCCTGCGCGCACGCCGCGCGGCCCTGGGCAGACTGTGCGGCCTCGGCGCGGTCGGGGGCGGGGCCCTGGGCGCGTGGCCGCCGGCCCTGGCGGCGCCTTCACCCATGGCCGTACCGGTGTCCTGGCGCAACCGTTTCGAGGACGGGCTGGCAGGCTGGCAGCCGCTGTCGGCCGCCTGGGGCCTGCACAACCACCAGGTCCTGCGCGACCCGGCGGTGGACGGCCGCGTGCTGCGCGTGCACCTGCAGCGCGGCGGCATCGACCCCGGTTCGATGCAGCGCCGCGGCCTGCCGCGCTCGGGCAGCGGCTTCAAGGCACGCGTCATCGCCGGCGGCAGCGAGCAGGCCACGCTGCGCTACCGCCTGCGCTTCGCACCCGGCTTCGACTTCGTGCGCGGCGGCAAGCTGCCCGGCCTGTTCGGCGGTCGCGGCAACGCCGGCGGCGCCATGCCCGACGGTCACGATGGCTTCTCGCTGCGGCTGATGTGGCGCGAACGCGGCGCGGGCGAGGTCTATGCCTACCTGCCGCAAGGCGCTGAGGCGACGCAGACGGGCGCGCGCCACGGCCGCTCGCTGCTGCGCGGTCACTTCGCCTTCCAGCCGGGGCAGTGGCATGCCGTCACCCAGGAGGTGGTGCTGAACACGCCCGGCCAGGACGACGGCAGCCTGCGGCTGTGGCTCGACGGGCGCGCCGTCGGCGAAGTGACCGGCCTGCGCCTGCGCGACACGCCGTCCCTTCGCCTCGACGGCATCTTCTTCGACGTCTTCTTCGGGGGCAGCGACGACAGCTGGGCGCCGCCCGCCGACACCCACGTCGACTTCGCCGAGTTCGACCTGCAGGCCTCGGCCGGGAGGCCGCGGTGAGCGCCGTGCCGGCACCGCCGGAGCGGCTGCCGCGGCGTGTCGCCGCGATGACCGAACAGGTGTGCGTCTCGGGCGCGCACTTCATCGCCTTCATCCTCTTCGCGCGCGCCCTCGCGCCGTCGTCCTGGGGCGAGTTCGGCTTCGCCTACGCGCTGGTGCTGTTCCTGCAGGGGTTCCAGCGCGCGCTGGTGACGATCCCGATGATTCCCTTCTCGGCAGGCACGGCGGGCCCCGCAGGCGCCGGGGGCTGGGACCGCCAGCGCGAGGGCTGGGCCGGCGCCAACATGCTGCTGGCGCTGGCCGGGTCCCTCCTGCTGGCCGCGGCCGCCGCGCTGGCCGCGGTGTTGTCGATGGCCTGGCTGTCGCGCTCCTTGCTGATGGCCACGGTGATGGCACTGCCGCTGATGGTGCACGAGTTCACCCGCCGCGCGGCCGTGCAGGAAGGCCGCTGGGACCTGCTGGCCGGCATGGGGGCGGTGTACGCGCTGCTGCTGGGCAGCGCCGCGGTGCTGCCGGCGGGCGACGCACTGCGGCCCTGGCTGCCCAGCGCGGGCGTGGCCGCCGCGGCGCTGTCGGCGGCGCTGCTGTACCGCGGCGTGGCGGGTCGGCCGGCCCTGCCCCGGCCGGCCTGGCCCGGCGCGCACGCCGGGTACCCGGCGTTCGCCGGCTGGGCCTCGCTCGGGCACCTGGGCTACAGCGGCTACAACTTCGGCGTGCAGTCGGTGCTCGCGGCGGTGGCCGGGCCGGCCGCGGTGGGCGCCTTCCATGCCTGCCGCACGCTGGTGCAGCCCGTCTCGGTGCTGATGGGCGCGATGGACAGCATCGACAAGCCACGTGCCGCCGCCGCCCTGGTGGCGGCCGGCCCGGCCGGGCTGCGGCGCGTGCTGCGGCACTCGCTGCTGCTGATGGCGGCCTTCGCGCTGCCTTACCTGGCCCTGGTCACCGCCGGTGCCGGCCCGCTGCTGGCGCTGGCCTATGGCGAGCGCTATGCGGGCCAGCAGGACCTCGTGCTGATGTGGTGCCTGGTGGCGCTGTGCAGCGTGGTCTCGATGCCGGTCGAATCAGGCCTCTACGTGGCGCGGCGCACGCGCACGATGTTCTTTGGCCGCGCCGCCGCCGCGGCGCTGGCCCTGGCCGCCGCGGTGCCCCTGGTGCAAGCGCACGGGGCGGTCGGCGCGCTGGCGGCCATGGCCTTGGGCTTCGCCGTCGCCGCCCTGTGCGGCGCCCTCTCTCTTCGACGCCTTGCCTCCACCCCATGACCCAAGATCCTTTCACGCCGCCTGCCGGCCGTCCTGTCTACCTGGCCTGGACCACCTTCCAGCGGCGCCAGGTCTCGATGGCGGAGCTGGTCGACTTCGACTGCGTCTTCCTGCCACTGGGCTACAAGGGCCGCAGCCATCTGCTGCGTGCCTGGCACTACCTGGGGCTGCTGTGGCGGACGTGGTGCGAGCTGCGCGCGCGCCGCCCCGCGGCGGTGTGGATGCAGATCCCGCAGACGCCGCTGCTGTGGATGCCGCTGCTCTACCGCGCCGTGTTCGACCGCCGCGTCCAGCTCGTGGCCGACTGTCACAACGCTGCCTTCAGGGCCCCGTGGTCGCGTGTGCCCGCGGGGCTGTCGCTGCTGCGGCATTGCGACCTGGTCCTGGTGCACAACCAGGACGTCCACGCGCAGGCCCTGGCTGCCGGCCTGCCGTCCGAGCGCCTGCGGGTGCTGGAAGACGTGCCGCCGCTGCGCCATGGCGAAACCCGCGGTGACCCACCGGCCGCCTTCGCTGGCCGCCCGCGGCCCTGGGTGCTGTTCCCCGGCAGCTACGGCCACGACGAGCCGGTGGCCGAACTGCTGCAGGCCGCGCGCCTGCTCGGCGACGGCGTGGTGGCCGTCACCGGGCGGCTGACGAACGCGGCGCGCAACGGCCACGATATCGGCGACCCGCCGACCAACGTGCTGCTGTCGGGCTACCTGCCCGTCGAGCAGTTCGACGCGCTGCTGCAGCATGCCGACGTCGTGCTGGCGCTGACGCGGCTCGACGGCATCCAGCTCAGCGTGTGCAACGAGGCGCTGGGCTTCGGCCGGCCGATGGTGATGTCCGACACGCCGCTGCTGCGCCGCCTGTTCGGCAGCGCTGCGGTGTGCGTGGACTCGGCCCGGCCCGAGGCCCTCGCCGCAGGGATCCGCCAGGCCTGGGCCGAGGCGCCGGCCTGGCGCCGCGCTGCGATCGCGATGGCCACCGACAGACGCCGTCGCTGGCAGGACGAGCAGCTGCGCGCTTGCCTGGCCGTGCTGGACACCCCGACCTCCGGCACGCAGCCCGTGCATCCGTTGCCATGACCGACTTCAGGACCGCAGCGATGACCGAAGCGATGACCGATCCCGGGCCCGATACCCACGTCGTCCACGCCCCACCGGCCTGGCCCTGCATCGCGCTGCTCGGTCGCCTGGGCACGCCGCAGCTGGCATGCCTGCGCAGCTGGCGGCGTGCCGGCGTGCCGTGCGTCTTCCTGCACGCCGACGCGGCCCCGCTGCCGCGCGCCGTGGCCTGGCTGCTGGGCGTGCGCTGCGTGCACCTGGGGCCGCTGCGACTGGACGACCCCGCCTTCGTGGACAAGCTGGCCGCAGCGCTCGCAGAGGCCGGCGCGCAGGTGCTGACCTGCGTCTCCGAGCCCATCAGCGTGGCCTTGTGGGCGTGTCGCGAGCAGCTGCCGGCCGGCCTGCGCATCGGTGCGGTGCGGCCTGATCAGGCCGGGCTGCTGGAGTCCAAGGTCTCGCAGGATCGGCTGGCCCGCGAATCGGGCCTGGACACGCTGCCCAGCCACCACTTCGTGCCGGGCCAGCGCGTGCAGCTGCCGGCGAATGCATTCCCTCTGGTGCTGCGGCCCGACGTCGCGCGCCGCGTCGATCCCCAGTTCAAGGTCGCCGTGGTGCACGACCTCGCGGCCTGCCAGGCCCGGGTCGACGGTCTGGCGCCTGCGTCCTCCGGCGTCATCGCGCAGCCCTTCGTGCGCGGGCCCAACCTGCTGGTGCACGCCTGGCGTTCGGCCTGCGGGCGCCAGCACGGCCTGCTGGCCTTCCGCGTCGAGGCCAAGCACAAGGGCGTGACCGTGGTGATGCGGCCGGTCGAGCTGGACCCGCAGATCGCCGAGGGCTGCCGCCGCATGGGGCAGGCGCTGGGGCTGGCGGGCGTCTACCACTTCGAGTTCATCGTCGACGACCGCAGCGGCCGCACCTGCTTCATCGACCTCAACCCGCGCTTCGGCGGCACCACGGGCAAGGTGCTGTCGGCCGGCTACGACGAGCCGCTCGCCCTGGTCTCGACCCTGCTGCCCGACGGCCTGCCGGCGCAGCGCTTCGTGGCCCCGCGGCTGCGTGCCACCGGCGGCCTGCACCAGGCGCTGTCGGCGCTGATCGGTTCGCTGCGGGGCACCAGCACCGACGCCGACTACCCGCATCCGCAACGCCGTCGGCTGGGGCGGCTGCTGGCGCGCCACCTGCTGGCCGGACGCGACGAGCTGCTGCGCAGCGATGCGCTGCGCAGCCTGCTCGGCTTCGTGCTGTATCAGCTGGCCAGGCGCAGGGGGTGATGCGGGCGCGAGGACCGGGCCGGGCACAGGCGGAACTCGTGCAGGTAGTCGTTCAGGCCGATGTAGTCCTCGTGCGGGTGGGCCTGCAGGAAGTGCTCGAGACGGCGCAACGAGTAGGGCGTGAAGGCCTTGGGGTGGCCGATGATCACGAAGTCCTGCTGGCCGCGGCGCCGGTGGGCCTGGAAGGCGGCCTCCAGGAACTGGCTCTTCAGCCCGTCGATCGACACCACGCTGGTCGTGCGCCGGGTCAGCTTGCGCTTCAGGTCGTCCGCGGCCAGGGGTATGGCGGCGCCGTCGCTCCAGGGGCGGTGGCCCGGCAGGCGCAGCTGGCGCGTCAGCGCCAGGCGCCAGAAGAACAGCGGCGAGACGGCGTGGCTGGCGATCGGCAGTTCCAGGAACGAGCCTTCGGCATCCGGCTGCAGCGGATCGTCCTCGAAGAACCAGCGGCTGTGTGCCGGGCTGTCGCGGAAGTCGTGGTCCTGTGTCGTGCCCTGCTGCAGGCCGCCCGCGTAGACCGTGCTGTCGATGCAGATGCCGGCCGCGCGCAGCGGTTCGCGCAGCCGGCTCCAGGGCTGCAGGCACCAGCCGCCGGCGCGGAAGGCCGTGATGGCCTGCGCGCCGGCCACGGCCTGCAGGCTGTTCCTGCAGCTCATCACGATCTCGGCGATCTCGCGGTCGCTGAAGTCGTGCAGGCGGTAGCGCCGCAGGTCCAGCACCCAGCCCTGGCCGTCCCAGTGGCTGTCCACCCAGTGCGGATGCACGTGCAGCTGCAGTTCGTGGCCGGCGGCCACGAAGGACTCCAGCTGCCGCATCACGCGGTAGTGCTCGGCCATCACCGCGGGGTGGCGCACGGCTTCCTCGCGCAGGCGCAGCAGCCAGGCCGCGTCGACGAAGAAGACCAGCGGCACGCCGTGGCGGCGCGCGATGTGGCTCAGCGCCGTCGACGGGTCGACCAGCGTGCGCTGCACACCACTGCCGTTGCGACCGAAGAAGATCTCGTAATCGAGCGAGATGACGATGTTCAAGGCGGGCTCGGGACGCTGGGGCTCGTCAGGTGCGGTGCTGCCGGCGGCCGCGCCACTCTTGCAGCAGCAGGCCGAAGAAGGCCATGTCCTCGATGAAGTAGCGCCTGAACATGCGGCGCGGCTCCTGCAGGAAGCGAAAGAACCACTCCAGGCCCGACCGCTGCATCCAGCGCGGCGCACGCTGCACCTTGCCGGCGGCCACGTCGAAGCTGCCGCCCACGCCCATCGCGAAGGGCACGCGCATGCGCGCCTGGTGGGCGCCCAGGAACTGCTCCTTCTTCGGCGAGCTGATGGCCACGAAGAGCAGGTCGGCACGCGCATCGGCGATGTCCTGCACCACCTGCGCCTCCTGATCGGGCCGCCAGTAGCCGTTGCGCGTGCCGGCGAAGACCAGCTGCGGGCAGCGCTGCGCGTACAGCGCGCGCACCGACGTCACCACCTCCTCGGTGGCGCCGAGCAGGTAGACGCGCCAGCCCTTGTCGGCGGCACGGCGCATCAGCGCGTCGAAGAGATCGACGCCGGCCACGCGCTCCTTCAGCGGCTTGCCCAGCAGGCGCGAGGCCCAGACCACCGGCATGCCGTCGGCATTGATCAGCGCGCAGTCGTTGATGATGCGGCGCAGCTCGGGGTCGCGCTGGGCCTTCACCAGCTTGTCGACGTTGACCACCACGTGCTGGTGCGGCTGGCCGCTGGCGATGAAGCCCTCGACCGTCTGCAGCGTCTCTTCCATCGACAGGTTGTCGATGTGGCAGCCCATCATGCGGATGCGGCGTGTCTCCATCACAGGCGCTCCTCGAGCACGCCGACGATGCGTTCGGCCGCGCGGCCGTCCCACAGCGTCGGGCGTCGCCCGCGCTTGCCGCGGCCCTGCAGGGCCTGCCGCGCCAGCGCGACGATGCGGTCGGGGTCGGTGCCGGCCAGCGTGTTGCTGCCTTCGTCGACCGTGATGGGGCGTTCTGTGTTCTCGCGCAGCGTCAGGCAGGGCACGCCCAGCGCCGTGGTCTCTTCCTGCAGGCCGCCGCTGTCGGTCAGCACCAGCGTGGCGTCGCGCCACAGGTTGAGGAAGCTCATGTAGCCCTGCGGCTCCATCAGGTGGATGCGCGGCGAGACCTCGCAGTCGAGCGCTGCCAGCCGGCTGCGGGTGCGCGGATGCACCGGGAACACCAGCGGCAGGTCCTCGGCGATGCGGCCCAGGGCCCCGATCAGCCGCGACAGCGTCGCGGCGTCGTCGACGTTCGAAGGCCGGTGCAGCGTCACCACGCCGTAGCGGCTGCCCAGGCGGTCCTTCAGGGCCTCGGTGGCGTAGCCGCTGCGGTCGGCGGCGTCGAGCATGCGCGCCTGGTGGATGACGTTGTCGGCCATCACGTGGCCGACCTCGAAGAGCTGGCTCTCGCCGTGCCCTTCGCGGCGCAGGTTGTCCATGCCGGCGGGTTCGGTGACGAAGAAGAGATCGCTGATCGAGTCGGTGACGATGCGGTTGATCTCCTCGGGCATGGCACGGTCGCCGCTGCGCAGTCCGGCCTCGACATGGGCCACCGGGATGCCGGCCTTCTTGGCCACGATGGCGCAGGCCAGCGTCGAATTGACGTCGCCGACGACCAGCACCGCATCGGGCCGGTCGGCCTGACAGTGCGCTTCGAAGGCTTCCATGATGCGGGCCGTCTGACCGGCGTGCGAGCCGCCGCCGCAGTTGAAGCGCACGTCCGGCGGCGGGATGTCGAGCTCCTCGAAGAACACATCGCTCATGTCGCGGTCGAAATGCTGGCCGGTGTGCACGACCTTCCAGCCGATGCGACCTCCGGCGCGCAGGGCGCGGACCATCGGCGCGATCTTCATGAAGTTCGGTCGTGCGCCGGCGATGAGGTGCACGGTGGGCAAGGTGCTGGACAGGGGCATGGGCGGCTCTCCGGCTGCAGGAACCGGACGGCGGGGGCCGCCCGGTGCCGACAGGCGTCGGCGGGCGCACAGAGCAGCGCTGCACCCGTTCCGTACATCGCCGCACGAAATACAGGCGATGTATCGAATGACCCTGGCCCCGCTCTGTGTGCCACCTTCACCCCCTCAGGGCACCATGGACACCCGTGACTTCCAGGCTTCTCGAGCCGTGCGCCTTCTGGCCTTCCTCGCGGTGACCGTTCTGTCGGCGTGGCTCTGGCCGCAGGACCCTGCGCCCCGCGGGGCGGCGAGCACGCCGGTGGCGACTGCCCAGCCCTCGCCGGTGCGTTGAAGCGGCCTTGGCGAGCACTGCAGCGCGCCCGAGGCGCGCGCCGCGGCCGGGGTCGGGCTCAGTAGGCGTTGCGGTCCAGGAACACCAGCTTGACCGTGCGCGCGATGATCTTCAGGTCCAGGCCCATCGACCAGTTGCGCAGGTACTCGAGGTCGTACTCGACGCGCGAACGCATCTTGTCGACGGTCTCGGTCTCGCCGCGGCAGCCGTTGACCTGCGCCCACCCGGTGATGCCGGGCTTGACCTTGTGGCGCACCATGTAGGCCCGGATCAGGTCACGGTACTGGTCGTTGTGCGCCACCGCGTGCGGACGCGGCCCGACGATGCTCATGCGGCCCTGCAGCACGTTGAAGAACTGCGGCAGCTCGTCCAGCGAAGTGCGGCGCAGCAGCGCGCCGAAGGGCGTGATGCGCGCGTCGCCACGCGTGGCCTGGCGGACGGTGGCGCCGTCGTCCAGCGTGCGCATCGAGCGGAACTTGTAGACCACGATCTCCTCGCCGTCCAGGCCGTTGCGGCGCTGGCGGAAGATGGCCGGCCCGGGCGACCCGAGCTTCACGCCGACAGCGATGGCCAGCATCAGCGGCGAGATCAGCACCAGGATGGCCGATGACAGCAGCACGTCGCAGCAGCGCTTGACCATCTGGTTGATGCCGGTGAAGGGGGTCTCGCACAGGCCCACCACGGGCACGCCGTTCATGTCGTGCAGGCGGCCCTGGATGATGCTGATGCCGAAGACGTCGGGCACGAAGTACAGGCTGGCCGTGGTGCCCTGCAGTTGTTCGAGCAGCGCCGTGATGCGCGGCTGCGAGCCCATCGGCAAGGTGATGAAGACTTCGTGCACGCCGTGCTGTCGCACGATGGTGCGCGCGTCGTTCAGCCCCCCCAGTCGCCGGCCCGTCGCGGCGCCGTCGAGGCGCCCGTCCTCGCGGTCGTCCAGGAAGCCCAGGAAACGGTGGCCGACGAGGCCGCGCCGCTGCAGCGCGGTGGCCACCTTGGCGCCGAGCGGTCCCGCGCCGATGACGATGGCCCGGCGCTGCCGCGCGGGCCGAGCCGCCAGCGACAGCAGAAGCCGGCGACCCAGCAGGGCAGCACACCATTGCAGGAGCGGGGTCAGCACGGCCCAGGTGGCGAGCAGTCGGGCATCGAAGCGGTCCAGGCTGCGCAGCGCGTAGCCGCAGGCGGCCAGCAGGGCCAGGAGCGCCAGCCAGTTGCCGGCGACGTCGATGGCGGCGTTCAACGGGCGCTCCCAGAAGCGGTTGCGGCCCGGAAAGGAAAGCAGGAAGGCCATGAGGCACAGCACCATGTCCGGCGTGCCGACGGGAACGAGCAGTGCGGCCGCCGCGGCGAGGTAGGTGGCGACCAGGATCACGGGCTCGAGCAGCGCGGCGATCAGCGACGACACCGACTGCGGGGCGCTGTGGAACAGGCGTTGTTGTGGTGATTGGTCGAGCATGGCGGGTCAACGGGGATTGGAGCGCGGCAGGCGCGCAGGGACGCCGCAGCGGCGGGGCCAGCGCACAGAGGGCGCTGGCCCCGCGGCGATACATGCGGGGCGCCGGGGAGCGCCGTGGCCCGCCGGACGGCGGCACGCGCCTTGCCGGACCGTGGCAGCGGACCGTCTCCGCATCGAAAGGGACAGACCATGGGACACAGCAGCCTGCTGGGCACCGAACGCGCTGCCGCCGTGCCGGCCGGACGCGACACCGCGGCCCTGGGGCCGGGGGACAACTCCGACTCGGGCAGCGACATGATGGGCGTCGAGGACAGCGACCAGGGCGACCCCGGCGCGCCGGTCGACGTCGCGCTGCGCGACGACATGCCGCACAGCCTGTTGCCCGACGAGGTGATGGACGGCGCCGCGAGCGATGCCGGCGGCACCGGTGAGCGCCGCAGCGCGGGTTCCGACGCCGGCGTCGAAGCCGCCGACATCGGCGTCGACCGGATCTTCACGCCGGGCCGCGACCGCGACCTCGACGACGAGGATGCCGACACCGCCTTCGTCGACGACGCGCTGGCCGGCGACCCTCTCGAAGACGAGTCGCTCGACGAGGAGCAGGACGCTGCAGACGCACTGGAAGACGAGAGCGACGGCCCCCCGCGCAGTCCGTCGAGGCCTGCGCGCGGCTAGCCCTCGGGAGGCCGAGGGGGTGGTGGGGCGGCCGGCGGCCGCCGCGCCTGGTAGCGCGTCATCAACGGCGTGGCCGACACGCCGTGCAGCACGATGGACAAGGCGATGGCCACCAGCGTCGCGCCGATCATCTCTTCGGCCAGGCTCCCCCCGACACCGTGCTCGATGGCGAAGGCCAGGTAGAACAGCGTGCCGATGCCGCGGATGCCGAACCAGGCTACCAGGCGCCGCTGGCTGCGCGTCATGGCCTGTCGGCGCACCACGGCGAAGACCGACAGGGGCCGCACCACGACCACCAGCAGGAGACCGAAGGCCGTCACCTCCCAGGACGGTTGCACGGCGTGCAGCGCCAGCCCGACGGCCAGCACGGTGGCCGCTTCGACCAGCCTTTCGATGCGCGCGCCGAAGGCGTGCAGGCGGTCGGCCAGGGCCTGTCCGCCATCGGCCAGGGCCAGGCTGCGAAAGGGCTCGAGCAGGGTCACCCCCAGCGCGAAGACGACGACGAAGCTCGAGGTGTGCGTCCAGCGCGCCAGGCCGTAGCCCAGCGCCACGGCGCCCACGTACAGCAGCTCGTCCCGGGCCAGCTTGTCGCCGGTCTGCGTGCGCCACTTCAGCGCCTGGCCCAGCACCCAGCCCAGGCCGATGCCCAGCGCCGCACCGCCGCCGATGGGCCACACGAGGTCGTTCCACCACCAGCGCGGGCTGCCCAGCACACCCCCGTCGCCCAGCGAGTGCAGGCCCATCAGGCCCAGGCCCAGCATCACCGCGGGCAGCACGCTGCCGTCGTTGAGGCCGCCCTCGGCCGTCAGCGACAGCCTGACGGCGTCGCGGTCCTCGCCGTGGCGGATCTGCACCTCCGAGGCCAGCACCGGATCGGTGGGGGCCATCACCGCGGCCAGCAACAGCGCGGCCGGCCAGGGCAGCTGCAGCAGCCACACCGCCAGGGCGGCGCCCAGGGCGACCGCCACCACCACGCCGGGGCCCGCGAGCAACAAGGCGACCGCCCACAGGCGGAGCTGGCCCGGCACACGAAGGCGCAGGCCCACGGCCAGCAGCGACATCAGCACCGCGACCTCGGTGGCCACCACCCAGGTCGGTGCCTGCGACACCAGCGTGGCCGCGTCGGGGGCGCCGAGCACGGCGCCGGCCAGCCAGCCGACCACCAGGTAGACGACGGCCGGCGTGAGCGGCAGTGTGCGCAGCGCGCGGTCGGCCAGCACGGCGCTCAGCAGCACCGCGCCGAAGAGCAGCAGGGCGACGGTCAGCATGGCCGCACCCGGAGGCGTTGGGCCATTCAGTCGGACACCGGCGCCAGTCCGGAGGGAGGGCCTGGGGCAGGGCCCGAAGGCAGAACGGGCGCGCCGCCGAAGGGCAGGCTCGCCCGCATGCGCAGCGGCATCTGGCGCGCCGTGGCCAGGTGGTTGTGCAGCAGGGGGAGCGTGCGCTCGGCCCAGCCGCGCAAGGCGGCATCCTGGAGCGTGCGGGCGGCGGCCTCGAACAGCAGCACCGCGGCCTGGTGGTCGGCCACGCCGACCTGTTCGACGAAGCGTCGATCGAAGACTTCGGGCGCCAGCGCCTGCAGCGCTTCGATGACACTGCGGCGCTCGGCAGGCACGCCGCCCAGCCAGGGCGTGCCGCGCTGGCGCAGCAGCGCTTCCAGTTCAGCCAGCGCCGCGCCGTGCTGCTGCAGCAGCAGCGCGGCATAGCCCTTGACCATGGGCGCGGTGGCGCGCTGTTCGGCCAGCCGTGCGGCCTCCACCTGGTAGCGGCTGAACGCCGCCGCATCGATGGCGAAGCGGCGGTCGGCGTCGCCCAGCACCGGCGCGACGTCGGCCACGACCACGGGTCTTGTGGTCGGCGCGGGCGGCGTGGGCGGCGCCTGCGCGCACGCACCCACCAGCAGCCCCAGTGCTGCCGCGACCACGGTCACCAGGGCTGCAGGGCGCTGGTGCCTGGGCTGCGCCGTTGCGGGCACCGTGCCCAGCCTCAGCGGCTCGCGGCCCGGGCCTGGTCGCGCAGCGAACGCATCTGCGCGTGGTTGCGCTTGACGCCTTCGTACTGGCGCTCGACCGTGCTGCGCACGCTGTCGGGCAGGCCCTTCTCGATGGCGCTGCGGTAGGCCGCCAGCGCGGTGTCCTCGCCGCGCTCGGTCTCTTCGAGAATGGCCACGTCGGTGTAGCCGGACAGCGTGCCCTTCACGGCCACCCAGCCGCGGTGTGCGGCACCGGCCAGCGAGCCGCTGTCCTCGGCGCTGCCGCCCAGGCTGACCACCAGCGACTGGAGTTCCTGGGCGGCTTGCCGGCACTCGTCGGCGCGCCGCACCAGCAGTTGACGGGTGTCGGTGTTGCGCATGACCTCGGCCGATGCGCGGAATCCGAACTCGCCGTCCTTGGACGTCTCGATGAGATTGTTCAGGGTGTCGATGGTGTCGTCGTTCAGGGCCATGTCAGCCTCCTTGGAAAAGGTCACGGGAAGTGCCGAAGGCGGGTGGAAACCGCCGCCGCACGCGTCCTGCCGGGTGGCAGGGCGTGTGCCCGGCAGCGTTTACGGCAAGGCGGCGCGGGCAGGCGCCGCGGGCTCAGGCCGAGGCCGGCGGCGGGGCCTGAACCGGACCTTGGACGGGGCCCTGTACGGGGCCGTGCCGCGAGGCGATGGCATCGCGCAGCGCGGCCAGCAGTTCGTCCTGCGGGCAGGGCTTGCGCAGCACGGTGAACTCGCTCAGCGCGGCGGCCGTGTTGTAGCCGCTGATGAGCACCACCGCCACCGTCGGGTGCTGGCGGCGCACCATGCGCGCCATCGCCAGGCCGTCGAGGTCGCCCGGCATCACCACGTCGGACAGCACGACATCGATGAAGGGTTGGGCCTCCAGCAGGCGCAGCGCGTCGGATGCATGGCCGGCCCGTTGCACGGTGGCGCCGTGCGAGCGCAGCAGCGCCGCCGTGATGTCGCCCAGTTCCTCGTTGTCTTCCACCAGCAGCACCTTGATGCCGGCGATGCCCGGCAAGGCCGCCGACGAGGCCGCAGCGATGCCGCCCTCGCGCTCGCTGCCGTCGCTGGCCGGCAGCAGCAAGGACACCGTGGTGCCCAGCCCGGGCGTGCTGGCCAGTCGCGCTGCGCCGCCGGCCTGCACGCAGAACCCGTGCACCTGGCTCAGGCCCAGCCCCGTGCCCTTGCCGACCGCCTTGGTGGTGAAGAAGGGCTCGAAGGCGCGGGCTGCCAGTTCGGGGGCGATGCCCACGCCGTCGTCGCCCACGGTGATGAGCACGTAGCGGCGCTGCGGCGCGCCGGGCAGGCCGTCGGTGTCCTCGGGCGTGGCGTCCCGCGCGCCCAGTCGCAGCTCGCCGCCCGAGGGCATGGCGTCGCGTGCGTTGAGCGCGAGGTTGATGAGGGCCAGCTCCAGCTCGCCCGGGTCCACGCGCACCGGTGAGGTGTCGGCAGCGACCTTCACCGAGATCTCGATGCGGCGGCCGAGCACGCTGCGCATCAGCTCCTGCAGCTCAGGCAGGTAGCGTCCCAGTTCCACGGCCTGGGGACGCACGGGGCGGCGCCCCGCGAAGCGCAGCAGGTGCTGCGTGAGCTGGCTGCCGACCTCCACCGCGCGCAGCGTGGCGGCCAGCGGCATCTGCAGGTCGGCCGACGCCGGGTGCCGCCCGATGAGATGGGCGCTGTTGCTGATCACGCCCAGCAGGTTGTTGAAGTCGTGCGCCACGCCGCCGGTCAGGCGGCCCAGGGCCTCCACGCGCTGGCTCTGCGACGCCCGCTGCTCGGCGTGGCGCGTGCGCTCCACCGCATCGGCCACCTGGCGCTCGAGGTCGCTGCGGCCATGCTGGATGACCTCGGCCGCCTCGGCCAGCGCCACCGCCACCTCGTCGCATTCGACGATGCCGGTGGCCCGGTACGGCACCGGCTGCCCGGCCTGCATGCGGGCCGCCGCGGTCTTCAGCGCGTGCACCGGGTCCACGATGCGGCGCGACACCCACAGCGCCCCGGCCACGGCCAGGCCCAGCAGCAGCAGGGCGCCCACGGTCACCTGCAGCACGGCGGCCGGCACCACGCCGGCGAAGTGCTCGCGCGGCATGGCGGTGACGTAGGTCCAACCCTGCGCCGAGGTGCTGAAGTAGGCCGTGGTGCGCCGTCCGTCGAGAGAGGTCGACTCGAACAGGCCTTCGGTGCCCGAGGCCAGGCGCGTGCGCAGGTCCGGCGTGGCGCTACGCCCGATGTAGGCGCCGGCCCCGGGCTGGCGCGCCACCACCACGCCGCGGTTGTCCATCACGGTGCCCACCCACCCGTGGGGCAAGGCCTGGGCGTCGACGATGCGTTGCAGCTCGACGGGCCGCAGCGTGACCACCAGGTTGAGGACCACGCTGTCGCGCCGGTAGACCGGCTGCACGATGGCCGCGTAGGCCTTCTCTGGGCCCTGGTCCAGGCGCAGCGGCTGGACCAGCGGCAGGTCGGCCAGTTCGCTGGCGGCGGCGCCACCGCCGGCGTCGGTCAGGGGCTCGGGCGCTGCGGACGTGGCCCCGGGGCTGTTGCGCGTGTCGAGCACCACGCCCGTGGCCGAGCGCAGCTCGATCCAGCCGTCCAGGCCCTGCAGCGCGCGGCGCGCCTGCAGATCGAAGGCCTGCAGCTGCAGCGTGGTGAGCGCGGGCGCATCGTCGAGCCAGCGCGACTGCGCCAGCACGCGAGCCACCGTCGCACGCTGTCCGATCTCGCTGTCGATCACCATCGACAGCGCGCGCGAGGTGTCGCGCAGCGTGCGCTCGTTGGCAGCCCGTTCGGCGCGGAAGGTGCTGTCGATCAGCCAGCCCATGCCCAGCAGGCCGGGCAGCAGGACGGCCAGCACGAGCAGCAGCAATCGGGATCGGATGGTGACCGACACGGGGCGACGGGGCTCCTGCGGTGGGGTTGGGACGAGGGGTCGCCGGGTGGGCGGGAGGCCCGACCACAGCGCGGCCGGGACCATTGTGTCGCCTGCCGCTTGCAGGGGGCTCGACACTACAGCAGGAACTCGAATCGCCTGGCCACACTCTCCTTCGCGCGGTGCCACAGCGGGCGGCGCGACCAGCTCGCGGCGTCGATCGGGCGTGCGCAGGCCAGGTCGTCGCGGAAGACACGTTCCAGCTGTCCGGCGAAGCCCTCGTCGAGCACGACCAGGTTGGCCTCGGCGTCGTGGATGACGCTGCGCCAGTCGGCGTTGCTCGAGCCCACGCTGCACCAGATGCCGTCGATGACGCAGGCCTTGGTGTGCAGAAGGCGGTCGTGCCGTTCGTGGAGGTGCACGCCGGCCTGCAGCAGGCGGGCGTAGTGCGACCGTCCGGCGTGCAGCGGCGCCCAGAAGTCGGTGTGGCCGGGCAGCAGCAGGTGCACCTGCACGCCGCGCCCGGCGGCCTGGACCAGCGCGCGGATCAGGCGGCGGGGCGGCACCACGCAGGCGGTGGTCAGCCACACCCGCTCGTGTGCCGAGTCTATGGCCGCCAGCAGCGCGCTGTGGTACGGGTTGCGGTGCCGCCCGGCATCGCTGGCGGCGAGCGCTGCGCGCTGCGTGCCCACGGGGGGCAGCGGGGGGTGGTAGCGGGCCAGTGGCAGGCTGGTGGTGGAGTGGCGCTGCCAGTGGCTGATGAACTGCCGCTGCAGGCGCTGCACCACCGGGCCTTCCACGCGCACGTGCAGGTCGCGGCCGCCGGTGGGGCCGTCGGTGCCGGCCGCCCCGCCCTGCGATGGCGACGCGCCCGAAGGTGGGACGGCGCTGATGTTGACGCCGCCGATGAAGCCGATGCGGCCGTCCACCACCATCGTCTTGCAGTGGTCGCGCAGGTGCAGGCCCGGGGCGAGCCACAGCCGCCAGCGCGGCAGGGGGTTGAACTCGCACAGCGTGACGCCCGCCGCGCGCAGGCGCTGGAAGAAGGCGTGCGACATGCCCAGCGGGCCGAAGCCGTCGAACAGCAGGTTGACCTGCACGCCGGCGCGGCAGCGCGCGATCAGCCGCTGCGACAGCGCTTCACCCGGACCTTCGTCCTCGACGATGTAGCTCTCGATGTTGATGTGGTCCTTCGCGGCGTCGATGGCGGCGAACATCGCCTCCGAGGTCTGCGGCCCGTCTTCGAGAAGGTCGATGCGGTTGCCCCCCATCAGGGGCTCTCCCAGGTGGCGCGCCAGTTCGTGACCGTGGGTGCGTCGCGGAGCCTGGACTTCCATGGCGGGGAAGGTCGTGGTGGGCGGCATGGGTGGCTGGCGCGTGGTGGTAGACCGAATTGGCAATCCGTGTGCCCGAGGCGGCGGGCGTCCCCTCGGGCAGGGGAGTGGCATGGGGTTTGCCCTAGTGGGGACCGGCCTGCGAGGGTCCGCCTGCACGGCGGTCGTCGCGGGCATCACTGAAACCGAGACAAGGACCTGCATGAAATTCGATCACCGTCTTCCCGCTTCGACCTTCACCGCCCTGGCGCTGGCCGGCCTGGCCCTCAGCGCACAGGCGCAATCCTCCGGCCCCGGTCCGGCCGCCACGAGCCCGGGCCAGGGCATCGGCTACCCGACACCCACCGACCCGGCCGCGCGCGGCACTGGCACCAGCGGCGCCGCCAGCAGTGGCGGCAGCACGATGGGAGCATCGCCTTCCCGAGGCAGCGTCGGCATGTCGGGCACCAGCGCCTACGGCCGTGACGCCTATTCGCTGATCCCGTACACCCGTCGCGGCTACGTCGGCCTGAACCTGGGCAAGGCGGAGTACGACCTGGCCTGCGGCAGCGGCGGCTATGCCTGCGAAGACTCCGAGCTGTCGGGCTACGTCTACACCGGTGGCATGTTCAACGACTGGTTCGGCACCGAGATCGGCTACATCAACACCGGCAAGGCCGAACGCTCCGGCGGTCGCACCCGCGCGCAAGGCGTGAACGTCAGCCTGGTGGCGCGTGCGCCGCTGGGCCCGGTGAACCTGTTCGCCAAGGTCGGTGCCTTGTACGGCGAGACGCGCGTCTCGTCGGGCTTCCTGTCGAACGTGCAGGAAGGAAAGGACCGCGGCTGGGGCGCGTCGTACGGCGCCGGTGTGGGCTTCGACTTCACGCCGACCTCGGGCGTCGTGCTCGAGTGGTCGCGCAACGAGTTCCGCTTCCCCGGCGCTGGCCGTCAGGACGTGGACTCGACCAGCGTGGGCTACGTGCACCGCTTCTAAGGCAGTTCCCGGCGACCACCCTTGGCGGTGGTCGCCCGTCTCCGGAACACCGATCCGCAAAACTGCAAAAGGGCCCCGAAGGGCCCCTTTTTTTCCGTGCCCGGCGGGCCGGGCTCTCGTTGTCAGCGGTCGATGAAGCGGCCCTGGGTGTCCGAGAAGAGCACCTCGACACGCCGGTTCTGCTGGCGCCCTGCCGCCGTGCCGTTGTCGGCGACGGCATAGGCCTCGCCGTGCGCACGCACCTCGATGCGATCGGCGCCGATGCCGGCCTCCTGCAGGGCGCGGCGGAAGGCGTCGGCCCGGCGCTGCGACAGGTCGAGGTTCATCTGCTCGCCGCCCTGGCTGTCGGTGAAGCCCTCGACCAGCACGCGCCGCTCGGGGTACTGGCGCAGGACGGTGGCCAGCTGCTGCACGCTGCGCATCGCACCGGGCTGCAGCGTGTCGCGGCCGGTGGCGAACAGCACGTCGCCCAGCGTCACCACCAGACCACGCTGCGTGTTGCGCGCCTGCAGCGACTGCAGGTCGCGTTCCAGTGCCGTGGCGCGTTCGGCCTGCTGCGCAGCGCGTGCGCGCTCGGCCTCGGCCTGCTGCTGCGACTGCAGAGCGCGCTGGCGGGCCGCCTCGGCCTCCTGCTGCGATTGCGCCGCCTGGCCCTGGGCGACCTGGGCGCTGGCCTGGGCCGTCTGGGCATTGGCCTGCGCGGTCTGCGCGTTGGCCTGCGCGACGCGCGCCGTGCGCTGTGCCGCCTCGGCCTCGCGGGTGCGGGCTTCGAGCCGGGCGCGTTCGCGTTCGGCGCCGGCCTGCTGGATGCGCTGTTCCGCCTGCGCCTGCGTGGCCAGTGCCATCACCACTTCGGCGCGGCTGCGCGCCACGTAGGCCAGGTGCTGGGTTTCCTCGTTGTCGCGCCGGTCGACCCAGGCCGCTTCGGCCCGCTGCAGCGATTGCTGCGCACGTTCGAGCTCGACCGCCGCGGCGCGTGCGGCCAGCGGGTTGGCACGGGCCTGCGACAGCGCACTGCGGGCGGCCGCGAGGTCGGCGTTCTCGGGCGGCACGGTCTGGCAGGCGGCCAGGCCCAGCGCCAGCGTGGCGGTGACGAGGGCAAGTCTGAAGGGACGGTTCATGGGAACTCCGACGGGCGTCATTGCGGCGTGCGTCATCAAGGCGTGCGGGTGGGCGCCACTGCCGCGGGGGCGGCGGCGGCGGGTGTGCGTGCGAGTTCCTCGCGCAGCGTGCGCAGGCTCGCTTCGACCTCGGCCAGCGCGCGCTGCGAGCGCTCGCTGGAAGCGCGGGCGCGGGCCAGCTGGGCATCGACGTCGGCCTGTTCGGCCAGGCGGATGGCTTCGACGTTGTTGCCGGCCTGGGCCAGCACGCGGGCACGCTCGAGCTTGCCCCGTGCGTTGTTCAGCTCGGCGGCAGCGAACTCGGGGGCGCCGGCGGAGCGCGCGGTCTCGATCGAGGTCGCGCTGGCGGCCAGCGCCGGTGCGGTGGGCGGGCCGCTGGAGCAGGCGGCCAACGCCACGGCGGACAGCAGCGGCACGAGCGTCCGCAGACGGGTGCGGATCAGGGAGGGGGTCATGAGGGGTCCTTCAAGGGCATCGGGGACGGCGCTGCCATCGGCGGCGCCTGGGCGTCAGGGGGTGCGCACGATGATGTTGTTGCGCACGTCCTTCACGTCGGGCACGCCGCGCGCGAGCTGGCCTGCCTTGTCCTTCTCCGACTGCGTGGCCGCGAAGCCGGCCAGCTGCACGGTGCCGTTGAGCGTCTCGACCTGGATGCGCATCGCGCTGACGGCCGGGTCCTCGGCCATGCGGGCCTTCACACGCGTGGAAATGGTGGCGTCGTCGACGTACTGGCCGACGGTGCTCTGGCCGCTCTGCACGGCGCAGCCGGTGGTGGTGGCGACGGCTGCCAGGGCGACCAGGGAAGCGAGCAGGATCTTCTTCATCGGGGTTTCTCCGTGAGTTTTGTTGGCGTACGCGACGCAAGGCAAGCGGCGCTCCCGGTCACGCGCAGCCGCACCGCGGGCGGCCCGTGGTGAAGGGACTGCGACTTCGGGCACACGTGTTGCCTCGGCCATGCATCTCCACGCAGCGAAACGCACAGGTACCGACCATGGCCAGTTCCAAAGATTCCCCGACCCCGAAGCCGGCCCGCGCTGCGCGCCCCGCCGTCAAGACGCCGAAGGCCGCACGCGCTCCGGCCCCCGACACCGGCGCCGACCCGACCCGCGTGTCCGACGACGCCCTGCCCCCCGCTGCCGAGGCCGTGGGCTCGCTGGGCGCCACCGTCAGCGGCCCGGCACGCGGACCGGCCGAGGGCGACCACGCAGCGATCGACCTGCCCGCGCTGCACAAGCTCGCGGTGCAGAAGGCCGGTGCGCAGCGGCTGGCCGCGGCCATGCCCCACAACCCGAACAAGCGCGGCGAGCACGGGCTGCACGCCGGGCAGCACCCGCAGGAAGGAGCCCACGGCGAAGAGGACGTGGAAGACCCCGTCAGCGCCAGCACCGTGAACGAGGACATCGATTCCGACAAGCTCGGTGACGGCGTGCCGCATGCCGGCCACAACCCGAACAACGGTCCGCTGGACCGGGTGCGCGTGGACTCCCAGCAGCGCGCCCTGACCACCAACCAGGGCGTGGGCGTGGCCGACAACCAGAACTCGCTGAAGGCGAGCCTGCGCGGCCCCACGCTGATGGAAGACTTCATCCTGCGCGAGAAGATCACGCACTTCGACCACGAGCGCATCCCCGAGCGCGTGGTGCACGCGCGCGGCTCCGGCGCGCACGGCGTCTTCGAGTGCTACGAATCGCAGGCGGCCGTCACCCGTGCCGACCTGCTGTCCGAAGCCGGCAAGCGCACGCCCGTGTTCGTGCGCTTCTCCACCGTCGCCGGCGAACGCGGCTCGGCCGACACGGTGCGCGACACCCGCGGCTTCGCCGTCAAGTTCTATTCCGAGGCGGGCAACTGGGACCTGGTGGGCAACAACATCCCGGTCTTCTTCATCCAGGACGCGATGAAGTTCCCCGACCTCGTGCACGCCGTCAAGCCCGAGCCGCACCACGGCATGCCGCAGGCCAGCAGCGCGCACGACACCTTCTGGGACTTCATCTCGCTGATGCCCGAGAGCATCCACCACACGCTGTGGGTGATGAGCGACCGCGGCATCCCGCGCAGCTACCGCACGATGCAGGGCTTCGGCGTCAACACCTACCGCCTGGTGAACGAGGCGGGCGAAGCGCGCTTCGTGAAGTTCCACTGGCTGCCGATGGCCGGCACGCATTCGCTGGTGTGGGACGAGGCCGCCAAGATCAACGGGGCCGACCCCGACTTCCACCGCCGCGACCTCTGGGAGGCCATCGAGAGCGGCAACTACCCCGAGTACGAACTGGCGCTGCAGGTCTTCACCGAGGAAGAGGCCGAGGGCTTCAGCTTCGACGTGCTCGACGCCACCAAGCTCGTGCCCGAGGAACTCGTGCCGCTGCGCGTGGTGGGCAAGATGACGCTGAACCGCAACCCCGACAACTTCTTTGCCGAGACCGAGCAGGTGGCCTTCTGCACCGCGCACGTGGTGCCGGGCATCGACTTCAGCAACGACCCGCTGCTGCAGGGCCGCATCCACAGCTACCTCGACACGCAGATCTCCCGGCTGGGAGGCCCCAACTTCCACGAGATCCCGATCAACGCGCCCGTCGCGCAGGTGCACAACAACCAGCGCGACGGCATGCACCGCCAGGCCCTGCACCGTGGCCGCGTGAGCTACGAGCCCAACTCGCTGGGCGGCGGCTGCCCCTTCCAGGCCGGCATGGCCGGCTTCGTGTCGGCTTCCGAGCCCGGCCTCACCCGTCGGGCCGCCGATGCGCCGCCCGAGGACAAGGTGCGCGGCAAGCCGGAAAAGTTTGCCGACCACTACTCGCAGGCGCAGCTCTTCTTCCGCAGCCAGACGCTGGCCGAGAAGCGCCACATCGCCAATGCCTTCCGCTTCGAGCTCTCGCGCGTCACGGTGCCGGCGGTGCGCGAGCGCGTGGTCTCGCAGCTGCTCAACGTCGACGTGCAGCTGGCGCGCTCGGTGGCCGAAGGCCTGGGCATGGCGTTGCCGCAGCCGCAGCCGACGCTGCTGCAGACGCCGGTGCAGAGCGAGGTCGAAGGTTCGCCCGGGCTGTCGCTGTTCGCGCGGCCCGGCAACGTGCACGCCGCAGGGCGCCGCGTCGCCGTGCTGGTGGCCCCCGGCGTGGACGGCGCACCGCTGCGTGCGGTCTACCAGCGGCTGGCCGATGCCCGGGCCGTGCCCCGCTTCGTGGGCCTGCAGCTCGGGCGGGTGACGACCTCCGACGGCGATCCGATCGAGGTCGAGACCAGCATCGAGGCCATGCCCTCGGTGCTGTGGGACGCCGTGGTGCTGCCCGGTGGCGAGGCCGCGCTGCCGCTGCTCGCCCGGCAGGCCGACGTCATCGACTTCCTGAAGGACCAGTACCGCCACTGCAAGCCCATCCTGGCGCTGGGCGACAGCGCGCAGCAGCTGCTGTCGGCCGCGGGCATCCCGCGCATGCTCGGTGACGACCGGCCCGATCCGGGGCTGGTGGTCGCACCCGACGCGACGTCCGGCGGTTCGAAGGCGACCGCCGGCCCGGCCGCCGAAGGGAGCGACCCGATGCTGGCCTTCCTGGCGGCGCTCAGCCGGCACCGCCACCACGAACGTGAATTCGAGGTGCTGCGTGCATGATGTCGAACGTTCCCCGGTGGGACTGAGCTCGGCGGTGGCCGGCAGCGGCGACGCTGGCGGCCACCCGCCCCCGTCGACCCAGGATGCCCTGGAGCTGCTGTTCGCCGACCACCGCCGCATCGACGCGCTGCTGGACGACTGCGCGCGCCTGGCGGCGTCACCGGCGCACAGCGAGGCCGATCGCAGCGGCCTCGTGGCGAGGCTGGGCGCGCTGGTGGGCGCGCACGCGACGATGGAGCACGAGCTGTTCTATCCCGCGCTGCCCGACGCCGCGGCCCTGGTGGCGGACGCCGAGGCCGACCACGCGCGCATCACGCGGCAGCTGCAGGAGCTGGCCGCGCCGGACCTGTCGGCGGCCGGGTTCGCCGGCCGCGTGGCCGACTTCGCCAGGCTGCTGCGCGACCACGTGAACCTCGAGGAGCTGAGGCTCTTTCCCGCCGCCCTGGCGCTGGACCTGCAGGCGCTGGGCACGCGGCTCGCGCTGCGGCGTGGTGAGCTGCTGGGCGATCAGGGCGTCGACTGAGCTGCCGCGGCGCGCTGCGCCGCGGCTTGCAGGGTAGCGCCCCCCTTCATCGCCGTCATCCGGCCAGAGCCCGCAGGGCGGGCGGCGCGCTGCGGCGCCCGCGTTCGCGTGATTGCGACAGCAGCGCATGCACGGTGTCGGCGCTGCGCTCCCACGAGTGCATCGAAACCACGCTCATCGCGGCGAGGCTGCGCCGACACCGCGCTGCAGCACTTTCGGCCAGGGTCTCTTCGCAGGCTTGCACGAAGCCTTCGGCTCCGGGCGCAGCCAGGCGCACTGCCTCGCCGTAGAGCCACGCCACGTCGCGCAGCGGCGTGCTGACCACCGGCAGGTCGGCCGCCAGGTTCTCCAGGGTCTGCAAGGGGCTGGCGAAACGGTTCGCCTCGTTCATCGCGAAGGGCTGCAGGGCCAGGTCCCATCCCGCCATCAAGGCGGGCAGGTCTTCGTAGCGCTGCGTGCCCAGCCAATGCAGGTTGGGGCGTCGGGGCAGGGCGAGCGCCGGGCCGTCGGTCCCGTCCGTGGCCCCCGCCATCACCACCGTCCACTCCGGATGGGCGTCGGCCACCGCCGTGACGAGGTCCAGGTCGACGCGTTCGTCGATGGGGCCGTGGAAGCCCAGCCGGGGGCTTCGCAGTGCGCCTTGCAAGGCCTGCGCGCGCTGCTGCGCGGGGCCGCCCTCGGCGAACGGCGCAGGCGAGAAGTGCGCGGCGTCGACGGCGTTGGGCAGGCAGTGCACGGCCGGGTGGCTGTCGACCCGCTCGCCGTACAGCGAAGGACCGCCCGCGAACACCAGATCGGCACGCCGGGCAAGGGCCCGCTCGCGCTGTCCCATCTGCCGCGGTGCGTTCCTCAGGTCGCTCAGCGGCTCCATGCAGTCGTACGCGATGCAGGGGGCGTTGAGCGCGTGGGCCAGCGGCAGCGCCATCGGCGTGGTGAGCCAGGCGACGTCGGGGCCACTGCCCGTGTCGGCCAGATGCCGCGTGAGCAGCGACACCAGGCCGGCGAGCTGAGCGTCGTGGAAGCCCGCCGCATCGACGGGCGTGTGCGGCACGAGCACGGTGAGGTGGTCGTTGACGTCCACCCGCTCCAGCCTTGCGGGGCCCTCGCCGCGCCGGGGCTCCTCGACGTAGGTCACGCGCCATCGCCCTGCCAGGCGCGACAGCAGGTGCTGCGGTCGTGAACCGGTGGGGCTCCACCGGACATGACTGAAGGCGATCAGGGCGGGCGGCATGACGGGCAAGGCGGCGAGGATTCGGAGGGGAACGGCGCCCCCCGGACGAGCCCCGCCCGGCGGACCCGCGGTCAACCGGGTGGGGCTCAGGACCGGCCCGATGCGCTGTGGCTGGAGCTGACCTCGTCCTCCGAGCTCGGGTCGCCTTCTTCCAGCGTCTCGGCGGGCATCAGCGCCTGGCGCCGCAAGGTCATCTCGGTGGCCAGTGCCTGCCAGTCCAGCCGGGCCTTCTCGAGCTGCGGGAACATCTCGCCTTCTTCTTCCTTGACGTGGTGCAGGACGTACTCGCACAGCACGGTGAAGCGCGCGGCGTACTTCTCGTCCTCGGGCGACATGGCACGCAGCTGCCCGATCAGCGTGTGCAAGGACTCGTGCTCGACCTCGGCCTCGTCGATCAGGCTGACTTCTGCGATAGCGCCGCGGGCGGCGGGGTAGAGCAGTTCCTCCTCGACGGCGGCGTGAACGGTCAGTTCATCGAGCACCTGCAGCACCAGCGCCTGGCAGGCTTCCAGGTCGGCCTCGGCATCGAGTTTCTGGAAGTCCTTGTAGGCCTTCCTGACGCGCCTGTGGTCGTTCTTGAGCTCGGTGAGGATGTCGGTGCGGGCTTGCGAGGAAGCGCGGCTGGCAGCGCGGCTGGTGGCCATGGAAAGTCTCCGATTCGGTGGGGATGGACAGGGCGTCCGGGCGGCAAGCGATGTGCCGAGGGGGTCGTGCCCAGCGGCCGTGCAGACCCCCGGCACCTGTGACTTTCTGCACCCTTTGCGGCAAAAGCTGGTGCGTCGGTAAATCGCAGGCCCGCTGGGGCGCGGGCGCGCGGCCCCGCAGGGCCCTCGAAATGCGCACAAGCCGCTGAAACGAGCGAGTTCCCTGGTGATGACCGCCATTGCGGGGGTGGTTGTGTCGGGTTGAAACCCCAGCGCGTTTGCGGCACAGGCGTTGCGTAGGAAGGGGACAGGGGCGCGCCCGGACTTGGCGCAGCCCGACCCTTGCAAGCCTGAGGAGGTCCGCATGACATCGATCGAGATCCGTACCACGCAGCGGCAGACCCAGACCCTGTCCCCCCGACTGCAGCACGCTGTGCGCCTGCTGCAGATGTCCTCGCTCGACTTCGCTGCCATGGTGCGCGACACCCTGGGCAAGAACCCCTTCCTGGAAACCGAGGAAGGCGAGGGGGAGGGCGACGGGGACGGCGACGACGGCCAGCCCTACGAAGCCCACGACGGCGGGGAAGGCCCGGAGCCGGGGACGTCGAACGACGCCTCCGGCGGCGAACTGGGCAACGACCGCGACACCGCCGCCGGGAGCGAGTACGAAGGCGCCAGCGACCGCGATCTCTGGCAGGCCGATGCCGGCTCGGGCCTGCGCCGCGCCGACGACGGCGAGATGTCGGCCATGGACATGATGGCCGTCGAGACCTCGCTCAACACGCACCTGCACGGCCAGCTCAACGTGCTGCCGCTGACACCGCGCGACCTGACCCTGGCGCGCACCATCGTCGAGTCGCTGGACGACGACGGCTACCTTCGCACGCCGCTGGAAGAGCTGCTGACGGTGGCCGGCCTCGACCCCGAAGCCACGCTGCAGGAAATGCAGATCGCGCTGCGCCGCGTGCAGTCGCTCGACCCCGCGGGTGTGGGCGCGCGCACGGTGGGCGAATGCCTGCTGCTGCAGCTGCCGTCCATCGTCTGCCCCGACATGCGGGCGCTGGCCCAGTCCATCGTGGGCGACCACCTGCAGGCGCTGGCCGCGCGCGACGTCAACGCGCTGGCGCGGCAGCTCGGCGAGTCCCCGGCGCGCGTGGAAGAGGTGTGCGACCGCATCAGGCGCCTCGATCCGCGCCCCGGCTGGCGCCACGGCTCGTCGCAGGTGGCCTACGTGGTGCCCGACGTCATCGTGAAGAAGGTGCGCGGCCAGTGGACGGTGCAGCTGAACCCGGCCATCGTGCCCAAGGTGCGGCTCAACCAGGTCTATGCCAACCTCTTCCAGCGGCACCGCACGTCGCAGAACACCGAGATGGGCGCGCACCTGCAGGAAGCGCGCTGGACGCTGCGCAACGTGGAGCAGCGCTTCTCGACCATCCTCGACGTGGCCGAGTCCATCGTGAAGCGGCAGCGCAACTTCCTCGAGTACGGGGCGATGGCCATGAAGCCGCTGGGCCTGCGCGAGATCGCCGACGAGGTGGGCATCCACGAGAGCACGGTCTCGCGCGTGACCAACAACAAGTACATGTCCACGCCCATCGGCGTGTTCGAGCTGAAGTACTTCTTCAGCCGCGCCATGATGAGCGCCAACGGCAGCGCCTGCTCGGGCACCGCGATCCGCGGCCTCATCAAGGACATCATCGAGGCCGAGAGTGCCGACAGCCCGCTGAGCGATGCCGAGATCACGCGGCAGCTGGCCCAGCAGGGCCTGGTGGTGGCGCGGCGCACCGTCACCAAGTACCGCCAGATGCTGAAGATCGAGGCCGTGGAACGTCGTCGGCGACACGCCTGACGCGGGCGCGGGGTTTGCCATCCGATGGCGCAACCCGCACACCCTCGTGCGGGCCAGTGAACACCGCCATTCAAGGAGACTTCCCCATGGCCAGCAATGATCGATACGTGACCGGCTTGTTCCCCGACCGTGACAGCGCCGAACGCGCCTACCAGGGTGCGGTGGACCGCGGCTACAAGAGCGACGACCTCAACCTCGTGATGTCCGACGAGACGCGCACCAAGCACTTCTCGGGCAGCCAGGGCGACCGCGAGACGGAACTGGGCACCAAGGCCGCCGAAGGCGCCGGCATCGGTGCCGGCATCGGCGGCACCGTCGGCGCCATCGCCGCAGCGGTGGCCGCCGTGGGCACCAGCATCGCGCTGCCGGGCCTGGGCCTGATCATCGCGGGTCCCGTGGCCGCCGCGCTGGCCGGTGCGGGTGCCGGTGGTGCCGCAGGCGGCCTGGTGGGCGCCCTGATCGGGTGGAACATCCCCGAGGAACGCGTCAAGGAATACGAGACCGGCATCCGCGAGGGCGGCATCCTGATGGGCGTTCGTCCGCGCAGCGACGAGGACGCCACGCTGCTCGAGCAGCAGTGGCGCGACGCCAACGGCCAGAACGTCTACAGGTAAGCACCCTGCCCGGTCGCTCCCTCGGGGGCGGCCGGTGCATGGGGCGGGGCGCCGCTCCGGCGTCCCGTCATGGGCTCCTCACCGGGGGGTGACGCGCCAGACCGTGTTGCCGACGTCGTCGGCCACGAGCAGCGCCCCCCGTGGGTCGAGCGCCACGCCCACCGGGCGTCCCCGGGCCTGGCCTTCGGGGCCCACGAAGCCGGTCAGCACGTCGATCGGCAGCCCCTTCGGGCGGCCCTCGTGGAACGGCAGGTACACCACCTTGTAGCCGCTGAGCGGCCGGCGGTTCCACGAGCCGTGCAGGCCGATGAACAGGCCATGGGCCACCGCGGCCGGTCCCGTTCCGTCCAGACCCGACAACACTTGCGGTATCGGGCTGCCGGCGCTGTCGGTCAGGCCCAGCGCTGCGACGTGGGCGCCGAGCGCGTAGTCGGGAACGAGGGCCGTGGCCACCCTGTCGGGACGGGGCGGCTGCACGCGCACATCGACGTGCGGGCCGTACCAGCTCCACGGCCAGCCGTAGAAACCGCCGTCGCGCACGGAGGTCAGGTAGTCCGGCACGAGGTCGCTGCCGAGCTCGTCCCGTTCGTTGACCACCACCCACAGCGTCGGCACGGTCGAGCCCGGCGTGGCTTGCCAGGCCATGCCGTTGGGGTTGCGCAGCCCGGTGGCGAACGGCCGCTTGCGGCCGCTCTGCCGGTCGATCTCCCAGACCGCGGCGCGGCCCTGTTCGGCCTCGAGGCCGTTCTCGCCCGCGTTGCTGTTGGAGCCGACCGTGGCGTACAGCCGCTGACCATCGGGACTGGCGATGAGCGACCTGGTCCAGTGGTGGTTGATGGCGCCGGCAGGCAGCTCGGTGACGGTGCGACCCGGCGAGTCGATGCGGGTCTGGCCGGCGGTGTAGGCGAACTCCACCACGGCGTCGGTGTTGGCCACGTACAGGCGGTCCCCGACGAGGGCCATGCCGAAGGGCGAGTTCAGGCCTTCCAGAAAGACGCTTCGCAGCTCGGCAATGCCGTCGCCATCGGCGTCGCGCAGCAGCGTGATCCGGTTGGCGCTGGGCACGCCGGCACCGGCCCGCTTCATCACCAGCGCCATGGCCCAGCCCTTGAGGCCCCGGGGGCCTCCGTCCTTGGGCGGGGCGTTGCTCTCGGCCACCAGCACGTCGCCGTTGGGCAGCACGTGCAGCCAGCGCGGGTGCTGCAGGCCGCTGGCCAGCGCCATCACCTGCAGACCTGGCGCGGCCACGGGGGTCTGCCCGCTCGGCCAGGGCTTGGCGGGCGCGATGTCGACGGTGGGCACGAGCTGCGAAACCGGCGCCACCAGCAGCGGCTGGCTGCCGACGTCGGCGCGGTCGGGGATGCGCGTGCCTTCGGCACAGCCCGCCAGGGAAGCGACCAGCAGGACCGCCACGGCCAGCGGCCGCACGCCGACGTTCGGTCCGTCCCCCACGCGGGCTGCGCGCTGCAGGCCGTCGCGCAGGCCGATGGGGATCGGTGATCGGGTCATCGGGGCGACGATCGTGGTCATGGCGGGCCTGGGGGCAGCGTGGAAAGGGGCGATCAGGCAAGGCCGGCGCCTGCCGTGCCCGGCGGCCAGCGCCACGACACCGGTCGATCCGGCCGCGGCCGAATCGACCGGCTCAGGTCATCACGGCCGCGTCCCGCGACAAGGGCGCTTGGCGCCGGTCCTCGATGCGGTGACATCGGCCGCAGTCCTGCTCGGTGCGCTGGCCCGGCGGCATCTCCTGCAGCGACGCGGCCCCGGGTGCCTGCAGCGGTCCGACGGTCTGTGCGAGAGTGGGCCGCGGCGAGCTCGCGGGCGCCGCGCTCAGCAACAGCATCAACAGGACGGCCTGCAGGCGCGTCGGGACGGCGGGACGGCGTGCCGGCCTGTTGCGCAGGCCGGCCCGGCCGGCGGGGTCGTCGGTGTCCCTCGTCATGCACCCTCCCGGCCGCGCGGCGCGACCACTGCCCAAGGCCCCATCAAACGGCGTGCCCGGTGGTCGGCGCGCGGCCAGGCAAGCCGGTTGCCAGGGGCGGGGCCGTGCCGCGCCGGCACCTCCACGACGAAGGACTCCGCATGGAACGACCCGCCTCCCCACCGCCCGCTGCAGCGTCTGCCACCGCCGACGGCGCCGATGCCGTGACCCTGCTGACCTCGCAGCACCGCCGACTGGAAGGCCAGTTGAAGGCGCTGGTGGACAGCGACGACGGCACCGAACGGGCCACGCTGCTGAGCCAGGTCGGCGACGAGCTCGCAGCCCACCTCTCGGCCGAGGAGCTGGTCTTCTACCCGGCCGTGCGCGCGGCGCGCACCGAGGACATCCTGCTGGAGTCGCTCGAAGAGCATCTGTCGCTGAAGCGTCTGCTGGCCGACCTGCTGGAGATATCTCCCCGGGACGAGACCTTCGGCGCCAAGTGCAAGGTGCTGGACGAGCAGGCAAGGCACCACCACGAGGAAGAGGAGGAGCACCTCTTTCCGTCGGTGCGGCGGTCGATGGACGCCGCGGCCTTGAAGCAGCTCGGCCGCGCCGTGCAGTCGCACGAAGGCGCCCTGCACGCCGCGGGCGCGCCGCGCGACGACGTCAAGTCGCAGACCGACGCTGCGGCCCCGCTGGTCTGAGGCCCGCTGCCAGCGGCGCCGGCAGAGCGCGGTGCCGCTGGCAGCACGATCAGTCGGCGTCCTGCTCGGGGTCCTTCACCAGCAGCACGGTCACGCCGTCGGGGTCGGCGCTCTGCTCGATGTAGCTCACCATCTCTTCCGCGGTGGCGCCGGGTTCGGCCCAGACTTCCACTTCCTCGGGCCGCACGGCCATGCGGTCGGTGGCCTCGTCGACGAGCTGCCAGAGCCGCTGGGACTCGGCACGCGCGGCGGCCTCGGCTTCTCGTTGCCGGGCAGCCCGGGCCACCTGCTGGTTGCGGGCCACGGCTGCCAGGTACTCCTGGTGCATCTGCTCGATCTGCATCGCGATGAAGTCTTCGCGCGCCTGCAACAGCTCCTGCGGCTCGGCCATCTCGCCATTGCGCAGCAGCATGTTCGCGTTGCGGGCCGTCTGCAGCGATTCGCGCACGTCGGCTCGGCTGCGGGGTGCCCTGTTCCGCACGGGCGGACGAACCGATACGGAGGGGGCCATCGCCGGCGCCGGCGCGAGGTGGTGCCCGGCGACCTGGAGGTTGGGCACCGCTGCGTGCCGCGCCGCCTGCACGGCGACCACCGTCGGCTCGTCGAAGCGTGCTTCGGCGACGGCGGCTTCGCCATTGGCGGCGTGGCCGACCGCACTGACCGTCAGCGCGGCCAGCGCGACAGCCCAGGGCGACAGGCGGGGCGGACGCGCGGTACGGCGCTGCCGCTGCAGGCGCTGCAGCCGTGCCGGCAGCGGGCGCGTCAAAAGGCTTTCAATGGATGCTGGCATGTCGAACTCCTTCTCAGGCAGGCCGCCGACCCGGAGGCCCTTGAAGGGGATCATGGTCAGCGCCGGGGGCCGGGTCTGTCGGTGGGTCGGTGCTCGTCGTGTCGGCCGCGTCCGACAGCGTTCTCGGTCGGATTCGCTTCGGCGCCGGGCACCAGCGCGTCGCGTCGCTCGGCATCGAGGCCAGGTGTGGCGCGCATGTCGGTGTCGACCAGGCCCGCGTCCAGGTCCTTCTTCGCCTGGTGGATCACCGGATCGGGCTGGGCCGAGGTCTGGCCCGCCGCCTCGTCACGTTCGTGCGGCATCGGCAAGGCGTAGCCCTCGTCCCTGGGTGACGAGCCGGGGGCTTCCGGCGCCGCGCCCACGCGGGTGGGGCCGTGTGTCGGGCTGCTGCCGGGGCGGTCGTGCGGGTCGGCGGGAGCCGGGCTTTGCGGCGCGGGGGGGTCGCGTGGGGTCATGGGCGGTGTCGCGGAGCGGAGGGGTGGTGGGGCGGAGGGAGGCCGAAGCTCATTCTTCGATCGGCGCGCGCGGCCACCCATCGGCCCATGCGCCCCGCCGCTGTAGGACAGCACCGCTGTCAGCGCACGCCCACACACCCGCGGCGCCCGCGCCGATGTTGCAGGCGCCGACGCCGGGCGAAGCTGTGCTGGCGCGAGCGGCCCGGCCGCCGCGCTGTCCTTCCCATCGTCCAGGAGCCCGGCCATGACCCGCATCCCGCAGAAGACCAAGACCGTCGCGGCTCCCGCCCGCCCCCGGGAAAGCGCCGGGCGGAAGTCCGCCGAAGCGGCAGGCCGCTCGAACGGGCGCCGATGACGGCGACAGGGCGCCGCCGCGCCTGGTGGGGGCTCGGCGGCGTCGTGGGTGCGCTGCTGGCGGCCGTGACCATCGGCGAAGCCACGGGGTGGACGATGCTGCGCGGGCCGCTGCAGTCGGCCATGACACGCGCTGCCGGTGTGCCGGTGCGCCTGGAGGGGCCGTTCTCGGCCCGCCTGATCGGCCGTCCCGGCATCCAGGTGGGGCAGCTGGTCGTTGCGCCGGGCGACGGCGTGCCGGTGCCTCACTTGCTGGACGCGCAGCAGGTCGAGCTCGAGTGGCGCTGGAGCGACCTCTGGCGCTGGCGTGGCGGCGCGCCCCTTCGCATCCACCGCCTGCACGCCGCCGTGGTCGACGCCCGTCTGGTGCGGGCTGCCGACGGCCGCGCCAGCTGGCATGTCGGCATGGCGCACGGCAACCCCGATCGCCCGTCGGCCCCGCCGCTGGCCGACGCGCTGCCGCGCTTCGGCTCGCTGCGCATGGCGCAGGGCCGCATCGTCGTCGACGACCGCCCGCTGGACAGCGAGCTGCTGATGCTGGTGGCTGGCGGCGAAGGCGAGCCCTCGCCAGGTCGCGATGTGAAGGCGGCCGACGCCGACCCTGCGCCCTCGGCGTCGGCCGCTGTGCCGGGGTCAGCGCCTGCGGCATCCGGCGCCACCACGTCTCCCTCTGCACCGCAGACTGCCAACGGCTACACGGCCCGTGTGACCGGCCGCTGGCGCGCCTTGCCGCTGGAGCTGCTGGTGCGCAGTGGCAGCACCTTGCCTTTGCTGCAGGACGAAGAGGCGGCGCGGGACGCCGGCGGCGAGGCCCCCGACGTGCCGCTGCGCATCGAAGGCCGCGCCGGGGCCGCCACGATCTCCTTCGACGGCCATGCCGCGGCGCTGCTGGGCGAACGCCGGCTGCAGGGACGGCTGCGCTTTCGCGGGCCTTCGCTGGCGCGTGTGGGCGAGCCGCTGGGCATCACCTTGCCGCAGTCGCCCCCCTTCGACCTGGCGGGCGAACTGCGCCACGCCGGCGGTGTGTGGCACCTGCGCGCCGACCGCGCAGCCATCGGCCGCAGCCTGCTCAACGGCGAGTTCCGCTTCGACACCCGGTCGCGGCCCGGCCGCCTGACCGGTCGCCTGGGCGGGCCGCGCCTGCGGCTGGGCGACCTGGCGCCGGCGCTGGGCGCCGACCCCGCCGAGCGCGTGAAGGGCAGGGTGCTGCCGGCCAGGCGCTTCGATCTGCCGTCGCTGCGCGGCATGACGGCCGACGTGCAGGTCGCCATCGACGAACTGGACCTGGGCAGCGAGGCGCTGGCGCCGCTGCGCGACCTGCGCGCGCACCTGCTGCTCGAAGGCGGTGTGCTGGACCTGCGCGACCTGAAGGCCGTGGTGGCCGGCGGGCAGTTCAGCGGCAGCACGCGCATGGACGCCTCGGCCGGGCCGGCGCGCTGGGGCGCCGACCTGCGCTTCTCGGGGGTCGACATCGCCGGCTGGCTGCAGGGCGTGCGGTCCGACAGCGGCCGCGACGTGGCACCGCGTGCCAACGACGCAAAGGGCCTGAAGCGACAGCGCGAACAGGCGCGCCGGGGCGGCGAACAGCCGGTGCGCGCCTACATCACCGGCGCCCTGAGCGGCCACGTGCAGGCCACGGGGCAGGGGCGTTCGACCGCCGAGATCCTGTCCACGCTGGACGGCCAGGCACAGATGATGCTGCGCGACGGCACGCTGTCCCACCTGGTGACGGAGCTGGCCGGGCTGGACCTCGCGCAGGCCCTGGGCGTGATGGTGCGCAGCGACCGCCCCTTGCCGCTGCGCTGCGCGCGTGTCGACCTCGTCATGCAGAACGGCGTGGTGCGGCCGCGCCTGGCCGTGCTGGACAACGCCGACAGCACCGTGCGCGTGGCGGGCAGCGTGGACCTGCGCAACGAGACGCTGGCCCTGCAGGCCGTGACGCGGCCGAAGGACTTCTCGCCGTTATCCCTGCGCACGCCCGTCAACATCGGCGGCACCCTGGCCGCGCCGAAGGTCGGCATCGAGGCCAGGGGCCTGGCCGGCAAGGTGCTGGGGGCGTTGGCGCTGGGGGCGGTGGCCGGACCGGCGGCGGCCCTGCTGCCGCTGATCGACCGCGGCGAGAGCGACGCCGCCGACCCCTGTGCCGAGGCGCCCCGGCAGGCCAGACCGGCCGCCCGCAAGCCTTGACCCGGGTCAGCGCTGCCTGGCGAGACGGCCGGGGCGCTCGACCACCACGGCCGTGCCGGCGGCGTCCTACAAGGTCATGCGCTGGCGGCCGATGCGATTCGACCGCCCCTCGAAGCACAGTGCAGGCATGACGAGCAGCCACGCCATGAACACATCGAGCCCTGCCCCCACGCCCCTGTACAACTTGCCGCAAGGCCCCGACGACGCGCGGGCCGGCTGGCGCGAGCCGGCCTGGCTGCGCAAGTCCGGCGGGCCGCGTGCACCCCTGCCGTTCGGCGGACCGGTGATGTGGTGGGCCCTGGTGTTGGTGCTGGCGCTGCTCTCGTTCTACGTCTACGTCCTGCAGGAGCAGGTGTGGCGGGGCGAGCAGCTGCGCCAGTCCAGGCTGGCCCAGGGCAGTGCGCCGGCGCGCCAAGGCGCGCCTGCCGCGCCCGCACAGCAGGCCGACGCCGGCGGCGAGCCTTTCGACCTGCAGATGCCGCCGGCCCTGCAGCTGCGCGTGGGCGCGTCGCGCTAGTCGACGGTCCGCTGGGGCGGCGGTCCGACGCCGCGGTCAGCGCAGTGCGTTCAGCGCTTCGACGCCCGTCACCGGGAAGTCGGTGAAGACACCGTCCACGCCCAGGCGCATGTAGTACTGCATCTCGGCCTTCGGGTCGGCGAAGCCGTAGCCGCTGGCGTCGTTGCGGAAGGTCCAGGTGTGCACCATCAGGCCGCGCTGGTGCGCCGCCTCGATCACGCCGGTGCTGCCGTCGACGCGCCGGTCGTTGAGGGTGATGCGGCCGTCGCCGTTGCGGTCGACGTTGTCGGCCACCGTCTTCACCAGGTAGGGCTTCCAGGGGCCGATGCCGTTGGCGTAGGTCTTCACGAAGTCCAGGCCGGCCGGCGTGAGCAGGTCGCTGAACAGGCGCGGGTCGCCCTTCACCACGAAATCGTAGGGCTGCCGGTACGGCGCCACCAGCGACATCGAACCGTCGGCATTGACGTCGTCGGCGTCGATCAGCTGGATCAGCTTGATCTTCGTGCGCGTGCGCAGGTACTGCAGGTTCGACACCTCGAAGGACTGGATGAACACCGGCGCATCGATGCTGTCGCCGTAGGCCGCATGCAGCTGGGCCACCAGCGTGTTCTCGATGACGTTGGCGCCGAACACGCCGGCCATGTAGGTCGAATGCTTGATCTCGGGATAGATGCCGATGGTGCGGCCGGTGCGCGTGCTCTCGGCCTTGGCCAGGGCGATGACCTCCTCCAGCGTCGGAATCCTGTACTGGCCGTTGTACTGCTGCGGCCGCGAGGCGCTGGCCTGCACCGCGCCCAGCGTCTTCAGCTCGGCCAGGGTGAAGTCGTTGGCGAAGTAGGCCGTGGTGGCCACGCCGTCGACGTTGCGCGTGGTCTTGCGGCTGGCGGGGAACTTGGCGGCCACGTCGGTCGTGCCGTCGAGCATCGGCTCGTGGCGGGCGACGAGCTGGTTGTCCTTCGTCATCACCAGGTCGGGCTCGATGAAGTTGGCGCCCTGCTCGATGGCCAGCTTGTAGCTCTCCAGCGTGTGCTCGGGCAGGAAGCCCGACGCGCCGCGGTGGCCGATGACCAGCGGCAGCTGGCCGTTCAAGGTGTTGAACTTCGCATCGTCGCTGCCGCCGCAGGCGGTGACGACGGCCGCCAGGGTCAGGCAGGCCAGGGTGGTTCTTCTCAGCATGGGTCGCTCCATCGTTTGCTCTTGTGGGGTGCGAGGACTCGCCGCGGCAGTCTAGGCTGCGTGCATGTCGTCCGCGTGACCGATGTCGGCATGGAAAGTCCGGGGGCCCACGGCGCCGCTGCCGGCACGTCGCTTGCCCAGCTGCCGCCATGGACACGCTCAACCCTCTTTCCCCGCGCGGCGGGACTTCGGCGAATGCGTCGCCCCTGGCCACACGGCTGGACGCGACGTCGCCGGCACAGGCACCTGAGGCGGCACCACCGGCCGAGGGGCTCTCGGCCACCTACCGTGTGCCGCAGTGGCCGCAACGGCCGTCCGCGATGGACCCGCCGAGCCAGGCTGCCACGCCGGCGGTGCACGCCACCGGCCTGGCCCGCCCCTGGGCTGCCGCGCTGGCGGCCACGGCGCTGGTCTGGCCGGCCGTGGCGGGCCGGCTGTGGGGCCCGCAGCGGCTGGTGCCCGGTCTCTGGTACGGCCTGCTGCGCAAGCCGTCGTTCAAGCCGCCGGACGTCGCCATCCCGGTGGCCTGGAGCCTCATCGACACGGCGCTGGCCGTGGGCGCCTACCGCCTGCTGCGCCAGCCGTCCAGCAGGCCGCGCAACAGCGCGCTGGGCTGGTGGGCGCTCAACGTCGGCCTCATCGGTGGCTGGAGCGGACTCTTCTTCGGCCGCCGCAACCTGCCGGCCAGCACCGCGGTGGCGGCGGCGATGGTGGGGACCGGTGCCGCCTATGTCGTGCAGGCGCGCCGCGTCGACGGGCCGGCCGCCGCCGCCGGTGTGCCGTACGTCGGCTGGGTGGCCTTCGCCACCGTGCTGACCGCAGCGCTGTGGCGCCGCAACCGCTGACCGGCGAGCCGCGATGAGCCAGACCTACGGCATGGAAGCGCCGCGTCCGCACCACGACGAAGACGAACAGCCGCCCGTGCGCTACATGGTGCTCATCCATTCGGCATCCACCGACCAGCGCCTGGCCCGCATGTTCCTGCAGGATCGCCGCCAGGTCGCCGAGCTCGACGCCGGCGCGCCCGAGGTGATGCTGATGACAGACGCACTGGCGCCCTCGCGCACGGCTGGCCACGCCGAGTGGGACCGCGCGCTGGCCGCCCACAGTGCCGCAGAACGCAGCGAGGCCGAGGTCTACACGTTGGACATCTGAACGGGCGTGCGGCCCCAGGAAGGATCGATTGAGTCCCCCCGCCTCCGGAGAACCTCCCGACTCCGAACCGCCGTGGCTCCTGTGGCCGCAGGGGCCGCGGTGGCTGCAGTACGTACTGGCGTCGTGGGCGGCGGTTGCCGGCCTGGTTCTCGGCGACGCTCTGGGGCCGTGGCTGGGGCCGGGCGCAAGGTTCCTGCCTTTGTTCGCCGTTCTGCTCGTTCTCGGACAGCTCGTGCGTCCGGGCCCCCTGCTGGCTGCCGGCGCCTTTGGCGGCCTGGGCATGGCCTGGGGCGACGGTGGTGCCAGCGGGCCGACGGCGCTGGGGGGCTTTGCTGTCCTGGCCCTCGGGACCGGGTGCGCGGCCTGGCTGTCGGCGCAGCGCCACGAACACCTGCGCGCAGCCTGGCGACAGGTCGACGCGCAATGCGAGTCGCTTCGTGCCCGTCTGGCGCGGCCGGGCGACAGCGTCGACACCACCGACGCATCGGGCCGGGTCCGGGTCGTCAGCGAGGTCGAGAGCGAGCAGCGCTTCCAGCTCATGGCCGACAGCGCCCCGGTGCTGATCTGGACGAGCGGCCGCGACGGGGGCCGCACCTGGTTCAACAAACCGTGGCAACGCTTCACCGGCCGGGGCATCGACGCCGACCAGGGCGAGGGCTGGGTGGAGCAAGTTCATCCCGACGACCGCGAACGCTGTCTGGAGACGACGCGGCAGGCAAGGGCCGACCGCAGCGGGTTCACGATGGACTACCGCCTGCTCCGCCACGATGGCGAGTACCGCTGGCTGCTGGGCGCCGGCGCACCGCGCTTCGATGCCGACGGGGCCTTCGTGGGCCACATCGCGTCGTGTGTCGACATCACCGACCGCAAGACCGCCGAAGCAGCCCTGACCCGCAGCGAGGCGCTGTTCCGCCGCATCGCCGACGCCGACCTGATCGGCGTGGCCTTCGGCGACACGCGGGGTGGCGTGAGCTACGTCAACGACGAGATGTTGCGCATGATGGGACGCACGCGTGAGGACTTCGAGGCCGGTCGCATCGACTGGGTGCGGGCCGTGGCCCCCGAGTTCGCGCACTTGCACGACGACTGGCGTACCCGCCTGATGAAGGACGGTCAGGTCGGCCGCTACGAGCGTGCCTTCGAGCGGCCGGACGGCACCCTCACGCCGTACATGGGGGCTGCCGCGCTGCTGACGCCCGGCAGCGGCAGCGACATGCACGTTCGCATCGCGCTCGACCTCACGCCGCTGCGGCGCAGCGAGGCTTCGCGCGACGCGCTGGTGCGCCATCTCCGCGAGACCGATCGCCGCAAGGACGAGTTCCTGGCGACGCTGGCTCACGAATTGCGCAACCCGCTGGCCCCGGCGTTGCATGCGCTGGAGATCGTCAAGCGCCCCGCGCCGCCCCGTGCGACACCCGCGGCGGCGCGTGCGCTGGCCACCCTGGAGCGACAGCTGCAGCACATGGTGCGGCTGATCGACGACCTGCTCGACGTCAACCGCATCACGCGCGACCGGCTGGAACTGCGCAGCTCGCGCGTGGACCTGCTGGCCGTGCTGGAGCACGCGGTCGAGGTCGTGCGGCCGGCGCTCTCCATGGCGAACCAGCCGCTACACCTGCGGCACCCCGAGGGCCCGCTGTGGTTGCATGCCGATCCCGTGCGTCTGAGCCAGGTGTTCAGCAACCTGCTGGGCAATGCCGGCAAGTACAGCCCACCCGGGAGCCCGGTGCACCTGCACGTGGCCGTGCACGCCGATGCTGTCGAGGTCACGGTGCGCGACGAAGGTGCGGGCATCGCCCGCCGGACGCTGCCGCAGGTGTTCGACATGTTCGTGCAGGGCGACGTGCAGCCTGGGCAGGTGCGCAGTGGCCTGGGCATCGGGCTGGCGCTGGCGAAGCGCCTGACTGAGATGCACCGCGGGCAGATCCGCGCGCACAGCGCCGGCCGCGGTTGCGGCAGCGAGTTCACGGTGCGGCTGCCGCGGGCCGCCAGCGACGAGGAACAGGGCGATGGTCCGGCCCCGCCCCAGCAGCCTGATGTGGCATTTGTTGACGCCGAGGTCGCGCCGGCGCCGAGTTGGCGCGTGCTGGTGGTCGACGACAACGTCGACGCTGCCACCACGCTGGCCCTGCTGATGGAGATGTCCGGCCACGTGGTGGCCTTGGCGCACGACGGTATCGACGCGCTCGCCACGGCCGAGCGCTTCCGGCCCGACGTGGCCTTGCTGGACATCGGACTGCCGCGGATGGACGGCCTGGAGGTGGCACGCCGCCTGCGCGCGCAGGCGTGGGCGTCCGACGTGGTGCTGGTTGCGCTGACCGGCTGGGGACAGGCGGGAGACCGCGAAGCTTCGAACGCCGTGGGCTTCGACGCGCACGTCGTCAAGCCTGTGGAGCACGAGGTGTTGATGGCCCAGCTGCAGGCGCTGATGGAAGGCCGCGGCGGCCCCGCACGCGGCCCCCTCGTCGATGGCGAGACGCGCGCACGGCGCGACCTGCCCGCCACGACGGCCGATGCGCCTCAGGCGACGTCGAGCGCCGGGTAGCGGCGGAAGATGCCCTGCTCGTTGAACGGCAGCCGGCGCGGGCTCGCGAGATAGGCCGCCACGCGGGGCAGCTCGGCCACGCGATCGTGCAGTGCCACGATGTGCGGCGTGCCCGCCAGCACCCGCTGCGCCGCGCGCGGGAATGCGTAGCGCAGGCCTTCGATCAGATGGAACAGCGACAGGTCGGCGTAGCTCAGCTTGCCGGCCACCAGGTGGCGCGGGCCGGCCGGGTTGTGCGCCACGATGTTCTCGAACCAGTGCAGGAACTTCGGCAGCCGCTCGCGGCAGAACTCGGTGGCACGGCGCAGGGCCTCGGGCTGCTGGTCTTCGTAGAACAGGCCCACGCCCACCGGGTGGTGCGTGTCGTGCGCTTCGGTGACCATGTCGGCGATGGTCAGCTGGATCTGCAGCGTCCAGCTGCGCGACTGTTCGTTGCGGCCCACCAGCTTCAGCGTGGGGGCCAGGTACTGCAGGATGGCCGCGGTCTGGCCGATGACGAAATCACCGTCCTTCAGGAAGGGCGGCGCGAAAGGCGGGTGGCGCGCGCGCTGGTCCCCCAGCATCTTCGTCATCGCCGGCAGGCCGCGGCCGTGGGCTCCGTCGCCGCGTGCCACGTCGACATAGGGGGCGCCTGCGGCTTCCAGCGCCAGGCGAACGAACTCGCCGCGACCGGGGATGGTCGGCCAGTAGTGCAACTCGTAGCTCATGTCGCCGACTGTACCGGTGCGCCTGCGCCGCCCGTCGGCCCTCTGCAGAGGCCGGGTTCGTTCATCGCCCGGGCCCAGGGGCCGACAGCGTCCTCTCGAACCAGGCCACGGTGAGCTGGCGCACGCGCGCGGGTTCGGTGGCGCCGGGCACGAAGACGTTGAAGATGTGGTCGGCCCCGCCCAGCAGCACGGCCTCGGCGGGCCGGCCCGGGGCGATGGCCAGCATCGGGGCATCGCGCTGGGGCAGGAAGTCGGCCGAGCCGCGGACCGTCAGCAGGGCGCCCGGGTAGCGGGCCAGCGAGCGGTCGAGGTCGACGCCGCGGAAGCTCTCGTAGAACTCGCGCCGGGTGGTGATCTTCTTCCAGCCCGGCACGTCCTCGGTGGCCTGGCCGTCGCGCAGCGCCGCGGGGGCCGTGGGCCCGCGCAGGTAGTGCGCGAAGACGTCGCCGCTCGGGCTCGACCACAGCACCATGCTGCGGAACCATGTCGGGTGGCGGGCGGCGACCTCGATGGCCGTGGTGGCACCCAGGCTCCAGCCCTGCACGCCGACCAGGCGCGCGGCCACGCCGGGCTGCTGCAGCAGGAAGGCGTGGGCCTGTTCGGCGTCGGCGATGCGCGTGGCCAGCGTCGAACGGATGTCGGTGCGCGCCTTGTCGCCTTCACCGCGGAAGTTGATGCGCAGGCTGGCGATGCCGCGTGCCGCCAGGTCGGCGGCGAGTGCCTTCGTCAGGTCGCCGGCGCCGTCCATGTCGTCGGCGAAGCCGTGCAGCAGCAGCACGGCGCGGCCGTCCCAGCCGCCGTCGGGCGTGGTCCAGGCGCCCTTCAGTTCGGGCGTGATGGTGACGCTGCGCTCGGCGGCCCCCAGGGGCCCTGCGACGAGCAGCAGCAACGCGATGAGCAGGGTGCCGGGGTGACGCATGCCGCCATGATGCACGCGCGTAGCGCGTCAGGGCTTGATGGCCACCTTCAGCACGCCGTCGCGCTGGTGCGAGAAGAGGTCGTAGGCGGCCACGATGTCGTCCAGCGCGTAGTGGTGCGTGACCAGCTTGCCCAGGTCGAGCCGGCTCGACGCCAGCACGTTCATCAGGCGGCGCATGCGTTCCTTGCCGCCCGGGCACAGCGCGGTGACGATGCGGTGGTCGCCCAGCCCGGCGGCGAAGGCCGACAGGGGGATGCGCAGGTCTTCGGAATACACGCCCAGGCTCGACAAGGTGCCGCCGGGCTTGAGCACGCGCAGCGCGGCTTCGAAGGTGGCCTGAGTGCCCAGCGCCTCGATGGACGAATCGGCGCCGCGCCCGCCGGTGATCTTCATCACCTCGTCCACCACGTCGCACGTCGTGTAGTTCAGCGTGATGTCGGCGCCCAGCATGCGGGCGATGCCCAGCCGGTGCTCGTTGCCGTCCACGCCGATGATGGTGCTGGCGCCCAGCAGCCGTGCACCGGCCGTGGCGCACAGGCCGATGGGGCCCTGCGCGAAGACGACCACGGTGTCGCCGATGCGGATGCCCGCGTTCTCGGCGCCCTTGAAGCCGGTGGACATGATGTCGGGGCACATCAGCACCTGCTCGTCGGTCAGGCCGTCGGGGATGGGCGCCAGGTTGGCCTGCGCGTCGGGCACCAGCACGTACTCGGCCTGCGTGCCGTCGATCAGGTTGCCGAAGCGCCAGCCGGCGGTGGCCTTGTAGCCGTGGCAGCCGCAGCGGCCCGAGGCCACCAGGTAGCTGCCGTCCTGCGACGCCACGCCGTCCTGCGCCGCGTAGGAGTTGAAGTTCGGGCAGATGGCCCCGGCGATCACGCGCTGGCCCTCGGTGTAGCCCTGCACGGCGCTGCCGAGCTTGTCGATCACGCCCACCGGCTCGTGGCCCACCGTGAGACCGGGCGCCACCGGGTATTCGCCGCGCAGGATGTGCACGTCGGTGCCGCAGATGGTGGTGGTGGTGATGCGCACCAGCGCATCGTTCGGACCCACCGACGGCATGGGTTTGTCGACGAGTTCGATGCGGTTGCGTTCGACGAAGACGGCTGCTTTCATGATCGTGCTCCAGAGGGTTCAAGGGTCCGGTCCATGCTGGGTCCGGTGTCGGGGCGTGGGGTTGAGTCATGTCAATCGCCAGGCGCGGTGAACGCCAGCCCCCATACTTGGGCATGGATGACTCCCGCTCGGCTCTCGCTCCCGCCGCGCAGGCCGTGGGCGTGAGGATCGTCGGCCTGGGGGCCTCGGCGGGCGGGCTGGCACCGCTAGAACAGTTCCTGGCCCAGGTGCCGCCGGGCAGCGGCTTCGCCTACCTGGTCGTCCAGCACCTGGACCCGACCCACAAGACCCTGCTCGGCGAGCTGCTGCAGCGTGCCACCACGATGCCCGTGCACGAGGCCGTCGAGGCCCGGCCCATCGTGCCGGACACGGTCTACGTCATCCCGCCCGGCGCCGAAATGACGGTGCTGGCCGGGGCCTTGCACCTGGCCAAGCCCGACGAGCCGCGCGGCCAGCGGCTGCCCATCGACGTGCTGTTCGGCTCGCTGGCGCGCGAACTCGGCGAGCGGGCCATCGGCGTCGTCCTGTCGGGCATGGGGTCCGACGGCAGCCTGGGCCTGCAGGCCATCAAGACACAGGGCGGTCTGACGCTGGCGCAACAGCCCGCGTCGGCGCAGTTCGATGCCATGCCGCGCAACGCCATCGCCTCGGGCTGTGTCGACATCGTCGCCTCGCCGGCCGAGCTGCCGGCGCGCATCGTGGCCGTGCTGGGGGTGCAGCCGCCCGACGGGCCGCTGCTGCCTGTCGAGAGCGGCGAGCACGCCGCCACGGCGCTGCAGACCATCCTCACGCTGCTGCACGAACACACACGGCACGACCTCGCGCTCTACAAGTCGAACACGCTGGTGCGCCGCATCGCCCGGCGCATCGCCGTGCACGGTCTCGATTCGATGGCCGCCTACGCGGACTTCCTTCGCGCCAACACGCAGGAGATGGACCTGCTGTTCAAGGAGATGCTCATCGGGGTGACGGCCTTCTTCCGTGACCCGGACGTCTGGCGCGATCTGCAGGACCAGGTGCTGCCGGCCCTGATCGAGAGGCATGCCGACCACGCCGGCCCGATGCGTGCCTGGGTGGTGGCCTGCTCGACGGGCGAAGAGGCCTACTCGCTGGCCATTGCCTTCATCGAGGTGCTGGACCGCCTGCCCGCCAGCGCGCACCGCGAGCTGCAGATCTTCGCCACCGACCTCAACGCCGATGCGATCGCCGCAGCGCGCAGCGGGCGCTTCGCCGCGGGCATCGCGCGCGACCTGACGCCCGAGCGGCTGTCGCGGTTCTTCGTCGCCCGGCCCGACGGCTACCAGATCGACAAGCGCGTGCGCGACATGGTGCTGTTCGCGCAGCACGACGTCACCATGGACCCGCCTTTCACCCGGCTCGACATCGTGTCCTGCCGCAACCTGATGATCTACTTCGGCGCCACGCTGCAGAAGCGGCTGGTGCCGCTGTTCCACTACAGCCTGCGGCCCGGCGGCGCGCTGCTGCTGGGCGGATCGGAGACCGTCGGCCGCGCGCAGTCGCTGTTCCGGCCGCTGGACATGAAGTCCCGGCTCTACTGGCGCAGCGACAATGTCGTGCTGGGGAGCACGGGTGGCGCAGTGGTCTTTCCGACCCACCGGCGACCGGCGGCACGTTCGGCCTCACAGGAGACACCTCTGGCGCACACCAACCCACCACCGCCCAACCTGCAGACGCTGGCCGATCAGATGCTGCTGCAGTCGTTCTCGCCTGCGGCCGTCCTTGTGAACGACGGCGGCGACATCGTCTACATCAGCGGGCGCACGGGGCGCTACCTCGAGCCCGCGGCCGGCAAGGCCAACTGGAACATCCACGTGATGGCGCGGCCGGCCATCCGCGCGCAGCTGGCCGTCGCGTTGCGCACCGCGCTGCAGGACAAGACGTCCATCGAACTGCACGCCCTGCGGCTGGACGACGATGCCGCCGCCGCGGTCGACATCACCGTGCAGGCCGTGTTGCAGCCCAAGGCACTGGCGGGCATGGCGATCATCGTCTTCCGCGACGTGCCTGTCGTGCCCAGCCGGCGAGGACGGCGGACGGCGTCGCCGGGCCAGGCCGACCCCGGTGTCACCGACGAGCTGTTGCGCTCGCGTGAAGAGATCCATGCGCTGCGCCAGGAGATGCGCGCGTCGCAGGAAGAGCTGCAGGCGGCCATCGAGGAACTGCAGTCGACCAACGAGGAGCTGCAGTCGGCCAACGAGGAGCTGACCACGTCGAAGGAGGAAGCGCAGTCGATGAACGAGGAGCTGCAGACCATCAACGGCGAACTGCAGACCAAGCTGGACGACCTGGCGCTGGCGCAGAGCGACATGCAGAACCTGCTCAACAGCACCGACATCGCCACGCTGTTCCTGGACAACCAGCTGAACGTGCGCCGCTACACCGAGCAGATGTCGCGCGTCATCCACCTGCGCGAAGGCGACATCGGTCGCCCGCTGAGCGAGCTGGCCAGCTCGCTGCAGTACCCCGAGCTGCACGCCGACGTGAAGGAAACGCTTCGCACGCTGGCCTTCAGCGAGAAGCAGATCGCCACCAGCGACGGCCACTGGTTCACCGTGCGCATCATGCCGTACCGCACGCTGGCCAACGTCATCCAGGGCGTGGTGATCACCTTCGTCGACATCACCGTGGCAAAAGAGCTCGAATCGCGGCTGCGCAAGGCGTAGAGTGCATCCCTCGCGCCACGCGCCACCGAAAGAGCCCATGCCAGGTCTGTCCGTCCATGCCCACGAACTGGAACGCCTGGCCGCCCTGCGCAGCCGCGCCGCGGCGCGCCTGGCAGGCACGGCAGCCACCAAGGGCAGCACGGCACGCTCGGCCGACGCCCTGGCGGTGCTGCATGCGCTGGCGTCGGCGCCCGAGACGGCGGCCGACGCGTTGACGCTGCTGCACGAACTGCAGGTCCACCAGGTCGAGCTCGACCTGCAGGCGCAGGAGATGCAGGAATCGCGGGCCGAGCTCGAAGCCGCCCTGCGCCGGCAGATCGACGTCTACGACCGCCAGCCGGCGGGCTGCTTCACCGTCGACGCGCGGTCGGTGGTGCACGAGCTGAATCAGAGTGGAGCCCACCTGCTGGGCATCGCCCGGGAGGCCGCCTTCGGTCTGCCGCTCGACGCCTTTCTGGGCAACGACAGTGCGGCACGGCTCAGGGCGGCGATGAAGGGTCTGGACGACGGCCTGCCCGCGGTTTCGTGCGAGCTCACGCTGCGCCCGAAGAACGGCCCCGAGCAACGGGTGCTGGCCCGCCTCGTCGCTCATTCGGCCGGACAGTGGGTGCTGCTCAGCCTGATTCCTTTCGCGCCAGGCGACTAGGTCGCGATGAGCTTGGGCAATAGGCGGGTGTACTCCGCCGCGACGACGGCGTAGCACTCGCAGGAGCGCTGCTCCAGGCCCGGCCGGTCGAGCACGTCGATCTGGCCGCGCGAGTAGCGGATGAGGCCGGCGCGCTGCAGCTTGAGCGCGGCCTCGGTCACGCCCTCGCGCCGCACGCCCAGCATGTTGGCGATGAGTTCCTGCGTCATCGTCAGCCCGTTGCCCTGCAGGCGGTCCAGGCTCAGCAGCAGCCAGCGGCACAGCTGCTGGTCGACCGAGTGGTGGCGGTTGCACACGGCGGTCTGCGCCATCTGCGTGACCAGCGCCTGCGTGTAGCGCAGCAGCAGGTGCATGACCGGCACGGACTCGTGGAACTCGGTCTTGATGGCCTGTGCACTGATGCGGTAGGCCAGGCCCGCGCTCTGCACCACCGCGCGGTTGGGGGTGGTGTTGCCGCCCATGAACAGGGCGATGCCGACCACGCCTTCGTGGCCGACCACGGCGATCTCTGCAGCCTGTCCTTCTGCCGTCACGTAGAGCAGCGAGACGATCGCCGTCAGGGGAAAGTAGGCGTGGCTCTGCGGCGCACCGGACTCGTACAGCACCTGTCCCAGGTGCAGCGTGACCGGTTCCAGATGGCGTTCCCAACGCGCCTTGTCGTCGGCAGGAAGTGCCGCCAGAAGATCGTTCGTGGTGGGGCCGGGCAACGCAACTCCCCAAGGGTGAACTTCAGTCCAGAAGGCATCGGTGAGGGTACTGCAGTTGCGCGGCAGTGCCGGCGCGACACGTCAAACAAATGTGGCTTGGCCGCAGGACTCTTGAACGCGCCGGGCGCCGAGCTTCAATGCAACGAGGTGTTGCCGCAGTCGACGTTTGTTCGCATCTCGTGCCATCGGCTGTTGCCTTCGGCCCTGCGATGCATTGGCGGAGCTGCCCGGTAGGCAGGGCACCAGTGCACGAGGCAGTCCTCGAGGTCCTGGTCGTCACACGGCTTGGCCAAGCTGCCACTGAGGCCGTGTGCAGCCAGCAACTCTGCGCCCGGAGACGTGCCCGAGTACGCGATCACCGGGACCGGCGGCAGCGCACTGTCCCTTTCGAAACGCCTGATGGCCGAGGTGGCCTCGAGGCCGTCGAGGACGGGCATCTGCAGGTCCATCAGGATGAAGTCGAACTGCAGTTCGCAGGACAGCGCCACGGCCTCGGCACCGTCCTCCGCCAGCCAGGGCACGAGGCCGCGGGACTCCATCAGCGCCGAGACCACCATCAGGTTCACCGGGTTGTCGTCGACCACCAGCACGCGAACCGATCCGTAGAAGTGAGCCTGGGGCACGGTGACGGCGCGATCGTTGTCGTCGGATGCGGCCCATAGCTTGCGGCCCCAGGTGCGCAGCCACGCGCCGAGGTGTTCCAGCCAGCCCGCCGAGGCGGGTGATGTACTGCCGCTGTCACCCATCATTTGAGCTGCTCCTGCACAGAGATACGCGTATGCAGGATTCCACCGCCGCGGCGCGCCGTATGTGCGCTGGCGCACGCCAGCCGGAGGAAAGGGTGAGCGGTTGACGGTAAGCAAAAGTCAGCCTCAGCAGTGTTCGTCACCGCACAGACCATGGCGGCGGCTGCGCGCAGCCTGTCACCCATCGTCGGGCGATCGAGCCTGCCAGCATCGGGAGCGCGAATGACAGACACCATCGACCCAGTGGGCCCGCCGGAGCACCAGCGTGCCGCAGCGGCGGCGCCCTGCAGGAGAGAGCCCCCTTCCGACCGCCGGACAGCGGCCGCAAGCGCTGCGAGAGGCCCCGGGCCGCGCAGGCCTCGAGGCACGCTGCCGGCCGTCCGGCGTGTCGCCAGTGCCGGCCCGGTGCCGCCGCCGGGTCCCACGGTTCGGCAGCTGCAGCACGCACTGGCCCGCGCGCACCAGAAGCGCCTGGAAGCCGTGCTGGCCTTCGAACGCCAGGCCGCCTTCATGGCCGTGCTGGCCCACGAGCTGCGCGCGCCGCTGTCGCCCATCCGCAGCGCCGCCGCGCTGCTGGGCGCCAGCTGCACGCCCGAGCTGAACCGCTTCGTCGGGGGCTTGCTGGAACGCCAGACCGCGCGGGCCTCGCGTCTCGTCGACGACCTGCTCGACGTGGCCCGCATCCGCACCGGCAAGCTGCGGCTGGAGCGCGCACAGGTCGACCTGGCCGAGGTGGTCGCTGCGGCGGCAGAGACCTGCCGACCGGGCATGGTGGCCAAGGGCCAGGTGCTGACCCTCGACGTCCCGGCGCAACCGGTGTGGGTGGACGGCGACGCCATGAGGCTGGTGCAGGTGCTGAACAACCTGCTGAACAACGCGTCGCGCTACACGCCGAGCGGCGGCGACATCCGGCTGGGCTTGCGCTCCGATGCGAGACAGGCGACCGTCGTGGTCAGCGACACCGGCATCGGCATCGCGGCCCCCGACCTGCACCGCATCTTCGATCCCTACTTCCGCCACGAGCTGGCCGCGGGACTCGATGCCACCGGCATGGGGCTGGGCCTGAGCATCGTGCGCGAGCTGGTGCTGGCGCATGGTGGCCGTGTCGCCGCCCGCAGCGACGGACCGGGCTGCGGCAGCCGGTTCGAGGTGAGCCTGGACCTGCTGCCGGTTCGCGACCTCGTGCCGGCACCTTTGCTTGACCCTGCTGCTGGCTGACCTTCTGGCTGAACAGCCGCTCGAGCTGCCGGTCGAGCTGCAGGCGACTCAGGCCGCGGGGGCGCGCAGGGAGGTGGTGTCCACGGACAGAGGAGTGTCCGTGGCGCGGTCCGCTCCGGACGCGTCCGGCGTTTCATGCGCGGTCACCGACCTGCGCAAATGGTCCAGGGCATCCATGCATTCGCACAGCGTGGCGCCGGGCACCTGAAGCCGCAGGTCCGGATCGCCGGAGGCGGGCTTCTCGACCGCCACATGCGCCAGCACGTCGAGCGTGGCCCGGAACATCAGGTCCCAGTCTTCCACGGCGATGTCGGCAGCGAGTTGTCTGCACGCGGCCTGGAACCAGCCTGGCAGGGTCGGCAGCGGCGATGGAAGGTAGTCGGTCATGGTCATGGCATCCCAGGAGGTCTGCACCCGGCGGGCGGGCCCGGAGCGCAAAGGCCACTCATGGCGGTGATCCCGCAGCCGGACGAGCCCCCAGCTTGGCACTGTCCGCCGGCGCCGTATGTGCGGTGGCGCACGCCCTCTGCGCCCAGCTCCGCCGCCACCCGGCGGACGGGAGCCGGCGCCAGCTCATGACCGCTCGTAGCGGCGCCAGGATCCCGTCTGCTGCGCGAGCCGGTCGGCAACGGCCGCGAGCGCATGTCATGGCGGCAGGTCTGCCAGGCCATCACGCCGTCGGAACGGCTGTAGATCGAGGTGGTGCGCAGCGAGGGCGGCGTGCGCAGGCGACACCTCGCCCGGCGACGGCCATTCGGTGGTGATCTCCCGATCAGGCCGTCTGGGCCATCAGCTCGTCCTTGCGGGCGGCCAGCCGGGCGCCCAGCTCGACCAGGTCCAGCGACGAGGCCTTGGCCTTCGGGAACATCTCTGCCTGTTCTTCCTTGACGTGGTGCTTCACGTACTCCGACAGCACCTTGACCTTGGCGTCGTACATCTCGCCGTCGGGCTCGGCCCCTTCGAGCTGGGCGACGAGGTCCTTCACGCCCGCGTGCTCGACGGTGGCTTCCGGCACCATCAGCTTGTCCTTCAGCGCCGTTTTCACGGCCGGGTAGAAGATTTCTTCCTCGATCCGGGCATGCACGCTCAGGGCGGTGCAGATCTCCGCGACCAGGGCCTTCTTGTTCGACGGGGAACGCGTCTTCTCGTACTCGTCGAACATCTGGCTCACGGCCTCGTGGTCGGCCTTGAGCAGGGCGACAGCGTCCTTCGCGGCAGGCCGCGCCCTGTCGGCCGACGCTGACCTGGCAGAGGTTTTCGCAGGGGCTTTGGCAGATGCTTTGGTGAGGGTCTTGGCGGCGGTCATGGAAGGTCCCTGTGTGACTGTGTGGCTGTGTGAAGAGGGTCGTGTGTTCGACGGCGAACGGCACGGCCGCAGCATGCGGTGTTCCTCGCGGCAGCCTTGTAGTCCGACACCCTGAGCGGGGCTAGGCGACGTGCCCATGCGGCCCGGGCCTGTGTGTGGCACCGTACAGCCGTGCCGCCGCTGCGCTGCCACGATCTGTTCGAAGAGGGTGGGCAGCGGGCGAACTGGCACAAAGGCGAACAGGCGTTAAGGCGTCAAGGCGTTAAGGCGAACAGGCCGGGAACATCACACATGAGATTCAGCGCCTTCATCAAGGACAACCTGGACGCCATCCTGGCCGACTGGGAGGCCTTTGCCAGGAAGCTGCCGGCCGGCCGGACAATGACCGTCGTCGCGCTGCGCGACCACAGCCGGGAGATCCTGCTGGCCATCGCCGCCGACATGGAGCTCGGGCACACCGACCAGGAGCGGTCCGACCAGTCGCAGGCCATCGAAGCCACGGCCGATTCCGTCACCAGCGCCGCGGCCGAGCACGGCGCGCTGCGCCAGCTGGCCGGGTTCGATCTCGTGCAGCTCTTCGCGGAGTTCCGCGCCATGCGCGCCAGCGTGATGGCCTTCTGGCAGCGGTCGCTTTCAGAGGAGCCCGGTCCGTCGGCGCTCGAGGAGATGGCGCGGTTCAACGAGAGCATGGACAAGGCCGTGGCCGAGTCGGTGCAGCGCTACTCCAGCGAGGTCGGTGCGTCGCGCGACATGTTCCTGGCCGTGCTGGGGCACGACCTTCGAAGCCCCCTGTCGGGCATCGGCATGTCGGCGACGCTGCTGGCCAAGCCGGGGCTGTCGGAGACCGCCCGGCAACAGGCTGCGGCACGCCTCAAGCGCGCCTGCAGGGACATGAACCGCCTGATCACGGATCTTCTGGAGTACACACGCACGCGCCTGGGCGCCGGCATTCCGGTCGAACAGGCCACATGCGATCTGGGGCCGGTCTGCGAAGCCGCGCTCGAGGACGTCCGTGCCGGCAATCCCGATCAGCAGTTCGTGCAGCATCTGTCGGGCGATCTTCAGCTGGCCGCCGATGCGGCCCGCCTGCAGCAGGTGCTGTCGAACCTGCTCAACAACGCGGTGCAGCACGGCGACCGCAAGTCGCCCGTCTCGCTGTCTGCCGCAGGCAACGAGGAGGCCGTCGTCCTGAAGGTCTGCAACAGGGGCGATGCGATTGCGCCGGACGCCCTGCAGACGATGTTCGAGCCGCTGGTTCGGGCGCCGAATGTCAGTGCCGAAGGACAGGAACGCTCACGGACCAGCCTGGGTCTGGGCCTGTTCATCGTGCGCGAGATCGTGCTTGCCCACGGGGGCTCCATCGGCGTGGAGTCCTCGGCCGACAAGGGCACGGTGTTCACGATCCACTTGCCTCGCAGGCCCGCGGTCGGGTAGGCGACTGCGGCCCGGCGCTCGTGCCGGTCTACCACTGGCCGTAGAACACGCCGGCCCGCTTGTGGCCGTCGGTGGCGCGCTCGATGGCTTCCTCGCTGATGGTGGTGCGGTGCTGGCGGCGCGCCAGGAAGTCCAGCAGGCGGCTGCGCATCTGCTGGCGCGTCGGCTCGCTGCCCGCCTGCGTGCCCAGGTCCTCGAACTGATCGGGGTCGCTGCGCAGGTCCCACAGCTGTTCCGGCAGGTCCAGCCAGTGCACGTAGCGGTGCTCGCGTGTGCGGATCGAGAAGGCGCGGCACTGCTGCGTGTGCCGCCCCAGCGTGAGGCGGGCGCCCTTGAAGCTGTAGTCCAGCTCGCTGTAGACATGGTCGCGCCAGGCCGGCTGCTGGCCGTGCAGCAGCGGCAGCAGGCTGCGGCCCTCGATGCGGTGGCGCGGCACCGGCAGGCCCAGGGTCTCCAGCACCGTGGGCACCACGTCGACGCATTCGACGAAGCGCTCGTCGGCGCTGCCGCGCGTGGCGTTGGCCGCGGCGCGCGGGTCGGCCACGATGAAGGGCACGCGCTGCACGGTGTCGTAGAACAGCTCCTTCTCGCCCAGCCAGTGGTCGCCCAGGAAG